>Ga0268262_10007113_pt1 | contig 10541 bp, 3 predicted proteins | sample TergutNc150P3_FD_190354 | JGI IMG/M metagenome (GOLD analysis project Ga0268262, IMG submission 190354) | Nasutitermes corniger P3 segment gut microbial community from laboratory colony in Florida, USA - Nc150 P3 (SPAdes) (version 2) | ecosystem: Host-associated > Arthropoda: Insects > Digestive...
GAAATAAGTTTTGACCTATAGGCGCTAATAAGGGCGTCTAAAGCGCCGATTCTGTCATGATCGTTGTCATCGGCGGAGCTGAAATTATAGGTTAAATCGGCCTTTGCCTTGCCGCCCATGCGTCCCGCATATTTTATTACCTTCTCTTTAGCCGCTTCGGGAGTATCCGCAGTCCACCCGTACATGGTAGGAGCGGTGTCAAAGTTGTTGTAGGTAAATCCGCCTTGCTTTGCCGTTACCGTACTTGGCACGGTTTCTGATTTACCGCTTACCGGGTAAGCGTCAAAATGAACCGTATTGGAACCGCTCCAGGGTTTGTAGGTGGTACCGCTCACGCCTTCCATGAAATTGTTGTACGCCTTGATCATACCGCCGTCTTCGCTTGAGAAAGTCCCGTTTTTTTCGTCCGTACCCTGTTTGGTGTCGGTACCCTGCATGGAGATCAGCATGGGATTTTTACTATTGCGGAAATAATTCCCTTCGGCAAAGATGGAAGAATTCATGGTAGCGCCGATGCCGTACTTGGCAACGCCGTCATAGTAGTTGTTGTAAACATGGACGGAATGGAAACGCACGCGGGGGTGGCGGCTGTCCGAGTGGTCATACCAGTTGTGGTGATAGGTGAGGTATTCCATCGGCTCAACGCCGTTACCCAGCAGATTACACTTTCCCGAATCCCAGAAGTGGTTGTAAGACATGGTTGAATAACCGGATGTCTTGCTGTCCAACGAACCGTCTCCCTTGGCTTTATCGCCCCCACCGTTTTTACCGTAGAAGAAATCGTTGTTGTGTACCCAGATGTTTTGGTTGTCCACCTCAAGCGATACGCCGTCATCGGGGAACATCATAAAGCCCAGATTGCGTACTTCAAAATTGTAATATGAGCGTATATGGATACCCCAACCGTAGGCGGTGGCGTCATTGCCAACGCCTTCAACCGTGATGTTGGCGACATTGCCTTTTTTATTACCCTTAAAATCCAACAGGCTGAGGCTGTTAAGTTGACCGGACATATCCGCGGCGGTAATTGTGCCGATTATGCGGATTGCCAACGGGGTTGAGTCATATCCTTTCTGGCGTTTTGCCAGTATGTCCCCAATGCCAATACACGTTGTTGTTTTTTTGTCGCTTTCCTTAACAGCAAGTTCAATTGTTGTGGCGTTAGCCGCAGTCAGATACAAAACCTGCGCACCAGCCTTGAGCGTTCCGTTATCATTGTAAGCGCCGGATGCGGTTTTATTTGGAGACGCGGGAGAGAACGCAAAGCCCGCGCGTTCATGGGGCAATACTTCGATTGAAGACGTAACCGCCTCCGCTCCGTATTCATTTCCCGCATCGTTTACGGGCATTACCTTTACCTGATAATCTCCCTCAGAAAGACCTAAAATGTCTGCGCGGTAATAATCGGGATATTCACGAATAAGTTGGGTGTCGATTTTTGTCCAACTGCTGATAGAGCCGCCTTTGCAGTACACATTGTAACTGGATGCGCTGTCCAGTATATTCCATTTTACATAGAGCGATTCCAACCATCCTTCGGATTCAAAAATATTTATCGAACCGATTGATTCGCTTGGTTTCTCCGTTACCGTAACGGTTACTGAAGCGAATTTATCCGAACCGTCTTGAGCCGTTGCAATAATAACCGCCTGTCCTTTTGACCTTGCCGTCACCACTCCCGTGGCTGAATTCACCGTTGCCACAGCCGGGTTTTCAGATGACCATTCCAATGTTTTATCAGTGGCGTTTGCGGGAAGAACGGTCGCCGTAAGCGTCTTGCTCCTCCCATCTACCAAAGAAAAATTTCCACCATCAATGGTCACGCCGCTGACCTTAACCTGCGGAATTGTTGATTGAGATACCGTAACTATTATTTCGTCGTACGTTCCGGAGCCGTCCTGTGCCGTGGCGGTAATGGTGGCTATTCCGGTTTTAACGGCCTTGATCTCTCCGCCTTGATTGACTATCCGTACAGTTTCCGGATCATTACTTTCCCATGTTACATTCTTGTTGCCAGCGTCAGCTGGAAGCACTGTCACGCTTAGTTTTTTATCCTCTCCCACAATAAGCGCCAATTCATTTCCGGCGCTAATTATTATTTCTTCCACCCGCGCTGGGTCTTTGTCCGTTACCGTTACCATTATTTCTTGCGAACGGACTCCCGAATCATCCTTTGCCATTGCTCTAATTTTTGCGGTACCCAGGGCTTTTGCGGTGATTTCTCCGGTGTTCTCGTTAACTTCCACGGCGCCGGTGTTACTGGTCCAAGTTACCGCTTTGTTTTTCGCATTGTCGGGTTTTACCGATACGGTCAGGGTAACTTTTGCTCCCGCTTTAAGAGTTATATCCGCGCTATTTATGGTAATTTCTTGGACAAGTATTGGCTCTTTCCCCTCGGGATGCGTATTATTTGTCGGGTTTTTACAGGCAAAAGTCAGGACGCATAAAACTGTAAGGAAAACGACGGTAAGCCTAAAAAAATATCTTGTTTTCAATATTTTTTCTCCTCATTATATTAACAATAAATAAATTAATTGTAATTTTACTGTCTGTCTGTTGTATTTTTCAGTTTTTTTCTTTTGGGGATAGTTCACACAAAGACAAAAACCGCCTGACCACTTTGTGTGATCAGGCGGGTTATGGTGTTAATACAGGTTAATTTCTAGTTGTCAATATATTCAATTTTAATTTCACTTATTGTACCTGATGTGCTACTTTCTGTCCCAAAGAATATAAATGAGTTTTTCAACTGAGTTCCATAATCAACAAACCATGTGTTTCCCGCTGATGTGGCCTTTAAGGTTGCAGGATCCCATGTTGCGGTTAAGGTTGCTACGGTACCAACAGCCCCCGGGTTTGATTGAATCCTGACACCGGAACCGAGTACGCTGCTATTACCACTAGTATCATTGACATTAAACCCGATTCGGAAATTTGCACTGGTTGCCGTTACTGTGTATATTACGCTTACCTTGAATTTCCTGGACAAATCAAACTGTCCATTCGGATCAAAATATTTTGTGGGATCAGTTGTACTAATAGTACCTTGTCCCAGTACACTGCCAATTACTAAACGCCCTGTTGCCCCGAATACAATGTCTCCAGAAGAATTTATGCTAAAAGTACCGTTTAGTCTAGTCGCATCTACCCCATTAATTTTAGAAGACGTATTAATAGCACCTGTTATGGTGTGACCAGGCTCTCCATTTTTCCACCAGAAGATCACCGGATCATATTGCTTTATAATGACAGCCATTCCGTTGGATACAATATTGCTTCCGTCATTGGCTTTGGCAAAAACATAGATCGGAAAGTCTGCTCCGATATAATTGGCCGGGGCGGTCAATATACCGGCAGAACTTATACTACAGCCTGATACTGTAGTTGTATTGGCATAAGCGCTGGTACTGCTTAACGACCATGTAACGGATTTGTCTGTAGCATCACCAGGTAAAACATTCTCAATCACTTTGAAGCTTTGCGGCAAAACAGTGCCATTACCTGCCATCATACTTGTTCTGTTGCCTGCTATGCTAAGGGAAATACTATTTACCAAAGTCGCTCCAGCTGAAACATCTATAGTCAATTGTGCTGATTTGCCTCCGGCTGATGCGGTAATAACAACCGTATCTGCCACGGAGAATGTCGCCGTTACACTGTTGCCGGTGCTTGCACTGAGTGTCGCAGTACCGGATACCTTTTCCCAAGTTATAGTTTTATCAGTCGCCCGTGCCGGAGCCACTGCTGCGCTTATAGTCAAGTTACTTCCTCCAGCTAATGAATAACCACACGTGTACTCATCGGGGTTTGCTGTTGCCGTAACAGTCGGCGCGGTAAAGCTAACGCTATCAACCGGATATACCGTAGGTGCAGAAGCGGCAGACTGGTATATGACATTATCCGCACCGGTACCCTCTGTTATGGTGATCTGTGATATTTCAACTTTAGCCCGCGCGATAATAAACCCTGGATATACATTACCAAGATCAATAATTTGACTAGTCCCGCTTCTTGTTCCATTTCTCAGATTTGTACCATTAGTATCGTCAATCTTCAAAGAATAAGCCGTAGCGCCAGTCCGTGTTATTGTTATTATATATTCATCATCAATAAAATCACTTGTTAAAGCAGGGGAAAATGCAGTTGAGCTATTACTTATACCACTGCTGTCCCTGGTAGCATAAATAGTTATTGATTTATCTGTACCTGCTCTTATTCCACAGAATTGGATATTGGTTGCTCCCACAGGATTACTGAACATTCCCATGACAAGACCACCGCTATTAGCTGTTCCACCAAATGCTTGAGTTATCCGTACCCTTGCGCTGATACTCGCGTTATTACCCAGCACCTTATCAAAATATACGACAGTAGTGCCGGTAACGCCGGTAGTGGCAGTACCAGTAGACCATCCGGCGTCGGATGAGCCGGTAAAGGCATTTGCAACGGTAAATCTCTTTGTAGTCGCGTCCATATCCGGCAATGTAAGAGTCGTTCCGTCAGCGGGAGTTGCGCTTTGATTAACGAGTTTCAACGTATACACAGGCGCCGCTTCTTCAACCGTCACCACCACATTTACGGAAGATGTCTTGGTATTGTTATCATTGCTGGTAGCTGTAATAATCGCGTTACCTGCTTTTAATGGAGTTACCAGTCCGTCTCCTGTTACGCTCGCTACTGTAGCATCGGAAGACGCCCATGCTACCGTTTTATCCGATGCGTCGTTAGGAGTTACCGTGACGCTCAAATGTATGTGTTCCGGTTCAAATTCGCCGCCAACCGGTTTGTTAAAAGTCAAGTCGCCAACAGGCGCCACGCCGGTAGAGACAAACACAATGGCGACTCCGGTCACATGAACATCCTCAACCGATTCATCATTTACCCTTATTGATACCTGGTCTATGATTGTAGGGTCGTCATCGCTTATAATAGTAATCTCCACCGTGCCGTTTTTTAAAGGGGTTACCAAGCCTGTACCGCTTACGGTTGCTACGCTATCATCGGAAGATTCCCATGATACTCCTTTTTCTGTCGCATTAGGGGGAGTTATCGCATATTCCAGTTGAATTGTCGCCGGGCTGAAAGTGCCGCTGCCTATCGCTTTGGTAAATAAAAATGGCCCGGTGGAAGTAATGGTAACAGTTTCTACCGCGACATAACTCGTCGGGTCAGCTACCGTAATGTCCCATGTTGCAATTTTCGCCCCATCAGCGGTTGTAACGGTAACTTTAGATTTGCCAAGCGCCTTCGCCGTTACCGTCGCCGAGGTATTGGTGGTTCCGCTCAAGTTAACATAAGTAGTGGGTTCTACTTTCCATTTGACAGTCTTGTTTGTCGCATTTGCCGGTTCCACTGTAGCGGTAAGAGTTATGGAAGCGGGTAAATGAGCTTGAGTACTGCCAAGATAAATTGTGCTCTCGCCGGAAGTGCTTTCCCCCGCTTTCAGAGTAACGCCGGTAACTTTTACCGTTTTAGCGGTAGATCCGCCGCCATCGGGACAACCTATGAAAATAATGGCTAATAATACTAAAACACCGAGAATTCCACTGAATTTTGTTTTTAACATTTTTTTCCTCCAAATAAATTTATACTTATCTTAAATTTACTATAAGGAGTTAAATTGGAATTATTCTGACTATCTTTATAAAAATACCGAACAACGAGTTGATAATACCTATTTTTTAAAGGTCAAAGACGGTCCCGCTTGCGCAGGAATTGATGTTGGCAGTTCAGAGTAATTTTCTGGAGTGTATTGATAACCAGGTTGCCACGGTTTTGGATCAGACGCTCTGACCCACCATGACGCATTATCATTGGCTATGTTATTGCCGTTATAATAAAATTTAACGGGGTATGTCGAAGGATTTGTGTCAAACCATTCAACGGTTTTACCGCCGGAAGGTTTGGTACCAAAATAGTTATTTTCAACAATAAATTCCGCGCCCCAGCCAGGCCCCATATAAGAGCCTGAATTGTCCGAATTCCCAATATTATCATAGAAGTTATTATAAATGTGCATCTGGGTTCCCCGTGTCCTGGGCATGCGCTGGGTAGTTCCGTGAAAATAAATGTGGTGTAACGTGATCTGCCTGTCTGCGGCAATGGCGTTTTCGTCGCTGTCACTGCCCGCTACCAGCATTACCTTGTCATGGTTGGTAAACTCGCACCACGACACGGTGATGTTCTTTCCCTTTGGAATGTCAAAAGCCCCGTCATGGTTGAAATTGCGGCTCAAATCCCTGCATGTTCCATCGGTAAATCCGCAGTGATCTATCCAAACGCCATTAGAGGTTCCCTGTACGACCAGGGCGTCAATGCTTGCCTTGGAATCGGCGTTGCCGGATGAGGCTGTGTTCTTCTCCGTGGAACCGTGGGCGTCGTAGAAAGTTACATTCCTTATAATGACATTTGATCTGTTATTGATCCTTATTCCGCCAAACATGATCCGCGCGTTGTTAATACCAATGATGGTGGTATTGGAGCCAATGTTAAGAGTAATGTCACCGTTTATCCGGTCATTGGTTGAGGGATTAAATTGATCATAGAAAGATTTGTCGCCGTCATTTATCCTGCCGTTTGAAAGGTCGATATCCCCTGAGATGATGATAAACTTCGCGTTGTCGTTGACAGTTCCGCCTGAGATAACTCCGGTGGCAGAGCTGATGTTCGCGTTGGTGACATTCGCGTTAATAAAAGCTTTGTATTTATTTTCAGCGACAGGATAGCCTGCGTCGTCAATTAAGGTGAGGGCCGCGGGATTCGCGTAGGAAAGCCCCGCGCCTGAGTTCGCCTGATCCGCCCAACCGTTGGTTGTTACCTTTTTCCCCTTAAGGCTTGCGAAAATTTCCTGGGGTGTCATGTAGTTTCCGGGCTCCTCAACCGTTACGGTGACGGTCACCGTCCCGCGTACTTCGGAGCCGTCCTGGGCGGCGGCGGTAATGACGGCGATTCCCCCGCTTAGGGCATTAATATCCCCGCTCTGGTTCACTTCTACTTTTTGGGGATCGCCGCTTGACCATGTCACATTCCTGTTACCGGCTGTGGCGGGTAGGACGCTTAAGCTCAGTTTCTTTGTCTGCCTCGCCGTAAGGATTACATTGTTTCCCCCGTTAATTATTATTGACTCTACAAGGATTGGGGTTTCGGTTACGGTTACTTTTATGCCTAAGGAAACGATTCCCGAACCGTCCTTTGCCATGGCTGTAATAACCGCGTTTCCAAGGGCTATTGCGGTAATAAGACCTGAGTTCTCGTCTACAGTCACTACGCTTTTTCTGCTGCTGTTCCATGTTACGCTCTGGTTATCCGCGTTGTCGGGGCTTACCGTTACGGTCAGGGAAGTTGTGACCCCCTTTTTTAGAGTTAAGTCCCCGCTATTAATTGTAATTTCTTCGACCAGTATGGGAATGGGATTCTTTTCGCCCTGCTGGGTATTATCCGTTGAGCTTTTACAGGCAAAAGCCAGCAGGCACAAGGCTGAAAGAAAAGTGACGGCGATACGAAAAGATTTTCTGGTCTTCATTGTTTTTTCTCCCTATGAAGTTATAGTAAGGGTATCCAATAAGTTTTAATTTTACCACGAACCACACGAACCAACGCGAACAACGGCAAGATATGTACAAAAAGTTCGTGATGTTCGTGTGGTTCGTGGTATTTTTTTGGATACCTCCAATTAAAGTAAACCGCCCCCCGAAGGAGGCGGTCTTTGGTAACTCTATGCTTGCCGTATGGTGTCAGTTACCGGTTGGCTATTCCGCAAGCCATGCGAAATCAACCGGGTCAAGGTTATCAATTGTTATAGTAGCTGCTCCTTTGCCATCGCCTGCTCCGAAATATAGATCGCTGAATGTAGCAGTAGTAACGCCAGGAGGAGTAGTTGTACCAGGATTACATCCGACAAAGAGACCTATTAAGACTGCGCCTTGATTAGGTAAATTAGCTGTTGACTGACTGTGTTCTGACCATGTAGTTCCATCGTTGATAGATACACTTCCAAAAATTTGACCTCCACGCCGTTGTAACCTAATCCAGACATTTGATAATTCATCACCACCTGTAGTGAAATTTTGAGCGGACCACCCTGTTGCAATGCCTGGACTACTAGCGGGTGCAACAGTAGCACGCATTGTACTCCAGTTAATATTAGTAGCATTTGGTCTTATTGCAACAGCACTATATAGCATACCTTGTGCTGCATTTAGTGCTGCAGTTGCGTGTTTTGTTGTAATAATACCAGTACCTGAATCATAATCAACAGAGCTTTTTGATGCAGCCATAATACCTATTCTTGAAGCATCATTAATCGCGCCGAATTTCACATTGTTAATTTTGACAATCATAGTAAAGTCGGTATCAGCATTATGATCTAGATATATATAGTTAAATGCTTGCCCGCTTGAATTAATTGCGCCTGTTCCTTTCATTGTAAGCTCTGTTTTTGACGCATTTAGAGCTATCTTTTCAGTTATACTACTCTGGATGCCAATATCTGAATGCCAAATTTGCGGGAGTTCCGGTCCGCTTCCTAACGGTTTTACTGTAATTGCATGAGCCGCAGACTTTATAGAATTGGTAGTTGTGGCAAAAACATGAACTATTGTATCAGCCGTGACTGTTGCGGCTGTCAATACGCCAGTGGTGGCGTTAATGGTCGCGGCAGTGGTTGCGGTCGTGTTGTCAGAGGCAGTTACACTCCATGTTACGGTTTGATCCGCCAATTCCGGAGCAACCGTGGCTTTTAAAGTAATGGAATCACCGGATGTTACAATACCGGCTCCTGTTACATTAACGCCCGTAGCAGCGGGTTTTTGGTCAAGAATATTAAATTTAAATTCGCTGAAAGCATCACCGATTGATTGCGCTTTAACTGTAAACGCGCCTGCCCCGGTAATTTTGACCAACCCGTTAGTGACAGTAGCGCCTGCGCCTGCCGTTGAAATTGACCAGGTCACAGTCTGGCTTACGTCAGTCGGTATTACCTTTGCGCTTAATTGAACGCCCGTGGCCGGGAAAGCATCTTTCACACATGAGTAATCGACACCGCCTCCCGCGCCTACAGGTTTATCTGCTGTAATATTTACTTTCTTTATCGCTACAGTGTCAGGCGTCGCGTTGGTGGCAGCTTCAAATACCTTTTCCGTTCCGTCCATAATAACGACATTGGAAATTTCCACAGTTACACCGGATATGATGAAACCCAGGTAGTAATATTCGTCTTTCTGCAGTTCGGCATTAGCCTGATTAGCGGATGATCCTCGTGTATTGCTTGCTACTAATGTAGTTCCGTCAGCTTTGTATGCGGAAATGGTATAGGTAGAGCCGGTTGTACGTTCTACTTTAATAACATATTCCTGATCCTGGAAACCTGATTTTTTATCAGTCGCGGTATCAGCCTTGTCAAAGTCCGGGGCGGAAGTGCTAAATGCCGCCGCCGAGTTATCGCTGTCGCGGGAAGCGTACATTCTCTTTTGTCCGTTCCATGCGTGGCGCATTCCCACAAAGTACAGGGGAGTGGTAGCACTCACCGCAATTGTCGGATTGGTGAATATTCCTGTAACAAGGCAGTTTGCGGTGTCGTTTAAATTGCCGGAAGTTCTTCCACCTGTTATCCGCACGCGGGCGCTGATGCTGAAGGGCGTATAGTTAAACGTGGTCTCATCTACTACTTCTCTTTGCATCTTTATAGGTTTGTTAAGATAAACAATTGTGTTGCCTGCTACGCTTGTCCATCCACTGGGTAAAGTAGCGTCAGCTTCATTATTAACAATAACATACCTGTTATTGGCGTTTAACGCTGGAAGGGCGGTTGTTGTCGCCGCATCAGGAGTCGCGTTCTGGTTATATACGACAAGCGCGGCTTGAATAGTATTTGGATCGTCTGTAACAACGACAGCAAGCGTATCGGTGGCATAACTTCCGTCCGCCTTCTGTCCTTTGCTGGTTACTTTAATGGTAGCTTGACCGGTGCTGACAGCTGTAAGGAGATTAGTTTCTGACAATGATAAAACGCCGCCATCATTATCCAGCAATTCGAAGGTATAACCCTTTTCCTTGGCTTCTCCGGGAAGTATCTGCGCCGACAATTGCGCCGTGTCATCAACAAGCATTTTCAATGGAGGATTTGACTCCTGTGACCCGCGTACCAAAATTTTTATTGACTGTACTGGTTTATCACCATCTGGTTTCGGCCCGGGTTTTTTCCCTCCATCCTCCTGGCAGCCCAGGAATAAAACCGACATGACCGCGAATAACGCGGACAATTTTAAAAACTTCTTCATTTTTCTTTCCTCCTGAAAAATATTTATTTTATCCGGCCAATCCGGTTAATAAATTACTTAGTGATGGTTATTTCAAAGCGGTATTCCGCCAGAGTCTGTTTAAGCGGATAATCCACAGGCGGAAAGCCTGTAAATTTATCCAAGTTAAGATCGCGGGAAATGGCGATGAACTTCGCGGTTGCCTGTCCTCCCACAGGTATAAGACCGCCGTCTACAGTTATCTTTCCCGCCTCGTAGGTACTGACGTTTATACCGGGCAGGGTA
>Ga0268262_10007114_pt1 | contig 10539 bp, 8 predicted proteins | sample TergutNc150P3_FD_190354 | JGI IMG/M metagenome (GOLD analysis project Ga0268262, IMG submission 190354) | Nasutitermes corniger P3 segment gut microbial community from laboratory colony in Florida, USA - Nc150 P3 (SPAdes) (version 2) | ecosystem: Host-associated > Arthropoda: Insects > Digestive...
GTGTTCGCCGTTACGTTGGTAATAGGGAACTTTACCGATGATGTCATGGCGTTGTCGGAATACCAACCGTCAAAAGTATATCCTGTTCTTGTCATTGCCGCCGGAGCGGTTATGCTGCCGCCCTGATTGACGGTTGTCTGCGTCGGGGGCGGTGCGCCTTCGTTAACGATCCATGTTACGTCGTAGGTTATCGGCGTTGCGGGCGGCGTTCCGTCAAGACCTCTCAGGAACCTGTTCACATCTCCGGCCCACTTATCGCTGCCGCTGTCGGTTCCGCTGTCGTAACACGTCGTACAGAACAACGCGACGATAACGGTAAGGCTTGTCATTAATATTGATTTTCTCATTATACGCTCCTCTTTAGAATTTTACGCCTACTCCGGCTTTAATGCTCAGTCCGTTACCCGCCTTTGTTTTCAATCCGCCGGAGGCCGGATATTTTTTCACGCTAAGATCGCGCATCTTATTTTCGTAATCGTTCGCCGTTCTCCAGCCGTAGAGCAATTCCGCGCGGATATAGGCTCTGCCGCCCAATTCAAAATCGCCGCCCCCGCCGAGTTTGAACCATACGGCGCTTGTGGATTCGTTCAACTCGAATTCTCTGCCGTCGCCGTATACGCGTTTGCCTGAAATCGACGCTTCGTAGTCGATTCCAACCAGCGGAAATAAATTTATGTTTCCAAAAGCGACTGGGTATTTGGCGAACGCGCCTATATTTATGTAAGCGCGCGTCATATCCGGCAGACTGTCCGACGGCAGCGTGGACGCCGGGCTTTTCCACTTGCCGCCGCCGGCGGAGTATCCGGCGAAGGCTTCGGCGTAAACCGCGTCAAAGAACAGGTACAGGCCGCCGCCGTAGTACGGCGTTGTCAACGCCTCGCCGGATTTTTCCCATTCGAGACCGCCGCCGAAATCGCTAACGAAGAACGCGCCGCCGCCGTAGCTGAACTTTTTCGGCTGCCGTTCCCCGTATTCGGGTTTATGGGGCTTTGCGGCGGGCGCGGGATTTTGCCCGTCGTCGGCATCCGCGGCGGCGGATTTTTGTTTTTGCAGGGCGTTTCGGGTGTTCACGAACGCCTTATACATCTCGGCGCAGGCCGCTCCGGCTCTCTCTATAAGCTCTTCGATATTTTCGTAACGGACGGGGTCGGACTGGGCTACCAAGTTCCCGTCAGCGGTTTCGTATATCTCCACGACCAATGTAAATTTGGTTTGAAGTTTGCTGATGGTTCCGCGAACTATAAAATCCGCGCCTATCTTGCTTCCCAGAGCTATGACGCAGTTCTCGTCGGCGCACTCTTCCAACACCGCGCCGCCTTGGGAGTAGACCGTCTCCGTAGTCATAATATTGTATTGGCCGGCCGGCAGGTTTTTAACCGCTTCCCGCCGAAGCTCCGCAGTTACCTGCCTGATGTCAGCCGGATTCAGAAGGGCCGAAACGCCGGAATGGATGTCTACATCCGTTTCCACGACCGCCACGTATTTCACCCCGGCGGTTGACATTCCGGCGAATAATATAATGAATAGAAAAAACGACAGTTTTTTCACGTTAAAGCCTTTCGTTTGTTTTTTGCGATTGTTTTTGCGGACGGGTCTTCAGGCAACGGGACGTTACAATATGATCCTACTATAGTAGTGGGATATTCAGTATAAAGTAATTCAGCGTAAGTCTTTGATTTACAACGAGTTACAACCAATAAAGATATGAGAGAGAGAGAGAGAGAGAGAGAGAGAGCAAATATCGTGCCAACCCCCTGCATTTTGCAAAGGTTTTACAAAGATTTTACATTCGCCTTCAATCCCGCTCCCCGCGCCGCAAACGCCCAAGTCCGCGCCGCCCCGAAGCGCGGTTTCCGCCCGGTTCAGTCCGTCGCCGTTGTATGCCGTCACAGTATCCATACCTATATAATACATCATGGTTAAGCGCGGGCGCAACTTTTTTTCAATATTTTTAACAAATCAACCCGCCGACTTCAGCACCCGACCGCCGTAACCGTCTTGCCGTCAACCGACTCTTTCCGCATATAGATCTTCTCGTCCCAGCTCTTCCCCGCGTCTTTGTCGAACAAGACGAGCCACCCTTCGGCGGCCCCCATTCTCTCCATGTAAGCGGCCGTCTGTTTCAGGCTCTCGGCCAAGCTCTTTTGGTTTTGCAGTATCTTCAGCTCTATGGGATATTTGCCGTCTTTGTAGACGACGCATATATCCGCCCGCATCCTGCCTAACGCCATTTCGCGGACTATATGGCCGCCGCCGTTTATCACGCGCTGCAAAAAAGCCTGCATGACCAAGTGCGTCGCGGCCTCGTCGTATCGGTAATACTGCGTCTTGTAGCAATCCGTCCAGATTTCGCTGTTCTCGCGCCAATACTGCTGGAAGTCTCGCAGCAGGCTGTCTATGTCTATCTTGCCGTTTTTAAGGTAGCGGGGGATTTCGTATTCCTCGTAATCCCTCAGCAAAGCCTGCTGTACGCCCCAGTTGAGCGTCCGCACTATCAATTCGGCGTAGATCGGGTTGGCCGGTTCCACCTTGCTGCCGACTTCCCTGATGATGCCTAAGTCTCTCGTGTACAGATAGTCTTCGGAGCGCGTGTCTATGGTTGTGCCGCCGCCAAGTATCAATGGCTGTATGATGTTGCGGACGCGCGGCTCCTCCAGCCTCGACATCATGCTGTCGAAGTGCGTCCCCCAGGTCTTGATGAGGTTTTGGATGGCCTGATCGACAAACGCTTTCGTGATTGGTATCGAGCAATCCCATTTTGTAATCTCCTCCACGCACTCGCGGGCGATGGCGTTTACAAGCCAGGGTTGCCCCTGCGTCTGTTCGAAAGCGCGGTCTATGGCTTGCTGTTCAAACACCTGCCCGGTCGCCGCCGTGTGCTGCGCGTAGAGTTCGGCGACCTCGGCCGCCGTGAAGTTTCTTAAATTAAGGGCCTTCGTCATAACATTGAACGGGCTTGAGGTCCCGAGCGATTCGGATTCTTTGCGGATTTTGCCCTTGTAATCCCTAATATTGCGCATCCCGACTAAGGCGACGGAGCGGACAAACGCCGCCGTGCCCCGCGAGAGGTATCCGTTCCTAAGCTGCCTCAAAAAGGTTATCAGAGTATCGCCGGAGAGACAGTCGGCCTCATCGAAAAATATGACTAAAGGTTTATCAAGCGACTTGCAGTAATCCGCAAGCGCCGAGTTCAACACCACAGAAACGCCGCCGAGGTCGGCGCCCTTCGCGAATCCGTCAGGCAACCCTTGCTTCTTTAAGCTGAACGCGATATTGTCAATTATCGCCGGAATCCCCCTCTCCGGCTCAACAAACGACTGCACCGCCTCCAGCGAACAGCACACCGCGTGATAATCGCCCGCCGCGTTTATCTTATCGGCCAACGCGTAAAGCAGTGTGGTCTTCCCCGTCTGGCGGGCGGCGTGGATGACGAAATACTGCTTGCTGTCAATAAGGTTCATCAGCTCATTGTCCATGCCGCGCATCGGGTCGAGCATATAGTGTTCGCCGGGCAGACAAAGACCTGCCACATTGAAAAGAAGCCTGCCGTTGGGCATAACGCAACGCCTTTCTGAAAGTGACGCGGGACGGAACGGGCCGACGGGCGGCGTACCGCAATATCATAATATAAATTATGGCGACGGCGGCGCGGAATATTATATTGAAATACCAATTAAATATTGCACGATGTCGAACATTCTGGATTGCTTCGCTACGCTCGCAATGACCGTCATTGCGAGGAGCGAAGCGACGAAGCAATCCAGAAATTTTGGTATAGGTACAATATTTAATTGTGGGATCTATATTTGACTATACCATTACCACTATAGTATATTATAAAGTCGCCGCAAATCACAAACGGCTATCCACAAACCGAAAGGACACCGTCCGCCCATGCTATCCGACATAGAAATAGCCCATCAAGCCGCCGCCCGTATGCTCAAAATCACCGCGGTCGCCGAAAAACTGGGGATCCATCAGGACGATTTGGAGCCTTACGGCCACTACAAGGCGAAGATATCCGAAAGCATGTTCGCTAAGGCCGCCGATCGTGCGGACGGCAAGCTCGTTTTGGTGACCGCCATCAACCCGACCCCCGCCGGGGAGGGCAAGACCACGCAGTCGATCGGGCTTGCTCAGGCGATGGCGAAGATCGGCAAGAAGGCGGTCTTGGCGCTCCGCGAACCGTCGCTCGGGCCGGTCTTCGGGCTGAAAGGCGGCGCGGCGGGCGGCGGGTACTCGCAGGTTCTGCCCATGGAGGATATCAACCTGCACTTCACGGGCGACATGCACGCCATCACCGCCGCCAACAACCTGCTCTGCGCCATGCTCGACAACCACCTGCACCACGGCAACGCGCTCCTCATCAACCAGCGGCGCATAATGATTGACCGGTGCATGGACATGAACGACAGGTCGCTGCGCAACTGCGCCATAGGCGTAGGCAAAAAAGAGGACGGCGTAACCCGCCAAGACAACTTCCGCATCACGGTGGCCACCGAAGTCATGGCGATACTCTGCCTCGCAAGCGATTTGAGCGACTTGAAAGAGCGTCTCGGCAGGATACTCGTTGCGTACGATTACAGCGGCAAGCCGATTTTCGCCCGCGACCTTCAGGCGCACGGCGCGATGACCGCCCTGCTGCGGGACGCGATCAATCCGAACCTCGTGCAGACGGTGGAGGGCGTGCCCGCGATAATCCACGGCGGGCCGTTCGCCAACATCGCCCACGGCTGCAACTCCGTCCGCGCCACGAAACTCGCGTTGAAACTGGGGGATTACTGCGTAACCGAGGCGGGCTTCGGCTCGGACTTAGGGGCGGAAAAGTTCTTCGACATAAAATGCCGCAACGCCGACCTGAAACCCTCGTGCGCCGTAATCGTGGCCACGGCCCGCGCCCTAAAGTACAACGGCGGCGTACCCAAGAATGAACTGAATAACGAAAATACCGACGCTCTCAAAAAAGGCATCGCGAACCTGCAAGTCCATATCGAGAACATAAGAAAGTTCGGCGTTCCGACTGTCGTGGCGGTCAACCGCTTCCACACCGACACCCAAGCGGAATTGACAACCATACAAGATTTCTGCGCCGACATGGGCGTTCCCGCGCCGATCTCCGAGGTCTTCGCCAAAGGCGGCGACGGCGGGATAGAACTCGCGCAAAAGGTCTGCGAGACGATAGAGAAGCAAGACGGCGCGAAAACATTCGCCCCGCTCTACAGCAACACCGCGTCGCTGAAAGAAAAGATCAACGCCATAGCCAAAGAAATCTATCGCGCCGACGGCGTAATATACAGGGCGCAAGCCGAGAAAGCCATCAAGGAGATAGACGCGCTGAACTTAGGCGACATCCCCGTATGCGTCGCGAAAACGCAGTACTCGCTCTCAGACGATCCAACGCGCCTCGGCAAACCTACCGGCTTCAACATAACCGTGCGCGACATAAAAATCTCAGCCGGAGCGGGCTTCGCGGTGGCGTTAACGGGCGACATAATGACAATGCCCGGTCTCCCGAAAACTCCGGCGGCGGTAAATATCGATTGCGACAATGAGGGAAATATTTCCGGGCTGTTTTGATGGGGTTATGTATTAATGATTATACGGATTAACGAGCGGCTTCTAATTAATGATAGGCGGCGATTATGGACTTTGAATCTTTGTCAACCGACATGCTGAACAACGCGAATCCCGAAAAAGCCGCGCAGATGAAAGCCTACATGCGCGACCAATTCGACTACATCGGCCTCCCCTCGCCCAAACGCCGCGAAATCTTCAAGCCATACCTAAAGGCGGTCAAAGGCGAGACGACTGTTGATTGGAAATTTGTTGACCGCTGTTGGAAAGAACACTGCCGAGAGTATCAATACACCGCAATGGACTATCTGTCGCAAGCAAACAAACTGCTTATCCCCGCCGACGTGCCGAAAATCAAAAAACTGATCACCGCAAAATCATGGTGGGACACCGTAGACGGATTAGACGAAATCATAGGCGGCATCGCCATGCGATTCCCCGAAGTCAAACAAACACTGCTTGACTGGAGCAAAGACAAAAACTTCTGGCTGCGCCGCGCCGCAATCGACCACCAACTGCAATACAAAAACAAAACCGACACAAAACTGTTCGAGAAAATCTTAATCAACAATTTAGGCCAAACCGAATTCTTCATTAACAAAGCAATCGGCTGGAGTCTGCGCGAATACAGCAAGACCAATCCCGATTGGGTGAGAACTTTCGTCAAAAAACACAAAGACGAACTCGCGCCGTTGAGCGTTCGGGAGGCGAGTAAATATATTTAGGGTTTAGACCTATAGCTATACAAACATTGGAGCGGCTCGCCTCGCCGCCGGAAATCAAGCAAGATTCTCCCCTATCGCCGACAAAATCCGCTCCACAACCTCATTTTGCGTTTTTTGACCCGTATCGACAACCAAATCATAGTTGTTTTCATCGGCAAAATCAACTCCATATTTCTCTATAAAACGCCGCCTCATATTTTCGTTTCGCGTCCTCATACTCTCAAAATCCGTTTGTTCCATCTTCCTATCTGCTCCGGCAAGCCGTTTAAAAGCCTCCTCTTCGGAAAGAACAAACAAAATATTTATCGAATTCCTAACGAAGTGAAATCCTAACCGAAAATCAGCCACGATTTTTTCTCCGCTGTTGCACATATCGCGAAATTTATGATTGACAATATCGTCAAGCACCGGTTCTTCTTTGCACTTTGCCTGAAACTCGTTTATACTCATCCCGAACTCCATTTCGGCGAATTCTCTGGCAAAATTCCCAACGGACAGAAACCCATAACCCAGCCTATCCGCGAGCATCTTCCCAACGGTAGACTTGCCGGTCCCAGCGTAACCGCTAATGGTTATCTTGCTCATCTTCATAAAACGCCCTCCTTTTTATCGGTATTATTGTACCGACTCCCAAACCTCTCAACGTCAAAATCAATTTGCGAGAGCGCACTCTCCAAACCGACTTCGTGAATTGGTTGGCTGTAGATATAACCACCACTGTCCACGTTCCCGTTTTGGAAGAATCTTCCATACGGGTCAATCATCAGGTAACTCTGGGTCATATCCTCGTTGTCTTCAACAACGGTATTCTCACCAAAATACTCCTCGTTTATTCGCTTGAACTCAGAATACATCTCGTCACTTATACCGAGGTTACCGTTAAACGGCAACTGCCGCAACACTTTAATTCTCTTGGGCGAGAGTTCCTGTAACCGCCCTACCACACATTCCTTGTGGTTATGCTCGTTCACGGTTACGTTGAATTTTGCGGCTATATCAGGATTTTCCGCCCTCGCCGTATCAAGAAGTTCTTTAATACGCCCCAATTCCAGAACCGTACCGCTTCTGTCACAACGCCCCATCTTGCGGCAGGTGTCCGCGTTTAGGCTATCTACGGAAAGTCCCAACGTACTAATGTATTTGTATATGCCCCGGCTACGGTTCAAGAGAGATCCGTTAGTGATTATGGATGTCTCAAAACCCATTTCACTCACGTGTTTGACAATCGCTAAGAACTCATTGCCGAGAAGTAAAGGTTCGCCTCCCGCAAAGTTTATTCTGGCAGATGTCACCGTCTCACAAAATTTTCGTGAAATAGCCTCCTTACTGGAAAGCTCGCTCAGAATTTTGTGGACAATTTCAGGATTGCTCCAAATTTCCGGAACATTCCAAACTTTTTTCGGACTATTCCATTTTGCGAAACAAAATGAACAATTGTAGTTGCACATCTCCGTGATGTGCCAGTTGTAGACTGCTTGCATATTACCTCCTATAAAAGGGTTTATAAGAGATAATTAACCATAATTTCTTCGGTTTTGCAAGTCACATTTCTGCAACGACTACCATGTTAAGATTTTTTTATCTCCTTTACAGTTCTTTTCCATGTAATTCAGAACTTTATCTGCTCTATAGTTGTGCGCTACATGCCAACAATTAGCCGTTTTATGTTCACCGGTCCGAGTATGTTTATATTCGAACTTCTGCTCAACGTCTCCGCCGTGTTTTACTAATATGTCAAACGCTTCAACCCAATTAAATTCAGCCGCAAGTATCAGGGGTGTATAACCTCTTAATTCCCCGATATCCTTATTATGCGGCTCATTGGGTTTACTACCGGCTTTAAGCAACGCTTCTATTATTTTTAATAGCCTTTCCAGCGTATACATTTCTTTGCACCTATCACTAAAAAATTGACCTGCCAATCTAACGTTTTGCGCGATAAGCGGATCATTCATCATTTCCTCGTATCTCCGCCGCGTCTCCTCTGTTGTGAGACCGCCCCTACCATCGTTGTGCCTCCTTATATATTCGAATAATTCAGGCGACACATCTCTCCCCGGATTTAAGTGTCTTTCGCTCGCCTTAAAACAACAAATTGCCGTGTACAGCGGAGTTTGGTCGTCACCGCCATACTTTATATCAACATTGGCCCCTACGGCTTTCATCATCTCAAGTACCTTGTTCACAATATCAGGATTTCCCGTTTCTACGGCAGAACCAAGAACACTCAGACGTTTTTTATTCGTCAGCTTCTCTAAGGTTTCTTTTTTATGCGGATATTGAGATAACATCTCAAAGATTTTAATATCTCTGTGCCCTGTCATCAACGTCATATCCATAGATGTAACCGCGAGAAGTAAGGCACTGTCGCCGGAACTGGACAACTTATCCACATCCGCTCCGGCTTTCAGCAATTTTTCAACTTCTTCTGCTGGACCGTGCTGTGCAAACCATACAAGCTGCGGAAATTTTACGTGCTGCAACGAGATAAACTTGTTTTTGTCTTTTATATCCGCCTCTTTCGGCATATTATCTTTAACATAATGCAACATCGATGAAAACTCAACCGATTTCGGTAGTTCGCTCTCCGGAATAAAAAAGCTATCTCGCGGGAATATCTTATAAAACTGACCAGCCCACATTTTAACTTCCGAATCTTCGACAACAAAGTCTTTCGTTCTAGACTCTTTGTTGGCATTGGAATATTTTGAATTGGATTGGTTTGTATACGGTCTTCCAAAAAAACCAAATGTTATCCCTAGATGCTTTAGCTTTTTCAAAAAGGGCCTATCTTCCCGAATGGCCGCCAACGCTAACACCTCATCAAAAAAACGTTCCACGGTTTTCATATCACCGCTATAAAAAATTATATCCACTATCTCCTCATAACATTCTTTTGCAATATCCCACTTTCCGGACAATACGTACCAATAGGCACGTAACTTCTGTGTATTCCACCAGCAAATATTAACCTCTTGCAATCGCGCTGTGTGCTCTTCCAGTTCTTCTAACTGTTTGCCAATCGAACCTTTATCTTTGTGCCACTCATTACGCTTTTTACGTAATTCACTTACATTTTGCAGATACCGACCGATATCGTCCTTGACACTTGAGCTTAGTTTTTCCATACGCTTTTCTCCTACATAAAAATACAAAGTTCTTTCCAACGGCTCATAGAATTCATCTTCAGATACGATTTTTCCGTTATTAATATTACGGAGCTCATCTGAAATTCGGTTGTATTTTGCGATATTACCAATGACTTTCGCACAAAAAAATACGCTATACACTTGTTCTAATTTCATTTTATTCTTGTCACAAAACATTTTTATCACCTCAAACAAATCTTCCATACTAGGAGTCTGTTCTCCCTTTATCCAGCGATACACGTTCTCTTTGATTTTCTCCGCGTCGATACCTTTTCCACATGGCGGATTTTTTCTGAATTCCTCCCACTTCTCTTTATTACACTCAAATGCGGCTGGCACGGATTTATCCGAAGCAACAAGTCTATGCAGTATCCTATCCTGCCCGTCCAATATCAAATCCATTGAACTATAAACGATATGCGCAATCTTTCTAACAAGACAATCCATTACATTCTCCCTGGAATATCCACTGGATAGGCCTTCTCTCAAAACACCTATGTAGGCCCCAAATAAACCATCCCTTACACTGTAAATGACTTTCTGTGTATTTCCGGAAACCAGTTCCTTCGGAACAACGTTAAAGGCGCTGCCCCATAACGTCTCTACCTTTTCATAATCAAAAATCTCTCCCCTAGCGAGCCTGTCATATTCCTTAGCGGAATCCCCCTTCGTCTCCAGCACATTGGCGACAACCCGAACAACCTCCCCAATAGTAGGAAAAGGCGTTACCCAATTTTGAGGTTTCGATGAAATAAACGTTATTTTCGACATATAAGGCTCCTTTTTTTAATTTTTATAGGTTAAATTTGTATATTTTGCCGATTTTGGCGAAATAGACACTGTTTTTGGCCTTAATACCCCTATTTTACCCCCCTCACAAATAAAATATACACTAATCCCTTCGGTTTTCATAGTCAAAAAAATGTTTTTGACTTAGAATTGATCCGCGCACACACCCGCCGTCACTCCAAAAGCCAATCAATAACATTAACCTGCCTTATCCCGCTATGACTGTTCTCCGGCAGCCGGTCTAAGGTCAACAAATATTTGGGATTGTGATCGGGCACCGCCGATAGCGAAGACAGCTCGCG
>Ga0268262_10007115_pt1 | contig 10538 bp, 5 predicted proteins | sample TergutNc150P3_FD_190354 | JGI IMG/M metagenome (GOLD analysis project Ga0268262, IMG submission 190354) | Nasutitermes corniger P3 segment gut microbial community from laboratory colony in Florida, USA - Nc150 P3 (SPAdes) (version 2) | ecosystem: Host-associated > Arthropoda: Insects > Digestive...
CCGTCAATATATCTAACTTTCCCATCTTCATCTTCCTTATCCAAGCAATCAAAAAGCCCACCATTGAGAAATGGAATATTTTCAAATAATTTACGTATTTCCTTCTCGTCTTTACTTTTAAACATATTCGCATAGCGATACAAATTCTTAACTCCATATTCGTTTCTATTTGAATTGAAATCGCTGTCTTCCGCAAATTTCCTTTCTCTGATTTTTTGATTCAATGTCCCGAAAAACAAATTTTGCAAAATGGCATTGTAGTAATTTCCTTTTTTCTTGAAATCTTTTAATATAGTTTCCAATTCTTTTTCATCAAACAAATTTTCAGGCACAAGTTCTTTTTCTTTTATAAACCAAATAAAAATAATCCTCGTGACGAGACGAATGAGATTTGTTGAATTGCGATTTTTTCTATCTTTCTCCATATCATCTGGAAATTCAACTTCTTCAATTGCCCTGTCATACCATTCTGATAATTCTTCATAGAATTTTTTGTTTAGAACATTAACATTGAAAATTTCAAGCCACTTTTCATACAATTCGCTAAAATTCTTTACACTATGTTTTTTCAAATCTTCCAAAATTCGCAAATGTCCAGTATGCGGTTTTTCAGTATCTATATCCCTTAAAATAATTACCTTTCCAATTTTCTCACCTTCTCGCCATTTCTGCTCATAATCCGTACGTTCTGAAAGAGCAAGCGAAATCTTAGATTCGTATCTTAACAATAAACATACTGGCATCCCTTTACTTTTATGGTTAAAAGCTCTCGTTAAATCGGCAATATCTTTTCGTTTGGGAGTTCTTTTTAAATCAAGCGAAAATAGCAAAATTCCTTTATATTTTGAACTTTCCAAAATCTGGTCTAAATTATCAAAAGAATTTTCATCTATGTAGTTTACATATACAGAATTAACAATTTCATAACTTTTTCCTAAAACATTTTCAATACTTTGAGCTTCTCTCGTATATGTTTTTATGGTTATATTCAATTCATTGAAAAATGAATTCGTTGCCTCAAACAAGTTCTGTTTTTCAAAAAAATCAAGATTCATTGCTAATTACCTCCCAGCAAATTAAATTCCAGTTATCAGGAATATACTTTTCTTCTACACATTCCTGCAAATTTCTCGGCGGCAATTTCCCAGCAAACAAATCTTTTGTAGCGTTATTTGTCATTTGCGGAACTTGCGATTCAAACCATTTATTTAAAACAATTGAATGTTTTTCTATCTCTTGCTTATTACAATTCTCTATTGGTTCTGGAACATATCTTGCCTCATCTATATTATTCTTCAAAAATTGCAAGATTTCATTTTGATTTAAGAAAATTTCCTTGCCTTGCTCATTCACAAAAATCAACTTCTGCTCTTTATCTTTTTTATGTCGCAACAATGCAATTAAGCCTTTTTGCTCCGCCTTAAAACCACTGAAAATGCCATTTGGAAAATTTTTGAATTTCTCCACAGATTCTTTAGTTAAATCCTGCCTAAAAGTCTCTAAACTCAAATTGTTCAAACCAAAGTTTTCTGGTTCAATTTCTTCCAAATTATTTTGCATTATTTTTAAATTTTTTTCAATTTGTTTTTTTTCAAGTTCATTTGAGTTGGTTATTCCACCAATATTTTCCGTAAAATCTTTTGGAATTTCAGAACCCGCTATTGTCATCGCTGCCATTCGTTTTTCTATCCTTCCCTGCAAATTCAAATATTCGTCAATATTCTTACTTGGCCAGAAGTTTACGCAATAAATGTTCTTGTTCTTGCTGCCAATGCGGTCTATTCGCCCCAGCCTTTGAATAACGCGAACTGGATTCCAATGAATATCGTAATTCACTACAAAATCGCAATCCTGCAAATTTTGACCCTCGCTTAGAATATCCGTTGTGATTAAAATATCTATTGGATTAGCAATTTGATTTTCATTCGCATTTTTAGAAATGGGAGAGAATTTTTTAAGAATGACATCTATATCCTTATTGTTTGAATCTCCCGTCACGCATTCCGTTCTAGCCAAATGTCTTTTCAGTTCTTCAAACAAGTATTTTGCCGTATCGCTGTATGTCGTGAATATAAGCACTTTTTGATTATTTTTCTTCTGTTTATCTTTTATGAGTTCAATCAATTTTTTTATTTTTGTATCCTTTGCTGGAATAAATTTTTCAAGCTCTTTAAGCAAATTTTGCAATTTGCCAATATCTTCGTTCAAATCTTTTTTGAATATATCCAAATCTTCTATCTCGTTTATTTTTATTTTTTGTTTTCCAAGTGTAAATTCTTCAAATTCAGGAGAATCATCGTCTTGCAAAAGTTCAGTCAAATTTCCTTCTTCTATTTTGTCTGCTTTTTCCAATTTACGCAAAACGGTTTTATGATATTCCAAAATTTTTTCCAAAGTTATTTTAAAAGATACCCACGAACTCTCAAGGCGTTTCACTAGCAAAACGTGCATCATTTTAACCAAGAAAAATGACCTTCTGCTATCATCGTGAATAATTTGCTTGTCTGTCAAACCAGCATAATAAGCTGGCATATAAGCAGAAAATCTTATTGGCAATAATTCCAGTAACCCATCTAGTGTTTTAGCCGTTTCCACACAAATTGGCGTTTCAAAAATATTTATTGGTCTTTCAAGTTTTGGGAAAGAAACTTCTGCATTTGCTACCATTTTTCTTGTTCTAGCCAATACTAGAGAATCCGTTAATTCCAAAAATTCGGGATGTAGTTTGTTTATCAAATTGCCTATGACCGGATTCTCTTTTCTTGCCCATTCATTCAATTCTTCTTGTGCTTTTCTGAACAGATACTCTATATTCCCGACATCCCTTATCAACTTGAATTGATTGCGGACATCTAAAAGAGAATTGTTTATAGGTGTAGCTGATAGCATTAAAACTTTTACATCACTATTCTTTTGCAAAATATGTTCCAGTAAAAATTTATATCTGCTACCTTTGTCGTTTCTCAGATTATGGCTTTCGTCTATCACAAAAAGCTTGGGCTCTTCATTTGTCAAAAATTTCAATTTGTCGCTTAACCTATCTTCGTTTAAATCCGTATGGAATTTAATCATATATCTAAACTCATCTTTTTCAAATATGGAAGCGTTGGTTTCCCTGTATTGTTCCCAGTTGTATTCCAATTTTTTAGGGGCAAGCACTATGATTTTCCGACCCTGTTTTTGGTAGTATTTAATAACTGCAAGAGCGGTAAAGGTTTTTCCCAAGCCAACGGCATCCGCCAGAATAGCGCCGTTTTTATTTTCCAGCATTTTAACCAAACTCATCACCGCTTTTCTTTGAAAATCAAATAATGCCTTGTAAATTTCGGAAGTTCCCAATTTCTGTTCAATTTTTTCCTGTAAAAACTCCTCTGGCAAAAGCTCTGCTAAAATTTTCATATAAATATCGTTTGGAGTATATTCTTTGAAAATCTTTGAGATTTCGTCTATAAATTTTTGCTTTGCATTATGAACTTTTTCATTATTATCCCATAAACTATTAAACCAGTTTGCAAGTTCTTTGTACTCATTATTGCTCCCCGTATTACCTATATTCAATTCTACATTACTGGTTTTTCTTTTTCCTATGCCGGATTCCGTCAAATTTGAACTGCCCGTTATATAAAAATTATGCCTGTCGTCAAGAGCCTTCAGCAAAAACATTTTCGCGTGGCAAAAATTAGGCTCGGATGTTTTGACTTCAACTTTATTTTGCTTCAAAAAAATTACAGCATCGTCTGCTATTTTTTTTAATTTAAGAGCATTTTCTATGCCAATATCTTGGTTCAGCAAATCAATTTTCACAATCTTGTCATCAGCACCACTGGCGATTCCTCCCCACACAAAACGGAATTTATCAATTTTATCGTTAAAATTTTCGTTAAGCCAAGCTAGCGCGCCAATTGTAAAATAGCCTGTTACAATATCCATTTCGCCTGCTTCGGAGTATTTTTCCAACCATTGAAAAACAGTCTTGCTGGAGCTATTATCTAATAACATGAAGATTCCTCTATAATTGCAGTCATTTTGCTCTTTCAATAGGAAAATGTAGAAAACTTGAATGGTTCTTTTTGTGATTTATGTAATATAGCTTAGGGTAACGAGTCGATCAAAAATCTAAAACCCATAGCTTCAACATTTGCTTCCTAAAAATTATCCTTTTTTGGTCAATTAGAATATAGCCATTGGGTGGAAAGATGTTTACTATATTCCTAAAATGGAGTATTACTATGACTGAACAGGAAAGATTAATTGGAAAACATCCTAAAGCATCGCATATTTTAGGAGAATGGTTAGCACATATTGACCAACCGACAACTACATCCAAAAAACATCGTAAGCTTGAAGAAAATGAAGATTTGCGGCAAAAGGCTATAAATAGCATTGCAAACTGGATAATTGAATATCATATTATTCAACAAAAAAGTGAGGCATTGAAGCGGAAAGCTGAAATTTTACAAAAATACGAATTCGATAAATATGTAAAATCTCTAGGATTACTACCTACAGCAGATAAAACTAGAAAAGGTAATGTAGCTGAAATTATGCTTATTGAATACTTGAAAGAGAGTTCGGGATTTTCGCCAATCGTTCATAAATTAAGCTATAATACTAATGTTGAACAGTCAATGAAAGGTGACGATGTTTTGCTTTTAAACCCAGACAATGTCTTGGAAAAAATAATCTACGGAGAAAGCAAATATCGTTCAGAGCCAAATAAACAAGCAATAGAGAAAATAGTATCAAATTTAGAAGGTAGCAAAAGATTACCTGTGTCTATTGGCTTTATCGCAGACAGATTATACGAAGCAAAAAATGATGCACTTGCTGATGAACTTATGGATTTACAAAATATGCTCAAAAATAATAGAGTTAATGTACATAACGTAGGCTTTTTATTGAGCTCAAAATCTACAACACAGTCAAAAGATACACATACGCAAGTAGAAAAGTATTTAACTACTAAGAATCCTAATTTAATCTTCATTTCCTTGGGGCTTAACAATCCCATAGAAATAGTAAATGAAAGCTTCAAATTGGCTAACGAACAACTTTTAAATATAAAAAATGAAACGACTTGAAAAGGCATTGGAATTATATGGTCAATTGGAAAAAGATTCCATTGCAAAAAATTTTATAGCCCAAGCAAACGCACGCTATATTCTATTTGGAGTAAATGAAGATATAGAAAAATTTCCTCAATTCAGATCTAATTTGAATGAAGGTATAGATAGAATTGCATATTCATATTTATCTGCTGGTTGCTATTTTGCAGAGTATGAAAAATATGAGGAAGCTATTGATGCGTTAAATAAGGCGGCAATAGCCATTGAATATAATCATTCGCCAGAACAGAATAAGATTTCTATTAGTTCATTTCACATTTTAATTGGTGCTCTGGCATATTATGCTTCATGCCAATATTCAAAGGCGTTTATTCTTCTCAAAGAAACTAAATTTGACAAGGAGGCTATTTCATTTTTATTATATCAATTCTTGAGTAAAAAATATAGACCTTTGTCTATAAATTTAAACAACATTCTTTTGAATTCGGAATACATATTAAATGAATATGACAGGATATATAATGTATTTATGGCAAAAGCATTATCATGTTTATTATTCTATTTACAATATGGAGATAGCCATCAATTAGAAAAATGCGTTGAAATTCTAGACGATGCAATAGAATTGTCTGCTATTGATGAAGACCCTTCTTTATGGTGGATTTTTAGACTGTTCAGAATCATTGTCAAGGAATTCAGCAAAAGCTCTTTATGGTCTAATCTGAATTTATTAAGGAATGACACTGATGTAGATAAAGATTTGAACCATAAATTTAATTCATTTTTTTCAGGTATTATTCCAGAAAGAAAAACTATTATAGATAATTTTATAAGTAACTTTGTTTTCAAAGATAGAAATCCAGTTGTTGAGTTCTTTATTTCTCAACGACAATCTTTAGAAAAAATTTTATCTTCTGCTGGGGCAGTCGTTAGCTTGCCCACGAGCAGCGGCAAAACAATGGTGGCTGAAATAGCTATTTTACAATCATTATTGAACAATCCGCATTCTCACGTTCTCTATTTAGCTCCTTTTCGCTCACTCGCTTTTGAAATTGAAGGAACTTTGAGTAAAACGTTTGCCCCCTTGAAATATAAAGTCTCTCACTTATATGGTGGGGCTCAATTTAGCAAAATTGACAGCCTAATGATTGACGATTCTCATATTCTCATTGCTACTCCAGAAAAAGCTAAAGCTATTCTTCGTGCTAATAATGAATTTGCATCAAAAATAGCATTGGTTATTATTGATGAAGGGCACTTGTTAGGCAAAGATAGGAGATATGTAACAAATGAAATGTTTATTGAAGAATTACGTCATTTAATGAAAGTTAATAGCGGTAAGATAATTCTTCTCTCTGCTGTTTTACCAAATTCAGCAGAAATATCAAAGTGGATCGCAAACGATGAAAATCAAACAACTAAATCTGATTGGCGACCTTCAACGCAACGTTTTGGTCTCTTGGAATTTACTGGAAATAGTGTAAATATAAGGTGGGAAGGAGAAATGCAAATCTATAACGCTTCATTTGTTACATCGGTTAATAATAAAAAACAAGCTATTGCTCAATCAGCAGTTAAATTATCTTCAATTGGCTCAGTCTTGATTTACGTTGGAAGAGCTAATATGGTTATGACTCAAGCACGGGAGATTTATAATCATTTGTTACAAAAAGAAGAGCCTGATATAGATTGGAAAAATGATTATGATTGGGAACGTTTTGAGTTAGCTTGCATAGAAAATGATAAAAATGAAGATATCTTTAAATATGCTTGTAAGGGAATAATGTGTCATAGCAATAATTTGCCAACAGAAATAAGGCTTTGTATGGAACGTCTATTAAGAAAAGGAAAGGCAAAGTTTATTGTTTCTACATCAACTCTTGCACAAGGGGTAAACTTAGGTGTTTCAATTGTTATAATCGCAAATGTTTTTATTCAAAATCCTGTACCTATACCCAATCGAGATTTTTGGAATATTGCGGGTAGAGCAGGCAGAGCATTTGTTGATACAGAAGGAAAGATATTATATGTTATAGATAATATGAACGAAAAAGCTAATTGGCACAGAGATTTAGCAAAAAACTATTTTAGCCATCTAAACTTAGAGCATGCACAAAGTGGACTTCTCGCACAAATTAGCCAAATAATAGATATAGCTAAAAATTGCGATATTGCTTTTGAACATCTATTAGAATTAATTGCGGAAAATAATTTTACAGAAATACCAACGGATAAAGCAAGTATTATTATTGATTTTTTCGATTGGATTGACGATTCTTTATTAGCTTTAAACCTTGCATATAACAGTCTTGATGTCGGAGAATCTAATTGGATTGACGATCATTTTAGAGAATCACTAGTATACATCCAGGCGAAAAATGAAGGAGAAGAAGATGGAGTAATTAAAATCCTAAAAGCAAGAAGTATGGCTATTAAACGGTTATCAGGCAATTCAGAGCAGTGGAAATCTTATGCCTCTTCTGGTATTCCGTTAATGTCTATAGCTAAAATTGATGAACTTATGGAAGAAATCTTATTTATTGCCAGCATTTATTTAAATTCAGAAAGACAAATTAAAGACAGAATTGATTTTTTGAAAGCTACCGAAGGAATTATTGAAAAATTACCTTCTTCTCATTTTAGACATAAGTTTTCTCAACAAGACATTAAGACAGTAAGAGATTCTTGGTTGAATGGAGATTCCTTAAAAAATATCTCACATGGGGATAAAATAGCTAATGAATACTTTGGATTCACAATACCTTGGGTTTTAAATGCTATTTCAAAAAAGTGTAATCAACAAGACAATGAAGAAATTGCAAATTTATTTGAAGAATTTGCAGTTTTATGCGAATTAGGGCTTCCTTCCTTTTGGGCTGCAAAAATTTATCTTTCAGGAGTAAGGTCAAGGCAGGCAGCAAGAGAGCTTAGCCTTATTTTTAAAGAAGAGTTAGCTACAAACAGTTTATCAGAAGTATTGAAAATTATCATTAATCATACAGAAACATTGAAAGCACGGGATGATTGTTCTCAACATACGTTACAATGGGTAACTATCTTAGCCAAAGAACAATTACCATTACAAAAAAACTTGACAAGAATCCCAGATTTTACATTCAAAGATGAGAATTTGAATATAAAATCATCAATATTGTATTGCAGATCCTATGGCAACTCGTGCTTTTTATGCAGCTCTGATTATAAGGATAAAATAGAGGTTACTATTAGTGAAGATTATCCATTTGATAAAATCCAGAATATTCCTGGAATATATTTTGAATTAGAAAACAATACTTGGAAAATGAAAAATAAAAACCCAAACTACAAAATAACAGAAGATTCCCCATTCTAAATCGCCCTCTTTTCATTTTTTCACTAATTATCAAACCCACATTTATTGAAAAGTTGCTTGAAAAAATCAAGTAACATATCTTCATAGTTTTCTTGTATTAATTCGTATCCACCTATGCGATAAATTTCATAATTGTGAAATCTCATTTTTCTATCATAAGCAACCATTTCTGCATATTTTGTAGGGCTTCCTTTTCCGTTATCATCACTATAATGTTTTATGTCATCAACTTCTAAAATAATTCTATGACTATTTATTAGCATTAAAAAATCCATACGTTGATATGACGTACGTTTTTCTCCGTAAAGTTCTTGTATAGTTTTCGGATCGTAGTGCAAGTAAACTTGCGGTAATAAAGCAGGTAAATCGAAGTTAAACTTTTCTTCTTTAAAACAAAATTTTTTATAATATGTGTGGAATACTTTTTTCTCAGCTTCACTCAGTGCCTGTTCCATGCGTTCTTGCAAACTATTACTATTGTTTAATGTCCACCATTCTCTTAACTCGTTTATAGTAAGCGTTTGACTTATATTTCTATCGTATATCAACCAATTATCAGCATTTTTAACAGTTTTTATCTTATTTTCTAACGCATCATCAAGTATTATCTCTGGTTTTGCTGCACAGTTTTTTGTGCGAATATTATATTTACTATTTTATTTATCGTTCTCATGCCATTTTCAACAGCGCAATAATAACCCTTTTCCTGTTCTATAAATTGATACGCAGAACCAAGCAAATACTTATTTAACAAATTTACTAGTTGTTTTGCCGCTTCATCACTCTCTCGTGTTGTAGGATTCAATGCTTCCGTAAATATCTGAATAAACTTATCATCAGAAGCATATTCTAGCTCTAATTTCTCTAAGTATATATGCTCACTTGTGTAATCAGAATTTTTTACATAATGCTGTAATATATCTTTTTTTAATTTAGAAATCATTTGCTCAGACTTTCCGTTGAATATATTTAATACTTCTGATACTGATACATCATTCCAATCAAAACTATTTAAATTAAAATTTAATTCTAAAAAATCAATTATATCCCTTCTTCCATGTAAATTAAAACCTATATAATCTATCTCTTTAAAAATTGCTAGCCTTATTTCGCATTTTATTTTCAATCCATAATTACCCGTATAGCGATGCAATACTTTTCTTATTTCCTTGCTATCAAGTTCAATTGCGATTTCTTCTGCTTTTTCAAGTAATTTATTTTTACTCAATTGTTCTAACAACGCTTCTACATATTTAAATTTACTCGCACTACCACCTTGATAAGTTCCTTTATTATCAAGTCCTATGCTTTGGCAATACTCTTGTATGTTATAATTCTTTTTTGTTGTAGCTACACACTCGCTTGTTACTTGAATCAGGTCTTTATATTGTTCCATAGCTTACTCTCACTTAATCTGGATAACTAACTATAGAAAAATTTGTTTAAATTTGTAAAAAAAAAATGAATGCCAAATGCCCTTCTTTTGTCAGCCACTACACATTACCCTAAATAATTAATCGCATTTGACTCAGTATGACCAATAAAAAATATTATACTCGTAAATATTGCAAAATAATTTTTTAACCACAATGCTATAAATAATAAATTGGCACAACCGCCGATAGACCTATTACTATTTTATTTTCTTAATACAAACCCCAAAGCGGAGAATTGAAGGTAGCCGGAATCACAAGCTGGATCATAGAAGGACATTGTAGGGTAAACATAAGAAATTCTTACTTCGCCCCAATATGATAAAAATGCTGTTTAGTGGAGATAAAACAATTTTTTCTATACGGAATGGATATAAGAATTTCCCCCATTTTTCCTGTTTTTTACGGAAAAAACCTCTAAAAAAAACTATGGAAAAAAGGATTTAAATATGTATTTTTTGAAAAACTTATGACACAATCGCATATAAGCAAGATTGCGAAATTTGCATTTTTTGAGTTTGAAGTGCCAAAAACGTTCCGTGGTAAGACAGTTTTTCTATTTTACCATTAATGTCTCAAAAACGTTTCAACATAGCTGGTCCCTGCAATTCAACAAAGCATTATATGCTTGACCCTTTGCGTGGTATTGGCAAAGAACTAATGAATTTAATAGAGCAAGAGGATTAT
>Ga0268262_10007116_pt1 | contig 10538 bp, 6 predicted proteins | sample TergutNc150P3_FD_190354 | JGI IMG/M metagenome (GOLD analysis project Ga0268262, IMG submission 190354) | Nasutitermes corniger P3 segment gut microbial community from laboratory colony in Florida, USA - Nc150 P3 (SPAdes) (version 2) | ecosystem: Host-associated > Arthropoda: Insects > Digestive...
AAGCTCGTTGGAAGAGAAAAACTGCCGGTTAACCAGACTGCGCCTGAGGGTAAAGCCGCCCGCCTGTTCGTGAACAACGCCGATAAAGGCAAATTCCTGGTTACGCTCAAAGAAAAAATCCGCGGCAAGACCTGCCGCGTGAGAAACATTGCCCACCGCGTTCAAAATATTCAAAAGAACGATTGCGTTACTCCGCGCCATAACCAGCGCATTTTCCGCTTCCGCCGCGGACCTTTTGTTCGTCGTAAAGTTATTATCCTCGGCGGTTATCCGCACGTCATCCGACACCAGCACCGACACCAGCGCGGTAATCGCCCCCAGCGAAAGCAAGAGCAGTATGGTAATAATGACAATAAGTTTCGCGCCGAGGGGATAGGTTATTTTGTCGGGTTGGGAGGCTGGGGTATTTTTATTTTTCATTGCAATTCCTTGTAATAATTATCCGCTTCATATAGTCTGGAATCTTTATAAATATCTTTTATAGCCTTGATTTTCTTCTCAATTTTCCCATTCACTATAAGGTGTCTTTCTTCCGCGATGTTAAAATGGTCCGAGCGGTCATTGAAATCGTCTCTGAGGTAAACCATGATGTCTAACATATTTTGATAAGCTCTGCCTCCACTGTGCATTTCTAAACATTTGTAATAATGCGACAACGCCCGTTGGTTCTCACGATAACCGGATAACGGCTCTCTCCATTCTTCATCAAGATATTGTTTTAAATACTTGTCTATTTTTGAGTCCTTATCTTTATACATTTTATATTTTTCATATTGCCTTATCCAAAAAGAAAGGTGTTCGTGTACTGAACCTATAAAACTATGGGGAAAAAGATATGTTTCATCCATTGTTTCTACTAATTGGACAATGTCTATCAAACAATAGATTGAATCGGCAATAAGATTTTCAAATATTTCATTAGTATTAATAGATTTTTCAAATATTTCTCGTGCAACCTTCTTACAACCTTCGTTTATTAACATCTCATCATAATATTTTTCTTCTAAAATAAATTCTTTTTTTCTTCTTATTTCTTTTGGTATTTTTACTTTTTCAAGAAGCTGTTGATAAGCTTCATAATTAATTTTAGTTTTTAATCGTAATCGATAAACGCGCGCCACAATACTGTAATTTATTCTATAAGGCGATGTGATGCGAAGATCGTAAAATTCATTCAGCTTTTTAGTCGTCAAATCTGATTTTAGCTCCATATCCTTTACCAATATCCGTATTCTGGTTATTTCGGTATCTACTAAAAGATTTTTCAAAGATATTACTTCGTCAATCGTATCTTTATCAAAATCTTTTTTACGTTTATTAAGATCAAGCACATTCAAATCATCATTGGCGTACCACAAATAATGAATGGCTCGTTTGCTTAATATTTTTATATAACTATCGTTATATATATTATAATCTTTGAATAAACAGAGCATTTTATATATTTGGTAAGATGAACGTTTATATAGGCTGGCCTTACGATATGCTACTGATGATATAGAATACATCGCAAAAGCAGTTTCCATTTTTTTAAAGTAACTTCCTTCACTGAATATTTCTAAAATAGCATCTCCGTTCTCATTTATCGATTCAAATTCCACATAGTCAATATATTTTTTTAATATACCTTCTGAATATTTTTCTTTGCAATTATCTACATCGCAAATATAAGAAGTGCTATGGTAACACATTTTTCGAGTATTACATTTCATTTTATCACAATTATAACAGGCACAACGGTAACATATTTGTTGTGGATTACACTTTATCGTATCGCAATCATAACAGGCACAATAGTAATTTATTTGTTTTGTATTACAATCTATATTATCCAAGATATAACATCCACACCCATTCTTATTATCTTTTGTATCACAAGAAAAGAACACATTGCCCCAGTCGGATAGTATCCTTGCCAATATTGTACAAAATTTCACATTGTAGTTTTCTTTGAGTTGTTTAATACTTGATAATAGTAATTCTCTTACTGTATTTTTACTTTTATCTTGATAATTATAAAAATATGGTTTTCCTAACAGAATTGAAAGAGCTTTATGATAGTAATAACAAGCTGTGCAAGAACTATTTTTAGGTGAAATATCTACATCATCGCTATTACCGCTTGTCGTATCTTTATTTTCACAGTTCTGTTCATCTTCATCATTATCATTTATTCTATTTTTACCATTTTTGTATTTCAAATCAGAATTCTTGTAATATAAAACATCAGCCACTCGTGAATAAAATTCGGCTTCAAGAAGTTTTGCTTCTTCGTGGTTTATAATAAAAGTCAGGAATTTGAATTCTTTATCCAGTTGTACTAAATGATTTCGCGTAATACCTCCAATATGGCTTTGTTCGAGTATTTGAAGTTTAGCGATAAAAGGCAAGTAGAGCATTTTTAATCCCTCGTATGTCATTTTCTTAAACAACATACCATTGATTTTAGGCGAAATAGTCTTGAAATATAGCGGCTGTAGTGTAGCTAATGAATCATAGACTTTATCTTCACTTGCTGAAATTGGGTAAACATCAATATTTTCGTGATATTTCCTTTCTGCATCACATAAACATCTCGTTGTTGATGCCTTTACAAATACAAGTTTATCATTATTATCCTTGTCTTTTCTTAATTCAACTCCGACATTAAATTTATTAAATTCAATATCTCGTTCTCTGATAATCCGCGCGCAAAGTTCACCGTAAGTCAGGTAGGCAAAATCATATTGTTTTCGTTTTTCATAAATAATCCCCAATCTCAGCATATTGCGTACATATACATAGAGTTGTTCGATTGTCATTTCTTCCTTCTTCTCGCGAAGCGCTTGTACGGCACTTTTATAATATGATTCCGCTTCTTCAAGTTCATCATCGTAATAATGTAAATCACCTAAAACTCCCTGTAATGAAGAAATGGCATCTATAAATACGGGAGATTTTTTTTTGTATTTGTTTTTGTATTCATTCTGGTATTCTTTCTGTGTCCTTTCCAACAAGTCTTGATAATGTTTTTTCAATGGCAACATCTCATCAAGTGAAAAGCTGAACAAAGCCGAAAAAACCTCGTCTGTTTTTGCCATAGCAAAAATCTCATTGGCAATTAATCCGTCAAATTTGTATTCTGAAAGGCTGAAATTCGACTTGTTAATATGTACCTGCGCCAAATAATTAAGCAATTCTACGGCAACTGATTTCAATTCCGGCGCGCGGTTTACTTCCAGCATTTCGGGCGACATATCCAGATGTTTCCATGAAAAAGAATGTTTGTGAAATTTAAAGAGGAAATCGACAAATCGTAAAGACGACACCAATAATTTATCGCTATGTTCTTTAATATTGCTTTCAGCGAGACGATAAAAAATCGGCGTTATCAAGTACGCGACGATACCAATCGTATATTGTTTGTAATAGTTAAATGATAAAAAGTGCCGTGAACCGTGGTAACGTTGTACTAACAGTGTATTTTTGGTGTCGTCTCTATCTGTACGAATATCAATGTGCGACTCAAAAAGTTGTATCATTTTTTTGGGCGCGCCTTTGCTTACATGTGCAAGGTAAATAATAAATTGCTGCAATATAGCAATAACTTTTTGTATTTCTTCTTTTTGTGTATATTTACAAAATATCTTTCTTTCTAAATACACTCGATAATTTTCCAAATTATAAGATTCTACCGGATAATCGTGTGGAATAAGCCTACGACAAACAAATTCTTCGGGCAATGACGCTATACTCGATTCTTGTGGTAATTTTTTTGTACCTGTATGGTGATCGGTAAGAAAACTTGGCACAGGGATAACAACGTTAAAAATACTGCCGATATAATTATTCCTTTCCGAAACATCAGCCAAATGAAAATCAAGCATTTCACGTCCGGCAATAAAGATAAATTTCACGCTGGCAGTAGAAAGAAAATATTTCATATTGGATAAAATTCTTAAAATCTCCGTTTGCCTTTCACGCGTCGCGCCGATAGAAAACAACGAGGCTTTTGTTTGCTGGTTTTCTTTTTCCGAATCGGTATCCCCCGGCTCTACTTTGTCCAATTCATCAAACACAATGACAATGTTGGGACGGCACATAATGACCGGAATTCGCCGCATATCGCTCAAAATATCCTGCAATTCTTTCTCTATTTCCCGCGCATCGGCAACATTCCGCGATTTTTTCGTTTTTGTTCCAATTCCAATGTTTCCACTATTCATATTTATTGAATTCTCACGCTCAGTACTATGCGTAATGTCATTATTCAGCGTTTTCAATCTTCGTATTATTATTCTATGTGTAATAAAAAAGGGCGTAATCCATGTACAACGGAATAACAAAATAAAGAATAAATACGTTAATAAAAATGTTAACCAGAATAGATAATTTATTGGCGGAACAAACTTTATTTCAGATGCACTTCTTTCATGTCTGCAAAGAAAAAACTGCGGAGATTTTTTTACTATTTTTGTCATTTCATAAATAATTTGGTCGATTGAAAGGAAGAAATTACTGCCGACCTTATCTATTTCAGTAAAAAACCCAGGGTTTTGTGTTTTTTCTTTACTAAACGTTTGACCGGCACTTTTTCTTGTGGTTTTTACCTTAACCTTAGTAGTTACTAAAATATCTTCTGTAAAAAAAGCACCATCTAATCGTTCCTTATCTTTTTTTAAGGTATGGTATTCTAAAAGTATCTGAGAACTTGCATTATACAAATCTTTATCCTTTATTAATTTTTTGTAGAATTCCTGTTTTTCCACGATTGAGCTAAATGAAAATGCAAAAAGCAAAAGAAAACCCAATGCAATAATCCGCCATGGCAACATTCGCCAAATCAAATGACGATATTTTTCGTATTCTGTGATTAATGTGCGTGTTATCAACCGCAGAATATCTTTTTCATCTTTTAGTTTATGCCCAAAATTAATACGCAAATATAAGCGGTTGTGGTTTTTTATGTATTTCCATATTGGGATTAAAAACATATTTTTTAATTTTAATAATATAGAAGTATTTTCTTTTGACAATTTTTCTTTTTTATTTTTATGGATTTTTTTTCTTTTTAGTCGAAAAAATATATTATATCCAAGAACAATAATCAAATAACCAAAAAGCGCTATCGTAGGAGTAATAATCCAATGAATTACAGAAACAAGCTGCGTAAAACTAACTACCAAAATTATTTTCAATAAGTATTGCGATTTTCCGTAGGGATTATACTGATTTATTAAACAGCCTAATTCTTTAAAGGCAGATGTTATACAATTCCAAATTTTTCCAAGAATTCCATGTTTTTTGCGCCTATAACTATTAAAACAACATAGTAAGATGAAAAATAAGGCAAAAATCAAACCAAAAGCTATATTTAAATTCGTTTCCTGAATGTTGAATTTATTCGAACAGAATTGAGTTAAGACATGAGTTCCGGCAACAGCCAAAAAAAGGAGAATAATATATCTAAAATTTTCAGTAAAACCAGTTTTAGTCTTCAAAGAAGTCTCATTGATTACCCAACTGACTAAACTTGTTTTTCCTACACCACGATTACCCGCTATTAAATAAACACCGGGTTCATCGGGGGAATCTTCTATTACTTTTTTTAATCTTTCGCGTATTCGTTCTCTTCCGATAAAAGCATGATGAGAGTCGCCAGACGATGAATGACTAAAGCTATAGTGCGGAAGTTCAATACGAATTTTCTTTATTTTTGAGTTAAGAATATCCGGTTGTTTTTTCATAAGTATATCTCCATGAGTTAATTTATCCTTAGGAATTGTCCAACATTTCTTTTATTTTATCTCTTATATCAACATTATTTTCCGAATCAAGTTTTATGGCTTTTGCTACTATAAAACATGATTCACAGAGCGCTTTTGTTTTATTGTCTGATGACTTATCTGATTTATTCACAATGTTAAATAATCTGAACAATATAAACAAAAAAACAAATATAAATATTATAAATGGAATAACTAAAATACCACATATCAATACAAAAACATTGCATTCAATATTTTTTCCAATTATATATTTTCTATCAATTACAATTTTTTTACTTATTTCGTTATTCTTATAAATCCCATCACTATCTTTACTAGTTTCAATATTTTTACTAACTTTATATTTGTCACCAAGATTTAATACTGACACAGCAACACCGCAATACAAAATAGCAAATAAGCCAACAAGAACCAACGACCCTTTAATAAATCCTTTTACTGATTTAGAATCAAGAATTTTCTGTGTTTCCATAATATACCCTTCCTTTGCCTTCTCTCTGAAGCGCTTTGCGCTTCACATTCCCGCCCAACGGACGGTATTCAAAAACACTGAAAACTTCAGTGTCCAGAATTCATTACAACCTACTCATTGCTCTCTTTTCCCTTCTCTGCTCAATCTGTCTTCTCCCACACTGAACTACTGCTCACCGGTGCGGTTGTGACATATGTCCCCGGCGTTCCGTTAACTGGGTCTGTTGCGTAAAACTTTTCGCGCAAGTCGCCGAGACTATCGAACGCACTGCCGAACCCACTCGCAGTAATCGTGCCTTGAAAGGTTACGCTGGTAAGGCTGGTGCAACCGTAAAAAACCCCATTCGAAATGCTGGTAACGCTATTCCCTATAGTTACGCTGGAAAGGCTGCTACAACTGTCAAAAGCGGCAACCCTAATACTGGTAACACTGTTGGGTATGGTTATACTGGTAAGGCTGGTGCAATCATAAAAAACCCCAGTCTCAATGCTGGTAACGCCGTTGGGTATGATTACGCTGGTAAGGCTGGTACCGGCAAAAGCCCACAACCCAATACTGGTAACGCTATTCCCTATAGTTACGCTGGAAAGGCTGGTGCAACCGGCATAAGCGTGTATCCCAATGCTGGTAACGCTGTCGGGTATGATTATGCTGGTAAGGTTAGTGCATCTTTCAAAAGCACCATCAGCAATTCCTTTGGTACCATCAAGTAATTGTATACTGGTATTTGCAAGCATAGTGCCTTTGTATGTGTATGCTACTTTTCCCGCATACACTACACCGTCTGGTTGGTTATTTAACCATGGCGTATTTTTAAAAGCGTCTCTCCCAATTGCTGTAACACTGTCGGGTATGGTTACGCTGGCAAGGCTGGTGCAATAGGAAAAAGCATCATCCCCAATGCTGGTAACGCCATTTCCTATGATTACGCTTTTAAGGCTGGTGCAATAGGAAAAAGCATCATCCCCAATGCTGGTAACGCCATTTCCTATGATTACGCTTTTAAGGCTGGTGCAGGCTACAAATGCATTTGCCGCGATGACGGTAACGCTGTTTGGTATGGTTATTTCGGTAAGGCTGCTACCGCGAAAAGCAAACCGCCCAATGCTGGTAACGCTGTTCGGTATGATTATGCCGGTAAGGTTGGTACAATTGTAAAAAGCGCTGTCTCCAATGCTGGTTATGGTACTGCCGGAAAGGTCAATGTCTACATATTTGGTGCTGTTGGCGTACAGCGTTGTTCTCAGATTGACAATATCGCTTTCATCAATGTTCAGCGCAACTTCATACGGATCGTCAGCGGTATTGGCGGGTTGGACAGCCAACCATGTTTCAAACGCGGCGACACTGGGAAAACCAAATTTCCACTGCGCGTATACGGTCATATGTTCCGTTACCGCCGTATCTGCGGCAAACGGCGTTCCGCTGCCGTTTGCCTGGGTATTCCACCCGAGGAAAATATAGTTGGTTCTTTCCGGCGCGGGCAAAGACCCACCAACCACACCCCCATGCATAACCGACAATGTTGAACTGCCGCCGCCGGTGTAATTTTCGCTAAACGTAACATTCCAGTGGGTATTGGTAAAATATTTGGCAGTAAATGTAATGGAAAATTCACTTTCCAGTTCGGCGTAAATATGCAGTAATTCGTTCCATACCAGCGTCCGCGGCACATTGTTCTGTACGCCATGTATGGTAAAAACAACCGTGTACAGGCCGGAAGGAAGAGCGCGGCTTCCGGCAGTTATTCCCGAACTTGCCAGCGTTACAACCGGCTCTTGTACCGTGCCGTTTGAGTCCTTAATGGTCATGGTGGCGGTATTTACGGCAATGGGCGAGGCGTCTAACGTAATACTCCAGGTAAATGTTCCGGCGCCTTCATCGAATAAAGCATGAAGAACAACGGTTCCGGGTACATTTTCCGCGGCGGAAATAACGATATTGTTCAGCGTTCCCCGCGCGGCAATTTCCGAATCTTTGTACGCGTTGACGAGCAGGTTATATGTTCCCGCAATCAGCTCGACCGGTTCCAATGCCCCGGTATCGGTATAAGGCCGCTCTATGGTCAGAGCGACGCCCTGGCCGTCCACCGGCGTAAAATGCAATTCAAAGCGGGTAAAATCGGAGAGGGCGGGAGCGGCGGGCAAAATCGTCCGCGCCGTGTTATGCGCAATAACCGGGGTAAAGGAGCCGTAACCGGCGGGGAGGGGCTGAGCGATACCGGGTTTTCCTGGTAACAGGGGCGGGCTGACAACATCGGCGCAGCTGATGATAAAAAGGGAGAGGAGGAGGAGGAAGAAAGAATTCACCACGGAGTACACGGAGTTACACGGAGTTTTGGTACGGAAATCTTTTCCTCCTCCGTGTAACTCCAAGCTGTCCATTGGACAGCAGACCTCCGTGGTAAAAATTCTTAAATTAACACGCATGATAATTACTCCCTTGCTTATTGCCCTTTTTCATGCTATATTTATCCTATGGACGTAATTGTCAAATTTATTCCGTCTGCGTTCAAACATAAATTTACCGAAGCAAATATACGGCATGCCATATTGAACTATATATATGACGATGTATTTGCTGATGAACCGGAGAAGCATTTGTTGATAGGATTTGACAATAATGCCAATTTGCTGGAAATCATGTATAATGTAATAGATGAGCAAGAACTTAAAGTCTTCCATGCTATGAAGTGCAGGGATGAATTTTTGCCTTTGCTCAACAGATAGGAGGAAATTATGCCTGACATGACCGATGAAGAATATGATGCTCTTGACGAATACTGGACAAAAAACACTCCCAAAGTATCCGGTAACGGAAAAAGCGGCTTCTTTGCTCAACACGCAGGGCACGTCATTTTCATAGACAGCCTTTCCGCCGATTGGCTGCGTATAAAAGCTACGGCTAACCATACCACCCCCGAGGCAATCATCGGTGAATTGGTTCGCAAAGAAATAGCCGCCGCTGTTTAATTCGCTCACATTTATCACTCCTATCTCCTTATTCCCTCAATTCCTCGTCCACACATATGGCGATGACGAAGTTCCATTGCCACTTCTGATATACCTTCCCGGCGTTCCGTTAATTGGGTCTGTTGCGTAAAACTTTCCGCGCAAGTCGCCGAATGGGTAAAACGCAGTATTATCAAGCCCACTCGGACTAATCGTGCCTTGAAAGGTTACGCTGGTAAGGCTGGCGCAATAGGCAAAAGCATAATCCTCAATGCTGGTAACGCTGTTGGGTATGGTTACGCTGGTAAGGCTGGTGCAATCGGAAAAAGCAGCACCCCCAATGTTGGAAACGCTGTTCGGTATGGTTACGCTGGTAAGGCTGGTGCAACCGTAAAAAGCGCAATAAGCAATTCCTTTTGTGCTATCAAGTAATATTATACTTGTATTTGCAGGCATAGTGCCTTTGTATAGGAGTGCTACTTTCCCCGCATAAACTAAACCGTCTGGTTGGTTATTTAGCCATGCTGTTTCAAAAAAAGCCCTATCCCCAATGCTGGTAACGCTGTCGGGTATGATTATGCTGGTAAGGTTGGTACAATAGGCAAAAGCATAATTCCCAATGCTGGTAACGCTGTTCGGTATGGTTATGCTGGTAAGGGTGCAATTTTGAAAAACGCTTTTCCCAATGCTGGTAACGCTGTCGGGTATGATTATGCTGGTAAGGTTGGTACAATAGGCAAAAGCATAATTCCCAATGCTGGTAACGCTGTTGGGTATGGTTACGCTGGTAAGGCTGGTACAATCTTGAAAAACCCATTCCCCAATGGTGGTAACGCTGTTGGGTATGGTTATACTGGTAAGGCTGGTGCAACCTCTAAAAGCATCTTGCCCAATACTGGTGACGCTGTTCCCTATGGTTACGCTGGTAAGGCTGGTGCAACCGGAAAAAGCCTCTTGCCCAATGCTGGTAACGCTGTTCCCTATGGTTACGCTGGTAAGGTTGGTGCAGTCGGAAAAAGCGTAATATTCAATGCTGGTAACGCTGTTCGGTACAGTGTTACAGTTTTCTTATGCTTATCCATAAGTACGCTTTATTACTCATAAATCTATACCACATAAGGAATTAAGTCAAGTTATTTTTTCATAATTATTCACAACTACTTTTAATTACTCACTACTATTCACTAAATATGATGTCATATCTGGTGTAACATTAACACAATTTATTTTATTACATTTAACAAACCCGAATTTTTATTACCTCAGACCCTATTAAAAATATCCTCCAAAACGTCAATAGAAGCCCATAGAACGACATTTATGCCTGTTACCGTACATTTTCACCTT
>Ga0268262_10007117_pt1 | contig 10538 bp, 7 predicted proteins | sample TergutNc150P3_FD_190354 | JGI IMG/M metagenome (GOLD analysis project Ga0268262, IMG submission 190354) | Nasutitermes corniger P3 segment gut microbial community from laboratory colony in Florida, USA - Nc150 P3 (SPAdes) (version 2) | ecosystem: Host-associated > Arthropoda: Insects > Digestive...
GCCGCCGCCGGGGGCCACAACGTGCTGGTATTCGGCGCGCCGGGCGCGGGAAAGACCATGCTGTGCCGCCGCCTGCCTTCGATTATGGCGCCCCTGCGCTCCGGGGAAGCGCTGGAGGTAACCCGTATCCACAGCCTTGCCGGGCTCCCCCCCACCCGGTACCGGCAAGGTGAGGGAGAACGGGGCTTCTCTTTTATTACCCGGCCGCCCTTCCGCGCTCCCCACCACTCGGCCAGCGCCGAAGGCATTCTGGGCGGAGGCAGAACTGTCCGTCCGGGTGAAATCAGCCTTGCCCATTTCGGCGTCCTGTTCCTTGACGAAGCGCCGGAATTCAAAACGAATGTGCTGCAGGCCTTGAGGGAACCGCTGGAAGAACGTTACCTGACCATTGCCAGAGTTGAAGGATCGGTCAAGCTGCCCGCCGATTTCCAGCTTGTTATGGCCGCCAACGCCTGTCCCTGCGGCAAGCTCGGATCCGGCAGGTCCGACGGATCCGGCAGGTCCGGCGGATCCGGCACGTCCGGCGGATCCGGCAAGACTGATGAATCCGGCAAATCCGGTGAACTAGCGGATACCGCGGAACATACCTTGTCCGGCAGTTGTTTCTGCAGTCCCGAAGAAATCTACCGGTACTGGAAAAGATTCGGCGGCGCTTTGCTGGATCGGATAGATATCCGGGTTCCGGTAAACGGAAGCGGCGAAGCTTTGTATGAGCATAACGGCGGAAATCACACCGAAACCAGCGCGGTGATACGGCGCCGTGTTACGCGGGCCGTGGAACTGCAGCGCCGCCGATTCACTGACAACGGAGTCCGCCGCAACGCCCGGATGGGCGCCGCCCACATAGAGCTTTACTGCCCCCTTAGCGGGGCGGCAGAGCGTGCGTTCCGCAGGGCGGCGGAACGGCTGGCTTTTTCCGGCAGGGCTTACCACAGCGTCCTTAAAACAGCCAGAACCATTGCCGACCTGGATGAAAAGGAAATAATCGAAACGGAACACATTCTGGAAGCGGTCCAGCACCGCCGCCTTGGGGATGACCCCTACGATGTACTGCTGGCAGCCTGTAAGAGTTAGATTGCAGGGATATAAGCTGGTATAAATGGCTATGCACCTGTCGTGGAATGAAATCAAAACCAGAGCAGCCGGAGATGAATACTTTGTGGGAAGGGTTTAAGAAATGGCCCAATAATGAAAAATGAGGTAAACTTAAACCATGCCAAAAGAGGCGCAAGCGCGGATAAAAATCAACAAACTCCTTGAAGAAGCGGGATGGCGTTTTTTTGATTCCTCTGACGGTAAGGCAAATATTGTTCTTGAACCCCCGGTAAAAATTACAAAAAGAAACTTAAGTGATTTGGGAGATGATTTTGACAAGACCAAAACCGGTTTTATAGATTTTCTGCTGCTGGACAAACAAGGTTTTCCCTTCATTGTTTTGGAAGCCAAAGCCGAAAACAAGAATCCGTTATTTGGCAAAGAGCAGGCCCGGCGATATGCCCAATCCCAACATTGCCGGTTTATCATTATGTCCAACGGAAACAGCCATTATTTCTGGGATTTGGAACGGGGAAATCCCCAGGTTATCTACCGTTTTCCTTCACCGGAATTAACGGCAGGTTTATCGTCATTTACCCCCAACCGTGAAGCGCTGGCAAACGAGACGATTGCCGATGATTATATTGTCCTGACCAAAAAGCCGGATTATAAGAACGATCCCTCATGGCTGGACGAAATAAGCCGCCCTGAATTTATCAAAATTCATAAACTGCGTTTCTTAAGGCCGTACCAAGTCCGGGCAATTAAAGCGATTCAAAAGGCGGTAAAAGACGGGCGGGATCGCTTTTTGTTTGAAATGGCAACCGGAACCGGGAAAACGCTCGTTTCCGCCGCGGTAATCAAATTATTCAGGCGGACAGGTAACGCGCGGCGTAGTCTCTTTTTGGTTGACCGTCTGGAACTTGAACAACAGGCGCAGAAAAATTTTGAAGATTACCTGAAAGGGGATTATATTTCCGTAATTTACAAGGAAAACCGCGATGACTGGCGCAAGGCGGATATTGTAGTTTCTACCATTCAAACTTTTTTGTCGAATAACCGCTACAAACGTCTTTTTGCGCCCAACGATTTTGATCTTGTTATTTCCGATGAAGCCCACCGCAGTATCAGCGGGAACAGCCGGGCGGTTTTTGAGTATTTTATCGGATACAAACTGGGATTAACCGCCACACCCAAAGATTATCTTAAGTCTTTTGGCGCTGCCGGCTTAAATGCTAAAGACCCAAGAGAACTTGAGCGAAGAACCTTGCTTGATACCTACAAAACATTCGGCTGTGAAACGGGGGAGCCGACATTCCGTTATTCGCTTTTGGACGGAGTACGGGACGGTTATCTTGTAAACCCGGTTGTGGCCGACGCGAGAACGGAGATAACCGCGCAATTGCTTTCGGAAAACGGGTACGCGGTAATTGTCCAGGACGAAGAAGGCAACGAAGCGGAAGAAGTTTTTATTCACAAAGAATTTGAGAAAAAATTTTTCTCGGAGAATACCAATCACGCTTTTTGTAACGTTTTTCTTGATAATGCCCTGCGCGATCCGGTCACAGGCGAGACAGGCAAGACCATTGTGTTCTGTGTTTCGCAGAATCACGCCGCGAAAATTGCCCAAATTCTCAATCAATACGCCAACGCAATGTTTCCCGGCAAGTACCAGTCTGATTTTGCGGTGCAGGTTACTTCATCGGTAAACGGCGCTCAGGATTTTACGGTTCAATTCAGCAACAACAGACTTTCCGGTTCCGCCAATTTTGAACCGGGCTACCGTACAAGTAAAACCCGCGTTTGCGTTACGGTGGGAATGATGACTACCGGTTATGACTGTACCGATCTCCTCAATATCTGCCTTATGCGCCCTGTATTTTCTCCCAGTGATTTTATCCAAATAAAAGGCAGGGGAACAAGAAAACATAATTTTACCGATGAAATGATCGACCCGGTGACAAAGGCAAAACTTGGAGACCGGCAAAAGACCAGGTTTAAAATATTTGATTTCTTTGCCAACTGTGAATACTTTGAGGAAAAATATAATTACGACGAGGTATTAAGCCTTCCAAAAGCAAACAATAAAGATGCTTCCGAAGTTTATGACAAACCATTAGGTCCGTTTTACTATGATGTTTACAACTCAAGCCGTGAAGACAAACTTAGTTCCCTAAATCAAACAGAAATCGGCCCGAATGGAATGAAAATTGACCGGATGTATTTTGACCGTTTTGAACAAACTATACTAAATGATCCCCGGATAGAAGAACTTAAGGAACAAGCTCAGGCCGGATTATGGGAACCGCTGCTTGATTTTGTTATTAAGAATATTTTTAACAAGCCCGAAGATTATTTCAATGTGGAAAAATTAAGGACCGCCCTGAACGCCGGCCGCCGAATTCAACTTAGGGAGATGCTGGAAAAAGTTCTTGGTTTAATTCCCCGTTTTAAAACAAAAGAAGAATTGCTGGAAGAAGAATTTGACAAATTCGACAGCCGGTATATGCCTGGTGATAATTATTTTGCCGCCGCGAAAACGATATTTAAGGCATATATCGAAGATACAGAGTTCCGCAATATAGTGGATAAAGGAAATTTTGCGCAATTAAACGTTACCCCCTGGATTGACGCATACCGGCAATTAAGCCCCGAACTCAGGAAATTGATCCCTGAATATATCAAGGACTATATACCTTTGAATAATTTTGTCGAATAAGGAAATGTGATGCTTGAAAGTGAAACCAAAAGAAGAATAGATACTGCCCGCGATATACTGGTAGGCAAAGTGCCCGATCCCAAAAGCCAGGTGGAGCAGATTACCATTGCCCTTATTTATAAATTCATGGACGACATGGACAGAGAGTCAAAAGAAATGGGCGGAAAAGCCAGCTTCTTTACAGGCGAATTCAAGCGTTACCGCTGGTCAAATATTTTTGATCCCCGTCTTGGCGGCCATGAAATGTTAAACCTTTATGCCGAAGCCATTGTAAAACTTAACCAAAACCCCGGTATTCCGCAGTTGTTCAGGGATATTTTTAAAAACGCCTATCTTCCTTACCGCGACCCGGAAACCCTAAAGCTCTTTTTAGCAACCATCAACGAGTTTGTGTATGATCATTCGGAGAATCTTGGCGACGCGTTTGAATATCTTCTTTCGGTGTTGGGCAGTCAGGGAGACGCGGGCCAGTTCCGTACGCCCCGCAACATCATTGACTTTATGGTCGAGGTAATCGATCCGCAAAAAAATGAAAGCATTACTGACCCGGCCTGCGGTACTGCCGGTTTTTTAATTTCATCTTACAAGCACATTATGAAGGCGAATACAAAAAAAGTGTTGGGCGATCTCCTTACTACAAGCGAACGGAAAAAACTGTTGGACAATTTTCGCGGTTACGATATTTCACCCGACATGGTACGCCTGTCCCTCGTAAATCTTTATCTTCACGGTTTTGGCCAGCCTAAGATATTTGAATACGACACCCTTACCAGTGATGAACGCTGGAACGAATATTCCGATGTGATTCTTGCCAATCCGCCGTTCATGTCCCCAAAAGGAGGCATTAAACCCCACAAAAGATTTTCTGTACAAAGCAGCCGCAGTGAGGTTCTTTTTGTTGACTATATCGCCGAACACCTTTCCACATCGGGCCGCGCCGCTGTAATTGTTCCCGAAGGGATCATTTTTCAGAGCGGAACGGCATACAAGCAACTCCGTAAATCACTTGTAGAAAAATATCTTTATGCTGTAGTTTCTCTGCCTTCCGGTGTATTCAATCCTTATGCCGGAGTGAAAACCTCGATTTTATTTTTAGACCCGCTTCTTGCCCAAAAAAGCGATTCGATTCTGTTTGTCAAAATTGAGAATGACGGCTTTAGTCTTGGCGCTCAACGGCGGGCTATAGATAAAAATGATTTGCCGGGGGCGGTGAGGATCATTAAAGAATTTCGGAAAGAGTTCACGCAGGGGCGCAAAGGCGCGAAGACCGCAGAGGGAAATAATTATTTGATTGTTTCCAAAGATAAAATTGCGGCTAACGGCGAGTATAATTTGAGTGGGGAGAGGTATAGGGAAACAGAACAGAGAGGGAAGTGGAAATGGCCGATGGTACGATTGGGGGATGTGTTTAATTTGACAAGTGGTAGATTCCTTCCTCAAAAAGATCAAGTAATGGGCGATTATAATGTTTATGGAGGTAATGGAATAACAGGTAAACATACTGTTTTTTTTATTGAAAAACCGACACTAATTATAGGACGTGTCGGCGAAAATTGCGGTACTGTATATATTACAGATCCAAAATCATGGGTCACTGATAACGCGTTGCTTGTAAATGAATATCTGATAACTATTGAACCATATTATCTTTTACAGATACTAAAACAATTAAATCTAAATAATTATGCTAAAAGAGGAGGGCAGCCATCAATATCTCAAACGACTATTTATGAATTATCAATCCCACTTCCACCTATTGAAGTTCAACGGGAAATTGTCGCTGAAATTGAAGGATACCGGAAAATCATTGACGGGGCGAGGCAGGTGGTGAATAATTGGAAGCCGCACATTGACATTGATCCTGATTGGTCGATGGCGAAATTGGGAGATGTGTGTGATTTTATGACAGGGGGAACACCTTCTTCTTCAATAAAAGAGTACTACGAAAATGGGGTAATTCCATGGATTGTTTCTGGTGATATTCATAAAGGTAAAATTTTTGACTGTAAAGGCAGGATCTCTGAAAAAGGAATGGATAATTCAAATGCAAAATTTTTACCGGTAAATTCTGTATTAATTGCTCTTAATGGACAGGGGAAAACAAGAGGGACTGTTGCGTTACTTAGGATAGATAATGCAACATGTAACCAATCAATAGTATCTATGAAACCCAAAGCAAATATATTATTAGCCGAGTATCTATATTACATGTTAAAGGCTATGTATCAGCAAATAAGGGATTTAACTGGAAATAATCAAAGAAGCGGATTAAACATTCCAATACTGAAAAGTATCCAAATCCCTCTCCCACCCATTGAAGTTCAGCAGAAAATTGTTGCTGAAATAGAGACCGAGCAAAAAGCTGTTGACGGCTGCAGGGAGCTTATTGCTTTATACGAGGGGAAAATCAAGGCTGTGATTGAACGTGTTTGGGGGAAGGAATAACAATTAAATTATTGCTTGTGTATGGAGCTTTTCCTCATATACTTCCCGTGTTAAAGGACAATCAACCAGTTCTATAAAATCAGATTTAGGTAATTTACATTGTTTTGACATTAACGCCAATAAATTATCCGTCAGCGTTTTGTATTTAGTCCCACGGCTTAATTTTGTATGAACAGATGATTTCTTACCATCTTGTGAGTAGTAAGTAAAATACATATGATCCCTGTCATTTAACCGGAACCCTTTCTTTTGAAGAGCGTCTTTTATTGTTTCTCTATCTCTGATAGCCATTTATTGCAGCTCTTCAATAGCACTATGCAATTTTTTCTTTAGAATTTTTGCATCTTCTGTAAGCATATCATCTTCTGCTTTCGCATATTCTTCCCAAAGATAGACAATATCTGATTTAACATCACTTGTAATTTCCTGTCGAGTATAAGCGAATAATTCCAATCCAAGCTCCGGATAATTAATTGTATAAAGCTGTTCTGAATTATCCAGTTTAGGTGTCAAAATCAAACTATTCTTAAAATGCAGTTTCTTTTTCCCATAATCTATGTCATTGAAGTCAATAGGGGATAAATCTATCTCTTGAATGCTGACAACATCGGTAATTTTTTTTGGTTGCTCGTTGTCATCTAACGTTACCACTCCGATTATTTGAACCAATTGGCGGCGGTTTTCAAATAACATATCTTCAATATCTTCGTTATAAAAACAATCTAATTCACGCTTTGTTGTAGGGTGAATTATAATTATTTTCTTTTCATCAAAATCAATACTTATCAAGCGACCTGTAACAGTAGTCATATATTCTTCTACTGCTGCTCGTGTCCTGTCAATAATTGTTGTCAGATTCTTCTGAATAAATCTACTGTTGGCCGTGTTTTTACCGTCAAAAATTTCAAGAAATATATTATTATCCAATTTTGGTAAAGCTTCTCTTATACAAGATAATGCTTTTGAACGTAGTTTTACATTCGGAAATAATTGATTAATTTTCTGATCAGCGGACTCAACGATAAATCCCAATAATTCTTTGATGTATTTTCCAGGTTTTAGTGGCTGAAAAAACAATTCATCTCCAATATAATCGAAAGAAATAGTTTGTGCATAGCTTCCTTCTTTTGGAAGTTCACATTTTATTATATAGTTATCCCTGATTTTCCTGGAAGGATTAAAACGTTCGTTATAAGTAATACCTTGTTCTTGAGCGACAATTAGATATGTTAGTTCCCTTATGTTATTTAGAAGATTTATCATTAACTCCACTGGTAGTTGATGAGCATCGGCACTTCCGCCTTTGAAATGAAATTCTATCTTTTCTGCCATCTTTACCCCCATTGTTCCCGGAAAAAATACCATATAGGGACTTCCAAAAACTTCGGTTTTTAGAGGTTTTCTTACCCTGTGGAGAAAACCGCATTGTCGTAATTCCTTAGTTTATAAAGAATTAGCGTTTTCCCCAAGGAACCGCTAAAAACCCAATCATGGCTTTTAGAGGTTCCCTTATATAAATAATATATCACACAAATATATGATATATATAGTATAGCCGGAAATAAATTGGATAGCAATGATATAAATCACCGAAAATTTCCTTTTTCCTTTCAAAACCCAACGCACTATCGTTGCGGAAATCGAAGCCGGGCAAAAAGCCGTTGCCGGCTGCCGTGAACTTATTACTTTATACGAAAAAAAAATCAAGGCTGTGATTGAGTTTTTTTGGGTGGATGAGTCCAATGAGGTATAAATTACTAAAAACCAGTTGATAATATTTTTACATTTGTATAGCATTGTATAGGCATGGATAAGCGGAGTAGGAGAAGGCGAGGGTAGAAATGAAAAGAAAAAAAGATATTTATGGTAAAAATTATCCTATAAGAAGCATATTTGATTGCATAGTAAATTATGATTATTTGAAGTTAAGAGAATACTGTGCATATTTTCCGGATGAAATCAACGAGGTTCTTGATGACAATGAACAAACTACGCCTTTGATTTTTGCAATTAAACTAAAAAATATTAAAGCTGCTTTTTGCCTGATAGAAAGAGGGGCGGATATTAATCTAACCAACATACACAATATGTCAGCATTAATGTATGCTGTCCAGACTGGTTCTTATGAATTATGCAAAAAACTTGTTGGACTTGATAAGAGAATAGTCAACATAGAGTCAAAAGATTGGAGACGCACGGCAATATGGTATGCGGTTTTACAAATAGGTTCTCAAAATCCAAACTTAATTGATTTTAGAATATTTGATTTGCTTATCGAAAACGGCGCTAATATATACAAACCAATATCTAATACAGTAACTCCCTATAAATTGATTACTCATCAAAAAAACGCAAAAGAAATATTAACGCATATGGAAAACAATTTTTTGCAGATAATGAAGTAACAGAATGGGTATGACTTTTGTGTAAAGTTCTTTAACATGCAGTTTGCAACTAAAGTGCTTAAGAAAATTATAAAGGAGAAAAAAAGATGAAAATATTCTCAACTGAAGCGAAATGTTGCTGCTTCAGCCTTGAATTCCTTCGTGTAAACACGCCGTTCTGTACTTCTTTTTTCCAGCTTTTCCTCTCTTTGCATTGTATTTCACGTTTACCTTTGTGTACATCAGATGGGGTAAGGCCTAAACGACTCGACCGCTTTTTCGAGGCCAGCGATCAGTCGATTCTTCAAGACCGCCTGTTTGAATCCGATTTTGACAGGGAAATCAAAAAAATCAAAAGAAAAAAACACTCATGATAATAAGCGCAAGCAGGCGAACTGATATTCCCTCATACTATTCAGAATGGTTTTTTAACCGGATAAAAGAGAAATTTGTTTATGTAAGAAATCCCATGAATATACGTCAAATCAGCGCAATAAACCTTGCTCCCGAATTTGTTGATTGTATTGTTTTTTGGAGTAAAAATCCAAAACCAATGATAGACAAACTTCAGTTAATTAAAGATTATAACTATTATTTTCAATTTACCCTTAATCCATACGGCTCGGATGTTGAAACAGGATTGCCGCCCAAAACCGATATAATTGAAACTTTTAAAAAATTATCTGATATAACCGGACCGCAGAAAGTTATTTGGCGCTATGATCCAATTTTAATTAACAGCAAATACAACACGGCATACCATATTGATAAATTTGAAGAATTAGCCGGTGTTCTTAAAGGATATACGGAAAAAGTAACATTCAGTTTCATTGATTTTTATAAGAAGATAGCGGAAAATATCAAATTATTAGCGGCTACTGAAATATCAACAGAAGAAAAGAATATCATTGCACAAAAGTTTTCAGAAATCGCAAGAGCTAATAATTTTTCAATTGATACATGCGCGGAAAATATTGATCTTTCAGGATACGGTATCACGCGCGCCCGCTGTATAGACGACAGGTTAATCTCAAAAATAACAGGATATAATTTACGTGTTGAAAAAGACAAGAATCAACGGCCGGAATGTGGTTGCGTAAAAAGTATTGATATAGGCGAATATAATTCCTGCTCTAATGGTTGTGTTTATTGTTACGCAAATTATAGCAATAACATGGTTGAAAATAATTACAAAAAACATATCCAGTCATCACCGTTATTGATAGGTGATATTTGTCCCGATGACATTGTAAAAGAACGTAAAGTAACAAGTGAAAAAGTATTTCAGAATCCGGAACTGCCGGGGATTTCCCGGTAATTCAACAGGAGGGCAGACATCTTCCGGCAATGAGCGGCGTTTTTATCGTTTTGGGCTGGTGAGACGCCGGGTATTTCTTCTATACTACTTAAACTATGAGTGAATATCCTTCGGTACTGCTGGTTTTTGTTGCGGGGGTTCTGTCGTTTCTTTCCCCCTGCGTACTTCCCCTGATACCGTCGTATTTGAGCATTTTGGGGAGTACCCGCTTGCAAAACACGAATGAAACGGCACAAGGGCTCCCGGTTACAGGACGGCAAAAATCCATTCTGTTGAGTACAACCTTTTGTTTTGTCCTGGGTTTTACCGCGGTCTTTATTGTCTTAAGCATTATCATGTCCGCCACGTTTCTGCTTATGGGAGGAGCCGCCCGGTACATCAGGATCGCCGCAGGGGCCGTTGTGATCGTTCTTGGGCTGAATATCCTACTTGGTTTTCTTCCCTTTTTGAACTATGAAAAGCGGCTGCATATAACAGAAAAATTACGAAGCGCAAGTCCTCCGGGCAGCGCAAATTCCCTAAAAGGCCCGGGTGTTCTGAACGGACCCGTGGGTGTTTTTTTGGCGGGGGCGGCCTTTGGCGCGGGCTGGACTCCCTGCATTGGCCCTATCCTGGCGGGAGTATTGTTCCTGGCGGG
>Ga0268262_10007118_pt1 | contig 10536 bp, 4 predicted proteins | sample TergutNc150P3_FD_190354 | JGI IMG/M metagenome (GOLD analysis project Ga0268262, IMG submission 190354) | Nasutitermes corniger P3 segment gut microbial community from laboratory colony in Florida, USA - Nc150 P3 (SPAdes) (version 2) | ecosystem: Host-associated > Arthropoda: Insects > Digestive...
CTGGTGAAATTTTACTGGAAGAATTCATTAAACCTCTGGGCTTGTCGGCTAATCAACTGGCCATGGCACTAAGGGTTCCGGTGAGCCGGATTTATGATATCATTCACGAACGTCGAGGTCTCACCCCGGACACGGCAGTCCGCCTGGGACGATTTTTCGGCACTTCCTCCTATTTTTGGATGAATCTGCAAAACACTTTCGATTTGTTCAGGCTTGAAGACGCTATGGCTGAGGAATTATCCCGAATTCAACCTCACTTGGCGGCTAGGTCTTTAGCCGCTAAACACCCAGGACGGGTTTAGGAGGCCTTCGCAATTATTCATCCCGTCCGCGTTCAGCACATAGTCCCTGTCTTTGTTTTTTGAGCCTATAGGATAATTCCGGCGATTGCCAAATGTATCTTTTTTCTGGATGACCCGAAAATATAAGGCGTCCAAATCAGTCTAAATTAAGCCTACGGGAAATCCGGGCCTCGGATTTCTCCGGGCTTTTCAAAACCTAAAAAATTCGGTATAATACAGGCATTTGGGTCGTCTGGACAGACGAAGTGAACTCACTTCGCACCCCGCAACCCTGGCCCTCCGGCCAAGGGTGGACTTATTCGCCAAGGCTCAACGCTAAAAACAGGACGGGGAAGCCCGTGAGTACATCAAACGAAACAACAAAAATTGAAAACTTTCGCGATCTCATTAAAACAAAAATTGAAGCAATACGGCCCAAGCTGCTTGACCTCAGCCGCCGGAACCCTCTGATTTCAACCAGTTTTTCTCTCCGTAGCAGCTCAATTATCCGTGTAGTGGACGAATTACCAGAAGTTCTCGCCTACCACCTTCGGAATCAGCAAGCAATGCGTTTTTTCCCCCTCCCTCCATTGGAAAATGACCCCAAAGATGAACAATCCGATCAATTTCAGACTGAACTCTCCAATGCGCGTTTTACGGATGAAATTTACCTTAGCACGCTTAAAAAACTTAACCCTAAAAATGACCAGCATATTGAGGAGATTCGTCAGGTTGAGCGTGACCTAAAAGATAGAATTCGTGCCAGTCTAGGCATGGCACCACGCCAGAAAAAAAATGAACTTTCTATGCAACAACATGCCATTAACAATAAAATTTCCCCACATTATGACCTACCAAACCCTCATGATGAAAATGAAGATGGCAGACATAGAGATGAAAATATACAAACTCTATTTTTACCAGAGGACTTAGAACGTAAACTCAACGCACTTATGACGAAATGCCGAACTTGGGAACAGGAGACTGGCATTAATGTTCTGCATGTAGCATTTGGCTTTCTTGAATGGACGGAACCTAATAATCCTGATAGCGCCTTTGCCCCTTTGGTTTTATTGCCTGTCAAACTAGAAAAAAGGAAAACCCGCACAGGTAATGAATTTTGGGTAACCGCAGACGGCGACGATCTTGATACGAATTTTGTCATAGCTGAAAAAATGCGTAATGATTTTGGTATAATTCTACCCAGATTCCAACAAGGAGGGTCAATAGAGGAATTTTTTCAAGAAATGACTGAAGTCGCGCCTCAAAAGATGAAATGGAAGGTTCGTAGGCAAGTGGCCTTTGGTGTATTCCCATCGGCCAGAATGACAATGTATGCGGATCTAGATTGTAATAAACATGATTTTGGCAAGAATGAAATAATTTCAGATCTATTAGGCGGAATAGGCTCATATACTACACCGTTTGCAGACGAATATGAAGTTGACAATCCAGACATAGAATCGAAAGTACCATACTTAGTCCTTGACGCCGATGCATCTCAATTCAGCGCAATTGTAGACGCGGTTGATGGGAAAAATATTGCGCTTGAAGGGCCGCCTGGAACAGGAAAATCTCAAACAATTGTTAATACAATAGCTGTTGCGATGGCCCAGGGTAAAAAAGTATTATTCGTTGCTGAGAAGATGGCGGCTCTTGAGGTTGTTAAATCACGTTTAGAAGCTATTGGACTCGGCGAATTCCTTCTTCCATTACAAGCGACCCGATCTTCAAGAGAACAAGTTATTGGGTCTATTCGTAAGCGTCTTGAAATGGATATCCCTGCTCCCATACGTGATTATGATACAAAAATTCAACAATTTAAGAATATTAGAGCAGATTTGGCGATTTATATTGATATTATTTCAGGAATATTCGGTAAGACGGGGTTAACGCTTTATGAGATCATAGGAAAAAGCATTGCTAGCAGTCATGTATTGATTAACGCTCCAAAACGCTTGCAATCGTTGCAAATAACTGAAATAGAAAATTTCGATGCCGCGAGAATTGATATTATTTTAAATGCAGGACATTCAGTAGAAACTGCCTGGAACGAGGTTAGCAAATCTCAGTCTTATTGGCGTAATCTAATGATTCCGTATTTAGATCCTTTTAAAAGTTCAGAAATACTGCAATTGGCCCAAGATTTAGGATTAGCATTTGAGATCTCGTCCCAAAATAGAGTAATTCTAGAAGACTATGGAATAAAATCAACTGAAAGCTCAACAGATATATCCTCTCTGGCACAAAGCACAAATGAAATAATTCAGATATTACCATACGTTAATCAAGATATGATATTAAAAGCACACAGATCATCAAATTTTGAAGCAATTGTCAAATTCTCAGAACAATGCAAGTTATTACAAGCTGAGATAGAACACATTGAACAAATTGTTACTGCGTGTTTTGAGCCTGGAACATCAGAAAAAATACGCAGAATTTGTAGAATTTGTGATGAGCTTGGAGCAAAGTCTTTAAATATTCAACAATTGAACGATCAAATCACTCAATATAAATATGCGCTAAAAACTAAAAAAGAAACTTTATCAAGCTTGAATAGTTTTATCGAATTTGTTCCTGAAGCGATTTCACTACCAATAGGAGTACTTCGGCAAGCCCACAAGTTAATTAGTGAATTTGATAAAGAAACTATTGCACTCAGAAGTGAATTGCTAGCAGATCCTACTCTCAGAGCCATGCTTTCTCGCTTATGCCTATCAGGGCGCAAACTATGTGAAGAGAAAGAAAATCTGAAAACTATCATTTCAACAACAGCAACAGAATTATCTTTTTCTGAGTTATCGAAATATGCGGAATGCCTCAAGAGTGCTGGGCTATTTAGTTGGCTTTCTCCTTCTTTTCTAACTGCGAAACGTATGTATATGGCACATACGCGAAGGATAAAATTCAATAAAATTGACGCGACTAAAGATCTCCAAACATTAGCAACATGGAAAAAAGCTGAACAAAATTTTATTGAAGACCAGCAGGCACGATCTCTTTTTGGGATTCATTTTAGTGGCATAGATACCGATTTCAATTTGTTTGAGCAGCTAACAAAATTTTATGATAATATAGAAATATGCTTTCCCGGTGTTGAAAACCATAAAATTAGAACATTACTCAAATCAGCGGATTCAGATTTTCTTTTTTCTATTCCATCAATACCTGATATAGAACATTCAAACACATTTTCTGAACTTAACGCCGAGATTCAAACATTGGAGTTATCTCTTACTAGGCGCCAATTACTTATCGAGGAATTAGAATCTTTAATTTCTGTATTAGTTTTTCCAAACAATATTACGATTCGTCAACTCTCCCAAATTGCTAACCGCATTGATGAAGTACTCATTGCCAAGAATAATCTTGATACAAATGAGACTATAAAAGCAATTTTGGGCGACAAATTTTGTGGTAGCAATACATTATATGACAATCTTGCTTTTGAAATTAAAATTTTGTCAATTTTTGAAAATAATAATAAATATTCTTCATTATTTTGTTCCCTTCTTGAGGGATCGAATCTCGAAAATTTTTCTGAGCACATCAATAAAACAGTACTTGATAATAATAGAATTTTTCTATTATTACAAGAGCTTGAAGATAAAAGCGGCATAAATTTTAAAACTTTCATAGCTAATTGTGACCTAACCGATCTCGTACATTTTTTTAAGAACGCGGCTAAAGATAAAGATGGTCTATACGCACATTTTGTTTTGGCTAATGCTCGAACTGACCTAAATAATCTCGGCTTTGGAATGGTTGTTGCCGCATTTGATGAAGAAGAACGCCCATTCTCGAATCTCTGCGTGACTCTTGAAGCAGTCATTTATCGCGCCATGATGGTACGCGCCTATGAACAGCATGGTTCAATACTATCTCGTTTTCCAGGAAGCAAACTTAATTCACTCCGGACTGAGTTGGCTAAACTCGATAGAGAAATCATTAATCTTTCACAACAACATATACGATTGAAAATTTACCGAGCAGCCAACCCACCCCTGGGGAACAGTAAGGGACGCAAATCTGAACTTACCCAACTGTCCTTGCTCATCAATGAGCTTTCCAAAAAACAGAGATTTATACCTATTCGTGATTTGACATCGCGAGCAACCGCCGCCTTACTTGAACTAAAACCTTGTTGGATGATGTCACCTCTAGCGGTTGCACAATATTTACCTATAGACACTATTTTGTTTAATTTGTGCATCTTAGATGAAGCTTCACAAATGCCACCGGAGAATGCTTTAGGCGCATTAGCACGTTGCAGTCAGGCAATGGTGGTTGGTGATACCAACCAACTGCCACCAACGAATTTTTTTAGAAAAATCTTTGAGGATGATGATCTTGATGAAGATGAAGCTGTCCTAGACGAATCAATCCTTGCAATGGCCAATACCGCATTCAGACCTCCACGCAGGTTACGCTGGCATTATCGTTCTAGACATTCGGGATTAATTCAGTTTTCTAATCGATATATATATAATAATGATCTAGTTATTTTTCCTTCTCCATCTGAATTTCGTCCTGATATGGGGGTTTCTCTTGTAAAGGTTGAAGGACATTATCGCGCTGGAATCAATAGTGATGAAGCAACTGTGATTGTCAAAGCGGCATTAAATTTCATGCACAACGATCCAGACAGATCTTTGGGTATTGTGACACTAAATCAAAAGCAACGCGATCTTATCTTGGAGGAAATGGATAGAGCTTTGAACAAAGATACGATTGCATCTAAATATGTTGAAGATTGGATTGAACGTAATGACGGCCTTGAATCGTTTTTTATAAAAAATCTTGAAAATGTTCAAGGCGATGAACGAGATGTCATTTATATAGGTACCGTCTATGGACCTGAGAAGCCTGGAATGCCAGTTATGCAACGTTTCGGACCTGTTAATGGTCTTGCTGGGAAGAGACGTCTTAATGTTCTTTTTTCACGTGCTAAGCAACAAATTGTAACTTTTTCATCCATGACGGCTGCTGACATTAAAGCAGATGAGCATACTAACCAGGGTGCTTATATGTTAAAATGCTGGCTTGAGTATGCTAAGACTGGGATTTTATATGTTGGCGAATCTGTAAACCGAGAACCTGATTCTGATTTTGAAGTATATGTAATTAATCAGCTTCGTTCCATGGGGTATGAACCTGTTTCCCAAGTTGGTGTCGCTGGATATCGTATTGATATAGGAATCAAGCATCCATCGTGGCCTTATAATGAATATATTATGGGGGTAGAATGCGATGGCGCAACTTATCACTCATCCCGTTCAGCGAGAGATCGAGACCGACTCAGAGAGGAAATTCTGACAAATTTAGGCTGGAAATTGCATAGAATTTGGTCAACTAGCTGGTTTACCAATCCCGATAAAGAAGCACAGCGGTTGCGTGTTGCTATTGAGGCAAGACTAAATGAATTGCAAAATAGTAAAAGTGGAACGCAAAATAATGCTATGCAATATCCTCCTTCTTTTGAGAATGAAGCAAAAAGTTCATCGCCTACAGTTCCTACGCTATTTAATGAAGATACGGCCTCGATGCTGCCAAAAGTGGGAGTCTGCCCTGATTGCGGTAAAGATTTAGTGGTTAAAAAATCACGTATGGGCTCTCGGTTTATTGCATGTACCGGATTTCCCTCGTGTAAGTATACACGACCCTTTTCCACAGAAGTTCCCTGCCCGAAGTGTTCGGTAGGCAGCATAGTTGAAAAAAACACTCGAAAAGGCAATGTCTTCTATGGTTGTGATCAGTTCCCCAGATGTGACTATGCCCTATGGAATCCACCTGTGTCGCAGTCTTGTTCCAATTGCAATTTTCCAATTCTCACTCGCAAGGAGTCACTTAATACTACAACCCTATCCTGCCCTAAATGTGGATATTCCATTCTTGCGCACAATGATATACACGCCGCCGGTACTAAAGTCGAACCTTTCAAGGATCAAGTTACAGAGCCTTCCCGAAAAGACGTTATTGAGATTGGCGATACTATCAAGATACGATATTTGACGGGGGACAAAACTATACGTGAATTTGTACTAAGTAACACTATGAATGATCCAGATAAAGGCATAGTCCACATTGATACTCCTTTGGGGCAATCCCTGATAGATGCGGAAAAAAATGATGAAATAGAGTTTCTTGCGGGTAATATAGTCCGCAAAATTCATATTGAAAATGTGACTAAAGGTAAGAACGCTTTAAAATAGCAATGATGATAATTAATTTACACCCCAATAAACACTTACGGACGATTGTTTATTCGTCCGGCTGAAAAGCCCGACGCTCTTGAATGGTCAGAGCATTTTTACCTTTGAAATGGCGTCTTGGATTTCCACACATATAACAAGAGCATGGTGTTATTGTGGTCCCGGCTCGGCCTATGTTCCGAGGAGTCATATCAGTCGCTTTATATGACCATCTCCGGCACTGCCTTAGGCCTTTGCGCCTTCTCATCTCTAGTGAGCGGCGGTTGATCATTTTGCACCAGTTGAAGAGAAAGACAAAGCATACGTCATTAATTCAATTATGCAACAACTGACTCACTTTACTCCAAATCCGATATAAATTCAACATTTCTCTAATTGTTGACCGCTGTCATAATAGCAACCAGTCGATTTAATTGTCAAAAAAAATTGCAGAAACTTAAAACATTTTCGGCATTAGCAATGGCTTACCTTTTTAGGTCATTGGACCTCAGCGATGCTCATTTGTTTTTCAAATGCCTGCTGGACTAAATTCATTACATATGGGAGTTCATTAAGATTGGAAAGGCGAAGGTCAACATCGCCATTACCCCAGTGCCCAATCTCAGTAACGTTTTTGCAACGTCCTTTAGGATCATCAATCTCAGAAAAACGCATATTGAGTATAAGGCGTAATTTCTTGTCCTTTGGAATAACATCCACAAAATTTGTCTCTGCTTTGTAAGCTATGTAGTGCTTGAGAACATCTTCAGTCACACAAGGGTCTATTCCAAGAACAGCTTTACGAAAAGCCTCAAATAGTTCCTTGGTTGGACTTGCCAATAGATGATGGTGGTCTTCCAGTCTGTAACCACTTGTCTCGGTTTTGGTCCGATAAATTTGTAATACATCCTCGGCTAATATGGGGATTGACCAAACTTTAATTGCTTCGTCCGCAAGACGGGCCGCCCGAGCCTGAATAGCTTCCTCGTTCCAACATTCAATAGCCCCAAGTCCTTTGTTCAAACGAAGGGGGCTATTTTTGAAGCCGCCGTCCATATCTCGCTTTTCGTGAAAAGGTCTATCACTATATTCGGAATTATAGCCCGTCAAAGTCAAATTACCTAAGGTATGTAACCAAGTTTCTTGAATGCGTTTCCACTCAGGCCCGAGTTCAGCCTGCCATTGTGGTGAAAGATTCTCATTTTGCGGCATAATATGTTCGATGCTGTATTCATCAATTCGCACACGTTCTTTACGTCCGTGATTTTCAATCCGACGCGGCCAGTAGCTTCGCAGTCGGCTGGTATAGAGGTTGCGGATCTGCAATTCCCTCTTGAATTCTTCATCTGAAGGGAAACGCCGATAGGATGGAAGTAACAACAATGCGGCTTTAAAGCTTTCCAGATAGCGGACTTTTTTTAGCGTTCGGCTAAAAGTCATGAAGGTTTTGTTTAAAGAATTGGTTGGAATGGCGCAAGCGGCCCTGCGGAAGACATAGCTTTCCAGAAGGCGTACCGCCTGAAGTAAATCATCGTGAGAAAGTTCTCCCGAAACGTAGTCATGGTATAATTCCAGCAGTAGAGGATAAGCCACATCAACTTTCAGGTCACGTAAATCATGGAAGGCGTGCGCAAGTTCAGTATCTTTCTCCGCATTCAAGGCCATTGCACAATAATAACCCGCATAGGTATAAAGTTCTTTTACTAAAGCCTCTACACCTAGCGCAGCCACATCAGGCCGGCGTGAATAGCTTTTGAACGCATTATACACTTCGTCAAAGCGTGGAATTTCAGCGGTTTTCAAAGTAAGGTAGTGACGCATAAAACCATCGAAATGTTCGCTGTATGCTTCTTGTCCAAACGCGCATTCCATAGGACGCCAGTATCGCTCGTATAATGCGGTCTGCAAAGTTACCTCAAGCCCCATAAGGATAAAATTTCTTATCAGGTCCGCCTGGCTCAGTTCTCGCCCTGTAGAATTCATGCTTTCAAAAATGAGTTGGGGGTTATCCTGGTCACGGTTCAAGGAAATATCCACAATGACTAATTTGGCCAAGCCTTTGCAGATAGTGGCCAGATTGCCTTGTTGTCCATGCAGGAGCGTTTGAAAAAGTTGGAAATTTTCTCTAATCCGCACGGATTCTTCCGCAGGAGGCGGCCCGCCTATAATATTTAGTAATGATGGTTTGTCAGTTTGTGAAAGGATTAGTTTATAGTGCAATTCTCCTTCCTCATATGGATTTACGAGGTAATAGTTATGTACTTTTAGCGAGGAAAAACCTTCTATGGGTTCTCCGTCCAGGATTTTTTCTAGCGCCGCAAGCAACAGGCTTATTGTGGTCAGGCGCTGCTGTCCATCGATGACAAGTAGTGGCGACTGGCTAGTGACGTGGTATAATCCTTTTTCCACATATACTATGGACCCAATGAAATGTGCTGAAATGGTATCATTATGACCGGCACGCAATATATCATCCCAAAGCTGTCGGCATTCCTTTTCTTTCCATGAGTAATTTCGCTGGTAAATAGGAATGACGAATTGGGGAGATTTTTTGATGAACTCAAGTATTTTTGCTTCAGTAGCTTTCATAGCGATAAATCCCCCAATCAGGCTTGATGGGTCTCATTGTTGATAAATCAATTCGCAGCTTTTGAGAATTTCCTCGACGAAGCCGCTTCTGTCGTCGGCTCTGTCCAATAGGATTGGTTCTATATGGGAATCCACCTTCCAGGTCAGGCTCCAAAGCCAGGAGGAAACGCGAAGAAAGTCACCTTCAAAGCCATTGAAGATGACGGCCACGTCAATATCGCTATCCTCATGGGCTTGGCCGGTAGCATAAGAGCCGAACATTACTATCTTTTCCGGCTTTAATTCATGAATCACTTCTTCGGCGTATCGCCGGGCGCAAGCTAAAGCCGCCGCTTTATCCATGACCGAAATGCCTCCGTTTCGGACACTAAAAAGGTCTTTAGGTCTGAACTAGTCCACTTCACATCTATTATAAATTATTCTCTGCATTTATGCAAAATCCGCCTCCCGTTTGTCCGCTTCCACCGGGGCGGTGGCGGGTGGCAGTTTGCCCTCTAGACAACTGGCGGCTTGGCGCAGATGATCCGGGGCCAGGTGGGAATAACGGTTAAATTTCCTGCTCTGTAAGCAGAATTGCCATCAATTGCCTCGCTTCAATTTCGGAAGTCGAAAAATCGGCTAGGCGAGGCAACAGTGATTTGGGTATCGGCTATTTCTTTCCGTTCTTATGCTTCTCGGGCGATAAGATGTCGCAATTCTCTTACGGTCAGAGTGGCATTAATGGATTCCCTTGCGTAGAATATCTTTGCTTCATCAGATTTCAACGGAAGGAGTGCGAGAAAATGGGACCGACTCAATTGTCGTGACAATGAAACGACAATGTCTTCATCCGTTCTGGTCACTAAAATGGTCTTTCGGTCTGAACTAATCCTTTTCAAATCTTTTATAAATTATTCTCGGCATTTATGCAAAATCCGGCTCCCGTTTTTCCGCTTCCACCTGGGCGGTGGCGGGTGGCAGTTTGCCCTCCAGGCAACTGGCGGCCTGGCGCAGGTGGTCCGGGGCCAGATGGGAATAACGCATGGTCATGGAAATGTCGCTGTGCCCCAAGAGTTTGGAAACCGTGAACAGGGGAGTGCCGTCCATGACCAGCCAACTGGCGAAAGTGTGGCGGAGAGAGTGAAAAACCACCTTCAGGCGGCGGTCATTGAGGCCCGCATTCCACCCCAAATCGTCCACCGCTTCCCGAAAGATAGTGGAAACGGAGATCTGCCGGCTTCCGTCCTGTCTGGGAAAAACCAGCGCGGCCGGGGACAACGCGGCCGGCGACCGCCCTTCGGAGCGTCTTTTCAACATGGCCTCAATTTCCCCGGTCATATAGGCATGACGATTCAAACTCCTGTTTTTTGAGTCTTTGATGAAAATCATCTTCTGGTCAAAATTCACATCGGCCCAGGTCAGGCTGAAAATCTCCTTGGCCCTCAATCCGCAGAAAAGGGCCAAGAGGGCTTCGTCGTGAACTTGGGGAGAAC
>Ga0268262_10007119_pt1 | contig 10535 bp, 8 predicted proteins | sample TergutNc150P3_FD_190354 | JGI IMG/M metagenome (GOLD analysis project Ga0268262, IMG submission 190354) | Nasutitermes corniger P3 segment gut microbial community from laboratory colony in Florida, USA - Nc150 P3 (SPAdes) (version 2) | ecosystem: Host-associated > Arthropoda: Insects > Digestive...
GGATGGCTGAGAACCTGAATTACAAGCCCAAAGCGTCTGAGGGCAAATCATCGTGTCTTGACGGCAAAGAGAGCAACTGCGCGAAGTATGGCCGTCTGTACGATTGGCGCACGGCGACGGAGGTCTGTCCGTCCGGTTGGTATCTGCCGTCGTTTGATGATTGGAACAAGCTGACGGTTTATGTCGGCGGAGCCAATGTTGCCGGCAAGAGGCTGAAATCGGCGAGCGGCTGGGTCGGGGAGTCAGGCTATCGCGGCACCGGCACGGACGATTACGGATTCTTTGCCCTGCCGGGCGGCGGCGAACCGGATAGGTTCGAGAACGACAACATCTTCGGCGCGTGGTGGACGACTACGAAGATGTACGGCATAGACCCGGTAAACGCCCGAATCACGCTCCATCAAGACCGGCTGAGCGGGCTTGCCACCGATGAGAGCGACATGTATTCGGTGAGGTGCCTCTTGGACGAGGGCGGATCGCTGACGCTGGTCGCCGAGACCGGCGGGACGGTGTCCGGCAATCCGCGCAAGACGTCGTATAAGGCCGGTGAAAAGGCTGCGATAACCGCCGTTCCGAAGAGCGGGTACGAGTTTGTCAAGTGGACGGGCGGCAAGGTCGCGGACTCGGCCTCGGCGGTTACAGCCGTTAACGTGCGCTCGAACATGGAAATCACAGCGGTTTTCCGCGAGAGACGGTCAGGCGGCAAAAGCGGCGGGGCAGATAAAGCGGCATCGGCGCGAACGGCGAAGCATAAGGCCGGCAAACCGGAAATAGATATGGTGTTTGTGAAAGGCGGGACGTTTAAGATGGGTTTTGACGGTGAGCATAAAGGCGATCCGGCGCATAACGTGACGGTCGGCGATTTTTATATCGGCAAATACGAAGTAACGCAGAAGCTGTGGCTTCAATTGATGGATAGCAATCCGTCCGGCGGCGTAGAGGGTGATAATTATCCGGTCAATAATATAAGCTGGTATGATGTGCAGGAGTTTATCGAGCGATTGAACGCGGCGACGGGAAAGAAGTATCGTCTGCCGACGGAAGCGGAGTGGGAATACGCCGCCCGCGGCGGAGCGGAGAGCAAGGGGTACGAATACTCCGGCGGCGACAATCCCGACGATGTCGCGTGGCACGAGGGCAACAGCGGCGGCGGGTCTCATCCAGTGGGGACTAAGACGCCGAACGAGCTTGGGATATACGACATGAGCGGCAATGTGTGGGAGTGGGCGAGCGATTGGTTTGGCGATTACGCCCCGAACGATCAGGTTAATCCGACGGGGCCGCCGACGGGCGATTTCCGTATGGCGCGCGGTCAATATTGGGGCACGGACGCTGAGTATTGCAAAGTATACATACGCGGCTACCAATCCCCCGGCGCCAGCGGCTACGACACAGGCTTCCGCCTCGTGTCGCCGAAATAACGGCGTTGCGGTTATTTGTCCGCGACGCAACGGACGGAGTGGGCTTCTCTGCGTATGTTAACAATGTCCTCGTCCACAAGGTCGCTATTGTAGTACATTGTCCGACAGAGGGCGATGTTGTAACCGATCTCTGTAACCGTCCACCATTCACCTTTGTTGCCGGCATTGTAGAAAGTGCCGGGAGTACCGTTGCCGCCGGGCAGGGCCGAAAAACCGTAACCATCCGTGCCGTTACCAAACTCGTTCCATCCGCATCTCGCTTTCAATTTTTTACCCGCACTCCTCTTGCCGCCCACAGCCGCCGCCAAATCCGTCCACTCTTTACGGGACGACAAATGATATCCGGCAGGACAAGCCATATTTGCAGCATAGCAACTGTACAGTCTGCCGTATTTGTTGCAACTATCTGCGTTGTTTTCGTAACACCAAGAACTATCTGCCTCATAATTAAGATTTTGCGCCATCCATATCTGGTTACCGATTTTTACTGTCCGGTATGTCTGCCCGTCGCGACTATCGGTAAACATTTCGTATGTTATAGGCAATATTGACTCATGTATCAACATATTTCCGCGCTCCGACAACCAAAGCGTTCCAACCACCGCCACCGCCCCAATCGCCGCCGTAGTCAGTAAGAGTTTGCGCATAGGATTGATCCTTTGGGTTAATCGAGATTAGATTAGTAATGGTCTGTTTGGATAAATATATATCATATAACGTCCTTACCGGATGATTTTCGTAACTTTCTGATAACAATGAATACTGCGGCGGATAGTATCAGCGCTGTCAAGACACCTGCGGCGAGCCACGGCAGCGGGATGTCATTTGCGTCGTCGATTATTCCATGGATTAACTTAAAATTTTTCCACTCATCGGAAGCGCGGTAGGCGCCGACGCTAAACGGCGGGATGAACAAACAAGCGTTATCCATGTTTATCTTCCAGAACGCGCTGTTGCCGGCTTTGGGCGGCTTTGGATTATTGACTGATATTGACGTTAGGCTTGTACAACCGCTAAATGCAAATTCTCCGATATTCTTCACGCGATTGCGTATCGTTACGGACGTTAGGGCGTTGCAATCGCGAATGCCCCGCTCCCGATAGACTTCACGCCGCGCGGAATCGTATAAGCGCCTTGTCTGCCCTGCGGATACATTATCAGTTCGGTTTTGTCTTTATTGAAAAGGACGCCGTCAATAGAACTGTAAAAACAGTTGCCTTTGTTTATGTTTATAGACATAAGGCTGACACAGTTTTCAAATAGGTGTTCCACATTATAGATATTGTCGGGAATCGTTATGGAAATCAGGCTGGTACATTCGTAAAACGCGCAATTTCCGATATACTCCACACTGTTTGGAATAGTGATGTGCTTCAGGTTGTAGCAACGCTCAAACGCTTTCGCGTCAATATCGCGTACGCCGTCTTCAATCGTTACGGAAGTTAGATCGTAGCATCCGTAAAATGTACTTTCCTCGATACGAGTCACGTTGTTTGGTATCACGACGGATGTCAAGCCGGTACTCCGAAACGCATGATCTCCGATAGATGTTACGCTGTTTGGGATTTTGATGGACTTTATGCCCCAACAATACATAAACGCTCCTTTCCCGATATGGGTAACGCAGTCCTCAATGACCGCTTCGGTGATTGAGTTTATGCTGCCGATCCACGGAGCGTCCGGAAGAGCGTAATAGGCGTTGTAATCCGCCATCGCCCCGACCCCGCTGACGCGCAGTGTCCCGTTGCTGTCCAACGTGACGGTAGTCGCGCCCGATTTCCACGGCGATTCTGTCGGCGGCGGCCACCTTATATCGACAATCGCTTGAACCGAGACGGCAAGCAAGAGCATCATCCCAGCCGCGACCGCCGCCGTAGTCAGTAAGAGCTTGCGCATTGGGTTGATCCTTTGGGTTAAGGGGTAAGTAGTAATATATATCATGGGCGGTCGGCGACGCAACGGACGGAAAGGCCTTCGTTCTTTTCGCGGCGGTCCTCAAATACATCATCTTCGTTTAATGCCATAGATTGGTAGAGAGCCTCGTTGGGATAGTGATTTTCAGGCGTAGCCGTCCACCAAAGCCCGTAGGAGATGGCTTCACTATAGTAATATTCGCCGCTACTGTAAATGCCGCGTCTGCCGCCGGGTAGGGCCGAAAATCCGTAGACATCCGTACCGCTGCCGCTTTTAACGCTTTTGTCATCACGACGCCTATAATAATAGGAAGGCCAACCGTTTTTCATTTTCAGTATTTTACCTGCGGAGTCATTACCGCCCACCGCCGTTACCAAATCTCTCCATTCTTGATTGGTAGACAAGTGGTAACCGGAAGGGCACGCCTTAAGCGCCGAGTTCCAAACGTACAATCTGCCGTATTCTTTGCAGTAGTCGGAACTCTTGTCGTCATAGCCGTCGCCATAGCACCAAGAACTATCCGTCTTGTAATTGAGATTCCGCGCCATCCACATCTTGCCGCCAATCACCACCGTCCGGTATTTTTGCCCGTCTCTGGTGTCGGTGAATGTTCCGGTCGGTTCGGCGGCGCAAGTCAAGTAAATCGCCGCCGCGACCGCCGCCGTAGTCAGTAAGAGTCTGCTCATAGTATGTCGCTCCTTTTGATTAATATAGTATTTTGATCGGCTAAATAATAACCTTTTTTTGCAATTATTATTGTACGCATTATATTTTTAATTGACCGCTCTAATTTAGCCGGTATTTAACACTCTTAAACAGAGGTTTTGATACGCCATGAATACGCCGACGCAATCCGTCATAATCAGATTATCACAAAAACCGTCAATCCGTATATTTTTGCTGATAATCGGTCTGTGTTCCGGTTATTGTAAATCGCAGACGCCGGCGCGTTTTATTAACGAGACGAAAGCGCCGTATGAGGCGACATGGGTGGAGTTGGACACGTCCGGGGGCGACTATTCCGTATATTATCTTCTCGACGCTTCGGACAATCAGGGTAAAACCAGAGCCCCGATTACAATAAAAATTCATGGCGGCAAAGTAACTTGGTCGCATTTGATGAAAGGGATACATGATCTATTTGTCGCCCCCGCCTCAGAAGCCGTTTCTATTGAGACGGTTAAAAAAACGGATAACGGTTCTTATTATTTTCAACTGAGCGACAACTATTACAAATACTTGTCATTTCAACAATTTGATAATAATAGGCATATCGCCAGATTAATAAGATACGATGAACGGGATAAACATATTATATCCGATTATTTGTACGTTGACAGTTTATACAATACTTTTCCGAGGAAGGATTTTAAATCGTCGCGTCGGACGAAAAAGGGTGGTCGCTAATTAAAGAATCCGCCCCGAACTCGGCGCAAACACCCCAAGACGCCTCTTCCCCGGGCGCAAGCGCGCGCTGCATAAAAGGCTCAAACGAAAATGTGCGCGAATTCCCCCAAACGGCGCAACGGACAACATCGTAATCCGTTTTAAAATCGACCGAACCGACAATGTGGTGCGGAACTACAAAACGCAGCTTCGCCATCGGAACGTATAATACTTGGAACAGACCTCTCTCCCACAGATAACCAGGTTTCATGCGAATCTCGCCGTCGCCGACCAACTCATAACCGGCGTTATCCGGCATCGACGCCGTCGGGATGATTCTCCCGCACGTAAAGTCATTGTTGATTGGGAAAAACGGGTGCGAGAACCAGCGCAGATTAACCGTCTCTTGACCTACGTTGGCGACCGTATTGGCAATCTCGACACGCCCGCCGTCAAGACGTACCTCGCGGCGCAATGTTATCGACCGGCCGCCTATTCTCTGCTCGGTGGTCATTATCGCCCAATCGCCGCCGGTGTCAACTTGCCAAGGGCAGAATTGCGTAACGCGCGGGTTGTTGCGCGGATGAAAGGGCACAACGCCGCTTGACTTCTCTACAAGCCCCACGCCTATCACGCAAACCTGCCCGCCTATGGCGCAGTCTTCGCCGCCGAGCGGCGTCTCAAACATGTCGGGCATTCCCTGGCCGTCAAATACGGGAGGCGCCGCCGAAGGGTAATGGGGGCCGGATAGCAGCGGTTGGTTGGTGCTGATGTCATAGATTTGCCAAATGTAGCAACCCGCGCAGTAGCGCGAACCGAGTTTGCCGCGGTCTTTTTCATCGCGCGGGTCTATAATGTCAAGGGAAAGGATGTCGGATTGTAGGCGGATCATTGTTCAGACATCCTAATTCCTGTTCACGCTACGACTTATACACATCAATATAAACTTCTCCCGTAATCCCGGACGGCCTCCCGCCTAAACGCAATACGTTGTCGACGGTGTTCACGACCTCCACCTCTAACCTGTTCCTTTGGGCGGTGCAGTATTTGGTGACGTCTATCTCCATAGGCGGCCAGTGGAGCATACCCACCTCGGCCTCATTTATCCTTATGTAAACCGTTCCGGAGGTTTTTGAGAAGCGCAGCATCAACCTGTCGTAGTCGTTGGGCACCTCAAAGGTTTGGGCGTAGCAGCCGCGGCCGGAGAGGTACGGGTATCCGTGTTTTGTCCACGAGTTGTGCTCCGCCAACAGCGCTATCTTGTCTATCGCCAGACCGTGGCTGCCTTTGGCTACGGAGAAATTACCGGCAATCATCGGCGGGAAAATAAGCGTCTGCGGGTCTATGGCGGTGCCGGTTGTGCGTATTGTGATACGGTTCAGGCCTTTAATTATCTTTTTTGATATGTTGAAGCAATGCGCTTTCTCGCCGAAGATGCTTATTAGGTGCGCTCCGGGCACGCTCTTTGCGCCGCTGTTGTCCTGGTCGTTGTCAACGCGCAGGTTGTTGACGGTTAACTCAACGCCGTGGAACGGCGCGCGCGTGGGGCTCATGCCGTTCATCATCAGAACGGTCTCGGGCGGGATGTCGCGCACCTCAAAGGTCGCCTCGTAGAAATGGGAGATCTGCCCGCTCTCGCGGCTTAAGCCGATCCTGACCGTCCAATTCGACAGCGGCAAGACGCTGGGGCTGCGCGGCTCGAAGTCCCACTGCTCTTTGAAGATGATCCTATACGTACGTTGCGGGAGAGTGATCGTGTTCGGCTGATCGGGGGAGGGCGGCTGCACGGTCAGTTTGACCGACGTCGCGGCAATGAACATAGTTTGCAGCGGGGAGAAAGTCAGGCGCAGCCGCGCGATGTTCTTTTCCACCTCCAGCGGCTCGATCTCTATTATCTTTCCGGTCGCGCAATCAAGCACGGCGAAGTGCTTGTCGGCCAGCACCTCGACCAGCACGGTCTGGTCGGCGTCGCTCAGCGTGTTGTGCAACACGTAGAGTTTGCCGCCCTCGTCGTGGTAGACGTGCACGCCGATATCGGCGCTCTCGCCGCTCTCGCGCAGGATCAGCGCCTCCGGTTTCAAGGCGCTCAACGCGCGGTTGAGTTCCGCCACTGGGACCACGTGCACGTTTTCGCGCCAGGGCGCAACCATCTTTTGTATGCGCGACACAACGTTGGCGGTGGCGCCGTCTTCGTTGGTGCCCTTGGGGGCCTCGTCTATAAACACGAGCGTGGTTCCCCTGATCGCCAATTTTTCCAAGAATACCAAGAGACTCCTCGTCACCAGCGTCGCGTAGGGGACTACGAGCGCCTGGTAGTTGCCTTTGCGGATGCGGTCGGCGGTCGCGAACTCGCCGCTTTGCCGCACCATGCAGGTTAGGAGCAAATCTTCGGTGAGGATGTCAAAGCCCTTGCCGAAACAGCAGAGCGCGCTCACCGTATTGCGGAAGCGCGTAAGCCCCGCCGCCGCGGCCGCGCCGTCGCCGGGGGTGTAGTCGCCCATCAGCGCGTCGCCGGGGTGGAGAACCGCCACCTCGCACGACGTGTGCAACCCGGTCGCCACCTCCTGCGCCCTCGCCGCGTAGTCGCACAAAAGCCTCATGTGCTCCCAATCGGGCGAGTACCACGAGATGTTGTACGGGGTCTTGTATGTGTTGCGCGGATCGGCGTTGAAGTATAGCCCGTCGACCACGACGCGCGACGTGCCGGAGAGGAGGCTGATATCAACCTCGCGTTTGAGGTCGGAGAGCGAGGCGCCGACGCCGGCGCGGTTGCGCCCTATGACGGTTAAGGTCTCGCGGCGGTGCTGGTTGGTGTTGACGTCGGCGGCGGCCCGAAGCAGGGCGAAGTTGTCCACCGACCCGTCCATGTTTTGCAGCCCGAGCGTGGCGATGCCGGACTCCGGCGGAACAAAACCGTCGGTCAGCGGGCTTTCGGGGCGGTACATCCCCGTCTCCGGCCACAGCACCCACTGCGAGAGGCGGTACTTCTTCGCCCACGCCTCCAAGACGACGGGGAGCCTCTCGGCCATCAAACCGAATATGAAGCGGTGAACCTGTATGCGCACCCTCTCCGCCCCCGGAATATCCATGAAGAGCATGGGCAGCATAGGCAGCAGGTCGCGTTTGTACCTCGACTTGTACTTTACGGCCACGTCGTCGTCCCACAGTATGGCGTTGCCGCCCGGACGCAGCGCCGGAACCTCTGTCAGGATGCCCTCAAAGGTGGTGGGGATAAACTTGCCTATGCCGCTCTTCAGCGCCTCAAGCGAGTTTTGTATGTAGGTGTCTATGACCTTTGGGTTGAGCAGGTTGGGCACGGCGCAACCGGACAGCCCGCGAACCGGCTCCTTCTTGTATAGCAGGAGGCACCAATCGGGGCCGGGCGCTTTCCAGCGGAAGCTGCCCTTCTCGGCGGGCACGGAAACCTGCCTGACGTCGCCGAGTTGCGGGACTTTGCCCACACGCTTCATGGCCTGCGCCATATACTCGCAATCGGGATCAATCACAATGTCGAACTCAAGCTCGTTCGGCGCCGCGCAGACCTCGCCCTCAAACACCAAGTACTCCGCCCGCATCTTGCGGCTGGAGTTCATCATCCCGTCGAACGTGCCGGGCCAGACCAGCGAAAAATCGTCGGCGAAGCGCACGCCGATCTTGTTTTTCTGGGCAATTTCAAGCGTAAGCACGAAGTTGTCCACAAACTCCTGCGACATGTAGGCAGGGAGCATATCGCGCCCGGGCCGCACCGCGACGCCGCCGAACCCCTTGGATATGATGGCGCCCAACTGCTTTTCAATCTCAGGCTTGGTAATGTGCCCGTTCCAGATCCAAATGGCCCAGGGCGACGACGCCGCCCCGGCGGGCTTGGCAAGAGCGTTCTTCAGATTCTTCAATACACACCCCTCACTAGTACTGCGGTATTCGGTTAGATGATATATTATGGATAAAACGGCGCCCAAAGCGCTTGCACACCCTAATAAATTTAATATCGGCGAACGAAAAGGTCAATATTTTTTTAATTGACCGATATCGATAATCAAGGCTAACACGTTGATTTTACGGAGATTACGTCAATAAAAAAAATCTCGGCAAATACCGCCGCGCAACGGTATTTTGTATAAAATCGGGCATATTCGCGGAAAAAATCCGGCAAAACCCGGGGCCCGGGCAAAAAAATCAATAAAAATCCGCACTCCGCCCCCCGCCCGATATTATTTTTCTAATTTGCAAAGACTGCTAAACCGCATACCATAAACAAATAAACCATAAAAAAGGAGGGCCGTATGGCCGATTTGAAGGGTACCAAGACGGAGAAGAACCTGATGGAGGCGTTCGCCGGCGAGAGCCAGGCGCGTAACAAGTACACCTATTTCGCCGGAAAAGCGAAGAAAGAGGGCTTTGAGCAAATAGCCGCCATCTTCCAAGAGACAGCCGACAACGAAAAAGAGCACGCCAAAATCTGGTTCAAGCTGTTCAGCGGCGGCGATATCCCCTCCACCGCCGAAAACCTGAAGGCCGCGGCGGGCGGGGAACACGGCGAGTGGACCGCCATGTACAAACGGATGGCCGAAGAAGCCCGCGAAGAGGGCTTCGACAACATCGCCTTCCTCTTTGAGTCTGTCGGCAAGATAGAGAAGGAGCACGAAGAGCGCTACCTGAAACTCCTCAAAAACGTGGAGGAAAAGAGCGTCTTCGCGAGGAAAGAAAAGAAAGTGTGGTTCTGCCGGAACTGCGGCCATATCCACGACAGCGAGTCCGCGCCCCAAAAGTGCCCGGTTTGCTCGCACCCGCAGTCGTATTTTGAACTCAAATCGGTCAACTATTGACCCCAAGGGATTGGGGCGGGATCACCCGCCCCAAAACCGCCCCCCAACCCACCCGCCGAATCCCCTGTCCGCCGCTCAAAATCGCGTAGTTGCCGCCCCTAAAGCCTTTAATTCAGCCCTATTTTCATGGAAACGTTGTTTTTTTCGACGAATTATAGTATATTATATGCATAAACTACCGTATTATGCCGTTTAGGGGGAACAAAAATGATGACCGACGAGCAAAACCGATACCTGTCAAAGGAGTACGCCGAGGCTATCCGCTACATGAACAACGCCAAGGAGACGCTGAAAAGGTCGGGAAAGCGGGACGACGGGCTTTACAAGGACGAAAAGTACGTCCGGTCAGCCTGCGGGATTGCCTATTTGGGCGTTTTAATCGCCCTCGACGCCTGGCTCACCCTGAAGGGGGTAAAGATACCGAGCAAGCGTAATCACACCAACATAGATTTTTATCTGACCAACATCAGCCGTTTAGATATGAAACTGTTGGCTCACCTGAACTCCGTATACAATATTTTGCATTTGGACGGCTATTACCGCAAAGAAACATGCATAAAAATAATTGAAGGCGGGTTCGACAGAGCCTACTACATTATCGACAAAATCAAGCCCGAAAAACTCATCGACGTTCCTGAGACCCGGGGCGACAAGGCCAAAATAATTTGGGATAAAATGATGATATCTTTGGCGGGCTTCTTTCGGCTCTGAGGGGGGATGATGTTTTTTTCATATTATTTGACTTCTTACATACCCAAATATTATGTTATAGATAGTGACGGCTGTCGCCACAGAGCGTGTACCCGCTCCTGTGCTTGTGAATTTGTACTCTTGGGAAGGGGTGAATTATGACGTCGGTAGCCTTGGCTTCACTGACCGCCGCTTGGTTGGCTTTACTTGCTACGCAGGTGGCGCACACGCCGTACGCGCATTGGAACACCGCCGCCGGCACCGCTAACGGCATGACAGCCCCCCCCCCCCCCAAAAA
>Ga0268262_10007120_pt1 | contig 10534 bp, 6 predicted proteins | sample TergutNc150P3_FD_190354 | JGI IMG/M metagenome (GOLD analysis project Ga0268262, IMG submission 190354) | Nasutitermes corniger P3 segment gut microbial community from laboratory colony in Florida, USA - Nc150 P3 (SPAdes) (version 2) | ecosystem: Host-associated > Arthropoda: Insects > Digestive...
CCTCGCAAATCGTGGTGGGGGAAAGCATGGCTGCGATGAATACGATGAGTGCAACGACTACGATGACTTCGATGGTGACGACTTCGATGGCGACAGCGGTGGAAAGAAGAAAAGGAGGAAGGCCACCGATTACATCGTTGGGGCCAACCTGACGGTCATCGGGAAGGCACGGCAGCCTGACGGCACGAATGTCGTCTATGTCATCGAATACACCCTCGATGACGACAAGGACGGCACCGCTAGGCGGGTGCCGGTGCCGCTGGAAGTGCTGCACTCCACGAGAGAAGGTGTCTGTGCCTTCCTGAACAAGGCCGCCGGCATTGAGACACTGCCAGGCGGAAAGAACCTAATCGCCAGCTACATCATCAAGCAGGCGTCATACACAGGTCAGACCGCCGTGCTGCTCAACGAGTTCGGCTACCATCACGTCAAGTTTGCCAATTTTGACGGGACGGTGCGTGTACGGCCGGACGCGAGCTTAGTGCCTGCGGACGCGCCTGTGATTGTCGGACCGCATGTGTTCGGCAAAAAGACGAAGAGCTACAAACCAACTGGGTCTCCCGAAAAGAACCGGGAGTTCTGGGACCTGTGCAGGGGCAACCCTGTGATGATAGGCGTGGCCGTCTGGGGCTTTTCTGGTGCCGTGACCCAAATTACGGGCACACAGTCAGCCCTACTCTGGCTACACGGCGAATCGGGCACGTTCAAGACTGGCCTGCAACGCTGCGCCCTCTCGCGCTACGCACCAAACGAGAGGGGCGACCTAATCAGCTTCGGCGACACCGCAAGCTCCTTCGAGGTCGATCAGTTCACCAGGAACGGGGGCCTCGCCGCCTTCGACGACGCGACCAAGAGCGAAGCAAAGGGCTACAGGGACAATCTTATGACCCTGCCCTACACGTTTGCCAACTCCAGCGGTCGCGGACGTGCTGTCTATGAGGCCGGCGAGGTGAAGAAGGCCGAGAAGCTGACCTTTACACTGGCAGGCATCGGCACTAGCGAACATAACTTTTCCGATCTCGTCAACATATCGGGTGGCCACGGCGCGCGCCTCATCCCCATAGAACTCCACAAGGACACCGTTTTCAAAGATGTCCACGGGAAATCCGACGCAAGGGAACTTGGCGACTATCTCAACAGAGAGTTGCTGGTCAACAACTGGGGCTTCGACGGCTTTACCTACGATGTGGCGATAACCGAAGTGAGCCGCAGAATGGGTCACGCCGCGCTGAAGGAAGACATGGTGCGGAAGATGCAGATTGCCCGGCAAAGTGCCGCCGCGTTTGTCCGCGAATACTATGGTGCGGACGAAAGTGGTCTTGGCATTGACCTAGAGCGCGTCCTGGACGTTTTCGCTTCTGCCGGGGCTACGGCCTACTACCTGACCGAATGGGGGGTCATCCCTCTCACGCACGAGGAAGCCTTCGGGGGAATCATGGAACTGCTGAGGCTCTACATCGAGCAGCGCGGCGGTTCCGAATCAACCGAGGCGATGAACTTCAAAGCGCGTTTGGTGGACTTCATCCAACGTTCCTGGCACTTGCACTTCAGGCCGAAGAACAAGCACGGTCTTCAGGAACGTGAAATGAGGGAAGCCCTTGGCGAGAACTACGAGAGAGTCCCCATCAAGAGCGACTGCGGCTTTGTGATGCCACGCAGGGTCGCTGACGGGCAATTCGTGTTCGACTTCTTCATAACCACGCGGGGTCTGCAAGAAGCCCTGACTGGCACGTCAATCCCCCCGAAGCGTCTGTCCGTCCACTTGGAGAAAAGCGGGCTGATAGACCTGCCATCCGAGCGCAAGCAGGGCGGCAGCCAGACGCAGGAGCGCAAGCCAGGTGGGGAAGGTAAGGTCAACGGCTGGACCATCAACGGTGAGCGTCTGCGCGAGTGCGGCGTGGTGTTTGCGCCGCCGCTGGATGGTGCAGATGACGATGGCGAAGCCCAGCAACCGCCGTCAGAGTCGGCAAACATAATGCCTCTGCATCCGTGTACCAACATCAGTGCGTAGGATGTCAGAACTGCAAGATGGGGGGTTGGGACACCGATTCCAGCCCCCCTATTGCGTTCTGCCGATGTGTCCTAACGTCCCAACGGATTTTCGAGACTGTGGCGGGTTCGTGTCAAGCGTGGCGGAGTGGGCGTGGCCGACTGGTTTCACACTCCGCGAGACAGGCTTTTTTTTGGTCGGAACCAGTGCCCGTGGGCGGCTCAGAAAAAAGGGGCGCCGCGTACAAATCGCGTACAAATTCGATTTCTGCCAGTCTTGAAGTAGCGTCATTGCTAGATTTTTTTGCAAAAAGAAAGCAACTGCGGTTGTCTTTGGTTTGAGACCCCCGCAGTCGCCCGTGCTTCTTGGTCGGCGCGACACGATTTGAACGTGCGACCCCTACCACCCCAAGGTAGTGCGCTACCAGGCTGCGCCACGCGCCGAACCAACAACTTTACTATGTGACAGCCGTAAGGTCAAGCGCTAGGCATTTGGGCAGTTTCGGCTAGGGCACGGGCTTCTCCAGGCGGCTGATGACTTCCTTTAGTGCGTCTATGACGGACTCCAGCCATGGCAGGGGGGCCGGCTCTGGCATGGCGTTGGCTTCGTGGTGGTGGTCATGATGGTGCGCCTCGTTGCCCACAAGCGCGAACCGCGGCCCATGCGTCTCCGCGTGTGTGTGTGACACGGCCGTTGCCATGTCTGTTGGCGACACATCGTTGTGTAAATCCTGAACCGTCTCGGATCCCGCGCCGTTCCCTGCGGTGGTGCCCATGCCCAGGTCGTGCTCCACGCACCCTTTGAGCAGGAGTTCCTGGCAATCCGCAGCGGAGAAGCCGGACTTTATCCACTTGTTGACTGCGATCAGCTTGGGCAGGTCGTCCTTGTGGAAGTAGCGCAGGTTGCCTGTGCTGCGCCTGGGGCGTATCTCGGGGATTTTCTTTTCCCAGTAGCGGATCTCGGATGGCGTTGCGCCGACCGCTTCGGCGGCCTCTCCGATTTTGAACCAAAGTTTTTCCGCCATCGGTTATTCCCCCTGCTCGATTCCAAGCGTCTTTAGGCGCCTTTGCAAACTGGAGCGGTCGAGGCCGAGCCGCTCCGCCGTGCGTGTCACGTTGCCCGCGTGCTGTTTTAGCACCCGCTGGATGTAGGCGCCCTCGAACCACCCGCGGGCATCCTTCAAACTCTGAAACTCTGGGAAAGCAGCCGGGTCGGAGTCTGCCGCGCCGTGGGGCACCAGTGGCCCCAGGTCTTTTGCGGAAATCTCGCCGCCCCTGGAGAGGATCATGGCCCTCTCCATTATGTTTTTCAGCTCGCGGACGTTCCCTGGCCATTCGTGGCGCTGGAGTGCCTCTTTCGCATCTGTCGAAAGGCGCTTGAGGGGCTTACCGTACGCCTTGGCCGTCCTTGCGATGAATGCCTCCGCCAGCGGTATCAGCTCATCGCGCCTCTCGCGCAGCGGCGGGACGGCCAGGGGCACCACGGCGAGGCGGAAGTATAGGTCCTCCCTGAACCTGCCGGTCCGTATCTCTTCCGCGAGGTCTTTGTTGGTGGCGGACACCACCCTGACGTCCGTTTCGATTGGCCCGCCGCCGCCCACAGGCTCCACGCGGCCTTCTTGGAGGGCGCGCAGCACCTTGGCCTGCGTCTTGAGGGACATGTCCCCGACCTCGTCCAAGAACAGTGTCCCGCCGTCGGCCTCGCGGAATTTGCCCTTCTGGTCCCTTATGGCCCCTGTGAACGCGCCCTTGACGTGGCCGAACAACTCCGATTCGATCAGTTCTTCCGGTATGGCGGCGCAGTTCAGCTCCACGAAAGGCCCGCTGGCCCGCTGGCTCGTGGAGTGGATCAGCCTTGCGACTTCTTCTTTGCCAGAGCCGTTTTCGCCCACAAGCAGCACCCTTCCGTCTGTGGGGGCAACCAGCTTGATGTCGGCCAGGAGGCTCTTCATTGCCCTGCCCTCGGCCATGAAGAAGCGGCCCTGGGCGGCGGCCTCGTGCAGCTTCGTGTTTTCCATCTCGAGGCTGCGCTGTCGCAGCGCGTTGCCCATGACCAGCAGCAGATGGTCGAGGTCTATCGGCTTCTCGATGAAGTCGAATGCCCCCAGCCTCGTGGCCTGCAGCGCGGCTTCAATGCTGCCGTGTCCGCTTATCATCACGATTGGCATTTCCGGCAGTGCCGCCCTGCACTTGCCCAGCACCTCCAGACCGTCTATGCCTGGCAGCCACACGTCCAGCAGGGCCAAGACCACGTTGTCCAGCTCCCCGCGGCCAAGCATGTCCAGCGCGGCCTCCCCGCTGTCCGCCTTCAGGACGGCAAAGCCCTCTTCCGCGAGGGATTCGCCGAGGCTGCGGCGGATGCCTGGCTCATCGTCAACGATGAGGATGGTGCAGGGCGACTTCATGCTTCCATTCTATATTGGCGCGGCGGCGCAGACCTGCGGGGCCGCGCGTTTTTTTGACTTGTGACTGACGGTTTACTTGCCTCCGTCCTTTACCCACTTGTCCAGCCACCCGAGCACGGTTGCGTGCCACTGTATGCTGTTGGCGGGTTTCAGGACCCAGTGATTTTCGTCCGGGAATACCAGCAGGCGGCTGGGGACGCCGCGCCGCTGCAGCGCGGTGAAGGTGCTTAGGCCCTGCGTGTCCACCACCCTGTAGTCCTTGCTGCCGTGTATGACCAGAGTCGGGGTCTTCCACTTGTCGACGTGGTCTATCGGGTTGTGCTTGGCGTAGCCATTCGGGTTGTCCCATGGCGTTCCGCCATGCTCCCATTCAGGGAACCACAACTCTTCGGTGTCGAAGTAGGCCATGCGCTCGTCTATGTTGCCATCGTGGCACACCAGGGCGCGGAAGCGGTCCGGCGCTTGGCCGGCTATCCAGTTGATCATGTAGCCGCCGTAGGACGCGCCGAGCGCGCCAACCCTGTCTTTGTCGAGGAAGGGGTATTTCTCCACCGCCGCGTCCAGACCCTTCATCAGGTCTTCAAAGGGAGCACCGCCCCAGTCGCCGTTTATGGAGTCCGTGAAGGTCTGCCCGTAGCCCGTGGAGCCGTGGAAGTCTATCATCACTGCCGCGTAGCCCGCGCCGGCGTAGGCCTGGGGGTGCCAGCGGTAGTGGAACTGGTTGCCGAAGCTGCCCTGCGGGCCGCCGTGGATGAGGAATGCCACGGGGTATTTCCGCGCCGGGTCAAAGTTGGCCGGTTTGACAATGTAGCCATAGACCTTGTCGCCCTTCGCGCCGGTGAAAGAGAACTGCTCTGGCGCGCCCAGAACCGCCGCCGCCAGTTTGGCCTCGTTCAGTTTTGTGATCTGCCGCAGGCCCTTGCCGTCGGTCTGTATGGTGAATAGCTCGCGCGGCGACGTCAGCGAGTCCAAGCCGAAGAGCAGCCGCCCACTGGCAATGGGGATGGGTACTGCGGCGCTGCCGTCCGAATGTATCAGCCGCGTAGTCCCCTTGGCGACGTCAACCGCAAATATGGCCACTTGGCCCATGTGGTCGGCCGTGCAGAAAATCTCCTTGCCGTCCAGCCCCCAAGCGAACTCCGCCACAGAGCGGTCGCCTAGCTCGCCAGCGTCGGCACGTACCACTATGCGTCTCTCGCGCTTGGTGGCTAAGTCCCTGATTATCAGGTCCTGCCTGTCGGCCTCGTAGCCGGGCCGCGTCATGGCCAAGTAAGCAAGCGACTTGCCGTCGGGCGAAAAGGCAGGATGCGTGTCCGTGGCGGGGTTGGTGGTGATTCGCGTTGGCGCGGCGCTGCCGTCCATCGGCACTTCCCACAGGTCCAGGTTGGTGCTCCAGGCCTCCTGTTTGCCCTCCACTACAGTGGTGAACACAAGTGTCTTGCCGTCGGGGCTGATGGTGTATTCCTCGCTGCCCCCGAATGGCTTGGTGGGCGCGTCGCCCTCTAGGTCCTGCATCAGGTCTTTTGCCTCGCCGGTCTTGAGGCTCACGCGGAAGATGTGGTTGCGGCTGCCATCCTCCCAGGTGTCCCAGCGGCGCACAAACAGCTGGTCGAAGCACATCCCGGTTGACTTGCGCTTGGTCTGCTCCTCAAAGATTTTCAGGGATTCGGCAAAGGTCTTCTTGGGGAAAACCGCCATCGAGACAGCCAGTGCGTCGCCGGAGGGGCTTACCTCCATTGAGTCGACGGCCAGCGGCAGGTCAGTCACCTGCTTGGGCGCGGACGCATCGCCAGGATTGATCTTCCACACCTGCGGGCTGCCCGACTTTGAGGAGATGAAATAGACGCTGCCGTCCTTGGCCCATGCCGGGGAGTGCGCCGGCATGTCCTCCGGCGTGAGGCGCCTCTGCTTGCCGTCCTTACCAATTAGCCAGAGGCCGCTGCGGCGGCGGTTGCCCTCCAAGTCCGTCACGGAGAGGGTATAGACCAGCGTGGCGCCGTCTGGGCCTACGCGATATTCCTGAATCCTGTCCATGGCCAGCATGTCGTGTATGGAAAAGGGCCTTGGTGCCTTGTCCGTGACAGGGGCGGCCTGCGGCGCGGCTTGGGCCAGCGCGAAGCCGGCCACCAGGCAGGCGGACAGACAAATGGGTTTCAGCATGGGGACCTCCACTTAGAAGAACATAATTTTAGACCACTTGGCGGTGGCGTTGGTGCATTGGGTGCGTTTGGCTACAATGGCTTTCAGACAGTCGGGAGGCCCCATGAAAAAATGTCCACTGTTCTTGACCATTGCTACGGCGGTGCTGGCACTGTCGCCGACAGCCTGCGACAAAAAGGGTGGCAACCCAGACGTGTACGTGGCGGGGCATGAATACAACGCGGCGAAGAATAACACCGTGGCCACACTGTGGAAGAACGGCGAGGCGCAGCGACTGAACGATGGGGGCAGCGATGCTGGGGCACTTTCCGTCTTTGTGTCAGGCAAGGATGTTTACGTGGCCGGTATCGAAGTCAATGCGGCGAAGAGCAAAGTGGCCACGCTGTGGAAGAATGGCGAGGCGCAACGCCTGAGCGGTGGAAGCAGCAACGCCATGGCATCCTCTGTCTTCGTGTCGGGCAAGGATGTATACGTGGCGGGATACGAAGACAACGCGGCGAAGAACAAAGTAGCCACGTTGTGGAAGAATGGCGAGCCACAGCCTCTGAGCGATGGGAGCAGCGATGCCGAGGCATATTCCGTCTTTGTGTACGGTAAGGACGTTTACGTAGCTGGTTGTGCGCCCGTGAATGAAAGCAAACTGATGGCCTTTGTCTGCAAAAACGGCTTTGCCCAAACAATTCAAACACTTAACGATGAAAAACCGATAGCGGCAGCCAGCGCAGTATTCGTGAAATAGTTTCCCTGCCCATTTTTGCCGAAAGGCACTGGGTGCCCCAGAAATGCCGGCACTAGGCCGCGGCGGTTCGTTTGAGGGCAAAACTGCCCTAACCACCCCAAACGGGAGTACACTTTTAAATGAAACGGATTTGCGGGTCGGCCGAGGCCGCCCAGCTCCGACGGCAATGACGCCGATACACACATTCCCAGGAGGCCCTTGATGGTCCAGACCGAAGCGGCTGCGCCGCAGGTTGCACGACATTTCGCGGCGGTGCTGCGCATCGTCGAGCAGTTCGGCTATGACGAGAGCAAGTTGGTGCCCATACTCCAGGCGGTCCAGGAGGAGTACCGCTACCTGCCGCAAGAAGTAATGACCTTTGTCGCCACGTCGCTGGACATTCCCCCGGCGCGCGTCTTTGGTGTGGCCACGTTCTACAGCCACTTCGCGCTGGAGCCCAAGGGCAAGTACGTAATCAAGGTGTGCGACGGGACTGCCTGCCACGTCAAGGGCAGCCGCGACCTGGTGGACGCGCTGCAAGACCGCCTCAAACTGCCCAAGGGCAAAAAGACGACGCCCGACATGCTCTTCACCCTGGAGACGGTCAGTTGCCTTGGTGCCTGCGGACTGGCCCCAGCCGTGGTGATAAACGAGGACGTGCATGGCCAGATGACGCCCACGGGTGTAGTGGCCCTCATTGACGGAATATATGCGGAGGAAGGCCGGTGAGCAGCCCAAACGAGATAGACCTGCAAAAAATCACCCAGGACTACACCAGCGCGGAAAAGACATTCGCCAGGCGCGTTGTGATATGCGCCGGCACCGGCTGCATGGCCAACGGGGCCCTAAATGTGTTCGCCGCGTTAGAAAGCCAGGCAAAGGCCCGTGGCATCAGCCTGGAGATAAAGCTGGACTACGAGGACAAGAAAAAAAAGGACGGGCTTTTGACCAAGAGCGGCTGCCAGGGCTTCTGCCAGATGGGCCCGCTGCTCTCCGTGGAGCCCGACGGAATCCTGTACTGCCGCGTTAAGCCAGAGGATGTCCAGGAAATCATCGAGACCACGCTGCAGGGCGGCAACCTAGTGGAGCGCCTGCTCTACAAAGTGCCGGCGACCGGGACTGTGTGCAGGGGGCACGGCGACATCCCCTTCTACGCCATGCAGCAGAGGACCGTGCTGAAGGCCTGCGGAAGCCTGGACCCGGAGAACATCCACGAATACATAGCCCACGGCGGCTATGCGTCCGCCCAGAAGGCCTATAAGTCCATGTCCGACGAGGACGTGTGCAAGGTGATTTCTGATTCGGGCCTGCGGGGCCGCGGCGGCGGAGGCTTCCCGACCGGTAGGAAGTGGGAGCTGACCCGCGTCCAGCCCAAGGGCAAAAAATATGTGGTCTGCAACGGCGACGAGGGCGACCCCGGCGCGTTCATGGATCGCTCCGTCATGGAGGGCAACCCCCACGCGGTCATAGAGGGCATGATGATCTGCGCCAAGGCCATTGGCGCGGACGAGGGCTACGTGTATGTCCGTGCCGAATACCCGCTGGCCGTCGCCCGCATAAGGAAGGCCGTCAAAGACGCGGAGGCCCAAGGGATATTGGGCGACGGCATCTTTGGGACGGACCACAGTTTCAGGGTGAACGTGATGGAGGGCGCGGGCGCATTCGTCTGCGGCGAAGAAACGGCGCTGCTGGCCTCCATCGAGGGCAGGCGCGGTATGCCCAACCCAAAGCCGCCCTTCCCCGCCCAGTCGGGCCTCAACAAAAAGCCGACCGTCATCAACAACGTGGAGACGCTGGCGTCCGTGCCACTTATAATGGCAAACGGCGCGGCGTGGTACCGCTCCGTGGGCGTGGAAAAAAGCCCGGGGACAAAGACCTTCGCCCTGACGGGGCACGTGGCCAACACGGGCCTGATAGAGGTCCCGTTCGGCACAACCCTCCGCAGGGTGGTGCTGGAGGTCGGCGGCGGCGTCACGGTCAAGGACGGGCACATAGACAACAACGCATTCAAGGCCGTCCAAATCGGCGGCCCCAGCGGCGGATGCCTAACCAAGGACCACCTGGACATGCCACTGGACTTCGACGGCCTGACCAGCATCGGCGCGATGGTGGGCTCCGGCGGTCTGGTGGTGATGAACAAAGAGACCTGCATGGTGAGGATAGCCAAGTTCTTCATGCAGTTCACACAGAACGAAAGCTGCGGCAAGTGTGTCCCGTGCAGGGAGGGCACCAAGCAGATGCTTGCCCTTCTGGACGACATCACAGAGGGCAGGGCGACGGAGGAAACGCTGGCGCTGCTGGAGACGTTGGCAAAGAACGTCAAGATTGCCTCGCTGTGCGGCCTTGGCAAGACGGCGCCGAACCCGGTGCTGTCAACCCTGAAGCACTTCCGCGACGAGTATGAGGCCCACGTCCTGCGAAAGGTCTGCCCGGCCAGGGAGTGCAAGGCCCTGCTGACCCCGGAAATCAACCCCGCGCTGTGCAAGGGCTGCACCCTCTGCGCCAAGAAGTGCCCCACGGGGGCAATCCAAGGCGAGCGGAAGATGCCCCACAAGATAGACGCGACCAAATGCATCCGCTGCGGCGCGTGTGTGGCGGCCTGCAAGTTCAACGCAATCGCAGGGATATGAGGGGGATGGACATGGGAAACGAAACCAACGTAAAAATCCTTTCGATAGACGGCTTCCGCATTCCCATCGAGGGCGAGCGGAACCTGCTCCAGGTGATACGCAAGGCGCACATAGAGCTGCCGACCTTCTGCTACCACTCCGAGCTCTCGGTGTACGGCGCTTGTCGCCTGTGCATGGTCGAGGTGGAGGGCAGGGGTCTGCTGACCGCCTGCACCACAACCCCTGAATCGGGCATGGTGGTGAACACCCAGACCGCCCAGTTGAGGGAGCTTAGGAGAATCAACATTGAGCTCCTTTTGGCCAGCGGCAACCACGACTGCCCCACCTGCGGCAAGAGCGGCTCCTGCAAGCTACAGAGCCTTGCCGAGAGGATGGGGGTGAAAAACGTGCGCTTCAAGAGGCCCGAAGAGCATAAGCCCCTTGACCGCACCAGCCCAAGCCTTGTGCGCGACCCGAACAAATGCGTGCTGTGCGGTGACTGTGTGCGCTTCTGCTCTGAAATTCAGGGCCTTGGCGTGCTGGACTTCGCCAACCGCGGCTCCAGCTCGGCGGTCATGCCGGCGTTTGGCAAAGGGCTGTTTGAGGTCGGCTGCGTTGCCTGCGGCCAGTGTGCCGCCGTGTGCCCCGTGGGC
>Ga0268262_10007121_pt1 | contig 10532 bp, 9 predicted proteins | sample TergutNc150P3_FD_190354 | JGI IMG/M metagenome (GOLD analysis project Ga0268262, IMG submission 190354) | Nasutitermes corniger P3 segment gut microbial community from laboratory colony in Florida, USA - Nc150 P3 (SPAdes) (version 2) | ecosystem: Host-associated > Arthropoda: Insects > Digestive...
CGACCAACGGCTTAAAAGGCCGCTGCTCTACCGACTGAGCTACGGGCCCGTGCCAATAGTCGGCAGGACAAATAAGGATGCCTTATTTTTTGTGTTTAGTCAAGGCATTTTTCACTTGGGGACGCTTGCGCCCTTTCACGGCGGCAATTATGGAGCGTCTGCGTCAATTGGCTCAAGTCGCACCGCCTCATTGTTCGGAGGGCGTTAACATGGCTAAGTATCGTGTGAGTCGCCGATGGCGTCGCCGATGCACTTTGCGGCTTCTTGGAACTCCGACGTAAGTACCAGCTCGGTGACCCGCGACAGCAGCAAGCCGACTTCAGGGCCTTGGTGCATAATTGGCAGTTCGGCCAGCAGCCGGTCGGTGCGCCCGATGTCCTCCTTTTGCAGGGCTTTTTTTAGTTCGGAGAGGGCAGTGGCGACAGACGCGTCCAAATTTTCGATGCTGATTGTCTTGTCTGCGCCAGATGTCCCGATGCTTTTCTCTTCGATGATGGCGATTTCTATTTTTTCGACAACGCGGACAAGGGCTGCCTTAAACTCGGCAATTGCCAACCGGATATATTCCATGTCCCCCTGCAGGCCGGCGGCCTCTAGTGCAGCGGCAGCCTTGGAAAGCCCAGTGGTGCCTATGCTGGCGGAAGCGCTTTTTAGGGCGTGTACATTTGTGGTGAAGTTTTTGATATCCGATGCAGCAAATTCAACGCTCAACAGCCCGAACCTCTCCCTCGCGTCGCGGCAGTATATCTCCAGCACCGCCCGATAAGAGCTTGGCGAGCCGCCTGTGCTGGCCATGCCCTTCTTTGTGTCCAGCTCATCAATTTTGTCTAGCTGGGCTTGCCACGACGGCACATCCGCCGATGTCTGTTTGTCGGGCGGCGTCTGCCTTTCGGGCAGAACAACCGATCCTGTTGCGGCTGGCTCTTCCTGTGCTTCTGCGCTGGCCCTCTTTTCAGGTGGAACCATTTTCTCTAGCAGGGCTTTAAGTTTTGGTATTTCAATCGGCTTGGACAAAAAATCGTTGAACCCACTGCTGAGAAAAATGTCCTTCATGCCGTCCATCACGCTGGCGGTGAGCACCACAATGGGCAATTCCTTGAAGTTATCGCCAAGGGCCCTTATTGCAGTCATTGTTTCGATGCCGTCCATCTCTGGCATCATGTGATCCACAAGCACGAGGTCGTATTCCTTCTTTTGGACAAGGGCGACGGCCTCGCTGCCACTGAGGCAAGTGTCCGTCTGCATCTGGTATGGAGCAAGCAGCCCTTCGGCCACTTTTAGGTTCGTCAGAATGTCGTCCACTATCAGCACGCGAAAGCTAGGCGCAGAGAAGTCGGCGTGAACAGGTTCTTCTTCAACGGGTGCGCTGTTCTCTGTGAAAATCCCAATAGGAGAGAAGTCGGCAACATCTTGGCGAATGGATACGGAAAATGTAGATCCCACCTCATATTCGCTTTTCACAGTCACGTTGCCGCCCATCGCACGGCAGAGGGCTCGCGTGATGGCCAGCCCAAGGCCAGTCCCTTGGATGCTGGTTGTGTATTTGTTTTCTATCCTTGAAAAATCCGCAAAAAGGGCATCCATGTCTTCTGGCTTGATCCCGATGCCGCTGTCGGATACGTCAAAAGTCAAAAAAACATAGCCGCGGATGTCGCGCTGGCCCTTAGCCACAAACTTGATGAACCCTTTCTGCGTGTATTTCACAGCATTGGACAATAGGTTCAGGAGTATCTCTTTCACCCGCGTCTCGTCGCCGATTAACTCGGCGGGAATGTTTGGGTCTATGTCCAAAGAGAGTTCTACCGAAGCATTGTCTTCTAGCCTCATCCTTATGATCGCGAAAACGTCACTGAGAACTGCAGCCATTTTGTATGGGGCCTTTTTGATAGTCAGTTTCCCTGACTCAACAGCAGATAGGTCAAGAATGCCGTTGATGATGGCCAGCAGGTTATTGCCGGCCTGCTTTATGTTGGCAATGTATTCCATACCTTCTGGCTTTCCATAGTTCATGATGGCAAGGTCGCTCATCCCTATGACGGCGTTCATGGGCGTGCGGATCTCGTGGCTCATGCGGGCGAGGAAGCGGCTTTTCCCTATACTCGCCTCTTTAGCCGAGGTAGCCTCTTTGTTGAATTTTCGGATGCTGTAGGCACCGTTGGCAACAACCACGACAATCAACACCATGTTTAAGGCAGCGAACCGGTGTTCCCAATTGTGCGTGCTTAGTAGTTCATTGTCATCAACGTCCACTCCGCAGATCGCCGCTACTCTTCCGCCGCCGTCGAATATGGGAGCATAGGCCGAAGATAGCCCCGGCCAGCCAACAGCATAATCGCCTAATTTGGTCACCATCGCTTCCCCTTGGAGGGTGGGCCGCATGTCCGCATGCGTGTTGAGATATACAAGCTCTGTGTCAATTCCGAGCCTCGTCTCCTCCACTTCATCATTGTCAGCGATGTACTGTATCTTGTCGCCAATTACGCGCATGTAGAAGGCATACTTGACATCAGCGCCCTTGGCGAATTCAATCAGTTTTTGGCGTAGCCTCTTCCACTCGGGCTTAGCGGCGTCCGATGGTTCGTGAAATTTATCAAGCTCCTCCGCAGTGGTCAATGTGGCCAGCCTCTTTGCGGCTTCAAGCATTCTGCCCCTAAAAAAATTTTCGCTGGTGTTAATCATGCTTGCGATTCTTATCCAGCTATAGACAGACACCGCCAAAACGATGACGCTGGAAATAACAAAAAACATCTGTAGGGGATGCGAAATGACGATTTTTTTCCATTTCTGGAGCAGTGTTTTCATTTTTGGCCTAGCCTCATGCTATGCGTTGGTCTATGGGTTGGCTGGCAATTGAGGCAAATTGGTCGGCCACTTGCTCGAAAGCGTCCACGGGGGCTGGGTCAAAGTGGCTGCCCTTCCCCTCTCGAATGATGCGGACGGCTTCCTCGGGCGGGAATGCCTCTTTGTATGGGCGCTTGGAAGTGAGGGCGTCGTACACGTTGGCTATGGCCATTAGCTCCTCCGCAGTGTTTTGATGCTGAACCAGCCGCTGACAAACACGATGACAACCATTGAAACCATCAAAATAGATATTGTACACTCGGTTTTGAACATGCTTAAAATTTCAGTGTCGTCTATATCCACTCCGCATACCGCGGCCACGCTTCCGCTGCTGTCGAATATGGGGGAGTATGCCGAGCAGAGCCCCGGCCAGTCATGGTTGTACTCGCCGAGTTCGGCCACTATTGCTTCCCCGCCAAGCGGTGGCACCCTCCAACCAAGCGTGGGCACCAAATCCAGATAATGGCGGGCCTCCACAAGTTCTGTGTCAATCCCCACCCTTGTCTCTTCATCAAAATCGTTGTCAACGATGAACTGTATCTTGTCGTCAACCACGCGCAAGTAATAGGCATATTTGACATCGGCGTCTCTGGCAAATACAACCAGCCTTTGGCGCAGTGCCTTCCACTCGGGCTTGGCGGCGTCGGCGGGTTCGTGGAATTTGTCCAGTTCCTCCGTGGTGGTCAATGTGGCAAGCCTTTTGGCGGCTTCCAGCAACCTGCCTCGGATATTTTGTTGGCTGACGTCAATGATGCGCGCACCCAACACCAAGCTATATATGGACACTGCAAAAAAGGCAACGCTGAAACAAACAAAAACTAACGCCAGCCGATTGGATGAAATCCTTTTTTTAAATTTTTCGAGCTGCGCTTTCATGACTGGACTCCTCACGCAATGTTTTGATTCATGGGTTGGAGGGCTATCAAAGCAAATTGGTCGGCCACTTGGTCGAATACGTCCACAAGGAGTGGGTCGAAGTGGCTCCCCCTCCCCTCACGTATAATTTTGGCAGCCACTTCGGGAGGAAATGCTTTTTTGTATGGACGGGCAGAAGTGAGCGCGTCGTACACGTCGGCTATGGCCATGAGCCTGCCAGGCAGGGGGATGTCGCTGCCGGCCAGCCCATTGGGGTAGCCGCTGCCGTCCCACCTTTCATGGTGCGTCGCCGCAAAAATTTTTGCATACTTCAGAAAATCGGTGCCGGAATCTTCGTACTCTATCCCTTCTATAATGCTTACGCCAAATTCCACATGCTTTTTCATGGCCTCGAATTCCTCTGTGGTGAGGCTGCTGGGCTTTTTTAAGATGCTGTCCGAGATGGCTATCTTGCCCACGTCGTGCAGTTGTGACGAGTCCACCATCAATTCGATGTTCCACCCTTTCGTTTCTTCTTTGTAAAGGCCCATTTTGCCCAAGCCGCTTATTAGCGTCTTGAGATAGCGTTGTGTGCGCTCGATGTGCCCGCCTGTGGCACTGTCGCGGCTCTCAACGATATTTGCCACTCCGTGCAGGACGGCGTTTTGTAGTGCGATTACCTGCCGCGTCCTAGCCTTGACCATCCGCTGCAGTATATTAAAGCCGAACCAAGCGCCGACAAAAACTACAATTATCACTACTACTATTGTTATTGCAAGCCTATTCTCGATTGCGTGCATTCTCAATATTTCTGTGTCCTCCAAGTCCACCCCACAGACAGCGGCTACGCTTCCATCGCTGTTGAATAAGGGGGCGTACGCATAGCTGAGCCCCGGCCAGTCTTCGTTGTAGTGGCCAAGTTGGCTCACAAACGCTTCCCCCTTAAGCAGCGTGGGCATCAAGTCCATAAATTTGCTGAGTTCGATAGGCGCTTTGTCAATCCCTGCCCTATTTTCCTCGTCAATGTCGTTGTCAACGATGTAGTAAATCTTGTCGTCAATCACGCGCAGGTAATAGACATATTTGACGTTGGCGTCTTTGGCAAACTTTATCAGCTTTTGGCGAAGCTCCTTCCACTCGGGCCTGGCGGCGTCTGCGGGCTCGCGATAACCGTTGAGTTCTTCTGCGGTGGTCAATGTAGCCAACTTCTCGGCGGTTGCCAGCAACCTGACTCTTACCTCCTGTTGGTTGGCGGCGATGAGACCCCTTAGCAACATCCAGCTTTTGATGGACACTGCAAGAACGGCAATGCCGGAACAAACAAAGACCAACAGCAGCCAGTTGGATACAATGTTTTTTTTCAGTTTTCTCAGCAAGGCTTTCATATTTGGCTTAGCCTCATGCAATGTATTTATTCCTGGATTGGCGGGCTATCAAAGCAAATTGGTCGGCCACCTGCTCGAAAGCGTCCACCAGCATCGGGTCGAACTGAGTTCCCTTGCCCTCCCGTATGATGCGGACAGCTTCTTCGTGCGAGAACGCCTCTTTGTAAGGGCGGTGAGAAGTCAGCGCATCGTACACGTCGGCTATGGCCATGAGCCTGCCCAAAAGCGGAATGTCGCCGCCGGCCAAACCGCTTGGGTAGCCGCTGCCGTCCCACTTTTCATGGTGGTAAGCTGCAAAAAATTTGGCATACCATAAAAAAGTGCTGCTAGGCACTTCGGACTCTATCCTCTTTAGGATGGCTACGCCCTCCTCCACATGTTTTTTCATGCTCTCGAACTCATCCTTGGTTAAGACTCCGGGCTTTTGCAGGATGCTGTCCGAAACGGCTATTTTGCCCACATCGTGCAGTTGGGAAGACTCGATCATCAATTCAATATCCCCACCCTCCCCAGCGACATACAATTTTTTCATGTCTTCTTGGTACAGGCCCAAATTGTTAAGGCTGCCTATCAAGGCCCTGAGATAGTGCTGGGTGCGCTCGATGTGGCCGCCAGTGCCGCCATCCCGACTCTCCACCATATTTGCCACTCCGCGCACGATGGCGTTTTGCAGCTTGGAAATATCCCTAGTCCTAGCTTTGATCGTCCGATCCAAGTTCTTGAAACCAAACACGCCGCTGACAGACACTAAGACAACCATTGACGCCAGCAAAATAGTTATCCTTTTCTCGGTTTTGAACAGGCTCAATATTTCTTTGTCGTCTATGTCCACTCCGCAGATCGCTGTTACAACCCCATTGTTGTTGAATATGGGGGCGTATGCTGAGCAAAGCCCTGGCCACTCTTTGCCGTACTCGCCTAGATCGGCCACTCTCGGCTTACCGCCAAGCGTGGGGGTTAAGTCCAAATAATTGCGTAATTCCAAAATTGTAGTGTCAACCCCGACCCTCGTCTTTTCATCAAAGTCGTTGTCAACGATGAATTGCACCTTGTCGCCAACTACACGAAGATAATAGGCATATAGGACATCGGCGTCTTTGGCAAACACAATCAATTTTTGGCGCAGTGCCTTCCACTCGGGCTTGGCGGAATCCGCCGACTCGTGAAATTTGTCCAGTTCTTCTGCGGTGGTCAGTGTGGCAAGCCTTTTGGCGGCTTCCAGCAATTTGTCTCTAATGTTCTGCTGGCTGATTTTTATGATGCTTGTGATCTTCATATAGCTATAGTAGGACACTGCTCCTACAGTGATGCCGACAAAAATAAAAGTCAGCGGCAGCCAATTGAGCATGATGCCTTTCTTCAATTTTGCGAGCAGAGCTTTCATCATTTGATGTCATCTCCTCAGGCGATGGATTGATTCGATGGTCGGCGGGCAATTGAAGCAAATTGGTCGGCCACTTGCTCGAAGGCGTAAACAAGGACAGGGTCGAAGTTGCTCCCGCTGCCCTCATGTATGATGCGGGCAGCGTCCTCGGGCGGAATGGCATCTTTGTAGGGGCGCATTGATGTAAGCGCGTCGTACGTATCGGCTATGGCCATGAGCCTGCCAGGCAGGGGGATATCCCTGCCGGCCAGCCCTTTGGGGTAGCCGCTGCCGTCCCATTTTTCGTGGTGGGTTTCAATAATAATTTTCGCATGCCTGAGAAAATTTGCACCAGGTGTTTCAGACCCCATACCCTTTAATATGTTTACGCCAAACTCCACATGCTGTTTCATGCGCTCGAATTCCTCTGGGGTAAGGCTTCCTGGTTTTTTCAGAATGCTGTCCGATATGGCTATTTTGCCCACATCGTGCAGTTGCGATGCTTCGATCATCAATTCAGCGTCCCATTTCCTCAATTCATCTTGGTACAGGCCAACTTTGTTCAGACCGCCTATCAGCTCCCGGAGGTAATGCTGCGTGCGCTCGACGTGGCCTCCGGTGACGGCATCGCGGCTCTCTATCATGTTCGCCATTCCATACACTATTGCGTTTTTCAGCTTGAATACTTCCTGAGTCTTGACCCCAACCACCCAATTAAGGTTTTTGATGCAATAAACGCCGCTGCCAAATACTATGATAAACGCTATTGACTTCGCAATAATAAGCCAACGCTCGATTTTGTGCATGCGCAATAAGTCTGCATCATATGCGTCCACACCACATATCGCTGCGATGTTTCCGTCGCCATCGAATATGGGGACGTATGCCGAAATCAGTCCAGGCCAGTCTTCGGCATATTCCCCAAGTTGAGTCACCTTCGGCTTTCCTTCAACAAGCGTGGGCGTCAAGTCTATAAAACCGCTGAGTTCCTCTGGTTTTGTGTCAATCCCTGACCTCGTCTTTTCATCAAGATCGTTGTCAACGATGTACTGCACCTTGTCGCCCTCAACGCGCAGATAATAGGCAAATGTAACTCCGGCGTCATTGGCGAATGCAATCAGCTTTTGGCGCAGGGCCTTCCACTCAGGCCTCTGGGCGTCCGCAGGCACGCGATAGCTATTAAGTTCTTCTAGGGTGGCCAGTGAGGCAAGCCTCTTAGCTTCTGCTAACAGTTCATCACTAAAATTACGTTCGCTTACATCAATAACGGTTGCGGTCTGCCACTGGCTCCAAATAGATATCCCAACAACCAATAAGCTGGAAACGACATAGACTGTCACAATCATATTGGACGATATTATTTTCCACAGTTTTCTCAGCAGCTCTTTCATGTCAGGGCTTAGCCTCGTGCAATGTTGTTAGTTCATGGGTTTTCGCTGGCAATGGATGCAAATTGATCGGCTACTTGGTCGAATGCGTCCACTAGGGCTGGGTCAAAGTGGCTCCCCTTCCCCTCTCGTATGATGCGGGCGGCTTCATCGGGCGGGAAGGCATCTTTGTAAGGTCGGGCAGAGGTGAGCGCGTCGTACACGTCGGCCAGGGCCATCAGCCTGCCGGGCAGGGGGATGTCGCTGCCGGCGAGCCCCTTGGGGTAGCCGCTGCCGTCCCATTTTTCGTGGTGGGTCTCCGCAAAAATTTTGGCGTACCTAAGGAAATCTGTGCCAGAGACTTCGGTCTCTATTTTCTCGATGAGGTTGACACCAACGTCCACGTGCTTTTTCATTGTGTCGAACTCCTCTTTGGTGAGGCGCCCAGGCTTCTTTAGGATGCTGTCTGAAATGGCTATCTTGCCCACGTCATGCAACTGTGACGATTCGATCATCAATTCGATGTCCCACCCCCTCATGTCTTCTTGGTACAGACCCAATTTGTTGAGTCCGCCTATCAGCGTCCTGAGGTAGCGCTGGGTGCGTTCAACGTGCCCTCCGGTAGTGTCGTCGCGGCTCTCCACGATATTCGCCACTCCGTGCAGGATGGCATTTTGCAGCCTGATTATCTCCCGCGTTTTGTCCTCGACCATCTGCTGCAAGTTTTCATTGAAATTCTTGATTGCCCTGAAGCTCGACTCCAAATTCTTGGCCTGCTCCTCCAAGCGTAGCTTCTGGGATTCTATGGTGAGGTGAAGGTCAACCCGCTTCAAGAGAAGCTGGGGCATGAATGGCTTTGAGATATAGTCAACGGCGCCAAGGGCCAAGCCCCTCAGCTCGCTTTCGTCGTCTCCCTTTGCGGTCAGAAAAATAACGGGGATGTCGGCTAAATCGGGTTTGGATTTAAGGGTTGAAAGCGCTTCCATGCCATCGGTCTCTGGCATTTCGATGTCCAGCAGTATCAGGCTGGGCCTATTTCGCTCCAGCATGTCAAACATTTTTGATGCGGATGGCACGGTGAACACATCATACGAGTGCGTCAGCGCCAATTTGGCAACCATCAAATTGGCTAAGTTGTCATCAACCACCATCACCGTCGCACGTTCGTTGTCCATCGCCGCTCCATAGAATCGCCTATTTTTTATTTTATTATAAAAATTGCAAACAAAGACAAAAAAAGATTGCATCAAATTGCATGGCCGACTATCGGGCGGCTGGAAACTACAATGGCAACCGCGTCCAAGCGGCAAAAATGGGGGGGGCTAGAGTGGCAGAAGCGAGCCGCGCTCCCACCTTAGTGAAGAAATTGGGGTTGTTTCGCCGAGCAAGGGGGGTGCCACCAAACCAAAAGGCCCTGCATCGCCAGTGGTGAATAGCTGGGTATCGCCGCATGTCTCTGTGGGCTGGCCATTTTCATTGAGTATTTTGTCAACTTGCCGGGCTACGGCAGGGGAAGGGTCTATAACTTTAGTCTTTGTTCCAACAATTGACTGCACGAGGGGGATTACAAAGGGGTAGTGCGTGCAACCCAGGACTATGGTGTCCGCGCCAGCGTCCATCATCGGGCCAAGGGCTTGCTCCAAAATTGACCTTGTGGCCGGACCGTCCAGGTCGCCCTGTTCGATGCGCTGCACCAGCCCTGGGCAGTCGCTGGTCAGTACCTTCACATTGGCCGCAAAGCGCTCGATGACCGAGGCATATAGCTTGCCCTGGAAAGTGGCTGGGGTGGCCAAAACGCCGACGACCCCAGAGACGGACTGGGTCGCCGCTGGCTTGACCGCTGGCTCCATGCCGACAAATGGAGTGCCTGAAAAATCCTCTCGCAGGCTGTAGAGGGCCGCCGCAGAGGCGGCGTTGCAGGCCACGACCACCAAGGCGGCCCCCTCCGAAATCAAGTATTTTGCAATGCCGGAAGCGAAGCCTCTGACTTCCTCCAAGGGCCTTGGGCCGTATGGGACATTGGCTTGGTCTGCAATGTAGCGGATGCAAACGTCTTTGCGAACTGCCCTGATGGCTTTCAATACAGATAGGCCGCCCACGCCGGAATCGAATATTCCAACCATTTGGGAGGGCAGCGTGGCAGTCATACCTCTATCTTGCATCCAGTCTGCGTTCTATGCGAAGAACTGGGGAATTGGCCGCATTTGGGGCATCCACAATTGTCAATTGAGCCTCTTGCAAAACCCCGATCATCCCTCACAACTCCTTATCCAAATCCAACTTCTGAAAACTGCCAAGCAATAGGTGCTCCCCAATTAAGAAAACGGCGCGGCCGTAAGCCGCATCCACAATTGTCAATTGTCAGAACGACGGCTGTCAAGGGCAAAATCCTCATGACGTCTTTGCCCCCTTTGTGTTGAAGAGACCCCACGTGGATGTCTCGCGTATCCAAGCGCAGCGCAGGATACCGAGAAAACGAAGCCGGGCGAAGGCAAAACGCCCATGCCGCCAAAACCCGCCAACGTGTTGCAATGACCCACGCTGGGGTCTCGCGTATCCGAAGCGATAGCGTAGGATACCGAGAGATGTCAATTATTTAGCGGCCCGCCTACGCTTAGAAGATGGCCCCTTTTGTCTCTTAGATGGCTTCAAGCCCTCCCCAACGTCCAAAATCTTCCTTACTCTCGCCGTCCTGGGGGCCGGGCCTTCGCCCTTGTGGGA
>Ga0268262_10007122_pt1 | contig 10531 bp, 5 predicted proteins | sample TergutNc150P3_FD_190354 | JGI IMG/M metagenome (GOLD analysis project Ga0268262, IMG submission 190354) | Nasutitermes corniger P3 segment gut microbial community from laboratory colony in Florida, USA - Nc150 P3 (SPAdes) (version 2) | ecosystem: Host-associated > Arthropoda: Insects > Digestive...
TAACGACTAAATTGAAGCAACTCTGTCCCGATAAGAAAATTGGTATAATCGTCCCCAAAGGACAATCCGCAATGCACCTCAAACAACACGCCGATTTTTTCAAGAAGATACAGACCAAAGACCTGAAAAAGTCTCTCCTGCCGGAACAAGTAACCTATAACGGTAAAATGATCACCGCCCCGGCTGGCTGGCTTCCACAAAAAGACACCTGAACAGCTTCGTTTTTCCGTCCGTTATCATATATTCAATATAGGCAGGTTTGGAGCAGGAATAAATAGGACTTTTGCACAAATTTAGGGGTACTTGTCATTTTTGGAGGAAATGGGTTAAAATTTTACTGTTTAGCAAAGTCTATGCCAACTATATGCCTACATTTATGAATTTTGATAGAATTTGCTGCGGTAAAATAAAGAATAAAGAAGGAGGAAAACATAATGGGATTTATTATTATTCTCTTGCTTTTTGGCGCTTTGTTTTTACTAATTTTGATAGTGGGCGCTGGGCTTAGTTTATTCTCTTCAATTTTTGGCTATGACATAGACCCTTATGAGGAAGAACTGCACCTAATGTACTTTGAAGACGAAATTCTCGACAGGCTTGATAGAAGTAGCAGAGAAAGACATATATACATAACAGATGCTAGACAGATACATCTACATAAACATGAGAAAGGTATTTATTTCTAACAGTTATCGGCGATGTCAAATTGTATTTTAAAGGAATGAAGGAGAATAAATGAGCATTGTTGATAAATCTAGAAATGCTGTTAATTATAACCACATTATAGGCAATACTGTTTTTGATGACACGGAATACGAAGAATTACTTGATATAACACGGAAGATTTCAAAATGTTTTTTAGATGGCAGTGCATACCATATTAACTCTCGTGAACATGAAATTATATTCGTGACACTTATAGAAACTGCAAAACGCTGGAAAAGAATAGATGACGACGAAAACGATGAGAGTGGTTTTTGGGATTATGTTTTTAAAACAATACTTGGCTTGGAAAACGATCAAAATTACCAAAAACTTTATAAAGAATATAGGTATATAATTAAAACTCTTTGTAATGATAGATCAGTTTTATTTGCTAAAAACAAAAATAAATATTATACAACACTTATGTTGCACGCCTTCGCCCCTGATAGAAGTATCTTTGCATTTCTTGATTTATGCTACAATATTTATAAAAAAGATTTAAACTTTAATTATTCTTCGAGCGATAAATCCATTTGCGAGCTAATAACAATACGTTTTTGTGAAATACTTAAAAAATCAGTTGGAAATGATAAATCAATTTCAATAGGAACTAACAGTTATAATGTAAAAATTGGTTTGCGAATACTTGCACTTGAAAATGAAACACAAAATGATTTTGTAGAATTACTCAATGAAGCATTAATTAATATAAACACTATTTTTTACAATCAATCATTTGAGATAAAAAGTTATTTTGAACAATTAGTAAATAACTGGTGGCAGGACAAACAAGCAGAGATATGGCTTGACCAGAAAGGTAGCCATAGGCTTACTCCTGCCGTTTCTAAAAAAAATATCAGCGTAAAATTTATACGTTTCGATGATACAGTTTACTTAGTTATTCCATCATTACGTATAGACAATGGTACAACAAATTCATTTTATCTTTCTGTTTTTGTATGTGATTCGCCTATGCCGGAACCAGAATATAATAAAAAAGAATTATTTACAAAAAGAGGAGAATTTACTGAAACCACAAAGCAAGAAAACATTAATTTAAATAACTTATTAAAGGACAATAATAAAATTAAAATTCAGATTGAAATTAAAGAAAATGAAACAATAATCTTTTCTAAATATATTGAAAAAGAATATATTTTGTTTGAAAATGAAAATGAAGTATTAAATAACATAAACTATATTAGCAACTATTTTTTATATTCAAGAGATATTACCTCATTAAAAAATATACCTGATGAAATTAAACCAATTTCAAGCAATTTATACAATATATATCCAAAAGCAGGAGAAATTATTTCAGGTAATGAGCGTGACGTTTATTTCCAAGATGAAAAAAGAAATGCAAATAACATGAATGATATTCGCCTTATTGGAGAATTATCATCTTGTGTATGGGTATTTGAAAATAAGATGTATACTATTTACAATGACCAGGTTGTCATTTTAATACCGAATGATATTTCTATTAATGGATTAGAATTTTTTATTAATTCTAAGAAGGTATTATTATCTGAATTGAAAAGCATGTCTGAAGATAATTATCGACTATTTATTGTAACAGAACTTATACCGAAAAATACGCCATTAGATATATTTATATATTCACATTTGAGTAAAAAGCAGATTTTCAAATTCTCTATCATTTTTTTAAATCCCTTCAAAATAACATTTATAAAAAATGCTTTCTATGGAAATGATGATAAAATATTAACAATATCATTTAGCGGAAAGACTGAAGAGCTAAATTGGAGTAATAGACAGAATGAATTGATCCATCCAATTAACAATGGTGACTTGATTATTAAAATACCATACATAAAATGGCGAATTGATAATAAAGAATGGCATAATGAACCTCTTGGAAATAAATTATGGTATAAAAATGATTTCCATAATGGTTCTATTTTAGAAATTGATTCTTGTTTTAACATTGACAGAATTTTCAATGACAATAATCCACTTTCTGGTAGAATTGTACGCAATAAAAACGGCAATTTTGAAATAGGGAATTACATCTATACTTTGGAAAATAAAAAAGACTTTTCATTTTCTTTCTCAATAGAAGGAAAAACCGAAAAACTGTTTATTGTCTCAACTAAAGAACATTTCTATAAAAAACCGTTATCAGTTTTAAATAATAAATTATTTTGGCCTGTAAAAGATAGTTTCGTTGGCAATGAAACAAGACGCTTTAGGCTGGAAATATTTAATTATAAAAATGAACATATTTATTTTGGTGAACTTTCAATAAATGAAAATGAAATAATTGAACTTAATGATGGGATATATTACTATAAGATAAGTTCTCAAGACAATAATTTATTCAACAAAACTGAGAATACATTTTATGAAGATGAAATAATTGTTGGTCATAAGGAAAAATACATCTATACAAATAAATATATACAATTAACTAGTGCGAGTTTAGCATATGTTAAGACAGATGATAATCAAAACTATTGGAATGATTTTTACCCGAAATATTTTATTGATAAGATAGAATACATAGAACAAGTTAATAATGGATATTATATTGGATATTTATATACAATCTGTAATAGTGGTCAAAAAATATATTTAAATACTATGGAAAATGAAAAAAAAGAAAAAGAAATTATAAATCCTATTCGTTTGGATTTTCTTACGGTAAATACTCTATCTATTATTGCAGGTTACAATAAAGATGACTGTGATGACTTTTTAGGAGAATTGATATACGATTTAAGTAGGCATTCAATCTGTAATGTAAATGCAAGTATCAAGAATAGGCGTTACCGTATCATTAGTAACTATAAATTTATTGAGGTAAAAAATGTTTAATCCAGCAAAAGCAGCAGATCAAATAAAGAAAGAATATATAGGGTATATTTCAACATTATTCCATTTTCGAAATCAAGAATTGCAAAAACATTTACTTGAAGAATTGGATAGAACTGTTTCAAAAGGTCCATTTATAGAGATTAAGGATATATTCATCACAGGTAAGTCCATTGATGAAATGATTTCTGGTGGTATTTTATCTCCCTTATTCAAAAACTTGGAAAGTAATAAGCAGAAAAACTACAACCGTAAACTGCCTCTTGCTCGTCCTTTATATTTACATCAGGAAAAAGCAATAGAAAAAATAATTTCAAAGCGAAATGTAGTAATTTCAACGGGGACAGGGAGTGGAAAAACAAATTGCTTTCTTATACCAGTAATAAACCAGTTATTAATGGAACAAGAAAATGATAAACTTAATGCCGGCGTTAGAGCAATATTCATATACCCCATGAATGCACTTGCAAATGACCAAATTAAAAGTTTGCGTGAAATATTAATGACTTATCCAAAAATTACGTTTGGTGTTTATAACGGCGGTACAGAGCATAAAGAGACTGATGCTATTAAATTATATGAAGCAATGTACGCTAATGATAAATATCCAGAATTAAGAAAACGCTTACCAAACGAGCTATTATCACGCGATGAAATGAAACAAACCCCACCTCATATATTATTCACCAATTATTCAATGCTTGAACACATGCTTTTCAGACCTGGTGATGACGTAATTTTTTCTAACTCTAACTTTAATTTTGTAGTGTTAGATGAAGCCCATGTCTATACAGGCGCAACAGGTATAGAAACAGCTTTATTGATGGGTAGGTTAAAAGGAAGACTCAACGGAGAGAGAAAACCGCAATTTATACTCACGTCAGCAACTCTTGGTGATGGTACTAAAGAAAGCAATGAAAGAATTGTAGATTTTGCAAAAAATCTAACAGGTTGTGACTTTTATTTAGAAGATATTATAAACGCTTATCGCAATACCGAAATACAAAATTTCTCAGAAACAACTTATCCGCCAAATATATATACTGAAATAGCTAATGATGAATTAGATTTACATGATATATTAAAAAAATATAATATCCCTTTTGACAAAAGTTCAAAAGCTGAAGAAATAATTTATAACCTGATAATACAAACTGACCTTTATTCCAAAATGCGTACACTTGAATCACCAATAGAATTTGAAGACTTTATAAAAAAATTAAATATTACAAGAGATGTAGCAGTTGCTTTTGTTTCACTCTGTGCAAAAGCTCAAAAAAACGATAAAGCTCTTGTTGACATACGTTACCATTATTTTTTAAGAGCATTGGATGGCGGCTATTTAGCTCTTGATTATCCAGAGAGTTTATCATTAACAAGAAAAGATATATTTGGTTCTGATAAAATGTTTGAGATTGCGGTTTGCGAAGATTGCGGTGAAATAGCAATAGTTGGAAAACAAAGTTTTGGGAAACTTAATAGAGTTGTTATTCTTGATGAAAAAGAAAATTATCAAATAATAAATGATAACCAATCAGAATTACTTCAAGAAAGCGATGAATTAGATACAGATATATCAGAATTACCCAATAAAAGCAAAAAGGTAAGATCGACGGAAATATATGTTTTGTGTAAATCTTGTGGTGCTATTATTGCCGAAGATGAAGCTCATAATAAATGGTGTACCTGCAAAAATACAAATCCTGTTACTTTAGTCAAATTGCCTAAAGACAAGTGTATACATTGTAATGGAGGTACATTACGAAAACTTAACTTGGGCTACGAAGCGGCTACAGGTGTTATTTCAACATCTCTGTTTGAACAAATCCCAGAATATACATTCCTTCCCGTTGAAAATATAGAAAGTAACCAACATTCAAAAGGTATATTTGGTTCAATCCAGACTAATAAAAAACGCAAAGTATCAACAACAGGGCAATTCTTGATTTTTTCCGATAGTCGTCAAGGTGCGGCAAAATTCGCATGTTATCTTGAAGACACATATAAAGAGTTTTTACGACGTCGTGGAATATGGAATGTATCGAAAGATGAAGAAAACAGGTTCTTAAAAGGTATATCAGTAAGCGATTTTGTTAAAAGATTGGATAATTACTTTTCTTCTTTAAGATTATTTAGAGAGAGCAATGCGGATAATTCTGAATCATCAAGCGTTGAAAATAGGCGCAATGCTTGGGTTGCTGTATTAAATGAAATGTACAACAGCAATCGAGACACTTCTCTTGTATCGCTCGGAAAAATTAAATTTGAATATCGGGGTAACACCGAAGCAATAATAAAAACCCTTGCAGATAATTTTAATGTTAGTAAAACAAACGCAAAGAATTTTCTCAACTATCTTGCATTTGAAATTGTACGAGTTGGCGCAATAATGCCAGATGAATATACTGATATTAACGATTCAGATCGTGAGTATATCTTTTATTCAAAAGTACAGAAGACAGTTACAAAAAACAAAGATAAGTCTTCAAAATCATTGAATCCATTTTTGCCTACTTGCTTCCAAAAAAAGAATGGCGAAAAAGTATTTTATCGCTCAAACAAACATGCAAAAACAATTGACTTTCTTAAATTGGATAAAGAAAGGGCTTTTAATTTTTTAGAGGATTATTGGAATTTCTTAATAAATGAAACAAATAATAACGATTTCCCTTTACAAAAAACAAAAGATGGTAAAGGATATTTTGCTACTGCAAAAAGTTTCAATGTTTTACTTGGTAAAGAAGCTGTACTTTGGAAATGTGATGTTTGCAAAAAAATATCTCAGTTCAATATAGCAAATAAATGTATTAGACCAAATTGCAATGGGAATTTAATACAATTCGATACTGACAAGTTTTATAAAGAAGATTACTATGCAATGCGATATGAAAGTAAAAAATTATCTCCACTGTTTGTTAAAGAACACACAGCGCAACTTGCAAAAAAAGACGCACTGGATTATCAGCAGAAATTTATTAAAAAAGAAATAAATGCATTATCATGTTCAACTACATTTGAAATGGGTGTTGATTTGGGCGATTTGGAGACTGTATTTTTACGTAACATCCCTCCACTGGCATCTAATTATTCACAAAGAACAGGACGCGCTGGCAGAAGTATAAATGCTGCTGCTTTTGCCCTTACATTTGCAAGATTAAGTTCCCATGACTTTACATTTTTTGATCATCCAAAAGATATGATTAATGGAGTTATATCTCCGCCTCAATTCAAACTCAAAAATGAAAAAATTATTAAACGTCATATCTATGCAGTTGCACTAAGCCTGTATTTAAAAAACAACCCAGTTTTATATGGGGGTAATGATGCAAAATATTTTATCAACGAAAAAGGTTACAACGATTTTTTAAAATGGATAAAAAATAAACCCATAGAATTGAAAACATTATTACTTGACTCAATCCCACGTGAACTATGGAAAGTTCCGAATATCGAAATTGAAACATTCGGCTGGCTTGAAGATTTCTGCGGAGAGCAAGGTCGATTTACTTCGTTAATCCAGGAATATGAGAACAATATAGATTATCTTAAAAAAGAACAAGACAAGGCTCATAAAGAAAATGATGCTACAATTGCATCTATATTTCAACGAAAATTAGAACGCTATCAAAAAAACGATTTAATTGATTTTTTAGTTAGAGGAAACATTTTACCTAAATATGGTTTCCCTGTGGATTCAGTAGAGCTGATGCAAAATATAAATTCAAAATCATTCAAATCTTTAAATTTGAGCCGTGATCTTTCTATTGCAATAGCTGAATATGCGCCATCAGCAGAGGTTGTTGCAGACGGTGGTTTGTACACAAGCAGATATATAAAAAAGCCAATCGTAAATAAAAGTGAATCAAATATATTTGAAATATCATATATTTCGGAATGTCCGAGTTGTGGGCATATAAATTACACAATCAGACCAACTGGCAATGACGGCCAACCTTGTGCAATTTGTGGCAACAAATTAAACTATATGGATTTCGATAAAAGTATAGAACCAAGGTCGGGCTTCATTGCTGAAAGAGATGTAAAAGAAGTTCCTCTCAGTTCACAGGAAAGAAAGTACAAAACCGAAGCTATTTATATCGGTGATAAAAACGCTTATCCGGTTGCGAAGTTTGATTATTTATTTAATAAAATAAAAATTTCTGTCGAATCTACTTCAAACGATTCACTTGTTGTAAAATCAACGAATTATTTTTACGTTTGTTCACTATGTGGCTATTCGATTGCAGATAATGAAATAAGCAAATTAAATAAATATTCTGACTATATCTATCTTGCAAACAGTATTAAGAATGGAGAACAACACGAAAATCCATTTGGAAAAGGTAAATGTGAAAACACAATACTATATCGCTACTGGTTACACCATGAATTTAAAACTGATGTTGCAAAGCTAACATTCGAAACTGATACATCGGATGGAATAACTATGCTTTCTGTTATGTATGCTTTATTAAAATCATTTGCGAATACAGTAAATATTGAAAGTCGGGATTTAAAAGCATGTTTAACATATAAAAAAAATGACGGTAGGTGGGAACATAAAATAATAATATATGACGATGTTCCAGGCGGTGCAGGACATTCCCGTAGACTTGTAACAGAAGATGGGCTAATTCTAAAGAAAGTAATCAAAAATGCAATCACTCTTTTAGAAAACTGTGATTGTGATCCTTCATGTTACAAATGTTTACGCAGTTATGAAAACCAAAAAATCCATGAAATGCTTAACAGACAAGACGCATTGGTTTTTTTGAAAAAGTTGATATAGTATTTATTCTACGGTAATAAAGGACACCGTTAATCCGCAAAATATTTTTCTCTACCATAATGCCTTTTTTGTCCGACGCATTTATTTTTTTGATAATACACTAATAAATGCTGTCCCTTTTGAGGCACTTTTTCGTTCCTGCGGATCAAAGGATGATTTTATCATTCGAATGCCATTATCAATAGGGTTATATTCAAGGAATTTTAAATCTTCTATAATTTTTAAACTAGTAACTGATGCTTGTTCTTTATGACAACTAAGATATTGTTCCCTTATTTCCTCATTATATGGTATTTCCCCTCTATCGACTATTTGTAAAAAACCATTTTCTTTCAGAATAATATCAGATAATTCATATATGCAATTTTGCACTGATAATCTTAAATCTTTATTATCCTTTACTCCAGCATTAATATATTCTAAATTTGACTGTGTAGATTCATGTGTACCTAATAGCCAACAAATAACAGCATCAAATTTTTTGTTTTTGATATATTGTTTAATTATTTCATCATACAATATGTCACCTTGAATAATATTTACTTTTGATAATTCAAATTCCTTAATTTCAGAATATTGATTAACATATACTTCTCCTTTTATAAAAGTAGGATTATTCCTTATAATTTTCTTTACACATATTCCTTCTGTCTCAATTTTTTTTGAAGCAAGGTCAATACAAAATTCATTTTCTTCAATAGATATTATTTTTTTGATATTCTCATTCTTAAGTAATTCGATGATCCCATTTCCGTTTCCGCATCCAATATCAAGAACTATCTCTGGATTTATTTTTTCAAAAAGACAATTTGCCATCCAATTATAATAACCTTGCTCAAGGAAATAATCAGAATCTTTTTTCCATTCATTAATATACTTATTCTTGTCATAATTCAGTCTTTTATCTGGTTTATAACTATCCCTAACCATGTGACAATCTTTGTATCTCTTACCAGATTGACAATAGCAAAGATCTTTAGGTTTTATTTTCACGATTCTTCCTTTTTTGCTTAATATATTTTCAATATAGCAACAATCCATACATTAGGCATTAAGCAGTTGTTTTACTCTACAATAAATCAGATTGGTCAAATGAATTTACGATTGTTTCAGCTTCACAAGGGTTATTACCTCTACATACAAGAGTATCCCAGAATGTTTTATCAAATTTATTATGCAGATATGTATAACGCAGTATATAAATTAAATCCTCTCTTGAGTATTTACCTGAACCAAGAACATCAAAATGATCTTCTATTTGATAAAAAGTATAATACTTTTTTTCAAGCCATTCACTATTTAAGTAGCTTATTACATCAGAGACCTTGCTCTTTGTTATTGGAAAGAACTCTTCTAAATCTACACTATAATCATAATCATCAAAAAGAGGATATACCCCAACAGACCAGGCATACACATAAGCATCTGATAAAAAGTCCTTTGTTTGTGGGTTAAGTTTTGTTTTTATAATTTCTAGTTTTTGCATGTTAAATAAAACCTTTCCAATTTCTGTCATATTAAGTCCTCAAAAAAATATTTACCTATTGATAGGCATAAGTTTATATCAAATATGGTATATGAAGTCCCATATATTGTCAATAGGAAAAATTTAACTGCGCTTTTTTAGTATCATGTTTCAAGAACCGTCTATAAATCTTTAAAGTTTCAACAATAGGAAATATCATAAAATAGGGGTAAGTCTCCAATAGTCAACAACTTAAGGATTTCGAACTTTTTTAATGAGCTGAAAAACTATAGAATTTTAGCTAAAAGGGCTTTTTTCTTTTCTTGAGGTAACAACCCCAATGTTTGGTTTAAATTTGTTATTCGTAGGCATTCTTTTTTACTATGAAATATTATCTCGTTTACTTAATCAGTCATTAGCGGTGAAGGGGGAAGTAAGCGACGGGATGATCGGCAGCGAATCGCTTGAAACCAGAACCGCCCGCCCTGTTATCGTGTAAGAAGGTACGCCGGATTTTTCCGCCATGTAAGTTTTTATTCGGTATGTCCGGCTATGAATTTTTTTGTATAGTGTCATATTTTATACACCGAAAAATATCGCAAATCGCATAATTTTGTTTTTTTACAAAAAAAGCCCCTGCCTTACAGCAAGGGCAAAAAGTCAGGGCTTAAACCTATGAAGCCTTTTTTTTCTTTTCGGCTTTTTCGTCAATCGGCGTTTTTACCAAAGACAGG
>Ga0268262_10007123_pt1 | contig 10530 bp, 6 predicted proteins | sample TergutNc150P3_FD_190354 | JGI IMG/M metagenome (GOLD analysis project Ga0268262, IMG submission 190354) | Nasutitermes corniger P3 segment gut microbial community from laboratory colony in Florida, USA - Nc150 P3 (SPAdes) (version 2) | ecosystem: Host-associated > Arthropoda: Insects > Digestive...
GTATTGTTATTCGTATGCATAAAGAAATTTCGGAAAGACATCATAAACCACATATTCATGTAGAATATGCAGAAGATGAAGTTGTAATTGCATTAGATGGTGAAATTCTTGAAGGTTCTATTCCAAAGTCAAAAGTAAAATTAGTTGAAGCATGGCTGGAAATACACCATGATGATTTAGAAGCGAATTGGAAATTACTTTCAAATGGTGAAGAATATTTTAAAATTGATCCACTAAAATAAAAGGAGTTTATTATTATGTTGTGTCCTAAAATATTAGACGTAAAAGCACTTGATAACTTTAAAGTAAAATTAAAATATGAAACTGGTGAAATAAAAATATTTAATGTTTTACCATATATTTTTGGTAAATGGTATGAAGAATTATATAATGATAATTATTTTAAAACAGTACATTTGATTTCTGGAGGAAAAGGTATTGAATGGGAACATGGGCAAGATATTGCGCCACATGAATTATATGATATGAGTATTATTGAAAATTAAATATATAGTAAAATGTGATTTTTTACTTCGCCTAACAGGTCGTTAAGCGACAGTTTGCCGGGTATGCCAAAGACATCGGAAAGTCTTCCGGCGTTTTATGCAATAATCTTACTCCAAAATATTAAACTTGACCCACCGTATAGCGGAACAGGTCGGCAGGGGGAGGCGCTGCGGGCGCGCCGGCGGTGGGCGGAAACATTTGGAATTCCCCGCCGGAGGAGACCAGCGAATAACGGCAACGAGGGTGGACAATAAAAGCCCAGCACCTCAATACCACAATATATCGTACTATCACGATGCACATAGTAATTGAGGTGCTGGGAGGCTCCGCAGGCGGACTCTACAAGCGTTTCCGCCCGCCGCCGGCGCGCCCGCAGCGCCTCCCCCTGCCGAATATAGCGACTAATTCTGTGAGTCAAGTTTATAACGGGCAGTGAAACAGGGCTTGACGAGAAAGAAATAGAAGGTTATATTTTAAATATCAGGGTCGCCTGATGGTAAGGCCGGGGGCGAAGCGTTTCGGACGATTCAGCTCTGGGGACGTTTTCGCGTAGCATGGAGCATCGCCCCACCTTATTCGATGTTGAAATGTGCTAATGCCTTTCATTACTAATTTTGTTTTACTTCAGTATTTCAGACAAAGATCATGAACCCCTTTTATTCCTCTTGGTGTTCTTTGTGTGAATTCTTCTGGATATAATTTTAGCGGGACGCGGTTATTTGCTCATACTCATACATAAACCGCAGCGCATACTGCTGAATACCATCAAAATAATTATCAATAAAAGCGGCGATTTCTTTACCCACATAACGGTAATGCCAACTCTCCCAGCGGTAACCGGTAACCGCTTCATAACCATCGGGAAAGGAAAGCGACCAGCCGAAACGCGCGGCGTTAGCAAGCATCCAGCGGCCCGCCGCGGTTTGGGCAAATGAATCATCAATGGAGCCAAAATCGACTACCAGCCCGGTTTGGTGCTGACTGCAGCCGGGCCGCGCCGATTCCCGGTCGGCGGCCTCTTTCCCCATTTCCCGGACATTCCGGTTGTAGACCTCTTCCTGATAACGGTATGAACGGTACGCCGATGAGGCAATCAGGGTAACTCCGTCGCGGCGGGCGGCCGCGGCCATTTCGCCCAGCGATTCGGCGGCATCCCGGCGCAGCGTCAGTCCCGCCCTGCTGACCTGGTATGGGCCGTCCTTCAGCGTAACCAGTCCGGAAGGAACATAATCGGGGGGGAGTGGATGCCGCTTGTCTACCAACTCCCGTAAATGACGGTCTTGCGCGAGACAGGCGGATAAATTGGTTATAAAGGCGGAGTTCAGCGCCCAAGCCGCCTGTATCTTTTGGGACAGGGCAGGGGGCAGTTCCGCGTTGCGCATAACAGCAGAAAGCTGGGCGGCGGATGCGCCGCCGCTTTCCGCCGCCTCAAGAGTATCCCTGCCGGCGGCCTTGTAATGCGCGTTATTTTTGGGGGGATTAAAACAGGAAGGCAAAAACAAAAACAACAGAAAAAGGCCCATTATGAGGAATAAACGGGGTAGATTGCGCATATATATACTATAGTGTATCCGCCGGGACGGGTAAATACCTTGAAATTTTTGTATTATCCGCCGATAATGAAAACGGTATGTTTTCACAAGAATTTACGGAACTGCTTATTCAGGTGATACAATCCTGGCAGGTAATTGCCGTAACAATCGCTCTGGTACTCTTTATAAACCTTGTTGGCTATGTTGCCCGCAGTTACCGTCGTCCCCGCTCTGTGTCCAAATCCAAACCAAAAAAAGTAAAACCCGCGCCCCCCAAAGAAGATTCTGAAATAATAACCACGGAGTAACAAGCTCAATACGGCGGTTCGCCTACATTGACACCGGCATATACTTCTCAATAAAATACTATAGAAATACCATAAACTAAAAATATGTACAAAAAAGGAGGAGTATGTTGAAGGGAATCCGGTATATACCATGCATAACGCTCGTCCTTACGCTCAGTTTGGCCTTATTTTCAGGATGCGGAAAATCATCAAAAAACCAGCTCAACCCGGTAAAAAATATCACTTCCTTTTGGGATGTACCCGGTATAACCCAGGACGAAATAAACGCTATTGAGGCCCTTCAAAAAAAATACGGTTCTTTTGTCTACGGAATGAGTCCGTCTACCGAGGCGTTCACCGGAAAAGACGGCGAAATTCAGGGGTATTCCGCCCTGTTCTGCAACTGGCTGACCGGGATGTTTGGGATACCGTTCAGGACGGTGTTTTATGAATGGGGCGATTTGCTGAAAGGGCTTGAAAACGGCGAGGTCGATTTTACCGGCGAGCTGATGATCAACTCTGAACGCCGGAAATCCTATTTCATGACCAGCCCCATCGCGGAACGCTCGCTGAAGATCTACCGTGTCAGGGGCAGCGAAGCCCTTGAGACAATCATAAAGTCACGCCCGCCGAGGTATGCCTTTCTGAAAGACTCGGTATTGAACGTCGATGTTATTGAAAACGCGGGATACCATTTTGAAACTGTTTTTGTTGATGATTATAATACCGTTTACCGTATGCTGAAAAGCGGCGGAATCGACGCGTTTTTTGGCATGAATACTTCGGATGCCGCCTTTGTTGAGTTTAACGATGTGGTTACCGAAGATTTTTATCCCTTGATTTTTAAATCATCCTGCCTGTCGGCGCAGAGGGCGGATCTTGCGCCGATTATTTCTGTCGTGGAAAAGGCGTTGAATAGACAGACTCTTGATTATCTCGCCGGACTGTACATGGAAGGGCATCAGCAATATCTGGAAAAAAAGCTGCACGCCATGCTGACAGAAGAAGAGAAAACATATATACAAAACAATCCCGTAATATCTGTCGCTGTGGAGAACAACAATTATCCGATTTGTTTTTTTGATACCAATATGGATCATTGGCATGGAATATTCTGCGATACGCTGGATGAAATTACCAAACTGACAGGGCTTATGTTTGAGCGCGTTAATAATCAGAACGCGCGTAATCCTGATTTGATAACAATGCTTGAAAAAGGCGAAGTTTTAATAATACCGGAACTGTTCCGCCTGAAAGAATATGAAGACCGCTTCCTGTGGTCGGGAATTCCGCTTGTTGAGGACTCTTTCGCGTTTTTATCCAAATCGGATTACCGGAACATTGAAATAAGCCAAATTCCCAACATAGTTATCGGCGTCCGCAGAAACAGCATTTATTCCGAATTTTTTAAAAAAATGTTTCCGGATCACCGGTATCTTGTTGAATATGATACCCAGGAAGAAGTTTGGGGCGCGTTAAAACGCGATGAAGTTGAAATAATTTTTGCCTGCAACAGAAGGCTGATTACTTACACCAACTTTTATGAGGAAGCCGGTTATAAATTAAACCTGATACTCAATTATACATTTGATTCCTCTATGGGTTATAACAAAAACTCCGCCGTTCTGAAATCAATAATCGATAAAGCTCTCGGTATTATCAACATAAATAATATTTCAAATCAGTGGATGCATAAATCCTATGATTACCGGCATAAACTGTCAGAAGCCCAGCGCCCCTGGTTAATCGGCCTGTCCGCCATGATTTTTCTCGTTCTTCTTCTGGTTTTATTTTTCCTGATAAAAAGCCGCAATGTCGGCAGACGGCTTGAAACAATTGTAAAACAGCGGACAAACGAACTTTCATTCAAGACTTCGCAGCTTCAAATGATGATTGATTCAATTCCCGATCTGATGTTTTGCAAGGATAATAATCTCAGATATACGCAGTGCAACAAACACTTTGAGGATTTTGTCGGCGTCCGTGAAGAGGATATAATCAACAAGACCGATTCAGAAGGCTCATGGTTATCAGTTGAATCGAAGGGAAATATTTCCGGCATAGAACAATCCGTACTGAATGAAAAACGGCTGATTAAATTCGAGGAGTATGTTTCATCGCCCATCAGCGGAAGAGGATGTTACTTTGAAACGGTTAAAGCCCCGCTCGTACAGGACGGCGTTGTTGTCGGGATAATGTGTATAGCGCGCGACATATCCCAGCGTAAGGCGATGGAGAAAGAAATCGCGTATCAGACTTCTTTGCTTAAAACCATAGTTGATTCCCTTCCCGACGGCGTATTCTGCAAGGATATTAATCTTCGATATACATTGTGCAACAAATACATGTTTGATATGTTTGGCAGGAAACAGGAAGACGTAATCGGAAATGATGATGTAACCGCTCTGGGTATGACTGCCGAATCCGCGGCGATTGCCAATGAGGCTGACCGAAAAGCCATGAACGAACACCGGCAGGTAACTTTTGAAGAATGGCTGTCCTGCGCCGACGGCGTTGAGCGGCTTTTTGAAACGGTAAAAGTGCCGCTTGTGCTGGATGGTGAAGTAGTCGGCATTTTGGGCATAGGGCGCGATATAACCAGGCGCAAGGCAATGGAAGAAGAAATCCGGGCGGCTTCGCACGCCAAGACTACTTTCCTCGCCAATATGAGTCATGAAATCCGCACCCCCCTTAACGTGATCATCGGTCTTACCGATTTAGTATTGGAAGACGACCACCTGGAAAGGCACGTTACGGAGAATCTGGTAAAGATAAGCAACGCCGGTAATACGCTGTTAAGCATAGTAAACGACATTCTGGATTTTTCAAAAATTGAGTCGGGCAAGCTTGAATTAACGCCGGTTGAATATTACATGGCAAGCCTGTTGAACGACGTGATTACCCTGACGGTTACCCGCCTTGAGGAAAAACCCATAACATTCAATCTCAATATCAGTGACAATTTGCCGACCAAGCTGTGCGGAGATGATCTGCGGGTGAAACAGATATTTACCAACCTGCTCAGTAACTCCGTCAAATACACGCATCGTGGAAGCATTGAGTTAAGCGTACACTGTACGCATGAAGACGATACGGTGTGGATGGAAATTGCCGTCAGCGATACCGGCATCGGCATACGCGAGAAAGACCTGAAAAAACTCTTTTCGGATTACAATCAGGTTGATGTCAAAGCTAACCGCAACATCGAAGGTACGGGCCTGGGCCTGGCCATTACCAAGAGACTCGCGGAGATGATGGACGGAGAAATCAGCGCGGAAAGCGAGTACGGCGAAGGCACTACCTTCCGCCTGCGTATCCGGCAGGGCTTTGTTGACGATACGACTATCGGAGCGGAACTTGCGGACAAACTACGCAGTTTCCGCTACACCGATGACAAGCGTATTGTTACCAAAAGACTGGTACGGCCGAATTTAAGCTACGCCAGGGTGCTGGTGGTTGACGATATGCTGACCAATCTGGATGTTGCGGCGGGTCTTTTGCGCAAATACAAAATGCAGGTTGACTGTTTAAACAACGGACCGGAAGCCGTTGAACGGATACGCGACGGATTTCCGGTATACGACGCCATATTCATGGATCACATGATGCCCGGAATGGACGGCATAGAAACGGCGAGCACTATCCGCGCGTTGGGCACGGAGTACGCGCAAAAGATGCCGATAATCGCCCTGACCGCCAACGCCATCCAGGGAACGGAAAAAATGTTTTATGAACACGGTTTCCAGGCGTTTATATCCAAACCAATCGACATAATGGAACTGGATTCCATTATAAGAAAATGGGTGCGTAACGAAGCGAAAGAGGAGGAATTGGGAACCGATGCGTTTTTAACGCCTGACATTCCTTCTGAAGATGAAAACAATGCAAACATAGCAATAGACATACCGGGAGTGGATACTGAAAGAGGGATTTCCCTGTACGGCGGCGACACAAAAATTTATCTGCCGCTTTTGCGTTCCTATGTTTCCAATATGCCGGGAACCCTGGAAAAACTGAGAACAGTTACCAGGGAGACATTGCCTGAATATGTTATCACCGTACACGGGCTTAAAGGGACCAGCGCCAATATAGGCGCGGAAGCGCTCAGAGAGGCGGCTTTTAATCTGGAGAAAATGTCCAGAGCGGGGGATATTAAAGGCGTCCTGAGTCAAAACGAAAAACTGATCAAGGACGCGGAAGTTATTGTGGCGAATGTAAAAGCCTGGCTTGAACAATACGACGCCCTTAACGCAAAACCCCGCTTAAAAACCCCTGACCGGAAAGTTTTGGCCCGGCTGCGGCAATGCTGTGAAAATTACAATATGAGCGGTATTGATCAAGCCATGTCAGAGCTGGACAGCTTTTCTTATGACGAAGGCGCTGATTTAGTAGCATGGCTGAAGGAAAAAATCGTTATATCGGAAATAGACGAAATGGCGGCGCGGCTTGCACGGTATGAGGAGGAACTGAATAAATGACCAATGACCGGAAGAAAATTATTGCGGTAGACGATAATATTGAAAACCTGACCGCTATTAAAAACACGCTGAAAGATTTGTACGAGGTATATCCAAGCCCCTCGGCGTTTAAAATGTTCTCTTTGCTGGAGCACCTTCAGCCGGATTTAATTTTGCTGGATGTTGAAATGCCGGACATGAACGGGTATGAAGCCGCGCGGAAGTTAAAAGCCAGCGATAAATTCAGGGAAATACCCATTATATTTCTGACTTCCATGGATGACGCGCAAAGTGAGATAAAAGGCTTAAGCCTCGGCGCCGTTGATTATATCCGCAAACCTTTTGTCGGGCCGCTGATTCTGCGGCGGATAGAAACGCACCTGTCCCTGATAGATCATCAACTGGAAGCGCAAAAAGCGTCCCGGGCCAAAGGTGAATTTCTGTCCCACATGAGCCATGAAATACGCTCCCCGTTAAATGCCATTATAGGCATGATAAACATTGCGACGCATACGGATGATATTCAAAAAATAAAGCGTTGTCTTGACAAGGCGGACAGCGCTTCAAGGCTTCTTATGGGACTGATTAACGATATTCTTGATATGTCCAAAATCGAAGCGAATAAACTGGAACTTTCAAACAGTGAATTTAATTTTGAAAAAATGTTTGCGGGCATTATCAATGTGATAAGCGTCCGCGCCGGGGAAAAACATCAGGATATTATTGTTAATGTGAACGCAAATGTTCCGCCGTTCATTATCAGCGATGATCTGCGGTTGTCGCAGGTTATTACGAATCTGCTGACCAACGCGATTAAATTCACGCCGGAAAACGGCAAGATCATGCTGAACGCGGAAAAGCTGGATGAAACAGACGGCGAGATTACTCTGAGAATCGAGGTTGTTGACAGCGGCATCGGGATTTCACCGGAACAGCAAAAACGGCTTTTTACGTCTTACAACCAGGCCGACAGCAGTATCACCAAAAATTTCGGCGGCACCGGACTGGGCCTTGCCATTTCCAAACGGATTGTTGAACTCATGCAGGGCAGCATATGGATTGAGTCGGAATTGAACAAAGGGTCGAAATTTATATTTACCATAAAAGCGAAAAAGGGAGCGGATAACGCGGACAAAATTTCTTCCGGCGATTCAGAGGAAACCAGATACAACTTCAAAGGATATACCGTATTGGCCGCGGAAGATGTTGAAATCAACAGGGAAATTCTTGCCGCGCTTCTGGAAGAAACCGGCGTTACCGTTGACTTTGTTGAAAACGGCAAACTGGCTGTTTCCAGGTTTACGGAAAATCCCGGCCGGTACGCGCTGATACTGATGGATGTTCACATGCCGGAGATGGACGGGTATGAGGCGACGCGGACAATACGGACGCTTGAATTGGCGCGGGCAAAGGATATCCCCATCATAGCGATGACGGCGGATGTTTTTAAGGAAGACATTGAAAGGTGTATATCAGCGGGCATGAACGACCATATCGGGAAACCGGTTTCTCAGGATGATTTACGGAGAAAGATCAAACAATACCTGCCTTCTTCATAGTTCATTGTTCTTCTTCCGTCCACCCGGCTTCTTCAAAATATTCCTTAACATTATCAATTCTGTTCTGCGCGAGCGTTATATACTCCGGTTCTTTTTCTATGCCTATATAATGACGTTGTAACTTTTTGGCGACAGCGCCGGTTGTGCCGGTTCCAAAAAACGGATCAAGCACAATGTCACCCTGTTTGGTTGTGGACAGAATCACCCTTTTAAGAAGCTCCTCCGGTTTTTGGGTTGAATGGGCCTTTTTCCCGTCTTCGCCTTTTATCCGTTCTTTCCCGATGCACAGGCCAATCTGCCAGACGGATGTCATTTGTTTGCTGCCGTTATATTTTTTCATTATCTTGTGGTTAAAGGTATATTTCTTGTGGCTTTTTCCCTTTGAACACCACAACAATGTTTCGGTAGCGTTGGTAAAACGGCTGCCCAAAAAATTGGGCATGGGATTGGTTTTGTACCAGGTTACATCGTTCAAAATCCAAAACCCCAGATTGAGCATGATAGTGCCAACACGGAAAATATTGTGATAACTGCCGATAACCCATATGGTGCCGGTATTTTTGAGAATCCGCCTGCATTCGGTAAGCCAGGCTGTGCAAAAAGCGTCATAATCCGCAAAAGAAGCAAACTTGTCCCATTCATCGTCCACGCCGTCAACCCTGGTATTGTTGGGCCGGTACAACTCATTTTCCAACTGCATATTATAGGGAGGGTCGGCAAAGATTAAATCTATGGAATTATCGGGAAATTTCGTTAATTCCCCGATGCAATCGCCCTGTATTATGGTATCCAGCTTCATATTTAGACTATAAATGTATACAACATTGCTGTACAGTTGGGCAAAACCCCTCTGCATCTCACCGGGTACTTGTCTTTTTTTCTTTATTTATGCTATTCTGGTGATACAAAACGGCGTTGGGGAACATTCCCGGAACGCCTTAATTTTCTATTATAAGGAAGTAATTATGAATGGACTTGTTTTATCCCTGTTAATGGCCGCCCCGCAGACCGCTGATGGCGCCCAGGGCGGTTCTGCCAACAGTTTGATGACTTTTCTCCCGTTTATCGCGATTATCGCGATTTTTTACTTTTTGATAATCCGGCCCCAGAACAAAAAACAGAAGGAAACCCAGAAAATGCTCTCCGCCCTGAAAAAAGGCGACCGGGTTGTCACCATCGGGGGCATACATGGGACCATTCAGAGCGTGAAAGAACAATCCGTTATTGTCAAAGTTGACGAAAATACCAAAATTGAATTCAGCCGCAGCGCCGTTTCCGGAATAGAGGCCGCCGCCAAAGAAGACAAAAACGAAAGCAATGCGGAAATTGAAAGTTCCGGAGATAAAGCATGAATAAACGATACCGGTTTGTCATAGTCCTGGTGATAATGGCAATTTGTTTTGTATTTCTCTGGCCTACCCTGCGCTGGTATTTCATGATTCCCCGTGATCAGCAGGCCCGGGCGCTGGAATCCCGCGAACAGATTAAGAATTATGCCTCGCGGACCGCGCAGGCGGATGTACAGCGGCTTATCACGATAGCCGGAGAAGGCGGGGATGTTCCTGAGGGGCTTTCTTTTTTGGTCACACAGGCGAAAAAGATTTACAAGGACAGTAAACAGGCCAGTCCGGAAAAATGGGATGCCAAAACGACGCTTTCCGCTTTTTCCGGCAGAAGGGAAGTCCTGGACACCATTGAGACCAAATACCGGGAAGATATTTTTGCCCTGAAGGATTTGCAAAAAAGCGCGGTGCAGTTGGGGCTTGACCTTTCCGGCGGCTTGAGCATTGTACTGCAGGCGGATATGAACGCTTTGCAGGAAAAGCTGGAACATTCCTTGACCGATGCCGATAGAACCGACGCGGTGAATCGCGCGCTGGAAGTGCTGAATAACCGCATTGACCGTTTTGGCCTGACCGAACCGGTAATCCGGCGGCAGGGCGCGGATCAGATTTATATTGAGATTCCCGGCAGCGCCGATCCTGAGCGGATCAATGACATTATTATGGGCAAGGGCAGCCTGGCCTTTCACATGGTAGACACCGAGGCTACTGATACCTTTAACAGTTATTACCGCGCTCATCCCGCTACTACTTTTGATAATGACGGGAATCTTCTTGATCCCACCATCGTGCCGGCTGACGTGATGATTCGCGGCGTATATGTCAAAGACCGTTACGGCCTGGAT
>Ga0268262_10007124_pt1 | contig 10529 bp, 10 predicted proteins | sample TergutNc150P3_FD_190354 | JGI IMG/M metagenome (GOLD analysis project Ga0268262, IMG submission 190354) | Nasutitermes corniger P3 segment gut microbial community from laboratory colony in Florida, USA - Nc150 P3 (SPAdes) (version 2) | ecosystem: Host-associated > Arthropoda: Insects >...
TACACTCCTTTCCGCAGCTTCGACAACATTCTGTAAAAGCATTGCGACAGTCATTAGTCCCACTCCGCCAGGCACGGGCGTAAAAAACGCGCACTTTTCCGCTACTGCGGGATCAACGTCGCCGCAGACTCGGTAACCTTTTGCGGCGGATGAATCGGGCACGCGGTTTATTCCCACATCGATTACCGTCGCTCCTTCTTTTATCATCTCAGGCTTAATAAATCCCGCTTTTCCAGCCGCCGCTATTAAAATGTCCGCTTGCAAAGTATGACTGGCAAGGTCTTTAGTTCCCGTGTGGCAGATGGTAACGGTGGCGTTATATTCCCTGCGAATTAAAAGATTTGCAAGCGGCTTCCCAACAATGTTAGATCTTCCCACCACTACGACATTCGCGCCCGAGACGGGGATGTTGTATTCTTTTAAAAAAACAAGAACGCCATGCGGCGTACACGGCAAAAATCCGGGTCTGTCCAGCACCATATTCCCAACCGAAACAGGATGAAAGCAATCCACGTCTTTTTCCGGAGTAACCGCCGCATTCACCTTCTCCTCATCAATATGTTTTGGCACGGGAGACTGAACAAGAATGCCATGTATTTTTTTATCCTTATTAAGCTCCTCTATCAGGAAAAGAAGCTCCGCCTCTCTTGTATCTTGCGGCAGCCTAAAGTCACGGCTTTTCATTCCAACATCAGCTAACGCTTTTTCCTTAGACTTTACATAGGATAAACTTGCCGGGTCTTCACCGACAAGCACAACCGCAAGACACGGCATAACTCCCTTTGCACATAACGCCTCGGCTCTTATTTTTACGCTTTCCCTAATTTTCAGCCCAAGCGCTTTTCCGTCCATTATAACCGCTGACACTGATCCCTCCAAATTTTTAACCACGAACCACACGAACCAACACGAACAACGACAAGATTTGTACTAAAAGTTCGTGGTGTTCGTGTGGTTCGTGGTAGAATTCTTTTTATCCCGTTCGTGGTTTATTTCTCCTCTAAAGGTATAATCACCATAAACCGACCAGCCTCAGCTTTAACAGAAAAATCCCCATCCACGGCGACATTGCTTAGTCCGAAGAAACCGCGATCCCAAGGAAGACCGGCAAGCGGCCATTTAAGACCCTTGCTTTCCGCTTCCCACGGGCCTGACGAAAGTGGAAACACTGAAACACGGGCGTTTAACGCAAGGCGGCAGGAGAGCTCATTATGCGTTGTGTTCGCGTCAATGCAAAAGATATTTTCCACGTCAGTAACCCACCGGGATGGAAAAAGTTCTCTTTCAAAAAGGGAACGAATGGCAAAAAGGTGGTCTATTCTGCCGCCACCACCGCCTATCAGCCAAATATCCTCACAGCCTTTTTCAACGGCAAGGGATAGAGCCAGTTCCGTATCGGTAAAATCTTTGTTGTGTTGATGGCGGATAACGCGCTCAGGCGGCCAGGCGGAAAGACGCGATTGGTCTTCAATAGAGTCCATATCACCAATAATCCAATCAGGCTTTACACCTGCGCTTAAAGCCGACTGAAAACCGGAATCGGCGGCAATAAACATCGAGCCTTTTGCTTCGGTTTTCAGCAGGTCCTTTACAACCTGCGCCTTTGGTCCCTGTCCACCTGTAAAAATAATGCCTAACAAGTTTCCTCCGATATTTTATAGTATTAACTCATTAAAAAAAGTATACTAAAACATTAAAGGATATTCAATTGATAAAGGTCATTCATCCTGTACTGAAAGAAATTGCCTCAATTTTTAGCAATAATGGGAAACAGGTATACCTTGTGGGCGGCGCGGTACGGGATATGATAAGGGGAAAAGACATACATGACTGGGATTTGGCTACAGACGCGTTGTCGCAAGAGGTAACCGAGTTTGTCAGGCGTGCGGGGGGGAAGGTTATACCTACGGGTATAAAGCATGGGACTGTTACTGTTTTGTACAAAAAGCATAGTGCGGAAGTTACTACTTTCAGGACGGAATCAGATTATTCGGACGGGCGCAGACCTGATAATGTTCAGTTTTCAAATGATATTAAAGAAGACCTTTCAAGGCGTGATTTTACGATGAACGCCATTGCCCTGCGCCTGCCTGACGGTGAAATAGTCGATCCGTTTAATGGGGCGGATGATATTAAAGCGGGAATAATCCGTTGCGTGGGGACCCCATGCGAAAGATTCAATGAAGACGGTCTGCGCCCGTTACGCGCCGTCCGTTTTTCCGCGCAGCTTGGCTTTGAGATTGATAAAACCACTCTTGACGCCATCCCCGGCGCGTTATCCGTCAGTGCAAAAGTTTCATGGGAACGCGTGCGGGATGAAATTGATAAAATACTCGCCTCCCCTATTCCTTCCAGAGGTTTTCTACTAATGGAGAAAACGGGGCTTTTGGAACTTTTTTTAAAAGAGCTTGCCATCTGCCGCGATATTGAACAAAAAGGCTTTCATAAGTTTGACGTACTGGATCATTCGTTCTTAGCCTGCGATTACGCCGCAAGAAAAAATTATTCACACGAAGTGCGCCTTGCCGCTTTGTTACACGACATCGGCAAGCCACCAGTCCGCAAAATGGACGAAAGCGGCGTTTGGACATTCTACCGTCACGAGGAAATTGGCTCATCCATGTGCCATAAAATCCTCAGGCGGTTGCGCTATTCAAGCGAAGTAATTGACTGCGTTTGCCATTTGGTAAAAGAGCATATGTTCTGCTACACGGAAGATTGGTCAAATTCCGCCGTCCGCCGTTTTATTGCGCGTGTAAACGAATCTTCTCTTGAAGACCTCTACCGTTTGCGCCGCGCAGATTCTTTTGCCTTAGCCGGAAAAGAGACTGAACCCATGAACCTGACTGCGCTTACTGACAGAGTAGAAAAAGTTTTAGCGGAAGATCATGCTTTTACAATAAAAGACCTTGCCGTATCGGGAAATGATTTAATGACGATTGGCATTGAGAGCGGAAAAACAATGGGAATAATTTTAAAAGAACTTTTAGAAACAGTACTTGACGATCCTGCACAGAACACGCGGGAAAAGTTATTGGAGATTGCGGGGAAGATAGCTAAGGATAGAAAAATAGGATAGTCCGCATACAAAGGCAAAAGCGACACACACGGTCTAATAATGCGGTAATTATGGTGATTATATGATATAAAGATTCGCTTAATTAATATTAATAGGACAAAAGTTTCATATAAAGAACGTTGTGCGAAAGTTGCTCCGGTATGTAAAAAAGAATATGAAATGGTATTATTTTATATTAGAGTTGACATTTCATTGAAAATATATAATAATATAAATTATCTACTAAATGATCTAGTAGGAGTGTTTATTAATAGATTGGAGGTGATTTTTATGAAGAAAAATTTACTTTGTTTATTGTTAATTTGCTTTGTTGTTATAGGTATTTTCGCAGAAGATACTAAAGCCATTTCTGTTCCAGGAAGTAACTTTAATTCAAAAATGCGTTGGCTAGTTGCAAACGCACAAAACAATAATAACTACTTAATTGAAGTAGATACAGATCAAAGCATTGACTCAGCAACATTTTCTTACAGTAACAAAAACAATATTAAAATAACCTTGACAAGCATAGGGCAAAACCAAATAGTTTTTAAGCTTACTGATCGAGGAGGAAGCTATTTTCCTATTTCAATGTTTACTATTGATTCTGGAGTTACATTGATTATAAGTGATAACATTGTATTACAGGATAGAATTGAAGTAAATTCTGGTGGTAACCTGATCTTGAACGGCGGAAAAATATCTGGTAATACCAGTTATGGCGTGAGTGTATCTGTAGCGAAAAATGGAACTTTCACTATGAATAGTGGAGAAATATCTAATAATAACGGTAGTGGTGTTTTCGTGGCTGGTACTTTTACTATGAAAGGCGGTGAAATATCTAACAATACCCCTATCGGCTTTGTCGGGCCCATCGGTGGTGGTGTAAAGGTGGAAAATGGAACCTTTATAATGAATAACGGTAAAATATCTGGAAATCAACTTTCTAATAATGGCGGAGCTGGTGGTGGGGTTGTTCTTACGAGTGGAACTTTCACAATGGAAGGAGGAGAAATCACTGGTAATACAGCAGGTTATGCTAGTGGAGTATATGTAGGTGAAGGAGTATTCAACATGAATAATGGAAAAATATCAAATAATATCTCTTCAGGAGATTATAAAAATATTGGTGGTGGTATTTATGTGGAAGGAGGAACCTTTAATATGAAAGGAGGTGAAATTTCAGGTAACACCGCATCTAATGGTGGTGGCGTATTTATTGTACCTAGTTTCTCTAGAGGAGGTATCTTTACTATGAGTGGAGGAATAATTTCTGGTAATAATGCCTCTAATGGTGCAGGTGTATTTATATCCAGAGATGAATGGGCTGGAGCTAACTTTACAATGAATGGAGGGGAAATATTTGGTAATAATTCTACTTCCAATGGTGGTGGTGTATATGTGTCTGGAATTTTTAATATGAATGGCGGTGTAATATTTCAAAATGTTTCTTCTTCCTATGGTGGAGGAGTATATATAGGCGGTTATTCTGGAACCTTTAATAAAACTAGCGGGACTATTTTTGGTTATTCAAGCGATTTACAAAAATCCAATATGGTAAGAGATAGTCAACGAACTATTTTACAACACAAGGGTCATGCTATCTATGTTCATAACAGTAATAATAGTTATATTAAATTAAGAGATGCTACTGCTAACATAGGAGATAAATTAACTTTCGATGGAAGTAAAAATCCTCCAACATTTACAGGTGAGTGGGATTGGGATTTTTAATGTTTGTAAATTACGATGTATTAGTTAATAATATTGTATAATAAATAAAACGCAACCTTCGCTTATCGAAGTTGTCGAATAAGTAAAAATATCAGCTAACAAAGAAAAAAAATTAACACAAAAACAATAAACCGTGGTATAATAACCGCATTATGGCAAGATTAAAACAGACGGATAATTCCCAGGGACAATTTATAACCGTTAATCTGAAAAAACAACTGCTTCCTGACACGTTTGAATGGACAATAGATTATCTGATTAACAATATGGACATGTCATTATTTGAAGAAAAATACAATAATGACGAAAGAGGGGCCGCCGCGTATCCTCCGAGGGTGTTGTTGAAGATAATCCTGTACTGTTATTCAAGGGGGATAATAACATCGCGGAAAATGGAGAAAGCGTGCAGGGACAGCATAATAGTAAAAGCTCTGGCGGAAGACATGGAACCCGATCAAGAGGGGAACCTTCGCCCTTCGGGCTCGGTTGAGGTTCAAGAGGGGAACCTTCCCCCTTCGGGCTCGGTTGAGGTTCAAGAGGGGAACCTTCCCCCTTCGGGCTCGGTTGAGGTTCAAGAGGGGAACCTTCCCCCTTCGGGCTCGGTTGAGGTTCAAGAGGGGAACCTTCCCCCTTCGGGCTCGGTTGAGGTTCAAGCCACGATAGCGGCGTTTATTTCAACAAACGTCGAGGCGGTAAAAGACCTTTTCGCGAAAATATTAATACAATGCGCCCAATTAAAATGGAAAGACTGAAAAAAAATTGGGAGAAGTTGAACGAATTCTTAGAAGAAGCGAAACCGAGGAAAGGCGTGTCCGTGGAAGTAATAGGTTCCGGCCCTGAAAGCGGAAGCTTTCCGAAGATGCTGGAAAGCCTTGAGGAAAATATGAAAATGATAACGGGGAAAGAGGAGCCGCTAAAGAAATCGTTATTAGTTGGGGACACCGGATATTTCTCTGTAGTAGACAAGAAGTACAAGGACAATTTATCGGAAAAGATGAGGAAAAAGATAGACAATCCGGCGTACCGAGAATTGTATTCGAGGCGTATGCAGATAGTTGAGTCCGTATATTCAAACATAACATATAACAAGTGAATGAACAGGTTTACGTTAAGAACGGAAAGGAAGGTGAACATACAGTGGAAGTTATACTGCATGGTACACAACATAGGAAAATGTATAAAGCCTTTGGGAGAAAAATGCGGATAACGGAGATGGAAAACAGGAAAGGGAAGAACTAAAAAAGAAAAATATGAATATAATGAATAAATAGAAATAAAAGATATTTAAATAAAATTTATGATAGGGAAGAATGTTCAAAAAACATAGAAATTCGACAGATTCAACGATTATATGCAATACGGTTGAGATGATTTATAATATTGACAGATATTGATAGAAAAAATATACTCAAAACTATGAATAGGCTTTATATCAGCGTAGAAAACGCAGAGTATCAAATTATTAAATCAATAAAATCAAACCGGGCAAAGCGGAACAAGATGCATGAAATATTTATTGAAGGTATTGAATGTATAAAACAGGCAATAAATGCAAATATTGAAATTACTCGAATAATAATTAAAAATATGACCGTTTTATCTGAATGGGGAAAAGATGTTATAAGACAAAACAATAACGCAAAAATTATTGAAATGTCAAATATTTTGTTTAATAAATTAGCAGACAAAACGAACCCTTCAGAAATGCTGATAACAGCAAGTATAAAGCAAAATGAAATTAGTGATATTAATAATGAAAATCCTTTTATTATAGTATTTGACAGACCAAGCGATTATGGAAATTTGGGTTCCATTATTCGTTCAGCAAATGCCTTTAGCGTGGATGGAATTTTCATAATAGGACATGGAATAGACTTATACGAGTCAAAAGTTATAAGATCAAGTCTTGGAAGTATATTTTTTACAAAAATAATGATAATAAAATCAATGGATGTATTATTGAAGTATATAAAAATCCAAAAAGAAAAGAACGATATGGAAATAATAGGAACAGATTCAAATGGAACTTTATCAATAAAAGACTGTAAAATAAATAGACCAATAATGGTAATTATAGGAAATGAAGCAAAAGGTATGAGTATTGGATTAAAGGAAATTTGTGACAAAATAATTAGAATACCTATTGAAGGAAATATAAATTCATTGAATGTGTCATGTGCGGCATCAATAATAATGTGGGAAATATATAAAAATAAATAAATTGAACGGTACAACATATAAATCTTTTCCGACACAAAACTTCATTTTTCCATCTTGCAAATATACCCCAAAAAGCGGACAATACAAATAACCTATGCTCTTAACAATAACATACACTGGAGAGAACGCCGTCGATCTTGGCTATCTGCTCCATAGAAATCAACATCCGATGAAATGGAGGGTGCCGTATGAAGATGGAAATCCCCGAATTGTGCCTTGTCGCACTGGTAGGAGCGTCCGGTTGCGGTAAATCCAGTTTTGCGAAAAGACATTTTAAAGCCACTGAAGTGCTTAGCTCGGACTATTTTCGGGGACTTGTATCCGATGATGAAAGCGATCAGAGCGTCACTGAAGCGGCATTTGATAGTCTTTACTACATTGCCTGTAAACGGCTGGAGCGGGGCAAATTCACGATTATTGACGCGACCAGCGTCCAACAATTTGCCCGAAAAAAAATAATTGATATTGCCCGATTCCATGACGTGCTTCCTGTCGCTATTGTTTTTGACATGCCGGAAGATTTGTGCATTGAGCGTAATCGCGCAAGAGCTGATCGCAGTGTCGCTCCTAATGTCGTGAAAAAACACGTCCGCGATTTAATGCGAAGTTTGCGCAATCTGCAAAAAGAAGGCTTCCGTTATGTGCATATTTTACACGGTCAGGAAGAAGTGGATTCCGTGGAAATTGTCAGGACTAAGCTTTGGAATGACAAACGTGACGAGACCGGCCCATTTGACATAATAGGCGACATTCACGGATGTTACAATGAACTTACGGAACTTCTGGAAAAACTCCAGTACGAGATGGATAGGGAATCTCACACCGCCGTGCCACCTGTCGGCAGACGGGCGATTTTTCTTGGCGATTTATGCGACAGAGGACCTGCCAATGCGTCAGTGCTTCATCTGGTAATGAACATGGTCGAATCCGGAGCGGCTCTCTGCGTTCCCGGCAATCACGATGTAAAATTACTCCGTAAACTGAAGGGAAATGATGTAAAGCTGACTCATGGTCTTGATCTCACCGTAAAAGAATTGGAACAAGAACCTCAATCATTTATTGATAAGGCAATACAATTCATTGACGGATTGGTCAGTCATTATGTGCTTGATCAAGGCAAACTTGTGGTGTCCCACGCCGGTCTTTGTGAAAAATATCAAGGCCGCAGTTCAGGCAGAGTCCGAGGATTCTGTCTGTATGGGGACACTACCGGCGAAACAGACGAGTTCGGCCTTCCGGTCAGACTCAACTGGGCGGAAGAATACCGAGGCAAGGCTCTGGTCGTCTACGGGCATATCCCTTCCGCAGAAGCCCGAAGTCTTAACAATACAATCTGCATTGATACCGGCTGCGTCTTTGGCGGAAAACTCACCGCTTACCGTTATCCCGAAGGCGAATTGATTGAAGTTCCCGCCAAACTGGAATACTACGCCCCTATCAAACCATTGAACTATGGCGCCTACATTACAGCTAATGGCTGTGATGAACCCGATATTACAGAAAAAACATTAAACAGCGATAGTAATTGATCAAAACATTTTTTAATCTTTACAAAAAAAGATTTCTTTCATTATAATAGTCATTGGAGGAAAATATGCGAGCGTTGGTAACCATTCAAAAAGTAAGGGAAGTCACTGCCATTCCCGATTCGGATTTTCTTGAGCTTGCGCATGTAATGGGGTGGCAATGCGTTGTTAAAAAAGGCGACTTCAAAGCCGGAGATATGGGCGTTTATTATGAAGTTGACAGTTTTCTCCCGCTTGATGAACGCTATGAATTTTTACGGGCTACTTCATACCGCGACAATGTTGATAACGGTAAAGGTTTCAGAATCCGCACGTTAAAAATGCGCGGACAACTTTCGCAGGGTCTTTTTCTGCCGCTGGAAAATTTTCCCGAACTTGCAGGTTTAAACGAAGGCACGGATGTTACGGAAAAACTCAATGTAAAAAAATGGTATATTCCCGAAACGGCAAACGCCGGCGGTACAATTATCGGAGAGCGCCCTTACGGAATTCCCGCTTCCGATGAAATCCGTATTCAATCCGCCCTTGAATTGCTTGAGGAGCTAAAAGGGAAACCGTACTATATCACCACAAAAATGGACGGCACATCAGGGATTGTCTATTATATTGACGGAAAAATCGGGTGTTGCAGCAGGAACAAAGAGATAAAAGACGAAGAGTCTTCCTTGTATTGGACGCCGGTTTATAAATACGGTCTTAAAGAAAAGTTTGCCAAACTCAGCAAAAACATTGTTTTAACGGGAGAGATATGCGGCCCCGGAATACAAAGAAACAAACTGCGTCTACCCGGTACCGATTGGTATGTATTTGACGTAAAAGACTGGGATGCGGGAAAATATTTCCCCTATGATGAAGCCGTAAAACTATGCGCCGAATTAGGCCTCCCTACAGTCCCTCTTGAAGAAAAAGGCGAACAATTTGATTATTCGCTGGAAACACTCCTTGAAAAAGCCAGAGGCAAATACCCAAGCGGGCTTGATAAAGAAGGAATCGTAGTACGCAGTACACACTCCCCAAAAGCAATATCCTTTAAAGTTTTGAATAATGACGCTCTTCTAAAAGAAAAAGATTAACTTAAGAGAAGGGAAAAGTTAAAAGTGAAAAGTGTCGTCGTTCGTTATCTTTGTGTAAGGTATACGCTGAGCTTGCGAACAACAAACCCACTTCTCACTTCTCACTTCTCACTTTTCAGTTATCTGTTCCCAAGCTATTTTTGCGGCTTCCTGTTCGGCGCTTTTTTTGTTATGACCGGTTCCTGCGCCGTAAACTTTATCTTTTATATGCACTTCCATCCAAAATGTGCGGTCATGTTCCGGTCCTGTGCGCTTTACCATAGCGTATTCAGGATAACAGCGGTATTCCCGCTGGCAGTATTCCTGTAAAATTGACTTATAATCTTTGTGGTAATTGGTACCGGTAACTTTGTCTATTTCAGGCTGGAGACAATCGCTGACAAAATCAAAGGCTGATTTATAACCGGAATCAAGGTACAAGGCCCCTATTAACGCTTCCATCGCGTCGGCAAGAATCGCCTTTTTTGTCCTGCCCCCTGACATTTCCTCTCCCTTGCCAAGCAACAGCATTTTATCAATTTCAAGTTTTAACGCGATACCGGAAAGAATATCCTCAGAAACAACTATGGCTTTTATTTTTGCGAGTTCCCCTTCGGCTTTATCTTTATAAGAGCGGTACAAAAGAGTGGCGCAAACCGCGCCTAGGATGGAATCGCCTAAGAATTCAAGACGCTCGTTGTTTGCTTTATTACCTGTCTCGTTGGAAACAGATCGGTGCATGAATGAAAAATTTAAATTATCTATATTTTTAAATTTAAAACCGGCGGCTTTTTGAAACGCCGCCAGTTTTCTTTTCCTTTCCTTGCTGAGGACGTTTTTACTTTTGTTGGGATTTAATAAATTCGTACGCGTCCTTCACAGTCTCAAATTCATTGGCTTTTTCATCGGGAATATTGATGCCCATTTCTTCCTCAATGG
>Ga0268262_10007125_pt1 | contig 10528 bp, 2 predicted proteins | sample TergutNc150P3_FD_190354 | JGI IMG/M metagenome (GOLD analysis project Ga0268262, IMG submission 190354) | Nasutitermes corniger P3 segment gut microbial community from laboratory colony in Florida, USA - Nc150 P3 (SPAdes) (version 2) | ecosystem: Host-associated > Arthropoda: Insects > Digestive...
GAGAATACGGCCCCAGTTGGCGTCCGCGCCGAAGCAGGCGGCCTTGACCAGGCTGGAAGCGGCGACGGATTTTGCCAATGTTTCGGCGGCGGTTTCATCAGCCGCGCCGTTAACCGTAACGGTGACCAGTTTCGTCGCCCCCTCGCCGTCGCGGGCCATGGCGCGGGCCAGTTTAACGCAGGAATCCTCAAGCGCGCGGGCAAACACTTCGTACGCGGGGCTTCCCGCGGTAATGCGGGGCGCGCCGGACGCGCCGTTGGCCATAATAATTACCGTGTCGTTAGTTGAAGTATCGCCGTCCACGGTAACGCGGTTGAAGGACCGCCGTACCGCGGAGCGCAGGCTTGCGTCCAGCGGTTCCCGGTCTATTGCCGCGTCGGTGGTTATAAAACAGAGCATGGTCGCCATGTTGGGGTGTATCATTCCGGAGCCTTTGGTCATGCCGCCGATACGCACCGGAACGCCGCCTATCTCAATTTCCACCGAAAATCCCTTCATGCGGACATCGGTGGTCATGATCGCCTCAAGCGCGGCGGCATGGCCTGAGGCGTCGCCGTTCAAACTGTTCGCCAAAGCGCCGATGCTGTTCTCAATGGCGGCAATGGGCAGCGGTACGCCGATAACCCCGGTCGAGGCGACCGCCACGTGGGCGGGAGAAAGGGCAAATTCATCGGCGGCAAGCTCTGCCATGCGCCGCGCCGCGGCAAGCCCCGCCTCGCCCGTGCAGGCGTTGGCATTCCCCGAATTGGCGATAACCGCGTGGAGTTTCCCCCCGGCGATATGCTCCTCGCTGACCAGCACGCTGGCCGCTTTTACCCGGTTGAGGGTAAACATTGCCGCCGCGTTACAGCTCTGTTCCGAGTAAATAAGGGCCAAATCCCGTTTTTGTGAGCCGGCCTTGATGCCGCACCAGATACCGCCCGCCTTAAAACCCTTCGGCGCGCATACCCCGCCGGAAACCTCTTTCAATGTATACTCCTGTGCTGTACAGGTTAGCATAAAATGGGGATTAGGGACTAGGGATCGGGGACTGGGGAATAAAAAGGGGGATTTTTACTACAGGGTTGCGCGAGAAAGAATGAAGAGAAGAGTTTAACCACGGAGGACACGGAGTTACACGGAGGAAGAAGAATTAAGATACTAATATCTTAAACCTCCGTAAAACTCCAAGCTATCCAATGGACAGCAGTACTCCGTGGTAAAAATTCTTCTTTTTTTCTCACCCCGCTGCTCTCCCTGTGCCGAAGTATATGGAGGAATAAGATAGTGTATCTTATTTCTCTTCCTCTTCCTCTTCCTCCGTGAAACTCCGTGTCCTCCGTGGTAAAAATTCTTCTTTCTCTCTTAACCCCGCTGCCATTTCTGTACTGAAGTATGTTGATTAATAAAAGGGAAATAACTTAAAATTAACCAATGAAGACACCATTTGCTTTTTTCTGTGCGCTGGGGGTGATGGTGATAATTGCCGGATGTACTACCATTGATGGCGGAGATCCCTATTTTCGCGATGATCCCGGAGCCGGCATTCAACGTCTGCCGGTTGCTGAGTTGCACATAACCGCGGAAACGGTTCGCGCGTGGGAAAAATGGCGGACCAGCGACGGGCGCATTCTTCCCGACACCCGCAGTACGTTTCAGTATATGGATAATCCCTTTGAGGGGGAAACAGCCAGTCCGCCGCGGGCAGGATTGGTCAAACTCAGCGCCTATTATAACCCCTCGTCCGCCGGCAGAAGCTTTGGCGGGTTTGGCATAAGGGCGCCTCTGCCCAACGCGGTGGACATGGACACCGCCGACACCTTTATCGAATTTGATCTGTACTATCCCTTCAGCGCCGCCGGTAAATACATGAGGATGGAAATTTGGTCAACCGATACGGGCGGCGCCGGTTCGCAGGAAGGCTCCGGTTCCAACGACAGATCCGGCAAAGCCGCGGTGTATATACGAACCGAAAACCTGGACGCTATCGGCAATCTTAACCCGGACTGGGTCACCCATTATAACGGGGAGACCTGGTCAAAAAAACATTTTTTGGTAATGTCCGGATCAAAGGGAACCTGGAATTATATAAATATTGACATCAATACCGAAACCGGCGCGCTGCTTGACGGCGATCCGCTCTTTATCGGAAACATTAAAATAACAAAACCGGATCCGGCCGGAATACCGATTCCCCCGGTAGTTGATACGGAACATTACCGTGTTGTCAGGCCCATCAGGGACAAATACAACAGGGCGAATGGCTTGTTCATGATCGGCACCATCGGAACGGGAAAAGTCACCGGGATAAGGGCCCGTCATTATGAAATTTTCGTCAGCGGCCGTAACCTTAAAGCGGCGTATGTGCATCCCCGCGTTCCCCGGTGGTTAAAGGATGAAACCGGATTTGATTTTGCCGACGAGGTTGGCGGCCGTGTTTTTGGCGGCGCGAATCCCGAATATTCGTTTCCGACGGATGAGTATCAACAGATCAGGGATTCCGGAAGGCCGGGGGAATATAAAAGCCACGGCCATGTTTTGGCGTGGTACAATCAGGCCCCTGCCTGGATGACGCAGATTATTCCGGAGAACCTTGGCATGGCCTGGAACGCCGAAGGAAAATTTTACGCCTATGGCAACAACGCCGCCGGGCCCTTTGCCGCGCTGAACAAAGAGCTGGCCCGCAGGGTTTACTTTAACCACATTGTATATGTGCTGCGGCATTTTATGACGACTGACGCCAAATACGATTCCAGCCCCGGGCGGGGGATCATACCATTCCATAGTTTTGACGTGCTCAACGAGGAGATTCACGAAAGCCGGCACAGCATCCTTATTCGGGAAAATCCCCATGTGTGGAAATCCGGCCTGAAAAGCATCTCCTGGCTGGCGGCCATGACGGACGATGATTTTGACGATATAACGCAGCATTATATCTATCTGCTTTTTAAGTACGCCCATATTGCGTCACCTAACGCCCAAATGGCGGCCCGATTCAAGGCCAACTACGACCGTCTGCCCGAATATATGAAGCTGGACGGCCATGATGATAAGGGCAGCATTGACGCGTACGTTACCGACGCTCCCCCGCTGTTGACCTACAACGACTACGGCATAGCCGCTTACACCAAGGCAAAAATGGCGTATAACATGATTAAGGAATTGAACACCGCGTGGCTGTCCGATCCGCTGTATGACGGACGGCCGCTTATTGAAATTATGGGCATCCAGGGGCACGACATACTCAGCCCGACTTTGGCCGGCGACAATGAGGCCGCGGTCGCCCTGTATGCCGGCCTTATCGACGAGGGCCTGCTCAGCGGCATCGCGTATTCCGAACTTGACATCAAGATATCCAATTCAGCTCCCGGCGGCGGGGCGCTTGCCCCCGCTGTTCTGAACCGGAAGCAGGCCGACGCCCTGGGCTATCAGTACGCCCTGCTTTTCAAAATGTTTGCCAAATACGCGCGCTATATCGATCATGTCATAAGCTGGGGTACGGCGGGTTTCGGCTGGCAGAACAGTTATGTGCTGTTTAACGAAAAACAGCAGGCCAACCAGGGCTACTACGGAGTAATGGACCCGGACCGGTTTATTCAGGGACATTCGTATCTGGATTCATATTTTGCGGGGGAGTATGAGAAGGTTAAACAGGGGAGATAAGGTATTTTACGCAACATTTTGTTGTATTTTTATTTGTTCATACAAGTATTCGGGAGCAAAGTCAACTCCATTATCCCAACATATTGTATCCAGCCCGGTTTTTACGGTTCTGAATTTTTCCAAATCCAACAACTCCCGAATAATCTGACGGTGGTCATTCTGTAATTTTTCGTAAAAATCTATCACGCCGACTACACCATCGTTAAATTCAACATATACTTTATAATCTTCTTTTTTTTACCATAAATCATTCAACCATTATTGTCAAATCGGTGCCGTTTCCCCGGCATAATGCCGCCGCAGCCGCCGCTCCCTGAGGCTCTCGAAGGGAGCGGCAACCACTCCGGCTTACGGCAATGGCGGCGTCGTCGCGGATGTATTAAACGCGATTTTGTACGTGCCGGTGGAGTAGGAATAGTTCGGCGTTACTTGTATATAGTACACCTGCCCGCTTGTTAGCGATAGTGAGGTGTATGTGGAGCTGTCAAAATAGAAGTAGTGGAGCGTATTGTTGTTTGAGTCACACACCCGACCGCTCAGGCCATAATAAGAAATCAGCGTGCCAAAACTGACGTGTATATACTGCGGGCTTGCGGTTGCGGTAAATTTGAACCACTGCTCGCCGGTTGACGAGGTAAAATTGCCGTTGGCCCAGGTATTGGCGGTAAGCGTGGCAGCAACGGGCGGCCTTGTTGTTGTATTAAACGCGATCTGGTACGTGCCGCTGTAACTGGAATAGGACGGCGTTACCTTTATATAGTACACCTGCCCGCTTGTTAGCGACGACACATTGGTATATCTGTTACTGCTGTATAACTGTGTCTGACTTCCGACCGTACCGCCGCTCGAATTATACATCTGAATGTACAGGCCATTGGAAGAATTCAGCGTACCGAAATTGACGTGTATGTACTGTGTAGATGCTGTCGCGGTAAATTTGAACCACTGTTCGCCATTCGAGGTAAGATTGCCGTCGGCCCAGGTATCGGCGGTAAGTGTGGTTACGGTAACGCCGATCGGTGACCATGTTGAATTAAACGCGATCTGGTATGTGCCGCTGTAACCGGAAGAGTACGGCGTTATCCTTATATAGTACACCTGCCCGGTTGTTGCTGACGACAGAGAGGTATATCTGGTACTGCTGTTTAAATTTGTTTCGTATCCGACCTGATAGCCGCCTGAATTATACACCTGAACGTTCAAGCCATTGGAAGAATTCAACGTGCCGAAATTGACGTTTATATATTGCGTAGCCGCCGTCGCGGTGAAACGGAACCACTGCACGCTGCCGCTGCCTGATAAAGAAAAATTGCCGTCAGCCCAGGTACCGGCGGTAAGTGTGGTTACGTTAACGCCGGCCGGTGACCATATTGAATTAAACGCGATCTGGTACGTGCCGCTGTAACTGGAATAGGACGGCGTTACTTGTATATAGTACACCTGCCCGCTTGTTAGCGACGACACATTGGTATATCTGTTACTGCTGTATAACTGTGTCTGACTTCCGACTATATTGTTGCTTGAATTATACACCTGAACGTTCAAGCCATTGGAAGAATTCAACGTGCCGAAATTGACGTTTATATACTGCGTAGATGCCGTCGCGGTGAACTTGAACCATTGTTCGCTGGACGACGAGGGAAGATTGCCATCAGTCCATGTGCCGGCGGTAAGCGTGGTTATGGCAGTGCCGGGCGGTAACCATATTGCATTAAACGCGATTTTGTATGTGCCGCTGTAACCGGAAGAGTACGGCGTTACCTTTATATAGTACACCTGCCCGCTTGTCACCGTCCGGGTGATGTATTTGGTATCGCTATATAACCTTGTCTGATCTCCAACCGTACTGCCGTTTGAGTTATACACCTGAACGTACAGGCCATTGGAAGACAGCGTGCCGAGACTGGCGTGTATATACTGCGTAGATGCCGTCGCGGTGAACTTGAACCATTGCTCGCCATTTGAGGGAAGATTGCCGTCGGCCCAGGTATCGGCGGTAAGTGTGGCAGTAATGGGCGGTGACCATGTTGTATTAAACGCGATTTTGTACGTGCCGCTGTAGCTGGAATAATACGGCGTTACTTGTATATAGTACACCTGCCCGCTGGTCAGTGTTTGGGTGATGTACCTGATACTGCTGCTTAAATTGTCCTGACTTCCGACCGTATTGCCGCTTGAATTATACACCTGAACGTTCAGACCATACGAAGAATCCAGCGTGCCGAAATTGGCGTGTATATATTGCGTGGACGCCGTCGCGGTAAATTTGAACCATTGCTCGCCATTTGAGAGAATATTGCCGTCGGCCCAGGTATCGGCGGTAAGTGTGGCAGTAACGGGCGGCCTTGTTGTCGTGTTAAACGCAATTTTGTACGTGCCGCTGTAACTGGAAGAGTACGGCGTTACCCTTATATAGTACACCTGCCCGGTTGTCACCGTCCGGGAAATGTTTGCGGTACTGCTATATAATCTTGTCTGGCTTCCAACCGTACCGCCGCTTGAATTATACACCTGAACGTTCAGGCCGCCATACGAAGAATTCAACGTACCAAAACTGGCGTGTATATATTGCGTAGATGCCGTCGCGGTGAACTTGAACCATTGTTCGCCGGACGAGGGAAGATTGCCGTCGGCCCAAGTATCGGCGGTTAGTGTGGTTACAACAGTGCCGGGCGGCACCCGGAGATCATTAAACGCGATCTGGTACGTGCCGCTGTAACCGGAATAGTTCGGCGTTACCTTTATATAGTACACATCATCGGTTGTTACTGACAGAGAGGTATATCTGGTACTGCCGTATAAATTTGTCTGACTTCCGACCGTATTGTAGCTTGAGTCATAAACCTGAACGTACAGGCCATTGGAAGAATCCAGCGTGCCGAAATTGACGTGTATATTCTGTGTAGTCGCCTTCGCGGTAAATTTGAACCATTGCTCGCCGGACGAGATAAGATTGCCGTCGGCCCAGGTATCGGCGGTAAGTGTGGCAGTAACGGGCGGCCTTGTTATCGTGTTAAACGCAATTTTGTACGTGCCGCTGTAACTGGAATTGTACGGGGTTACCTTTATATAGTACACATCATCATTTGTTACCGACCGTGAGGTATTTGTGGCACTGCTATATAATCTTGTCTGACTTCCGACCGTATTGTAGCTTGAGTCATAAACCTGAACGTACAGGCCATACGAAGGATTCAGCGTGCCAAAACTGGCGTGTATATACTGCGTAGCCGCCGTCGCGGTAAATTTGAACCATTGCTCACCGGACGAAGGAAGATTGCCGTCCGCCCAGGTATCGGCGGTAAGCGCGGCAGCGCCGGGCGGTATTTGTATTGAATTAAACGCGATCTTGTACGTGCCGCTGTAACTGGAAGAGTACGGCGTTACCTTTATATAGTACACCTCCCCGGTTGTTACCGTCTGGGAGATGTTTCTGGTACTGCCATATAACCTTGTCTGATTTACGACTGTACTGCCGCTTGAGTTATACACCTGGACGTACAGGCCATTAGAAGAATCCAGCGTGCCAAAACTAATGTGTATATACTGTTGTGCAGCCGCCGTCGCAGTGAACCTGAACCATTGCACGCCGTTTGCGGAAACCGTGCCGTCCGCCCAGGTATCGGCGGTAAGCGCGGCAGCGCCGGGCGGTGACCATGTTGTATTAAACGCAATCTGGTACGTGCCGCTGTAACTGGAATTGTACGGGGTTACCTTTATATAGTACACATCATCATTTGTTACCGACTGTGAGGTATTTGTGGCACTGCTATATAACCTTGTCTTACTTCCGACCGTATTGTAGCTTGAGTCATAAACCTGAACGTACAGGCCATTGGAAGCACTCAGCGTGCCAAAACTGGCGTGTATATACTGCGTAGCCGCCGTCGCGGTAAATTTGAACCATTGCTCACCGTTTGAGAGAAGATTGCCGTCTGCCCAAGTATCGGCGGTAAGCGTGGCAGTAATGGGCGGCATTGTTGTCGTGTTAAACGCAATCTGGTACGTGCCGGCGTAGCTGGAACTGTACGGCATTACCCTTATATAGTACGCCTGCCCGCTTGCCAGCGACTGGGTGATGTATTTGGTATCGCTATCGCTATTTAACCTTACCTGACTTCCAGCCGTACTGTAGTTTGAGTCATACACTTGTACGTACAGGCTGGACAGCGTGCCAAAATTGGCGTGTATATATTGCGTAGATGCCGTCGCGGTGAATCTGAACCATTGCTCGCTATATGAAGAAGAAAGATTACCGTTGGCCCAGGTATCGGCGGTAAGGGTGGCAGTGATGGGCAACCTTGTTGTCGTGTTAAACGCAATCTGGTACGTGCCGCCGGAAGAGTACGGCGTTACCCTTATATAGTACACCTGCCCGGTTGTTACCGTCTGGGAGATGTTTCTGGTACTGCCATATAACCTTGTCTGATCTCCAACCGTACTGCCGTTTGAGTTATACACCTGAACGTTCAGGCCATACGAAGAATCCAGCGTGCCAAAACTAATGTGTATATTCTGTGCAGCCGCGGTCGCGGTAAATTTGAACCATTGCTCGCCATACGAGGAAATGTTGCCATCGGCCCAGGTATCGGCGGTAAGTGTGGCAGTAATGGGCGGTTTGTCTGTAGAATTGAACGCGATCTGGTATGTGCCGCTGGAAGAATACGGCGTTACCCTTATATAGTACACCTGCCCGGTTGTTACCGTCCGTGAAATGTATTTGGTACTACTACTACTACTACTGCTGCTTAAATTGGTCCGGCTTCCGATCGTACTGCCGGTCGAGTCATATAACTGTACGTACAGGTTGGACAGCGTGCCAAAATTGACGTGTATATACTGCGTAGCCGCGGTCGCGGTAAAGTTGAACCATTGCTCGCCGTTTGCGGAAACCGTGCCGTTGGCCCAGGTATCGGCGGTAAGCGTGATAATAGTGGAGGAAGAAGAAGAGGAAGAAGGCGGGGTAGAGGACGTGTTAAACGCAATCTGATACGTGCCGCTGGAGTTGGAACCGGGCGTTACCTGTATATAGTACACCTGCCCGCTTGTTACCGACCGTGAAATATATTTGTTACTATTGCTTAAACTTGTCTGACTTCCGACCGTACTGCCGCTTGAGCCATACACCTGTACGTTCAGGCTGGTCAGGGTGTCAAAATCGGTATGTATGTACTGCGTGCTTTCGGTCGCGATAAACATGAACCATTGTTCGCCGTTTGCGGAAACCGTACCGTTGGCCCAGGCATTGGCAATAAGCGGGGTTGCCGGAGCGCTGAGAGTGGGGGGGATTACCGCAAGCAGATCGCTTGCAGTAAAATCTTTGGTGTATTCGGTAAAGTTTAATGGATAGATATGTACCGCTTCATTCTTTCCCGCGTATTTCCCGTCTTGTTTAATAATAACGGTCAACAAATAAGAACCGGCTTCCAAATCATCCAGCGTTTGGGTTTGTCCGTTCCCGTTCCCCAAGGTTATGTTTTCGGGACTTAATGAAATAGTGGTCAGTTCCGGCCATTTTTTCAGGGTAATTTCCATCGCAGCGCCTGCCGGGTAGGTAATGGTGTACTTGAATGTCCCTGGCTCTTCGGTATCAACACGGGAAAGGCGGACTTCTACCGGAGTATTGTTTCCCGAGCCAACAATAAACTGCGAAGATACCCCGCTTGCCGCCAGGGTATAAGACTCGGCATCTCCGATATAGGCTTTTACCGCGACGGTGTAATCGCCGACTTCCAAAATAAAAGACCCATTATCAGGGGTTTTCACCTCTCCGTCTGTTTCGCCCGATTTGGTAAAGGTATACTCATATCTATCAAAAACAGTTGAAGGCAGCACCGTCCGTTTTGTTGGTGACGCCGCGTCACTTTCCGTTAAAATGATACTTACTCTCCCATAATCATTTTTTACGGGCATCTTTGGCGGCTCAAGGAGATCAGCACAAGCGGCTAAAACAGATAACAAATAACAACTAACAAATAACAAAGCGAATAAGCCTCTTCCCTTTGTTATTTGATTTCTTCCCTTTGTTATTTGTTCCCTGTTATTTGTTATTTGTCTCATTTTCATTCCTCCTTAAAGCCTGATGTTAGTAGTACTAGTAGTAGTAAATACTAAAGGTTCCGGTATTTCCGCTGGAAAGCGGATATACTTTGATTTTAACTATTCCGGTTCTATATGCTGTGAATGAATATGTATTATTACCATCACCAGTATCAACATCAAATATTTCCTCTCCATTTCCGTAGTAAGCGGCAACTTTTATGTCCAATGTACCGTAGCCATTATCCGTATCACCCCACTGAATGTAATATGTTGTTCCGCTTGTCACGTTGAACGAATACCATACGGCGCTGCCACTGGCGCTGGAAGTAATACTGCCCAGTATTTCAGTATAGGCAGTTAACACGTACGGATTTGCCTCGCTGCCATTGCTGGGACCGACGGGAGAACTGGTGGTATTCCATTTGGCATACAAGGTGATGTTACCTGTCGGATTATAGGAAGAGCCGGCATCGTAATTGGTTCCGGTACCGGCAGCGCTGGTATTCCAGCCGGCGAAAGTATAGCCGGTTTTGGAAAGCCCGCTTCCGCCGGGAAGAGTAATACCGGAGCCGGAAGAAACCGACTGTGCAGGGGGAGCCGTTCCGGTTCCGCCGTTGATGTTAAAGGTCACGGTGTAAGTCACGGTATTAGTGACACTCCATTTTGCGTACAAAGTAACGTTACTTGTCGGATAATAGTAATCATTGGCATCGTAACTGGTTCCGGTACCGGCAGCGCTGGTATTCCAGCCGGCGAAAGTATAGCCGGTTTTGGAAAGCCCGCTTCCGCCGGGAAGAGTAATACCGGAGCCGGAAGAAACCGACTGTGCAGGGGGAGCCGTTCC
>Ga0268262_10007126_pt1 | contig 10528 bp, 5 predicted proteins | sample TergutNc150P3_FD_190354 | JGI IMG/M metagenome (GOLD analysis project Ga0268262, IMG submission 190354) | Nasutitermes corniger P3 segment gut microbial community from laboratory colony in Florida, USA - Nc150 P3 (SPAdes) (version 2) | ecosystem: Host-associated > Arthropoda: Insects > Digestive...
ATTCCCCAATATCGTCATCCCCAAGCTGTCCGTCGGTTAATGTACGCAGCTTTTCCAATAAGGCCGGAGTATGCATACACCAGGCGCGAAGAACATCCAGATATTTATTATCCGGAAACATCTCCTGTCCTTTTTTCAGGTCAATACCATCAATGACAACATCTTTGAAAATATTGGTCTGTCCCACTTTCTCCTCCTTTTCATCATTAATTACTATCTCTTCCTGCTTTTTTATTTGTTTTTCCGAAGGCAGCCAATTTTTTAAAATTTCCCTGAGCCTGAGAGTCTCAATCGGCTTGGAAAGGAAGTCGTCAAAACCTTCATTCAGAAACATTTCCTTCATGCCTGATACGGCGTTGGCGGTAAGGGCGACAATTCGAATTCTTCCGGCTGCCTCTTTGCCCTCTTCTTTTTCCCATTGACGTATACGCTTTACTGTCTCAATGCCGTCCATTTCCGGCATCATGTGATCCATAAAAACAAGATCATAGTTCTGCAGTTTGACAAGTTCCAGCGCCCTGGCGCCGCTGGAACAAAGGTCTATACGCGACTTGTACGGCGTTAAAAGCCCCTCCGCCACGACGAGATTGGGCATTATATCGTCCACCACCAAAAGCCGCGCCGAAGGCGCGATAAAACCGGCGCTGGCGTCTTTCGTTTCCTGCTGTATAATGCCTTTGCCGTTAAGTACATTAGCCACAGGAACAGCATACGCGGGCATGGATAAAACCATGACATTTTCCGCGGTGGCGACTTTTCCAATTTCCTGCAGCAATACCAAAACTGTTGATATGGATTTCTCTTTGATTACCGCCCGCGCTTTTTCCAGGGTTGGCTCTGAGATAAAGGCATAGGAAAAACCCCCGTCGGCGAGTTTTTCCAGGAAATCATCGGCGCTTTCGGCGGTAACGACAATTACCAACAGGTTACGCATGGTTTCCGCCAGGGATTTAAGATACTCAGGGTGGTGATCGTATAACAAAGCAACTTTTACCTTGGGATTATCCACTACAGCCAGTCTGTCGATGTCCACACCGCTCTGTGGAACAACGGCGGTAAACACGGAACCTTTGCCGTATACGCTGGAAGCCGAAACGGTGCCGCCCATAGCTTGGCAAATGCTGCGGGTAATGGAAAGGCCAAGACCGCTGCCTTCAATGCTTTTATTTATTACCATATCAAGGCGGACAAAGCTCTTAAAAAGGCTGTCCATGTCTTCTTCTTTAATGCCAATCCCGGTATCGGTTACCGTAATGACAATGGGAAGATCCTCCTTTTCCTCCGTTCTGGTGCCGGCTGAAATCTTAAGCTGTATTATTCCCTGATTGGTAAATTTGACGGCATTCGTAAGAAGATTAAAAAGTATCTGCCTGATCCTGATTTCATCGCCTAACAGACGGGCCGGCAGATTAGGTTCAACATCGACAGTGAATAAAATCGGCTTTTCCCCTATTCGTATCTGAATAATATTAATAATATCGTCCAGGAGCGACGCCAGGTAATACGGAGCCCGAACGATTTCCAGACTGCCTGTTTCAATTTTGGAAAAGTCCAGAATATCGTCTATCAGCAGCAATAGATTCTGTCCGGCCTGTTTAATCCCTTTCAGATATTCATGTGTTTTGGACACGGTATCCGAATACAACGCCAGTTCTCCCATTCCCATGATGGCATTCAGGGGGGTGCGTATTTCATGGCTCATTTGGGAAAGGAAATTGCTTTTGGCTACGTTCGCGGCGTTGGCTTTTACCGCTTCCGTTTTGGAATTCAAAAGGCCAATTAAGCTGTAGATAAATACCATAATTACTATGACGATCTGCGATATTGTCAGGATATAAATCATCCGCAGGGCCTGAACAATAGGCGCGTCATCTATATCCACGCCGGCGATTGCTGTAATCTTTCCGTCTTTATCAAATATCGGAGAATAGGCGGTCATAAGGCCCTGCCAATCATCAACATACTGCCGGTAATCAGAACAGATTGTTTCTCCGTCTTCCAGCGCTTTTAATATCCAGGAACTGTTGTCGCGGAACGTATAAGGCCTGGTATCCAGGCCTACGCGCGTTTCTTCGTCAAAATCATTATCTATAATATATTGCAGCTTGTCCCCGCTGGGTCGTTGATAATGAACATACAAAACATCCATTTCCCGGGAAAATTCGCGGAGCTTGCGGCGCAATTCCTGATACGACGGCAGCGTCATGTCCGTGACTGTTTGATATTGATTCAGTTCTTCCGCGGTAACAAACCGGGCCGCCAATTTGCTTGAGGCCATTAACCTTTGGCGTATATTATATACCATTGTACGCATGGAAGAAGAAATATAAAAATTTGCATAACCTGTCACAATACATATTATGATGAAAGCAAAACTATATGAAATAAACATAAAATTTTTTTTAATAAACTGCTTGATCATTGCTCCTCCAGCTTTTTGTAAATTGCTTCATATTCAAGGTTGTCAACCTGTTCTCTCAGCCATTGTACCAGCTCCCCTCCCTGTTCATATTCGTTTGCTTCAAGCTTTTCCAGTATTTCATCCATTACCTTGACGTTATAGCGCCTGGCGGCTTCTGTAAGTCTTTCCAAAAGAGCCGGATCGGGCTTCTCGCACACGGGTTTTGCCCCCGCCTGCTTCGTAATCAATGTAAAAAGTTCTTTAAGCTCTTCAAATATTTTTTCGACATCTTCGATGAAAGAAGCATTATTCATCTCGATGAATTTCATATCACGGCTTCTGGCCGCGTTTTCAAGAGCTTCCGCCTGTTTCCCCGCCATATCGGCGCATATGCCAAAAGACGCGCCTTTTATGCCATGAACAGTAATAGTATAGTCCTTTATGGCTTCTTCGGACAAGTTCCCGTATTTTATATTTTTTATTCTGTCCAGCAGGGCCGGAGTATGAAGGTAATAAGAGCGCAGTACTTCCAGGTACGCTTTTTCTGTGTAACGCGTTTTTCCGGTACGGATGTCAACGCTGTCCATAATGAAACCTTCTGGAAAAATAACCTTCGATTCCGCCGATTCCCGCGTTTCCATGTTTTGTATCTGTTTTTCAACCGGAAGCCAGGCAGCCAGGGTATAGTCCAGTTTTAAAATTTCAATCGGCTTACTGAGATAATCGTTAAAACCGTTGGAAAGAAACATTTCCTTCATCCCTATAATCGCGTTAGCTGTAAGCGCGATGACGGGCAGGTTTTTGTAATAGTCCCCGTCCAGGGCGCGAATGGCCCTGGTGGCCTCAATGCCGTCCATTTCCGGCATCATGTGATCCATGAACACAATGTCATAGTGTTTATTCTGTACCATTGAAATCGCGGCGGCCCCGCTGGTACATGTATCGACATGGCTCTTGTATATTGCCAAAAGTCCCGATGTGACGACCAGGTTGGTATGAATATCATCCACCACAAGGATTCGCGCGTCAGGCGCTATAAAATTTCCTCCCTGTGATTTCGACACTATTCCCGTTTGGTGGTTAAGCACATTGGCAAGCGGAACGGCGTATACCGGCCTGGATAATACGGGCATATTCCTGAATGTTATGGTTTCCATGGAATTGACAACCAGAACAAGCGTTGTGGCAAGCGATTTACCTTTGACAACCATTCTTGCTTTTTCGGCAATATCAGCGCTGATAAAGGCAAAATGATAATTTCCGCTGGCAAGGGTCTGCAGGAAGTCGTCCGCGTCCGTTTTTAGTCTCACAGGTACGCCCATGTTTCCCAGGGCAAAAACCATTGACTTGGCGTAAAGCGGCTGTTTTTCAAAGTAAAGAACGGATTTTTCACCGGGGTTTTCCACCAGCGCGATCGGCTCTTTTTCGTCAATGATCTGGGGAAGAACCGCTGTAAAAATAGAACCTTCGCCGTACTTGCTGTCGGCGGTTACATCGCCTCCCATAGCCTTGCAGATGCTTTTGGTAATCGCGAGCCCAAGACCGGTTCCCTCCACACCCTGGTTTTTTTTCATGTCCAGGCGCGTAAATGTACGGAACAGGTTAGACATATCCTCTTTACGTATACCAATGCCCGAATCTGAAACTTCATAAACAAGTCTAATCACATTGCTGTCCAACGGATCTATATGGTATGTCAATGTCAGCCGGATGAACCCTTTATGGGTGTATTTAACCGCGTTGGAAAGAAGGTTTACCAGAACCTGCCGTATCCTCGCTTCGTCACCCTTAAGCATATTGGGAAGGGAAGAATCCAAATCAACGACAAAAAGGATGGGTTTCTCCGAGACCTTTACCTGGATCATGGTAACCACATCGTTAATAAGGGTGGAAAGCGAATAAGGTGCGGTTTCTATTTCCATTGTGCCGGCTTCGATCTTTGAAATGTCAAGAATATCATTTATGATAGCCAAAAGATTAAGGCCGGCCTGCTTGATGCTTCCAAGATACTCCTGGGCCTGGGGCAGATTGTCCGTGCGAAGGGCAAGTTCGCTCATGCCAATCACGGTATTCATGGGGGTGCGGATTTCATGGCTGGTCTGGGCAAGGAAAACCGATTTTGCCTTGCTGGCCTGCTCTGCCTGTTCTTTGGCTTCAATGATTTCCGTAAGATCATAGAACAGGAGGATTATGCCTTCAATTCCTTCCTTGGCGTTCATCATCGGCGCGATATTGATCCTGTAATGCCTGAGCTCTTTATCCTTCCCTATGGGTAAAACCCTGTCCACGACTTTTACTTCTTTTTCAGCTAACGCCTGTATCAGCGCGTCAAGAATAAATTTGATGCTGGCCGTGTCCGCGTACCATTTGGAAAATTCATCAAATGACTGGTTGCTGATAAACCCTATATTTGTTATCCCGACAAGCTTCAGAAAAGCGTCTGAACAATACAAAAGACGCAGGTTCTGATCCAAGATCAAAATAACGTTTTGCATATTTTTCAGGAGCAGGTTGAAAAACTCTCTCTGCCGGGCGTTCTTTGCCAGCAGGTTCTCGTACATTTGATCCCTGGAACGGCTGTACCAGTTGATACGATCAATAGTCTCTTTGGCTGTCTGGTACTTGCGACTCAGCCCGTTATATTCCGTTAAAAGCCGCTTGTTTTCTTCTTCGAGAAGGGCAAGTCTGGTATCAATTGAATTATCATCAGCCATTGCTATTACCGCCTAAAACTGACAAGCTATAAGGGCATATTGGTGGAAACGGTTCTCCAATTCCCCTTTTTCCGTATAGCCCGGGCAGATTTCTCCGCCCGAATTAATAAACAGCCATGAACCCGGGTAACCGTCCAATTCCTTAAATACCAATTCAAACTCCGCCTGTGAGCTTCCTCCCAAAGCGACATTGCGAAGAAAACATGAGAACATAATAAAACCTCTCCCGCTATTGTCATTTTTCAGGCTCTGAGTCATGGCCCTCGCGCTTTCAAGCACGGAATTCGCCGTGACCGCCCCCAAATTCAATATCCCGCCGGTCTGTACTTTCCTGCTGCACATAAGATGCCCTTCGGGATTTATATCCTGAAGGACAACCACATTTGTCTCATTGTTGGGGTATTCTACTACCAGCGGATACACCAGGATGCTTTCATACATGCCATCCTGAAAAAACCCCATATCTTTAAGAAAAGACAGCCCGGGCCTGTTGTTTATGCTGATAATCCGGTTCCCCACGGCCTCGGTAATGACCGCGTCCCAGGACAGAACCGAATTTTCCGGAAAAAAAGAATGAAAGAACCGGGGCTTTACCGAACCTCTGAAAAGAAGCAAAGCTATCCTGTCGCCAAAAGCCCCGCTTTCACCGGAGTTTTTAAAAATTACTTTGGGATACTGGATACGGGTATTCATATCCAGGGCAAGGGAACCAAATACCGGTATCCCTGTGCAGGCGCGATCCAGAGTTACCGTCATGACATCTCCGGGCACGCTGGTCATTGTCGGCGAAAAAGCAAACGCCATGGATGGGGATTCCCCAGGGGAAGAGGCAACGCGGCGGTAAAGATCGTGAACACATTCCTCAACATTTTTTTCATTCAGGGCCCCGGAAACACCGGTGGTAAAACCTATATCATCGCTGGTAAGAATTGTTACAGTCAGAATAACATCACTGCCAATGGCGGGGTCGTCCGCTATAGCGGGGGCGCCTGCGGCCGCGGGGATGCCAAAATACAGAGAAGTACAGCCCACGACATCCAAGGGCAGGCTATTATACACCGCTTCCGCCACGCCCGTTTCAACGAATGTCACATGACAGAAAAGCAGGGCAACGGAGTTTTTCAGGAGGCTGTTTTTTATATCCAAAAGCTGTAAGATTTCCCGAACCGCTTTCCCCGGATCATCCAGCTCCTGGGTATACGCGTTCAATATTTTAATCATATATACCCCCGCTGTTTAACGGGTTTTCTTTCCATGTGCTTGCTACGTTGTTTATCTCTTCCTGAACATCCCTGAACGCGTTAACAACCTTGGGATCAAACTGCGTCCATTCGTTTTCAAAAATGATATTGCTTGCCTGGATATGGCCCAGCCCCTTGCGGTAAACGCGCGTTTCCATAAGCGCGTCATAAACATCCGCCACCGCCATAATTCTCGCGCAGAGGGGGATATTTTCTTTTTCCAGGCCTTTTGGGTAACCCTTGCCGTCATAACGCTCGTGGTGGGATCCGGCAATAAGGCTGCCATAGTAAAGATACCGCTGGGCGGGCATACGCTGGTACATCCTTTCCACGATTTGCGCGCCTATTTCCGCGTGACGTTTCATAATGGAAAATTCCACGTCATCAAGCCGTCCGGTTTTCAGCAGTACGCGGTCGCTGATGGCGATTTTTCCTATATCGTGCAGAGGAGCCGCGCGCACCATCATCTGCAATTCCGAGTCATTGAGTTCATCCGGAAAAACTTCCTTTTTAATCAGATCCCTGCCAAGAATATCAACGTATTTTGACGTGCGAACCACATGGCCGCCGGTGTTTTCATCACGACATTCAATCATCTCCGCGAATGAGATTGCTATATTGTCTGAAAGGGCCGTAACTTTTTCTTCGGTCTGGACCTGATAGGAAGCAAAACGCAGATGCAGTTCAATTCTGTGCAGCAGTATGCTTTTTTCCGCCGGTTTCATGATAAAATCCCTTGCGCCCAATTCCAAAGCCTTTATCTCGACTTCATAACTGTGACTGGCCGTGAGGAAAATTACCGGTATCCGGTTCAGGTAAGGGTTCTGCTTTAACTTTGAAATGACATCAAACCCGTCCATATCGGGCATTTCAACGTCCAGCAGGATCAGATCGGGTTTTTCTTTGGTGCATATCTGCAAAGCCAACAGGCCGGACTTTGCCAGCGAAACCTCATATTCGCCCGAAAGATGGGCGGATATCTGTTTGAGAATTGAAAGGTTGTCGTCAACTACCAGTATTCGTTTCATTATACACGCTCCATCCATGTTCTTTAAATGTCAAATTCGTTGTCACGTTCAGAGAAGCAATTTTATCCATTATTTTTTCAAAGACATCCACAACCCTGGGATCAAATCTGGTGGCCCGCCCGGCAAGTATTTGCTTGCAGGCCTCTTCGTGGGAAATCCCCTTGCGGTAAACCCTGTCGGTGATTAAGGCGTCATACGTATTGACTACCGCCAGAATCCTGCAGTACAGGGGAATATCCTCTCCCGCCAGGCCCTGCGGATAGCCTGTGCCGTCAAAATTCTCATGGTGGCCCTCGGCGAGAATCATCGCTACTTTCAGATATTGCTGGCTGGGAGTACGATCATAAACGGCCTTCAGCACCTGGCAGCCGATAGTAGTATGCTTTCTGACTTCCTGCACTTCCATATCCGTCAGGGGACTGCGCTTCAGCAGGATAATGTCGCTTATGCCAAGTTTCCCGATGTCATGGAAGGGGGCGGCGCGTTTTATCAAGTCCGCGTCCTCCGCCTTAAGCGCGTTTCCAAAAGTTCCCTCGCTAAGAAGCTCTTTAACCAACAGCTCTACATACTCTCCGGAACGCAGCATATGAATGGCCGCGTTATAATCTTTGCAGTCCAGTAATTCCGCGAACGAAATCCCGATATTGTCTTCCAGTTCCTTTACCATGTGTTCCAGGTGAAGCTGGTATATGGAAAACTGGAGATGCAGTTCTATTCTGTGGTGCAGTATCTCGGCATTGGCCGGCTTGGTGATAAAGTCCATAGCTCCCGACTCCAGGCATTTTACCTCTGTTTCGGCGTCGCGGTTGCCTGTCAGGAAAATAACCGGTATTTGCTTTAAGCGATCGTTTTCCTTCAGGCGGGCTATTGTTTCAAAGCCGTCCATGCCGGGCATTTCAACATCAAGAAGAATCAAATCCGGCTGTTCCTGAGCGCAAATCTGCAGCGCCAGTTCCCCGGACTTTGCCAGTGAAACATCGTAATCTTTGGAAAGCAGGGCGCTTATTTGTCTGAGGCTAACAAGATTGTCATCTACAATCAGTATCGATTTCATAGCTATCTCCCCTGCTATTATCAGGCACTCTTAAGGTGCTGTTTTATCTTTTGGTGCAGTATATCGGCATCGGCCGGCTTGGTGACAAAGTCCACGGCTCCCGAACCCAGGCATTTTTTCTGTGTTTCAGCGTCGTTGTTGCCCGTCAGGAAAATCACCGGAACATTCTTTAATTGCGCGTCTCCCTTCAGGCGGGCTATTGTTTCAAAGCCGTCCATACCGGGCATTTCCACGTCAAGCAGGATCAAGTCCGGCGGTTTCTGCGCGCAAATCTGCAGCGCCAGCTCACCGGACTTTGCCAGTGAAACTTCGTAATCTTTGGAAAGCAGGGCGCTTATCTGCTTGAGGCTGACAATGTTATCATCTACTATCAATATTGATCCCATAGCTACCTCTCATTACGTTCCGATCTGGCCGGGCACAAGGCTTTCAAGTTTCTGGCGGATGGCGTCATATTCAAGGTCATCCATCTGCTGGCGCAGCCAGGAAACAAGCTCCTTTCCCGAATCGTAATCATATTCCTCAATGGAACACATGGTTTCTTCCATTAATGTGGATTTATAGGACTTTACCGCGTCCAGCAGCCTGCCAAGGAGGACCGTTTCCGGAGCGTGTTTCTTTGGCTTTTTATTTTTTCCTACATCAACTTTTTCCAGCAATTCCCCTATCTTCGCAAGCAGCGCTTCCGCCATCGCAATAAACATGGAATTATCCGCCTGAACTTTCCCGATATTCCCGCTTTTGGCATAGCGTTCCAGTTCTTCCGCTTTAGCGCTTATTTCGTCGGCGCATATACCCAGGCTGGCTCCTTTAATGCCATGTACCGTAATGGCGTATTCAGGCAGATTTTCAAAATAGGGATTCCTCATTTTTTCAAGCAGAGCCGGAGTATGCTTATGCCAGGAGCGAAGAATATCCAGATACGCGGCGTCATTGTTGTACTTTCTTTTGCCCCGGACAAGATCAATCCCTTCTATTAATACGCCGTCCAAAACATTATAACCGGTGTTTTCAATAACGGGCGCCGTCATTTCCGCCTGTTTAAGAACTTCAACGCTTTTCCTGTCCCGCACCCAGGTATTCAAAACAGCGTCCAGCTGCACAATGTTAATTGGTTTCGCTATAAAAGCGTTAAAACCCTTTGAAAGGAACATTTCCTCGTTTCCTGTAAGGGCATTGGCTGTAAGGGCTACAATGGGCACCGCCTTGCCATAATCGCCCTGAATCTCATTCCTGATAATCCTGACCGCCTCAATGCCGTCCATTCCGGGCATCATATGATCCATAAGAACCAGATCATAACCGGAGGCCGCGTCTCCTTCGCTGAATACCTTGATTTTTGATATGGCTTCCTGACCGCTCGAAGCGGTATCAACAGAAAGGCCGTATGGCAGCAAGAGGCCTTTGGCGACATCCAGGTTTGTCTCAACATCGTCAACAACAAGCACCTTTCCGTAAGGCATATGGTTCCGGACCAGCCGCAGGCCGTCAATGTTATGAATATCCTTATAATGGAAGCCTTCCAGATCCCGCACAATGTTATCCCCAATGGGAGTTTCATCAACAATCCGCTGGGGGATTTTCATGGTAAAGGCGGAACCCTTGCCATATTCACTTTCCACGCTGATAGAGCCCTTCATCAACGTTAACAGTTTCTTCGTAATGGACAAGCCTAGCCCTGTACCTTCAATATGGCGGTTTGCCTTTGTGTCAAACTGCTGGTATTCGGAGAACAGCTTTGAAAGATCCTCAGGTCTTATGCCGCGCCCTGTGTCTTTTACAACATAGGTAATCCAGGCGGTATCCCCTTTCTTTTCCCAGCCAATCGATAAAAGAACGGTTCCCTCATTGGTGTATTTGATGGCATTGGAGAGTAGGTTGTTGAGTAACTGCTTTATCCGCAGCTCATCGCCGAAAAGCATTACAGGGATAGTCGGGTCAATCTTCATTTTAAACATCAGGCGCTTGGATCCAATCCGCATAATATTAAGCTGGACAGTATCATTAATTATGCTTGGCATATCGTAATCCACGGGGATTAATTCCAGGTTACCCGCCTCGATTTTTGAAATATCCAGAATGTCATTGAC
>Ga0268262_10007127_pt1 | contig 10527 bp, 7 predicted proteins | sample TergutNc150P3_FD_190354 | JGI IMG/M metagenome (GOLD analysis project Ga0268262, IMG submission 190354) | Nasutitermes corniger P3 segment gut microbial community from laboratory colony in Florida, USA - Nc150 P3 (SPAdes) (version 2) | ecosystem: Host-associated > Arthropoda: Insects > Digestive...
AGTATTCAAACTGAAAAGATTGAAATGTTTTACGCGGAGATAAAGATATGAAAAAATCTTCTACCTTCTTGTTTTGTTTAAGGTTGTTTTTCTACTTTAGCGTAATTGCATTGATATTGATTCATCCGGGAGTTACCGTTTCCTTTGATAATATCGGTATTATTCAGTGGTTTTTAATTATTCCGCTAATGGCGGTGCTTGCTTTTATTCCCGAACAAAAAATTAAACGCCGCACAAGGGTGATTATTTCTTTTTCGCTGTTGTTTTTGTTTTCAATAATTGCTGGAGGATTTAATGTCAACGCATTTGCACCGCTAGCGGCTGGATTTATAAGTTTTGCGCTTACTTTTTTATTGTTTAACCGTAAGCCGATTTTTTCGAGACTTGCAAAAATCACCGTGATTGAGCCATTCTTCTTGGCGTGGGTGGGCTTGCGTCTGCTGTCACTTTCGCGCTCCGGCGAAGATATTGCGGGGCAGAGTATTACCCTGACGCAGTTTATTTTGTTTTGGACGGCGGTAGTTTTTCTTTTTCACAATGTGATAATTTATTTGTGCCTATACCCGAACAGCCGTAACAAGGCGTGGAAAGAAGGGCTTGTTTTTTTTCTTTCTGCAGGGGCGGTATTGATTGTTGTGCTGTTTGTTCTGCCCGCCGATTTTGTCCGTAATACCGTAATTACAAATTTAACCTCGGAACGAATACCGCAAAAAATTTCGCAGTCCGATTCTGATCGCGGTATTCCGCAAAGAAGCAAGGGCAGAAGAACCCGCCCAAAAGGCGAAGGCAAGGGCGAATTACGCGGAATGTCAGAATACGATTGGCCGGGCAGGGGAGACGGTTCGGGAGAAAGACGCCAATACATGGTGATGATTGTCGCTTCTGACAGAGAGCCTGTGTATATGGGAAACATATTCAGAGGTCAGCTTGACCCCGTTAAAGGATTTATAGCGAATCAAAATGAACCGTTAAATGACTTGGCGAATCAACGTTTTTTTGTCACATGGTTCAGTAACGATCAGGAGCATGACACCGGCAGAAAAAAGCAGGAAGTTTTTTCGCTCTCAACTCTACCCCAAAAATATCTGCCGTACCGCCCCATAGCTATCGATCCTGTAATTCTAAGCGATGACACGGGCCCCCTTCGTTACATTCATCAGGTGGTGTCAAACACGCACTTTGGCGATCCTCTTCTGCTTGTTCACAAAAAATCACGCCCCTTTACCACGTTTGAAAAATCCGCGCTTGCCGCCTATCTTGAAATTCCGCTTGAAGAAGACGAGAAAAAATTATTTGAAGAATATTTGCATAACGCGCTTTCAACATGGCAGTCTGACAGAAATGAAATTATTGGCAGTGATCCTTATTTAGGTTCAATATTTTCCAATCAGGCTGCAAATGATCAATCAGTGAAGGGCGAAGGTGGCAATGAACAACTGGAAAATATTATCGCTTTACTGGTCAGTTTTTCTAAGTACCAGTATAACCTTAATCCCGACGATGATCATTCCATTGCCACTTTAAAAGATTTTATTACAAATTCCAATGAAGGGGATTGCGTCGAGTTTTCCAACACTCTCGCCCTTCTCGGTAGGTTAGCCGGTATTCCCTCCCGTGTCGTTACAGGTTATCTTGTGGCTGAAAATCTGCAAACAGAAGCCCATCTTCGCGGACTTGCCATGTTACGCAACAAACTTCCCGTCCTGCAAAAGTTCCCATTTGACAATTTGTTCATGGTTACAAATCTCCATTCCCATTCATGGACTCAATTTTTCATTCCCGATTACGGCTGGCTGGATTTTGAAGCCACCGCCTTTTCTATACCTCCCATGGGTATGGGCGATTTTAACAACTGGGATGTGGTTATTCCCCTCTTTGACGATCAGCAAACTTTTTCAAACGTAAAAAAATTCCCATGGCGGGCGGTAGGAAAAGCGGTCATCAATCTGGCAATTATAGCCCTAATCTGCGCTTACGCCCTCCGTTACGGCCGCGAGCTGATACTGTACATTAATTCCCGCAACGCCAGCCGCGACATCCGAAGCAGAACGCGCTCCCTGTACCTGCTCCTCCTTGCCCGCCTAGCCGCGGACGGTCAGCCAATAAAACCCGCCTCAAAAACCGCCACCGAATACTCACAGCTATTCCGTGGTAAAGAGGACAACTCTTCTTGTTTCAAACCATTTACCGAAATCTACTCCGAACTCCGCTGGCGGCAATTCAATGACCCCGCGGAAATGGAAACCCGCTTTGACAAACTCAAGAGCGAGTACCAAGAAATCCTTAACGCCACCCGCAGAAAAGGACTACACCGCCTGTTTATCCGTATCATCAGTCTAAGAGGGTTAGCCTATTTATGAAAAACTTAGTATTTCCCCATCCATCAAAGGAAACATCCTCATCTATTAAAAGAAAAAACGTTATGAACAATAATACCCTATTCAACTGCGGCGTGGGGGGGAATACGCCTTATATGGCGAGTTTCCTCCGAGCCAGAGAAGGCGTATTCCCCCCCACGCCGCAGTTGGGTAGCGTACTAATCTTTATAATTGTTTTAACTCTATTAATACTGAGTTCATGTTCGCGCGCCAATGACTGGGTGCAATTTAGAGGCGAAGACGGAAGAGGCGTAAGCAATTCACGCATTACCCCTCCCCTAGGCATACGATGGAAAATAAAACTCCAATCCGGCAACGAAAAAATCCGCGCGTTAAATCCGCCCATAGTCATGGGTGACACTATTTATTTCGGTTCCGATGACGGTAATTTTTACGCCTTGGACGTGGAAAGCGGTTATATGCGCTGGGTGTTTAAAAGCGGCGCGGAAATTAATTCAATCCCGTCTTCGGATAAGGATAATATTTATTTTGGCAGTAAGGACGGAAAACTCTATGCCCTGTCATGTGAAACAGGACAGGTTATTTGGACTTTTCAGGCGGAGAGCCAGATCAATTCACAGGTGCAAAAATACGGGGACTATATCATTTTTGTAGGGGATGCGGACGCCGTTTATTTTCTATCCGCGCAGGGCGAGGAGAAATTTAGGATTAAAAATCCGGGCTGGTATAATTATTCATTCCTTGTGGCGGATGACATAATGTATATGGGTACGGGTCCTAAAGTGGAATTGGTCGGTCCATTCAATATAAAAAAAAGAGAGTTTCTGTGGTTAATGGATTATCATGAAATGAATGCCATCTGGTATTCATTTACGGCAATCCGTGGGGATCTGTTGTACATGGGAACGGCGTCTGTCGCTATGGATACGACATACCTCGGTTACCACGCATATAACCGTCATACTGGAGAATTGGTTTGGCGGAAATATCAGGAAGGTAAATTTTTCTCTAGAAGTTATAATGATGTTTGGGAATATTTTTTAAGAAATTTAGATATTTTAGATTTTTTGTCTCCCGCCGTATGGAAAGATCTTGTTATTTTTACAGGCGGCGATAATACGGCCCGCGCGTTTGACGCAAAAACAGGAGATTTAAAATGGGAAAAGATATTTGATTCTCCCGTTAGTTCCGCGCCAACAATCGCGTCGGGACGGGTTTACTTCGGGCTTATGGGAGATAAGTATACTCCGCCTAAATTGATATGTATTTCCGCAAGAGACGGCAGACTCCTTTGGCAGATGGAAACCGAAGGTTCAATCCTGTCCGCGCCTGTAATTGCCGGTAAAAGGGTAATTTTTGGCACTGATAAAAGCGTATTTTACGTACTGGAACGGGTTTTTTAATTTTTGACAAAGGCATAAAAAAAGGGCTGTCTAATAAGTTTGAATTTTACCACGAACCACACGATCCAACACGAACAACGACAAAATATGTACAAAAAGTTCGTGGTGTTCGTGGTAGAAATTCTTCTTTTCGGACGGCCCCTTCTTAATTTTTTGGGTACAGGGACTGTCTTTCATCTAAGACTTCCTGTCCTCCGGATTTAAGCCATTCTTTAACGCCATTTTCCCAGACATGGTTAAAATTCTCAGGCTTTGCCGTAATTGCCAGCGATAGAAGGTCATCGGCTTTTTCACGTAGATCGCCTGAATATTGATTAATTTTTGTAGTCGCCTGCCAAATCGCCGGTCCGCGAGCGTTGGTGGTAGCGGCAGTGTAAGCGGTTAAAATAACATCAGGTGATATGGTACCGTAACTTAAACCTACAACCTTTGCGTTTAACTCGTCACTACCCAATTCAATGCCGTTTATGGGTATTGTCATATCGATATTGTTTGGCGAATTCATAAACCATGTGTGCAGAGGGGGTGTGGCGATAGTCTGGGGAAGTCCGTTTACTATTTTGTGGTTTACGCCCTCCTGACCAATCTGCAGGAAATTGAAATTTTCAGGTTTTGAAAGCCAGTTAAGGTATTTAAGGGCGGCGTCTTTATTTGGAGAGAAAGAAGGAATGAAAATTCTGAATCCGGCTTTATCCGTTAATTCTTTATTTTTAGTAATGCTAATCGGAATATAATCCGCACCCGGTATATTCTTGCTCAGTTCAACCAGAATATTCGTATCTGTTCTGTAAATGGAATCCCAGTTTTGGCATATAGCGCCTACAACGCCGCTCTTTATTTGGTTGGTAAAATCATCAGCGGTTGTCATTAATGGGAAATCCTTAAAAATGAGGCCTTCGTTGTACCATCTGTTCATTTCTTGTACGCCTCTTTTATAACCTGGCATCAGAATATAGCGATCCGCGATGAAATAAACCCAGCGATCCCTATCGGATAATTTAGAATCCAGGAAATTGTTAATAAAGTCCGCAAGCCCCCAGCGGACATCTTGATTTATGCCAAGGGGTACAACTCTGTTTTTGCCTACATTACCCGGATCGCGGTCGCGGAACGCTTTTAACGCCCGATAAAATTGGCCTATGTCTTTTGGAACAGGTAAATTAAGTTTATCAAGCCAGTCTTTGCGGATAAACGTATTCCTTTGAGGAGTAGTTGTGCGATAATTACGAACCGAATAAATTTTTAATGTAACAGGGTCCTGATCGCGGTAGATTAAATCCTTGCCTGGAAATGACGGGTCCGGACCGAGTAATTTTTTTAAGTCGGGCAGGTAAGAATCAATATAAGGCGCTAAATCTAAAATACCGCCCTTATCACTAAAATCGCTTATCATGTCCAAGTTGTAGGTAAAACAAAGATCGGGAGCGTTGTTGGAAGCCATTAAGTTGACAAGATCAGTAGTTTCTGACCAGCGGCCTATCGGAATAAAAGTAACGTCAATATTAAGATCTCTCTTTACTTTTTCTTTAATCCAGTTTGTCCATGCATTATTATGCGCAGGCGTTCTTCCGCCGTCTGAACCGCGGTCAAAAATTTCCACATTTAGTTTTCCTGTTACATGAAGATTTTCGGTACCCTGATTAGAAGTATTCTTTTTGGTACAACCAAAAGTTAATACTACTAAAAGAGCAATCAAAATCACAACAATTTTTTTCATACTATTTCCTCCAAAAAATATTTAATTTATGTCTATACAAAGTATAGGCAATAATTCTTAAGTTTGCCCATTTAACTCTTTTGATGATGCTTTTAATTATAGCATGCCGGGTTTCAAAAAAAAGCCTGACCTTCTTCGGTCAGGCTTTTTGAGTTGTTTAAGTTTTATTTCGGATACAAGGCCTGTCTTTCATCCAAGACTTCCTGTCCTCCGGATTTTAGCCAATCCTTAACGCCGCTATCCCAGATACGGTTAAATTCCACGGCTTTTGCCGTAATTGCCAGCGATAGAAGGTCATCGGCTTTTTCACGCAGATCGCCTGAATATTGATTAACTTTTGTAGTCGCCTGCCATACTGCCGGTCCGCGAGTGTTTGTCGTGGCGGTAATATAAGCGTATGAAATAACATCAGGTGATATAGTGCCATAACTCAAGCCTAAAACTTTTGCATTTTGCGCGTCACTTCCCAATTCAACGCCGTTCATGGGCATTGTTATATCAACATTGTTTGATGAATTCATAAACCAGGGGTGTTGAGGGGGGGTGGCGATAGTCTGGGGAATGCCGTTTACAATTTTATGGTTTACGCCTTCATTTCCAATTTGCAAAAATTGGTAATTTTCAGGTTTTGCAAGCCAGTTAAGATATTTAAGGGCGGCGTCTTTATTCGGGGAAAAGGAGGGAATAAATATTCTAAGTCCGATTTTATCCATCACTTCCTTGTTATTGGTAATGTTAATAGGAACATAATCCGCGCCCGGTATATTCTTACGCAGATCGACCAGAATATTCATATCTGTTCTGTAAATGAAATCCCAGTTTTGGCAAAAAGAACCGACAACGCCGCTCTTTATTTGATTGTAAAAATCATCAGCGGTTGTCATTAACGGAAAATCTTTAAAAATGAGGCCTTCGTTGTACCATTTATTCATTTCCTGTACTCCTCTTTTGTAACCGGGTAACATGATATTGCGATCCGCAATGAAATTAACCCAGCGATCCCTCTCGGTTGTTTTTGGATCAAGGAAATTGTTGATAAAGTCCGCAAGCCCCCAGCGGACATCCTGATTTACGCTAAGGGGTACAACCCTGTTTTTGCCGACATTACCCGGATCGCGATCGCGGAATATTTTTAACGCTTGATAAAATTGACCCATATCTTTAGGAATGGTCATTCCAAGTTTATCAAGCCAGTCTTTGCGGATAAATATGTTTCTTTGGGCAATATTCGTGCGATAACTGCAAACTGAATAAATTTTTGATGTCTTGGAATCCTGCTCACGGTATATTAATTGCTTGCCTGGGAATGACGGGTCATCTCCGAGTAATTTTTTTAAATCTGGCAGGTAAGAATCAATATAAGGCGCTAAATCAAAAATACCTCCCTTATCCCTGAAATCGTTTATCATATCATAATTGTAGGTGTAACAAAGATCGGGGGCGCTGCCGGATGCCATTAAGTTGACAATGTCGGTGTTTTCCGACCAGCGGCCTATCGGAACAAAAGTAACATCAATGTCAAGGTCTTGCTTTACTTTTTCCTTAATCCAATTTGTCCAAGCGTTGTTATGCGCAAGTGTTCTTCCTCCGTCCGAACCCCGGTCAAAAATTTCCACGTTAAGTTTTCCCGTTACAGGAAGATTTTCGGCGGTTTGTTTAGGAGTACTAGTTTTTTTGCATCCAAAAATTATTGCTATTGACAGAACAATTAAAACTATTACAATTTTTTTCATATTATTTCCTCCAAAAAATATTTAATTTATGTCTATACAAAGTATAGGCAATAATCACTGAAATTTTATCCCTTTACCGCACCTATGGTAACGCCCTCGATAAAGTAGCCCTGTAGCCATGGATAAATTACAAGAATAGGAACAGTCGCAAACATAATTGCCGCCGCCTTAATTGCGTCAGAGGCTCTTGGTACGCTGCCCGCGACCATTTCTACGGTAGTTACGTCAATAGATGACATGTTTTGAATTAACTGCCAAAGTTTTAGCTGAATAGGAACCCATTGCGGCGCGGACTTTATGTATAACAGAGCGTCTGAAAATCCGTTCCAGCGGCCTACCGCGTAGAAAAGCGCGAGAGTGGCCAAGACGGACGCGGATAACGGAAGGTATATTCGTACCAATACGGTAAACGGGTTTGCGCCGTCCAATTCCGCCGATTCACGCAAACTGTCCGGAATACCAAAGAAGAAGCTGCGAAGGATTATCATATTAAATACCGAAAGACAGTTGGGGATAATCAGGACTAACGGGTTATCAAGAAGCCCCATATCTTTCATCAATATGTAATTAGGTATGGTTCCCGCGCTGAAATACATTGTAAATATTATTATAATATTTATAGCCGTTTTGCCTTTAATCCAATCGTATGTAAGGGGATAGGCGCACAGTATGGTCATTGCAAGGGAAAATAAAGTACACATAATTGTAAGAATTGCCGTCCACCACATTGATCTTGTAAATGCCGGGTCCATAAATACATATTTATATGATTCCATGGTTATTCCGTATGTGAATTTATTTTTTTCGGCTTCTCTTTTAGCTGCCCATTCATTGAAATCTTGGTTCTGGGAATTTTCATCATATGAATAGCCATAATCATCATTGTCATTATACCCATAAGAGTAATCATCGTATCCATAATTGTAATCTTCATATCCATAAGAATAATCATCGTTTTCATCATAAGTAACGGGGTTATCTTCGCCGTATGAATAATTATCATTACTGTTATCAGGAATGGCATAACTACCATACGGTTCAATGACCGATGTATCTTCATCACTTGTTACCGTATTTTCTCCGTTAATAACCGGAAAAAAAGACACTCTTCCGTTAATAACCGCGTCGGAACTGCTGAGGGATTGCGCAAGAAGGTTAATCATGGGTAAAATGCAAAGCAGTATTACAATTATACAAATTCCAAAAACTATTAAATCGCCTGTTCTGGCTTCTTTTGTTCTGGTATTCATGCCATCCTCCTACCAAATTCCCCGTTCACCAAATCTCTTTGCAAGAGAGTTTGCGGTTACAAGAAAGACTACGCAAATAACGGATTGGAATAATCCGATTGCCGCAGTTAGTGAAAATTGGTTTGATAAGATACCTACGCGGTATACAAGGGTGGAAAGAACGTCAGAGACATCCCTTACTACGCGGTTTGCCATAGTATAGGGACGGTCAAATTCAATTCCTAGGATACGCCCAATGTTCATTATTAAAAGGACTACAATGGTTGGCCTGATTCCCGGTAGGGTAATATGCCAAAGTTTCCGCCACCGTCCCGCGCCGTCAACTTCCGCGGCCTCGTATAGCTCAGGGTTAATTCCCGTAATTGCCGCAAGATAGATGATTGTTCCCCAGCCCATTTCCTTCCATACGCCGAAAACTATGTAAGTCATAACCCAGTTTTTGCTGTTCATCAGGAAGTCAATGGGCCTCATGCCAAAGTTTTCCACAATGAACATATTAATTACGCCGTTTGTAGGCGCTAAAAGCCTTGTGGCAATGCTTGATACGATGATCCATGATAAAAAGTGAGGAAGATAAATGATAGTTTGAGTTACTTTTTTGAATTTTTTAAATATTAATTCATTTAAGACAAGGGCGAGGATAATTGGAGCCGGAAAACCTACTATTAAGTCCAGAAAATTAAGCGTCAAGGTATTCCGCATTGCAAGCCAAAAATCTCTTCTGTTAAAGGCCTGTTTAAACCACTGGAAGCCTACCCAAGGAGAGCCTTCAGACCATACACCCTTGAACATATTGTAATCCTTAAAAGCAATCACAATGTTTGTCATGGGTATATACCTAAAAATGATGAAAAATGTTATTGGAAGCAATAACATCAGGTAAAGCATCCAAGAACGTCTTGCATAACTTAAAAAATTAGTTCCGCTCAAACTTAATGTTAAACTTAATTTTAAAATTTTAACCTTATTATTTTTTTCTTTCACTTACTTTTCCTTATGACTTTATGTTATATTGAATATCAATTATTGTCAAGATGATAATTTTAGTGTTTTATTACACTTGGAGGCTAATTATGGAAAAACTCATTTTTCCGAAAGATTTTATATGGGGTACGGCGACCGCCGCTTATCAGGTTGAGGGCGCGGCCTACGAAGGCGGCAGGGGGGAATGTATTTGGGATACTTTTGCCCGAAAACCGGGCGCGATTTATGCCGGAGAAAACGGAAATGTCGCCTGCGACCAGTATCATCGTTACAAGGAAGATGTCGCGCTTATGGCGGAATTGGGTTTTAACAGTTACCGTTTTTCCATTGCCTGGTCCAGAATCATGCCGGAGGGACGGGGAAAGGTAAATCCCGAGGGAGTTGCATATTACCGTAACTTGTGCGAAGAACTGCATAAGTACAACATCCATACATGCGCCACCATTTACCATTGGGACATGCCTCAAGTCCTTGAGGACGAAGGCGGCTGGACTAACCGCGCAATAGTCGATTTATTTGCAGAATACGCGAAGGTTTGTTTTAAAGAGTTAGGCGATCTTGTTGATATGTGGATTACAATTAATGAGCCTCTTTGCGTCGCCCATCTTGGGCATTTATGGGGCGTGCATGCGCCCGGACATGCCGATCCGCGAAAAGCGGCCGCCGCCACCCATCATGTGAATATGGCTCATGGCATCGCCGTCAAGGAATACCGTAAAACAGGACTGAAAGCTCCGATAGGAATTACTTGGAACCCCGTTACGCCCCGCCCCGCGACGGCGGGCGACGCTGATAAAAAAGCCGCCGAATTATCAAGGGCGGTTAATACGGAAGTTTTTATTTTTCCCTGTCTTGGCAAAGGCTACCCTGAACGTATCAAAGAAATAAATTACATTCTCCCCATAAAAGACGGTGACCTTGAATTAATAGCCCAGCCCATTGATTTTATCGGCGTGAATTTTTATTCTGAGTCACCTGTGGCGGCCGATGAAAAGTCCCCTTTTAAATTTACAAATAAACCCTTTTGGCAGGATATGACGGGCATGGATTGGCCATATACCCCCGCCGGTCTTGAGAGGCAACTTCTTTGGATAGCGGAAA
>Ga0268262_10007128_pt1 | contig 10525 bp, 10 predicted proteins | sample TergutNc150P3_FD_190354 | JGI IMG/M metagenome (GOLD analysis project Ga0268262, IMG submission 190354) | Nasutitermes corniger P3 segment gut microbial community from laboratory colony in Florida, USA - Nc150 P3 (SPAdes) (version 2) | ecosystem: Host-associated > Arthropoda: Insects >...
GTTCCGCAGCAGATTGTCGTTTCCGTCTGCCCGAAACCTTCGTAAATGTTAAGCCCCGTCATTGTTTCCCATTTTTTGAAAAGGTCTTGGCTTAACGCTTCGCCTGCCGCAGTGCAGTGTTTAAGAGCGGAAAGATTATAAGACGGCACATCTTCGTTCATGATAAAGCGGTACATGGTGGGCGGAGCGCAAAAACTTGTTACCTTGTATTTTTCGATAACTTTTAGAATATCTCGTGCATTAAATTTTTCAAAATCGTAAGTAAGAATCGCGCATTCGCCGAGCCATTGACCGTACATTTTACCCCAGAGTGATTTAAGCCAGCCTGTATCGGAAATTGTAAAGTGCAAGCCGCCTTTTTCTACCCTGTGCCAAAAAACTCCCGTCATAAGATGACCGAGCGGATAGGTGTAATCGTGCGCTACCATTTTCGGATAACCCGTAGTGCCCGATGAGAACGACATGATCATTATATCAAGCGCATGCGTCGCTTCCGCTCCTGTGGGGCGTTTCCAACTGTCCGAGGCGGCTTCCAGTCCGGCTTCAAAGTCGAGCCAGCCGTCGCCTGCTTTTTTACCTTTGGTTACCGCTTTAATTTTTACAGTCTTGTATTCGCTCAATCCGCCGTCAAAAGCCTCGGTGCAATTATTGTCCCCTGTTATGACTGCCATTTTAATGCCGCCTGCGTTACAGCGGTAGATATAATCGTCCTTGGTTAAAAGGTGCGCCGCCTGAACGGCGACCGCGCCGAGTTTATGAAGTCCCATCATGCAGTACCAAAAAAGGTAACTTCTCTTGAGTACCAGCATTACAAAGTCGCCCTTGCGTATACCCAGCGACTTAAAATAATTAGCTGCTTTGTTGGAGTATTTAGCCATATCCGCAAAGGTTATCCGTTTTTCTTCGCCTTCGTTGGAGACCCACAGCATACAGAGCGCGTCGGGCTGAGTTTTTGCTAATTCGTCAAGGACATCGTAGGCAAAATTAAAATCATCCTTGTAGGTGATTTTGAAGTTTTGTTTAATGTCTTCATAAGACTTAAAACCGTCTCTGTTTCTGCCTATAAATTTTTCGTATATCATGGTAACTCCACCCTTATTTAATGACCACGGCAAGAAACTTCGCCGCATGGTGACCTATGGCTTTCATGGCGTGCGGAACGCTTGCGTCAAAATACACGCTGTCGCCTTCGCCGATTTCATATACTGTTTTCCCAAAATGAAACTCCATTTTGCCTGAGAGCATATAATCAAGCTCCTGACCTTCATGCGAATGTAAAGTCGGCGCTTCGCCGTGCTTCGGCTCGACTGTGACCAAAAACGGGTCGGCTTTTTTATTGATAAATGTAAAAGCAAGATGTTTATAGTCGTAGGCTTTTCTGCGTTCTATATCGAACCCTTCGCCTTTTCTGACAAGGGCGCATTTTGTAAGTTTAGGCGATTCGCCTGAAATAATATCGACGACATCGACACCCAGAATTTTAGCGGCATTTTGTAAAAAACTGAAAGAAAAATCCTGCTTTCCCGCTTCGTACGCTAAATATTCATCAACGGAGACGCTCATAGTCTGCGCCATTTGCTCGGCGGAAATATTCAAAATGTCCCTTAATGCCAAAAGCCTTGCGCCGATTTCATGTAGCTGGTCAGTCATAATACCTCCTAGTTTCCTTAAAAAACATAATAGTATTATTCGGTATTTTTTGATATACCCAAAATCGCCGATTTTAACAAATTTAAATAGGTTATGCTCGCTTAATAAATGTGCATTTTTTTGAAAAGACGGAGAAATAAAGAAGCTGTTTTATGAATTTAAAAAATAATTGCACCTTTATAAAAGATTTTCTATAAACTGTTTTCTCAGTGCCGTATTATGTTGATATACCGATTGTTTCGGTTATGCGTCATAAAGACTGAGTATCAGTATTTTATGAATTTAAACGCAAAAAAAATTATTGCAAAGGAGAGAATTATGACAAACAAAAAAATTTGGCTGGTAATGCTGGCGTTGGTAGTAACGCTGGTGTTAGGCTTGACGGCGGTTGGATGTGTTGAGCCGACAGATGACACAAGTACGGAAAGCGTTTCTGATTCCGATACTGAATAATAGTATTAACCGATCGTTAGCTATTTAAAAACAAATTTGACCACCTGTTTCAGGTGGTCTTTTTTTGTGTAAAAATGATAAAATACAGTAATGGAACATACGCCTTTAACGCTGTTAAATCTTTGTACTCCTCTGCAATATTTCAGGTCTGAGAGCGGGAGCGCACCGACTGTAGAAGGGGAGATGCTTCTTTGTTACGAGGTAGATTCTGTTCAAGGCGGCAGTATCGAGCCTGATAGGGAGCGTTTTTTGGGCAAGCTGTTGTTTATCGGGGAGAAAGCGGCGGAGACTCCAAGCGGCGGTACGGGAAAAACAGAGGAATTTGTGTCGCTTCCGCAGGGGGATTATCTGTTTATGCAGTGCCGCTGCGCCGCAGTTTTAACCCCCGATGAATGGCTTGATTTGGCAATAGAACAGCAAAAAGACGGTCTTTGGGAGCGTAATAAACCGCTTAATTTGCTTTATATTCGATTTTTGTTTGAGGACGGGGCTTTTGTAACACAGATTTTCAGGGCTGTTGAAAACTAATTTTTAAGTTTTTGACAAAATAACAAATACTGAAAAATTGTTAATAATTAACAATAAATAGTGTATTTTTTATATAATTTTACGTTAAGAAAAATAAAAATAGCATTTTTTTTAATATTATGCAGAAAAAAGGTATTTTTGCATAAATTTGCATAAAATAGTAATTTTCAACAGTTGACTATTTTGAATGTTATGAGTATTATACTAGAGTATTAAAAATGAGGAAATCTTGTTTTTATACATTTCTGCGTTGCAGAAAAAGCCTATTTATAGGATCTTAATTTAGTAATTACCTGTAATATAAAAACAACGGGTAATACAAAAAGGAGGTTCTTTATTATGAAGAACTTATTTAAAACCTTAATGATTATCGCCATAGTTGCGATGATCGCTTTCTCAGCGACCAGCTGCGTTACCGCTACAACAATCGGCGGAGCCGGTAACGGTCATGGTCTCTTAGCGGGCGGTGGTGCAGCTAAAGCAACAACTGAAGGCTATACCGAAATTGCTTCGTACACATCACTTTTCTATCTCTTTGATTCCGGCTATGCCGACTATGCGAAGAAAGTAAAAGATGCTGAAGCAGCAGGCAAGAAAGTTGTATCAGTACAGAAATTTATTTTCATCGGATTTTCATTCACAGCTTATGCGAAATAAGCATTAACCGAGAAAAGGTTTTTGACTAAAACAAGTTTTGCTATTGCAAAACTTGTTTTTTTTTGCTGAGACATAAAAGCTAATAAGTTATTTATAGTTTTAAGGCTTCTACCATGTAACGGACATCGTAGCCGTTATCTGTGACGTGCATCGTTTCTATTACAAAAATAACCGAGCCGCCGTTTGCGTCAATTAAAACTCTTTTTATGTTGTATTGTACGATCCCCTGACGGACAAAATTCGGGGTTCCTACTTTGTATGTTCTAAATTGACCGTTTGAGGAAGAAACTTCAAGATTGATATAAAATTGCGATCTTACATTCTGCCCGCTGCCTGAAATGGTGGGGATTAACTGCGCGACATATGACTTGCCGGAAAGGAAATCGCGGAAGTCTATTTTTTCTCCGTGCGACGGAGGGTTTTCGTCCCTTGAAATGTAAAGAGGAAGCCCCTGATTTTGGAAATTAATTCTGTATAGGCTTGTAAGGTTTGAATTATTAGAGACTAATTTGTGTAAAATACCTGAACCGTCCTGTCCGGCTTTTATAGGGGAACTATCAATAAGGGACACCTTACCGTTTTGTACAAAAGAGTTGTTTGCTACATCTACGATATATAAATCCGCCCAAGGGCGTAAAGAAGGGGAGAGCACCCCATATTGCCCGAACATATATGTTCTGCCGTCCGAAGAAAAGCCCAAATCGACAAAAACAGCGGTATCTCCCGCCCATAGGGCGGTAACAGTTGTTAAGAGAATGATAAAAAGTATAAACACCCTTTTTTTCAAAAACATAGAGTTCCCCTTACTTCTTATTATCGGTATTACATTTTGCGTCTTGAGATTAAATATTTATTAGGATAAACTGCGGTATGACGCTTTCCGAACGAAATACCTTCTTTAAAATGGGCATATTACTCTGCTCAATCTGTACTTTGTTCATTATTGTGTCTTCTTTTTTTATAATTTCTGTTTATTCGCAAATTATGGCTGAATATACACGCCGTCCCGGCAATGTTTTTCAGCTTATAACAGGTTTTTTTCTGGGAAACAATAATTATGCCGTTTATTTCTCGTTGGCGGCGGCGGTTATATACTCGCTTATCAGTATAATAGTCATTCATTTCTTCTTTGAAAGGACTTCATCGCCTGAAATACTGTATATTGCCGTTTTTACTATCTCTTTTGCGTTAGAGGTTTTCCGTCTTATCCTGCCTTTGCAGTATATTTTTAATTTTTCGGTATTTTATGTGGTTTTGGCGGCAAAGATTTTGCTTTTTGTCAGATTTTTCGGGATTTTTTCGCTGTTTACCGCCGGTTTATGCGCCGCCGGATTGGAAGTGCAAAAAACCCGTAATGTCATTTTTTTAATGATTGTCGCGGCTCTTGTTATTACGCTGGGCGTTCCCATTGACGGATCAAATTGGGATACAAGTTTGAACATTATCAATAGTTATAATTCCATGTTTTCTTTGGTTTCGGCGGCTGCTTTTATTACTACGGTTATAAGTTTTTTTATCGCGGCAAAAATTCGCGATTCACGAGAATATATATATATCGCGATTGGAGCCGGACTTGCCCTTGCAGGCAGAGGGTTTCTTATAAATGTTGATAACTGGACAAGTTTGGTTCCGGGGATAATTCTGCTTTCAATAGGGACAGCTATTCTTTGCTCAAAATTACACAAAATACACCTCTGGCTATGACGCAAAACTCCATACTTTAAACGGATATTGAAGAAAAACGAATTTTTTGCCGAAAAATAAGAACGATGTTTTTTCCAAAAAAAATTATTTGTTCTTTAGTAATCGCCGCGTTTATTTTCTGCGCGGGTTCGGGGCTTTTCGCGGCTTCAGGCGACGGTTCATCTTCGGATGTTGATTTTCCTTTTAACGCTGCGCCTGTTTTTCCTCATATGCTTTTTACCGAGACAATTAATACTTGGAAAAAAGCGGAAAATTCCCTGCCTTATTGGGTTAACTCCGCGGAAGAAGCGGAATATAAAAAACAATTACAGGATTATCAAATTTCCTTTTTACTGAATAATGATATTCTTGCGTACTATGGTCATCCGGGTTCCCGTAATATGGGAATTTTAGGACGCTATTCGATGGAAGAGCTGGACAAGCTGTTAACTAAACTTGCTGCCGAATACGAGGCGGTTAACGGCGGGCGAAAAGTGCAAAAAGCTTTTTACCTGATTTACGGTACTGTTTGGCCTAAGGGTGAAATAGGGATAATCGGGGATAAGGTACTTTTGCCGTATATTGAATACGGATTGAAAAACGATATATTGGTTTTTATTGATCATCAGATTGGGCGGTATGACCCGATAGATTCGCTTAAAAAAATGCTTCCTTATTTGCGCTATCCCAATGTGCATCTTGCCCTTGATCCCGAATGGCGGACACATAGTCCGATGGTGAATATAGGCAGTGTAAGAGCGGACGAAGTTAATCTTGCGCAGCAAATAATGGAAGATTATATAATCGAGAATAATATTCCCGGCGAGCGTATGCTTGTTATTCATCAGTTTAACCATGTAATGATTCAAAACCGCACAGAGGTTAAAAGCAATTTTAACAGAGTCAGATTAATTCATTGCGCCGACGGCTTCGGCTCCCCCGGTGTTAAACGCAGTTCTTACGATTACAATGCGCTTGCTTCCAATATACCGATAAAAGCTTTTAAATTGTTTTACAACTTTGGGATACCCGGCGCAGGCTATGATGATCCTATAATGTCGCCGAGAGACGTGTACAAACTCAATCCTCGGCCTTATATAATCATGTATCAATAAATGACTCGTGTTTGGCAAAACTCCACGTAAAGTTATTCTTTAACGAAAAGTTTGTAATACAGCAGCACAAACTTATAGCCGATGTACGGGAAAATTCTGAAAAATCTAAACGGGTTTTGAAAACAGTAGCCTAACCATTCCATTCCTGAATTAAAAGCGGCGCGTGACGGGTGTTTTTTCTTTTCGGCGAAGACATCAAAAATATCACTGCACCACAGTCTCATGCCTTCGCCGAGAGCGACATTGTTTCTGGCAATCCAGCGTTCTCTGCCCCTTATACCCATTCCCGCCAATAATAAAGTAGGCGATGATTTTTTAATAGCTTTGATAATTGTGCCTTCTTCGTAACGTTTGAAGTAGCCGGGGAAACGTCCTACAATGCGAAGGCGAGGGAATGTCTGCCTGATGTTTTGTTCGGTTTTAAGAAGGATTTTTCTTCTGCCGCCGAGCAGATAGCATGTAAATTCGCGGTTTTCCAGAATGGTAAGCATACTGATAATAAAATCGAACGGCATATAGCGGAACGCTTTTTTCCCTGTAAGGAATTTTATTCCGCCGATTATGCTCTTGGAAATGGGAATAACTAAAGATGCCCTTGTAACATAGGTGCGGTATTCGCCGCTTCTTCTTGCCCGCAATAAATCCCACAGGGAAAGAAGGACAATATTATGCTCTTTTTTTTCTTTTAGAATTTCATATACTACGGCGCTGAGATTCTCCGGAGCGACAATATCAATCGGTACTCTGAGCAGGCTTATTCTCTGCCGGATTTCACTTGTTTCAATTCCCACGAATCTTTCTCCCATAATAAAATTCGTATTGCCGCCGCGCAATATAGAGCGGCAGTTTCTGTCCGTAAAACGGTATCGCCGATGTTTACCTGCTTAAACCCGTTTTCCGAAAAGAGGGAAACCTCTTTTTCGGAGAATCCCCCTTCCGGACCGATAGCAAACGCTACGACAGGGGGGGTACTATAAAGATACTCGTGAAGGCTGTTCTGTTCAAGCCCTTTTTGATGATGAAATAACACCCCAAGTGAATTTTCGTTTACTTTTAGTTTTTTCCAATAATTAATAAGTTCATTCGTTGTAAGCGGCTGATGAATTACAGTCGCGGTCTTGGAGCCGCTCTGCTGTCTTGCCTCTTTTATGATTCGTTCCCAGCGTATAAACTTTTGCCCTTTTGCGGCGGTTATTTTTACTGCCGAAAACTCAGAAACAAACGGGACAATTTCGGCTATTCCGCCTTCGGCCGCCTGACGGACAATTAAGTCCATTTTGTCGCCCTTGGGCAGGGACTGAAATAAAATTATCGGGGGCAAATTGTTATCTTGCCTGTGCGTAAGGTTTTCCTCTGCGGTGCATTTTCCGGTTAGTACGCCGTTTTCAACGGAGAGCACCTGCACAAGGGTTTCTTTGCCGTTGGGTAATAAAGCCGGGAAAAACTCTCCTGTTGCAAGGCGGCGGACATTAACAAGGTAATGGTAGTCATTGCCTTCCAATCGGACAATAGCGTCACCGCCGCCTTTTGAATCAGGCTCTTTATTTAAAATGAACTGTTTCATGCCCTATGAAGCAATAGCCAAATTTTCCTCGGCTTCTTCCTGCAGCTGCTTCAAAGTTTTCGCGTTCTTCATTAAGTTCTGATACGTCTTGCTGTCAAAGATTTTCATGGCTTCCTGCAGTTGAACATCGTACTCCAAATCATAAACAGGGGCGATAGTCGTTCTGTTTAATTCATTTCTGATGAGCCGTTTAAGCAAAGCCAAGTTGAGTTTGAACTCGCTTTCAAGCCCCTTTGCGAAAACATCTATTTGAGCGGGAGTCGCTTTTGGATTTTTCTCGGCAAATTCCGGTATCCTATTTGCGTTTATAAGCAAGTTCATTTTTTCCGCATCCGCTTCCGTGTATTCGGGGAACTTTATTTCGCGATCCGGCGGTATGCCGACTTTATCGATATTAACATCGCTTGGCGTATAGTAACGGGCGGTGGTTATTTTAAAACCCGTTCCGCTTATCGGGATTACCTGCTGAACAGAGCCTTTGCCGAAAGTGTTTTCCCCGACCAAATAAGCTCTGCCTCTGTCTTTAAGCGCTCCGGCGACAATTTCCGAAGCGGAGGCGGAACCTTTGTTTATCAGCACGATGACCGGAATATCGGGGGCGACAAGGGTAGAGCGTCTTGCGTTAAAGTCGCGGTTTTCCGAGGCGATTCTTGACCTTGTACGCACGATAAGCCCGCCGTCTAAAAATAGGTTGGAAATTTCCACAGCCGCGTCTAAGCGTCCGCCGTAATTATTACGCAAATCCAGTATCAGGCTGTTGTAGCCCTTATCTTTAAAATCATTAATGGCATCCCTTGTTCTGTCCGCGGACATCGGGGTAAATGTAAGGAGTTTTATATAGCCTGTCTTGCCAATCATGGCGTGTTTAACGGTAGGCACTTCTATAATCGCCCTGACTATTGTTACAGGGAACTCCATTTTTTCACCTCGGCGAATGATAAGGTTTACGCTCTCTCCTTCCTTTCCCCTGAGCATGGCAAGTACTTCGTCCATTGTGATAGTTTCAGTCGCCACATCGTTAATTTTTACAATAAAATCGCCCGGGCTTATTCCGGCTTTCCAGCCGGGAGTATCCTCAATGGGGGAGACAACTTCCACCCACATCGGTTTTCCGTCCGGTCTTGGGGAAGTTGCTTTTATGATATTAAGCCCTACGCCGCCGAAACTTCCCTGCGTTGTGTCGCTTAAATCTTTCATGTCCGATTCGGTTAAAAAGGTGGAATATGGGTCTTCAAGAGCGCCGAACATTCCGTTCATCGCCCCTTCAAAAACAACTCTGGGGTCTACTTCTTCAACATAATTACGAATGATAAAATCATACGCGCTTTGCATTATATTCGTATAATTGCGAATCTGACTCTGTGTGCTCGGCGTACTCGGCTGCAGTTGTAAATTTCCCTGCGCCGCCAAACTCGGAATCAACGCAAAAGCAAATAACAGGCAAAAGGTAACTGTTATTGTAATCCAAATAAAGGTATATTTATTGTACTTTTTTTCCATAATAACTCCTGATATAATTATGATATATTTATTACAAAAAAGGTAGTAATAAAGGGAGATAATATGGCAAGAAAACAGATAGGAAAAAACCTCACGGCGGTCATAATTGCCGGTCTTGTGTTTTTTATAATTACAAGTTTGCATTTGTTAGGGGTTTTTCATTTTTTGGAATACAAATCCTATGATATGAGGGTCAGATTCTGGGCGGATTCTATTTACAGCCGCCCTGCCGATGAAATTGCCGTAATTTTGCTGGATCAGGACAGTATTGACTGGGCGCAGAAGAAAAGGGGCTGGGGCTGGCCGTGGCCTCGTTCGGCGTATGCGGAAATTGTGGATTACATGAATTTAAGCGCCGCAAATTCGATAACTTTTGACGTTATTTTTTCCGAGCCTTCCGTTTACAGGAACGCCAGACAGGACGAAATGATAGATACTGCCATTAGAAATCTGGAACTTGCCGAAGCGGAAAACCTCGCAAATCCGCGTGTTTCAGGCGTTCCAAGACAGCCGCGGGAGGAGGGCGAGAGCGGACCAAGGAGAACGGTATTCAGGAATGCGATTGACGCTATACGCGGTTTGAGCGCAAGAGAAGACGATAATAATTTTATTTCAGCGTCAAAAAAATACGGTCATGTGGTGCAAACAGTCATGTTCAGCACTCAAACGGGAAACGCGAATGTCTGGCCTGATGATTTAAACGCTCCCTTGTTTCAACTTGAAAATTTCGGCTCCAAGCTGGAACGTTTCAGTGTAGGAGAGAATGAAAAAGCGCAATTTCCGATTAAAGGATTAAGAGATACAGCCGGCGCTTTAGGAAGCGTTACGGGTGTACCGGATTCCGACGGAATTATCAGACGGCTGAAACCTTTTACATTATTTAACGGTAAAGCTATCCCCGGTCTTTCTTCCGCCTCGCTGCTTGTTTCCGGGAAAGATCGGCAATTAATTTACAATAAAAAAACAAACACAATTGAATGGGACGGAATTTCAATCCCGGTCGATAAAAACGGAAATGCCCTTTTGCGGTTTCACGGACTTTTAGACAAATATATTCCATATAAAGCGATGGATATACTAATGAGCGCGGAAGCGTATAAAAAAAGAGACGCGGCATACATGGAAAGCGACGCCTTTTTGAGTCCGGATAATTTTAAAGATTGTTATGTGTTCTTTGGTTTTTATGCGCAGGGACTTTTTGATATTTTTAATACGCCGATTTCTTCCGTATATCCGGGAATGGGCTGCCATATAACAATGTTAGATAATATGCTTCAGGGTAATTTTATCCGTGAAAGCGCCGAGTGGCTTAACCTGCTGATTCTTCTTGTGATTATAATTTCACTGGTTTGTCTGACAATTTATTCAAATCGTA
>Ga0268262_10007129_pt1 | contig 10523 bp, 10 predicted proteins | sample TergutNc150P3_FD_190354 | JGI IMG/M metagenome (GOLD analysis project Ga0268262, IMG submission 190354) | Nasutitermes corniger P3 segment gut microbial community from laboratory colony in Florida, USA - Nc150 P3 (SPAdes) (version 2) | ecosystem: Host-associated > Arthropoda: Insects >...
GGCAGTCCCGGAAGATAGTCCCGCGGAAGTTGGAGCACTCCAGGCTGCGGTTGTGGGACAGTTCAATGCCGACCAGCAGGCGGCCGGAAAAATCCGCGGGCCAGTGGGCGAGGATGGCGTCCACCTCGGCCTGGGTCATGGGCTTTTGCTGTTCTTTTTCCATGCCGTTATACCCCCTCCATCGCCATCGCCGGACCCTGGGTAACGTCATCAAGGCCGGTGCATTCCGTTATCTCCGCCTGCAAAAAATCCGCGCCGTCCAGGTCCACGTTGGTGAAGTCGCAGCCGGTGAGCTGCGCGCCGGAAAAGTCGGCGCTCATGCAAAAGCCGTCCTTGAAGCTGCAGTCCGCGATGGCCGCGCCATGGAAGCGGGCGCCCACAAACTCCGCGTTATAGACGGAACTGTTGCGCAGCTCGGCCCCGGTGAAGTCGCAGTTGAAGAAGTTCCCTTCGTCCATGCAGCAATCCGTAATGACCGCGCCGGCGAAGCTTGCGCGCGAAAACCGCATATGGAACAGGTCCAGGCCGTGCAGGATCCGGCCGCTGAAGTCGGCCTTCTCGCCGCCCGGCTGGCCGTAGCACCAGAGCAGGTGCTTGGCGCCGGCGATCTCCAAATCCTCCTGCTCGACAGGCGGCATCGGCTCCCGGTGCAAAAAAATCTCGTCATTGTCCACCTCGAAGTCATGAACATCCTCGCGCTCGCCGAGCATCCGGACGAGCAGCGGGATATATGCTTCGTCCAGTTCATGCTCCGCCAGCAGGCCGGGGATCAGGACGCGGAAAGGCCCAGGGCCGTCATAGGCGGCGGCGCAGGACACGATCTCGTCCACGGCATTCGTCAGGTGCTTCAGGCATTGGTATTCCATGGTTCCCCTCCATTGATTGATATTTTTTGCATTTGCATGGCCAGGCCGGAGAAGTTCAGGCGGGTCAATTCCATGCCGGAGAAATCGGCGCGCTGACCGTCCGATTCACCCTCCAGCCAGCGTTCATGGAGCCGGGCCATCTCCCGCAGCTCTTTTTGGGTCAGCATGGATCAGCCTCCCATCCTCATCGCCTGGCGCTGCGCAATGTCCTCCAGGCCGTCGCATTCCTCAATCTCGGCCTGCGAGAAATCCGCGCCGTCGAACCGCGCTTCAGGAAATTCCGAATATTCCAGGGCGGCCCCGATAAACTTCGCGCCGTTGAACTCCGCCTGGTATGCCGAAACCCCGCGCAGCTTGGCCCCGGTGAAGTCGCTGCCGTTGAAGCATGCCTCGCCCATGCGGCACTGGTAGATGGTTGCGCCGGTGAAATCAGCGTTGCAGAAATCCATTCTCGCGAAGTCCAGCTCGTACAAAAACTTCCCGGAGAAATCGGCCTGCTCGCCGTCCGGCTGATCGTAGCACCACAGGATGTGCCGGGCGTGCATGACCGCCAGCTCCTCCTGCGTCAGGGGTTCCCGCTGCTGCTCCGGCGTACCCTGCTGCAGATACTCCGGCCGGAAACTCAGCGAAAACGCGTCCCGGTTTTCATACCGCAGCAGTTCGCCGACTTCCTCGCGGCCCCGCAGGCGCTCATAGAGTTGAAGCATCTGACCGTCGCTCAGGCCGTAGGCGCCCTGCGTTTCAGCATGCCCGAGATGCACGGTCCCGTCCGTTTCTAACTGCAGCCCTTCCTCAATGATCTTGCCGGCAGCGTAGTCCACCGGGTCGAAGCCGCCCGCGCGCAGAGCCTCCTTGGCGGACTCGAGATCGCCGCCGTTGTTGATCCAGTCGGCCATGGGCAGCAGCTGGCCGGGCCGGCAGAAGGCGTTGCCGTTGAAAATCTCAGCGGGCGTTTCCGCGTATATGCCGTCAATCCTGTGGAACGCCTCGCCGAACTCCCGCAGCAAGCGGAGGTATTCGGCGTGCACGTCGGGGCCATACGCGCCCGTGTTGGTTTCGGCGAGCTCGCGGGCGTGTTCTATCCAGGCGGGGGTGCTGGCGGGGTCGGCGCCCTCCATCTGCCGGGCCTGATTGGCGAACACCTGCTCCGCGTGCATTTCCTCGGCCATCAATAGCTTCCGCGCGCCGGGGATGAACGCCGCGTACCGCGCATAGCCGGTGCCCTCCGATCTGACCAGGACCCCATCTTCATGGTCCTCGCCCAACACCAGAAGGCAGTGCCCTGATCCTTTGCCCTGTGCCCGCATTGCCTGATTGAACTCGGCGATGAAGGGCTGATCCTGCTGCATATCGCGCCGGAAAGACGCATAATCGAATTCGTCCAGCTCGATAATTTTCTCGGCCACGCAGGCTGTGGGTTCGAATTGCGTTTCCTTGCGGTGGAAGATTGCGTTCAATCGCATCTAATTATCCCTCCCTCATTGTCATGGCCTGGCCGGGGGACTGATCCGCCAAGCCCTTGCAGTTATGGATCTCGGCCTGCGAAAAAATCGCGTCGTCGAGCTGCGCATCAGTGAAGTCGCAGCCATGCAGCTGCGCGCCGGCGAAATTGGCGCAATGGCAGCATGCGTTACGGAAATCGCAGCCCTCGAGAACCGCCCCGCCAAAATCCGCTTGTATCAGGCAGCAATCACTCATGTCGCAGCTGCTCAGTTCCGCCCGCATGAACAGCGCACCGTCGAAGTCTTTCCCCGAAAAATCCAGCTTCGATACGGCCTTCCAAGAGAAATCCGCCAGTTGGCCGTCCGGCTGTCCATGGCGCCAGAGGATATGCCGGGCGTGGGCCACCTCCACAATGGCTTGCGCTTTGCTGTCGGGCAGGCCCTCGGCAAGGAGCGTGGAGGCGTCGTCCAGGCCGGTGTTATCGAAGCGCGCGCCGCAGAACGCACAGCCGTCCAGGGTGGCGTGATCTAGGTTCGTGCCCTCGAATACGGCCCCGGTGAAATCACCGCACTCAAAATCAGCGTAGAAAAAGTTGCAGTTTTCGAAGCGCGCACCGGTGAAAATGGATTGCTCAAACGACGCGCCGCCCGCCTGCACGGCGTGGAAGCTGGCCCCGCTGAAGTCGCAGTCGTCGAAGCTGCCGTTGCCCATGTCGCACTCCCGCAGCACGGCGCCGCTGAAGTTCGCGGTGCTGAGATCCTTGCCGTGCAGGTCCAGGCCGAGCAGCACCGTGCCCGAGAGATCGGCGCATGCGCCGTCCGGCAGGTTGTGCAGGAAGTTATAGTGCCGACCGGATATGGCGTCCAGGTCGTCCTGCGACAGGGCTTTCGGCCCCCTGGCTACATATGTGTCAAGATCGAACGCGCCCTCCTGGGCCATCTTGTATGCTTCCTCTGCGGTCCCGCCGTTGTGGATCCAGTCGGCGGCGGGCAGCAGTTCATTGGGCAAGTAGCCCTCCCTGCAGTTGAAGATCGCGGCGGCGGCGCCCGGATACTTCTGTTCCATTTCCTGAAACACGCTGCCGAAATCCGCAAGCAGTTTGCGGTAGCAGGCGTCAGGGGAAGCGCCGGTTGCCTCCGCGTTTGTTTCGGCCAGGGATCGCGCGTGCTCCAGCCAGCCGCCGAGCTTGTCCATGCCGGCGCCGCCGATGCGCCGCATCTGTGCCGCGAAGGCCAGATCCTCCGGCGTCAGGCTCTGTACCGGTTCCCGCAGCCACACCTCGAAGCCGTAATTATGCGGCGTGGCATCGGCGATCTCGGGCCGCTCGGCCAGCATTTCGGCGAGCAGCCAGCGGTCTTCCAAGAAGTCGAACTCGTAGGGGATGTCTTCGGCAGCGATGTCGAATCCGCCATCGACGGCGTTGTCCTGTACCGTCCGCAGGATGTGGTTTGCTATCCCGCTGAGGAACCGCCCGCGTGATTCCAGGTGTTTTTTGAGGCTTTGGTATTCAAAACTTGGCATTGCATCGGCCTTTCTTACTTGATATATTTTTTTGGGTTCTGCGGCGTCCCGTCAAGGATAACCTCCACGTGAACGTGTGGACCTGTCGAGTTTCCGGTGTTCCCCGAACGCGCGATCATAGTTTCCGTCGTTACATCCAGCCCTTCGCTGACCAGAATCCGCAAGCAGTGGGCATACAGCGTCGCCATCCCGCCGCCGTAATAAACAACGACATAGTTGCCATAGCTCGCATCGCTGCCCACGATCAACACCTTCCCCGCCTGCGCCGGGTACAGCGGCGTGCCCTCGTCAACCCTAATATCCAGCCCCGTATGGAATTTGCGTTCGCCGCTGATGGGATGAACGCGCATCCCGAAGCCGGAGGTGATCAGGCTTTTCCAGCCCGCGATCCGCAGGGGGCATAAGAAAGCGCCCTCCGGTAAGGGCGTGCCGTCGTCGGCGGTGAGCTCCGCGATCTGGGCGTGCAGGTTGTTGGAGGGGCCGGCCTGCGCCTGCTGTGCCATGCCGATGAGCTGCTCGATCTTGGCGATGTTGTCCTCCGTGAAGGTCACGCCGAATATTTCGCCGATGGCGGTATAGGCGTCCTGCTCACCGGCGAAGCACCCTATATAAATGGTATAGAAGCCGTCCTCCCGTTCCCGGCCACGCAGGGCGCAGAGGTAGATCATCTGCGCCCGCAGGGGATCCGTTTGCAGGCCCTGCGCGGTGATCTCGTCCTCGATGGCGAGCATGACCTGCTCGAAGTAGGCCAGCTGCTCGTTCTTGGCATTCGCCGCCATGGCCGTCAGGTCCATCTGCGCGCCGTTCCGGAGGATTGCGATGATCGCCAGGATGGGCGTGACCAGTACGATGAGCACGCCAAGGACGATGCCGCCAATGGTCTTGGCCACGTTCTTGTCTGTGGCCGCGCTGGCGGCCAGCTTCTTCAGGGCGGCGGAGGCCGCCGCTGGTAACGCCATCAGCGGCCACCCGCCTTCCCGAAGAGCGCGCTCTTGTGCTCCGGGGCGATCACGTGCAGCAGGTACCGCTCGTTGCCGCAGCGGTAGAGGCAGGTGCCGCGCTCCGGGTACTTGATGCGCTCGAACTCCGAGGGCTCCAGCTGCAGGGTGTCGGTGTAGGCACGGGGTTCGATGTTGCCGGCGTTGAAGAGGAAGTGGTGCGTCGGGATCGAGAACAGCGGCTTCGTGTACTCCTTCACGCCTTCGATCAGGAAGTCCTCGCAATTTTGCGAGGCCAGCACCAGCGCCGACTCCTTCTTCCGGACGCGCTTCATGGCGTTGCGGATATACTCGATCACGGTCATGTTAGTTAAAAATATATATAACTCGTCGATGGCCGCGACGGTATTCCCGCGCCCGAGCAGCTGGTTCGTCATGAAGGCCAGGATGTTGAACAACATGGTGTCCTTCAGGCGCTTGTTCGTGTCCATCAGGCCCTTCACGCCGAAGACCAGAAATCTGCTGTCCGTCACGTTGGTGTGCCCGTTGAAGAACTTGCTCTCGGCCCCGCGGCACATGGAGTGGAGCCCCAGGCAGATTTCCTGCAGGATTTCCCCTGTATAGAGCTGCCGTTGCTCTGGGTTGAAGCCCTGGAACTCCTGTTCCAGCAGCGCGTAGAAATCCTCCATGGTGGGGTAATCTCCGGCCGCCAGCCTGCCGAAGTCCGTGCGGTCGGTGATGCCGAAGCCGGCGTACAGCTTCTCCAGCAGGATTTCGATGGTGTCGATCTGCGCGTCAGTGAAGTCCTTGTAGGCCCGGAAGAAGTCCTTCAGGTAGGCGATGTGCTGACTGAGCCTCGTTGTCCTTCTGAACGCCTCCGGCCCTTCCGCGTCAACGATTTCGCCGTCCGACCACGACTTCGGTTCCAGGGGGTTGATCATATACGCCCCGGACATAAAGTCCACGTAGCAGCCGCCGAGGTTCGCGCACAGATCGGCATACTCGGCTTCCGGGTCGAGGGCCAAGACCGTCTTGCCGCTCTCCCGCAGGTTGGTCAGGATCAGCTTCATGAGATAGCTTTTGCCCTGGCCGCTGTTGCCGAGGATGAGGCAGTTGGCGTTGGTCTTGTCCTCCGCGCGGCGGTCGAAGTCGGTGAGGATGTTGGTCCCGAACTTGTCGCGGCCCAGGTAGAAGCCGTGCGGGTCCGTTTTCCCTGAGTAGTTCAGCGGGTAGAAATTCGCTACGCTGGAGGCCGGCAGCACACGCTCAAACTGGACGTCGAACTGGTTTTGGCCCACCGGCAGGGCGGACAGGAAGCCCTCCTGCTGGCGCAGGGTCAGCCGGTCGATCCCCAGCTTGGAGCGCGTGAGCTCCATGGAGATATCCTGCTGGAGCTCCCGCAGCTTCTCCAGGCTGGCGGCATGGAGCTCAAGGAACACGGCGGTATGCAGCAGGGGCTCCCGGTTGCGCCGCAGGGTCGCCAGCAGCGTGGCCACGTCCTGCAGGTTTTCCTCCGCGTTGACGCTCTCCGTGGCGTCGCTGGCCTTGGCGGCGAAACGGTTCTTGCGGGTGGCGTTCTGTAAAATGCGCCGCTGCTCGGGGCTGTCCACCGGGCGGTTGTAGATGCGCAGGGTCACGCCCGCGCGGTCGGCCAGCTGGGCGAACAGGGCCTGCACGTCGGTCGACGGCGGGTAATCCTTCAGCGCCCAGGCGCAGCACCAGCGATCCCCGCGGACGTAGTGGTCCACGTAGAACTTGACGGTGGCCGGCAGGACGGTATCGAAGAAGCTCATGCCGGAATAGTATTCCTCACAGGCTTCCCGGTCGAGAATCTCGCCGCCGGAGGCCGGGTGCTCCGGCGCTATGCCCGTGAAATACAGGCGCAGCAGGCGCTTGATCCCCGCGTGATCCAGCCGCCGCGCCTCGAAGCCCTGCTCGGCAATGGCCTTCTCCACGCGGTTCGCCTGGGCGAATACCTGGTCCGGCTTCTCGTTCTTCAGGCGGATCAGGAAGAGGAACTGCCGGGCCGTGGCCATCTCGATCTGGATGCCGTCCAGGTGGGCGACGTCCTGCTCCAGCACCGCGCGCACAGCGGGGTTCGGCTCCCGTTCCAGCAGGAACTTGATGTGCCGCTGGTTTTCCTCGAACGATTCGCAGGAATCCATGCACAGGAATTCCAGCTCGGGGACGGCGCTGAGCAACTGCTGGAGCTGCCGCACCTTCTGTGCCACGGTTTCATAGGACAGCACGGAGATGTTCTGCGGCCGGATAGAGAAAAATATGAGCTCGCCGTTTTCCGTGGCGAGCCCATAGTTGCTGAACCCTTTGATGCCGATGAGGTCTTGGACGCTGTCCTTATTTTTCTTTCTCTGCATGTTTGAGCCTCCATCTGAATTCTTGCTGTGTGGTGATGAAATACCGCGTGGCCCAGCTGAGGAAATCCAGCACGCAGATTTCCTCCAGCCGGATGGTCAGGAAGCCGTAGACCCCCGCCACGGCCAGGGGGATGGCGGACTTCGTCGTCGCGAACACCAGCGCGGACACCAGCGCGCAGATGGCGACCACCGAGAAATCCCGCATGCTCCACAGCCACATGCCAACCTCGGATTTCAGGTTCTGTGGATAGAGATATTGCTGGTTCAAATCGTTTCCTCCAAATGAAAAACGAGGCCCGGCAATCACCGAACCCCGTCTTCGTTATTTTTTTGGGTTTACATGCTGAGTATTTGGCCCTGCGTACCCTGCGCCTGATCGTCCATCGACAGCGTTTCGATCTGTGCCTGCACCTGTTCGCTGCCACCCAGCACAAACGCGCACAGCGTGTCCACGTCAATGGGGATCCCTGTGGCAAGGGCGCAACTTTCGACCATTTCCCGCGTGGGCGCCGGCAGGGCCCGCGCGAGCTCCAGGGCGCGGCCGTCCTGTTCCAGCAGCTCATTGAACAGCGCGATCAGCTTGTCGTTCGCGCGGGCCAGGTCCTGCGGGACGCCGCGGGAGAACAGGGCGATGTTGTTATCGAAGTTGGGCGCCAGGGAGAGGATTTCCCCGCTGTCCACGTCCCGCAGCACACCGTAGTTTTTAGTGTGGCGGTCCATGTTGAAGCACAGGGTATCCATATAGATGATCTGCAGGTATTGATGCGCCAGATCCGGCGAAATACTGTAGAACGCGTCAAAATTCCGGCCATAGTCCTCGTCGTCGCCGGCAATCCCGTCCGCGGACTCGTAGTTCACCGCCGCGCCGCCCGTAAAATCCGGGCTGAGGACGGTTTCGCCCTCCTGTTGGTACTCGGCCATGGGGAAGCCCAGCGCCCGGCCCAAACGGCAGATGAACAGTTCGGAGAAGCGCTCGAGTTCGCTTCCCTGCTTCACCATCCACCACTGACCTCCCGGGGTCCCCGGCGAATCGGAGATTCGTTGGGGTGGGCGTTGCAGCCAGCATTTCTCGTAGGAGCCGATGTTGGTCAGCTCCGGCGTGGGGGAGTACGGCCTGTTGAAGCTGTCCGGGTCGCCGCGCAGGGCCAGGGCCGCGAAGTGGTTCTCGCGGAACTGCACATCGGCATAGGAAAGATCCACGCCCGCGGGGCAAAACCAGTAGGTGTCAGTGATGGTTGCGGCGTGCACGCGCAGCACGGCGTCCATGTCGTCGGCGCTGCCGATGCGCAGGGCCTTCTTGAGCAGCCGGGAGTTGGTGCGGTGCGCGTCGATGGCACGGCCCCGCAGCCAACCTTCCACATCTTTTGTCCTCTGGAGATACAGCGGGAGAAGGGCTTCGTCCCATTCTGCCAGCAGCCCATCGCGTACCACACCAACGGTGCGGTCCCGCGAGCGGATTTCGCCGGTTAAAGACATTTGTTTCACCTCAATCCGGGTAAAAATACCGTGCCATAGCCTCATAGCTGTCCTGCGCCGACTGGCAGGTGCCCGTCAGGTAGCCCGGCTCGGCGTCGTATTCCTTCAGCCCGCGGTAGTAGAACAGCTTGTGCTCATGCCCGATGATGAAGGGCATGACGCCATTGGCAAGGCACTCCTTGAACAGGAGCAGCCGCCCGACGCGCCCGTTGCCGTCCTGGAAGGGATGGATCCGCTCGAAGCGCACGTGGAACTCCAGGATATCAGACAAGCCCGCGGGCTGCTTGCCGGCATACTCGGCCAGCAACGCCCGCATGGCCGCCGTGACCTTCGCTGGCACGGTGGTCGGGGCGTCGCCCACCACGTTGGGCCGGGACTTGTAATCCCCCACGCGGAACCAGTCCTTCCGGGCGTCCGACGTGCTGCTTTTCAGGATGCGGTGCAGCTCCTTGACCAGGTCCTCCGTCAGCGGCTCCGCGGCGTGCTCCAGCACGAAATCGAAGCAGGCGAAGTGGTTCGCGGTTTCGACGATGTCGTCCACGTCGGCGCTTTCCTCCGGGGGCACGTCCAGGGTGTTGGTCTCGAAAATGCACCGGGTCTGGTCCTCCGAAAGGCGGCTGCCCTCGATGCGGTTGGAGTTGTAGGCCAGCTTGACCTGCGTCTGATGATACAGCCCACCCTTGAGCTTCATCCGTTTTTCTTCCTGCAGGCACGCCAGCAGATCCATGTCTGTCACCACCTTCCTAGCCTATATTATACCAGATTTCATTATGAAAAGCAAGCGAAACCTGCCTATTTTATGTGCTTGATCAGATTTACGGCGGTGGAGCTCATGTGCACGACCGAGCTCAGGTTGAACTTCGCGGAAGTGTCCAATCCAAATTGCTGCGCGATTCTGGGCACCTCGCTGGCCGCCAGCATGATGCCCATGCCTAAGATCATGTGATCCGGGAAGGTCAGCAGGCCGAGAAACAGCATGGTGGTCTGGAGGAAGGCCGTCAGGCACAGGGCCGCCACCTGTTTGCACCACTGCCAGAAGCCGTCCGAATAGCTGCGGGGTACGCTGAACAGGTAGAGCGAGCCCACGGCGATCTGGATGATCAGGATGCCGCCGCGTTTCAGGTTGGCGAAAAAAATTTTGATCACGGAGTAAGCGAAGGCGATCATGGACAGGGTGCTGAACAGCGTGGCGTTCAGGTCCATCGACATTTTGAAGCTGCCCTCGAGCACGCTGACGCTCTGCTTCCCGAGGTCGAGGCCCTGGTAGCCGGCCACCAGGTGGCCGAGGCCGCTGAGGAAGGTGTTCTGCAGGGTGACGCAGAATTTGTACAGCTCCACGGGGACGATGCTGAACATTGCGGTGGCCAGCAGGCCCTTCATGATGTTCAGCGCGGCGGTCTTGGGGCTGGCGCGGCCGGACTGTGATTCGATGGCGACATCGAACACGGCCACGACCATGCCCACAACGAACAGCGCCCAGCCGAAGCGGTAAAACAGCTTCCGCTTCGGGCTGGGCAGGAGGGCTTTCCGTCTTCACCAGGGGGTCTTGGTTTGCTTGCATGGGGCTGCTCCTTTCTGTAGTTTTTTTCCGGAAATGCAAAAAGCCCGTAACTCTTGGGTAAGAATTACGGGCTTGAGGATGGGGCTATTCAGTTTTGTTCTGGGGGAAGCCTTTGTGCAAGGGCGTTTACGGTGGTTCGATTCTATCTGACGCTTATTGGCATCCATCAAAATTTTTTGCTCTTTTTCGCTCCTCGCAATGGATGAAGCCCTTGATTATCAGAGGGCACTGAAAAAGTCCAGACTCCAAAAAGGTCTGGACTTTTTCGTATAAAAATGGTATAATAGATGAATAAAGCAAGGGAGCGAGGGCGCGAAAGATGTTGAGAGAAAACGATCAACTG
>Ga0268262_10007130_pt1 | contig 10522 bp, 10 predicted proteins | sample TergutNc150P3_FD_190354 | JGI IMG/M metagenome (GOLD analysis project Ga0268262, IMG submission 190354) | Nasutitermes corniger P3 segment gut microbial community from laboratory colony in Florida, USA - Nc150 P3 (SPAdes) (version 2) | ecosystem: Host-associated > Arthropoda: Insects >...
CTAACGGAAGAGCAGATGAAGGAATTCAAACCTTCTCATTTGCGGAATATGGCAAACTATAAGCCTATCAAGAAGACGGTAAATGTCCGGCTTGACGCTGATATTATTGAATGGTTACAGAGTGCCGGAAGAGGTTACCAGACTCGCATGAATGCTATTTTGCGAGAGGCAATGTTGCATTCGGTATCTTAATTAGTTTCATGAGAGTAAAGAAGGAATAATAATATGACCATAGAAGAAAGAAAAATAAAAGTTCATGAACTATATTCACCGTCTGCCCCGATAAAATCAGAAAGTATTTTTCGAGGAAGACAAGAACAATTAAATAAAGTACACGAGGCTGTAATTGAAAAAGGGCAACATATTGCTATTTTTGGCGAACGAGGGGTTGGAAAAACATCACTAGCAAATATTATAGAAAATAGATATATAGAGGTGCGATCTGTGCTAAAGTAACCTGTAATCACGAAAGTACACTCGCTGGAATATGGAAACAAATATTCAAGAGAATACCAATCGGTTATGAGTTTAACCGACAGAGACAGATTGGGTTTCAAACAAATGAAGCAACACATGAAGTTGTTAATAAAATATTCACAATTTCTGATTTGATAGATCCACAGAAAAAACTTGATATTGACGATATAACTAGTTATTTAGAGCTACTGTCTAAAACAGATGATAATATATTATTCATCTTTGATGAATTTGACCAGATCAATGATAAAATTATAGTTAATTCTTTTGCAAATACTATTAAATTTTTATCAGATAATATACAAAATGTAACTATATTATTAGTTGGTATTGGCTCATCAATAATAGATTTGATAGGAGAGCATCAGTCTATAGAAAGATGTATTCGGCAGGTATTTTTGGAAAGGATGATCGATTTAGAGTTGTCTGAAATTGTTAGTATGGCAACTGAATTTCTAGGTATGAAGATTGAAAATAAAACCTTGACTAAAATAGTTGAATATTCTTCAGGATTTCCGCATTATACACATTTGTTAGGGAAATATTCAACACTTGAAGCTATAACATTGAATGAAAATACTATTACTAATAAACATTTTAATTCTGCAATGAAAGAGGCGTTAGAAAATGTAAATGAATCAATAAGAAATCTATACAAGTCAGCAATAATGTCAACTAGAGAAGGAACTTATTTCAAAGATGTACTATATGCTTGTGCAATGGCTAAAACAGATGAATATGGTACATTCAGAGCAACAGATATAGAAAATTTTCTTTGGAAAAAGATTGGATATAAGTCCGTTCAGGCTTTTCATTATCATTTAGGAAAGTTTGCTTCTCCAGAAAGGGGCTCAATATTAGAAAAGATATCCGTAGCAAAATCAAGAACAAGATATCGATTTGAGAATCCGCTCTTTAAAGCGTTTGTACGATTAAAATATTACAATGAGAATAATTTGGTATAATTTTTAACAAATTAAATTTTTATTCAATGTTATTCTGTATTATGACGGTCACATACCTATCCAATTCAACAATAAGCGGACTTTTGTCAATCGGGCTATACTTTCGTTCTCTTGCCCTATTTGCCGCCCTGATACGTTCAAGATTTTTATCTGTCAAAGCCCCGGACTCCTTCAAGACTTTTAGTAGGTGCATATATTCCTTTGGGAAGGTCTGCCGGTACTGTTCAGCCAATAACTCGTTAAACATTTTAGGAGTGACCTTTTCTTGATTTTCAATATTGCATTGCCAGCCAAACTTTGGAATTGCCTGATACGCTTCAATAAAAAAAGTCTGCAATTCCTGATAAACAACCAAGTAGGATAAACCAAATAAATTTATATATTCCGCTGGTTATTTGGGAGACGTATTACAATAATACACGCTTAAGGACGATATTTCGTACCATTACACTTTGGGCAAGGTGGTAATGTATCTGTACGGTCATCAAGAATTACCACCTGTCCACACTTAACACAAATGTACTTGCCTTTTCCGGGTTTTTCTCCTGTAGTTGCCATTGAACAACCTCCTATCTTTTATGATAACATAGCACAATTCATATATTTTGACAATGCATCTCAATCATCCTCATCTTCATCCTCCACAAAACCTCCTGCCTCCGCCAATTCGCGCAGTTCACGCAGTTTGTTTGTGAGCAAAGCCTTCTGGGGTAAATGTGTTTGGTATTCGGCAATCAATGCAGGCGACATACTGCGGCTCAGCGCGTATTCCACAACCGCATCGTCTTTCTTGGAACAGAGAACTAAACCAACACTGGGATTTTCATTCTTCTTTTTCACATCCCGGTCAAGAGCTTCAAGATAGAATTCAAGCTGCCCCAAATGTTCCGGTTTAAAGCGTCCAATTTTCAGTTCAATGGCAACCAAACAGGAAAGTTCCCGGTTATAGAGCAAAAGGTCGATATTGAAGTCCGTGTTGCCAACTTGCACACGGTATTCCTCACCGACAAATGAGAAATCTCTGCCAAATTCAAGTATGAAGTCACGCAAATTGGCGATAATAGCCTTGCGTAGTTCTTTTTCCTTATGACGTTCCGGGACATCAAGGAATTCAAGCACATAACTATCCCGCAGTGCGGTCAGTCCGGTGTTCCGTGACAAGAACAGTTGATTTTTCTCATTTGAAATCATCGTCCGCTCATAAAGACCGCTGTCAATTTGTCGCTCAAGTTCGCGAGCTGAATAATTATTCTTCTTGGTCAATAAAAAGTAAAATTCCCGTTCTTCATCGGTTTTTGCCGCCATCATAATCAAGACATTATTTGACCAGCTAATTTCTCTCGACAGTGTCGAGAGTTTTTCATTTTCGGCATAAATTTCATAAAATTGCTTCATTCGCCAGATGTTTTGAGGTGAAAAGCCCTTTATACCCACAAAATGAGATTGGATAAACTGCGAAAATTCCTGTACGATAGATTTTCCCCAGTTGTCGGAAGCAGCTTTTTTACTTATGTAGCGCCCAATTTCCCAATACATAGAGATTAGCTCATGGTTTACCGCTCGGAAGGCGTTTTCACGAGCACGTTCTATAATTGAAATAACTTCTTCAAATTCGGCTGTATTGTTTGGTATTAAGCTTTTATTATCAGATTTCATATTTACCTATGGGAAGCAAAGAAATCCATTTAGCAAGGGCAGGACTCGAACCTGCGACCTCCGGGTTATGAGCCCGACGAGCTGCCAACTGCTCTACCTTGCGTCGTAATGTTAAATATACCAAAAATATGCAAAACTTGTCAAGTCATTATATTTCACTCCCTCGCCTGCATCGGGGTGTAGTTTGTCTGTTTGGCGACAGATTTGTAGGCGGGGCGGATGATTTTTCCGGCGTTTACCAGTTCCTCAATGCGGTGGGCGCCCCAGCCTGATATGCGGGCGACGGCGAAGAGGGGGGTAAATAATTCTTCGGGGAGATCAAGCATGCTGTAGACAAAGCCGGAATAAAAGTCAATGTTGGCGCTGACGCCTTTGTATATTTTCCTTAGCCTTCCGATTATATGAGGGGCAAGCTCCTCAACTTTGGAATATAAAATGTATTCTTCTTTCCGGCCCTTTTCACTTGCAAGCTGCTCCACAAAGCGCTTGAAAATTAACGCGCGGGGATCGGAAAGCGAGTATACGGCGTGGCCCATGCCGTAGATCAGGCCGGCGCGGTCAAAGGCTTCCTTGTTCAGAAGTTTTTCAAGATGAGCCGTTATTTCATCGTTATCGTTTAAGTCCCTGATTTTATCCTTCATGTCGCGGAACATCTGCACAACTTTGATGTTCGCGCCTCCGTGGCGGGGGCCTTTGAGCGATCCGAGCGCCGCCGCTATCGCGGAATAGGTATCGGTATGGGAAGACGAAACCACATGGGTGGTAAACGTAGAATTGTTGCCGCCGCCGTGTTCGGCGTGAAGCACCAGGGCGATGTCGAGAATCTTGGCCTCCAGCGCCGTATATTTTGAATCCGGGCGGAGCATGTGCAGGAGGTTCTGAGCGGCCGACAGACCTTTCATCGGCGTGTGGATGACCAGGCTCTGGCCCCGGTGCGCGTGGGCAAAAGACTGATACGCGTAAATCACAAGCTGGGGGAACTGGGCAATCAAATTGATTGCCTGACGTATAACGTTTGCGACGGAAATGTCGTCCGGGTTGTTGTCATGGGCGTACAGAGTCAGCACGCTTTTCGCCAGCGAATTCATCACGTCTTTGCTGGGGGCGGTCATTATCGTGTCGCGCAGGAAATTGTCCGGCAGGGCGGCGCATTGCTCAAGAAGGCCGGTGAATTCAGCGAATTCCTTTTTGTTGGGGAGATGCCCGAAAAGCAGGAGGAAACAGGTTTCCTCAAAACCAAAACGCCCCTCATCCAGAAATCCCTGGACGATTTTTTCTATATTAATGCCCCGGTAAAACAACTTCCCTTCGCAGGGGATATAATCGCCGTCCTCAATAATATAGGAAACGATTTCCGATATTTCGGTAAGGCCGACCAGCACGCCCTTTCCGCTGACGTCGCGCAGGCCGCGCTTTACCTCGTATTTTGTGTACAATTCATTGTTAATGCCGCCTTTTTCCAGAATCAGGTTTGAGTAGCCCTCGATTCTCCTGATAATGTCTTCCTTGGTCATGTTTTCACCTCCAAAATCTTTTTTCGTTTATCTTCCGCTTCATTATGCAGGCATTCCAATTCCGCCATAATCGCGTCAACAACGGCTTGCTTCTTGTCTTCAACGCCGGCAGCTTCGGCATCCCCCCGCGCCTTCGCGCGGAATTCAGCGCATGAAAAAATCGGGCCTGCTGTAACCCGCACAATATCACTGGTTACAATATCGTTCATCATATCGGTTTGCTGCACATGGAGTAACAATCCGTTAAGCGCAACGCAGCACATATAATCGAAAGAATGGATATATGAATCGATTTCACGCACTCCTTTTTTGGTCGACGGATCCCAGGGGCGGTAGCGGGTTCCCGACGGGAATAACAGTATTATCCGCCCCTGCGTTTTGACCGTTTCCAGCGCCTTCATCGCGGCGCGGTTTATGGCTATGCTGCGCGGCACTTCCACCTTCTTTTTTTCGGGATCCATGCCGTGAAGCGAACGGCTTGGATAAATAACGATACGGGTATACGCGCTGGCAAAAGCCGCCACAACCGGACTATCCTCGTTCAGCTTCATGCCGGCGATGGCGACAATCGCGTCGCCAATGTTCTTGCCCCTGCCCCCGGCTTTCCGCACCAGGTAGGAAATAATCGAAAGATCAAAATTGCTGTAATGCTCAAGCAAGAGGACGCACGATTTTCCCGATTCGGCTTTCGCGAGAAGCTCTTCAAGGTTCTCCATGCCGTCCACGCCGGATCCCGGAAGCAGCAACGGGGCAATCATTTCATCAAGGATCGGGAGAATAGCCTCATCGCCTTCCTGGTATACGTTATCACTGGTAATAACCGTGGAAACTTTTGAAAGAGACATGGCCTTTTTAATCTGTTCCCTGAACGCTGTTGATAAAGTTTCCATTTTTATTCCCCCCAGAGCCTGATTAACTCTATGACAACCCTGCATGCGGCGCACATTTCGCTTACCGCAGCCCATTCAAGACGGCTGTGAAAATTCCTCCCGCCTGTAAAAATATTGGGAGTTGGAATGCCCATCTCGGTCAGGCGCGAGCCGTCGGTCCCGCCTCTTATGGGTTTAAGCCTCCACGCTATGCCGGCATTGTCAAGCGCAGTTTTAAGGCGCTCAATCACCTTAGGCTGTTCGTTTATTTTGTCCTTCATATTATAATATTGAGGGCTTTTTTTAACAATAACCTTTCCGCCAGGAAATTGCGCCTCGACTGTTTTGGCCAGCGCCTCCAAAACATCCAGCCTCCGCTTCATGCCTTCGTTTTCAAAATCCCGCAGAAAAATTTCCAATTGCGCGGTTTCCAAATCGCCGGATATTTCCATGGGACAGTAGTAGCCGTAATAGCCGTCGGTGGCTTCCGGGCTTTCCGAGCGCGGCAGCATTACGGCGAATGAAGCCGCCATAAGGGCGGCGTTTGCCAAAAGCCCCCGCGCCGCGCCGACATGGATGACCCTGCCCCTGAACTCAACATCGGCTTTCCACGCGTTAAAGCACTCGGCCTCAAGCTCGCCCATCGGGCCGCCGTCCAAAGTGTAACAGGCTGCGGATTTAATTTTTTCAATCGGGAATTCGGGCAGCCCCTTGCCGGTTTCCTCGTCAGGGGAAAAAATAATTTCCACCGGGCCGTGCGGTATTTCAGGATGAGTCAGAAGGTATTCAACCGCCGCCATAATTTCCGCGATGCCGGCCTTGTCATCCGCGCCCAGCAGCGTGCTTCCGTCCGTGTGGATTATAGCCTTGCCCTTTTGCTCCGCCAGCCCTGTTTCTTTCGCCGGATCAAGAGCCAACCCCTCACCAAGATCAATTTTTCTTCCATTATACTCCTTCACCAGTTGGGGCTTTACGTCTTTTCCGGAAACGTCGCTTGCCGTATCCAAATGGGCAAGGAACCCGACAGAGGGAGAGTCCTCTCTGCCTTTACTTGCGGGAATTTTTGCTATCACATAACAGTGTGGGCTCAGCTCAACATCTTTAACGCCAAGCCCCAAAAGCTCGTTCTGCAAGTCCCGCGCCAGATCCCACTGCCCCAGGCTTGAGGGCGTAGCATCAACATGGCGGTCGCTTTCCGTCCAATAGCGCACATAATTCATAAAACGTGGAACAATCAGCGCTTCAAGTTCCTGTTCCGGAATTTTTTCCATGAAGAAAGTATGACATATCAATGAGCAATGAGCAATGGAAGAAGAAAACTTCATCGGCGCCTGCGGCGCGGGTTATCCTGTAATTCCTCTCGCCAAGGCGCCAAGGACGCCAAGGACGCGAAGGGAAGAAAAAGGTTTTGTAAGTGATCGTAGCGTGTAATTAACAAGCACAGTTAACATACAAGAACCTTTTTTCTTCCTTTGCGTTCTTTGCGCCTTTGCGTCCTTCGCGAGAGATATTACAAGATCAGCCGCGCCGAAGGCGCCGACGAAGTCTTATTGTTCCAAATCAAACTCCCCCGCAGTGCAGGGCACGGTTATGCCCCAGTTTTCCAGGACTTCGGGGTGTATCTCGCCGAATACGCCTATCTTGCGGCCATTGTACAGAACCGCGGCGGCGCGGCCCGGAATAAAACGCGGGTCGTCGGACTCCTCAACCTCGTACTCGCGGGAAAGGTAGTAGAACAGAGTCTGCATCTGGCCGGCGGCGGTGTTGAAGTTCGCCTCTTTGTCGGCGTGAAGGAAGCCCGCGTACTGGCGGGTTACAGTGCCGGAATTGTCCGCGCTGTCAAGGTACGCGATTTTGCCAATCTCGAAAATTTTGTGCGGGTATACCGAATTGCCCGAAACAGACTCGCTTTCCATGAGGGAGGCGATCACCGAATCGCGGACATACTCGTAATTCTCGGTCATGGGGTTGGCGATGCGGATTATGCGATCCCCCGCGCCGCGCATTTTTTCAACGAGGTCTTTGCGGGAACCGAGGTAGTTGTATATCATCTCCTGATAGCCCATGCCGATGAAAATTTCCTTTACCTGGCGGCTGAACAAAGTGAGGGGGCTGAGGCGGCCTACGGTGGGATCGCCCGGGCGTTCCGGTTTGAACGAGCCAAGCCCCCGGCCTATCATTACGTCTTCGGCGACATCTGCGGCATGAAGAAAATCGTTGCGGTATTCGGGCGGCCAGGCGGTGACGCCTTCAACGCTGTTCCTTGCGTCCTGTCCCCGTTCCGCGCTGTTTGCCTTCTCGGCTTTTACGCCCATGCGGTTAAGCGCTTTCACGCATTCATAGCCGCTTAGTTTCTCGCCGAGGAATTTTTCGATTCTCGCGAGAGAGCAGAAGACGGGTTCCTGGAAATAGAAGGGGTTAATGACATTTCTGCCAAAGGGAGTGTCATATTCATATTCGACTTCCACCGGCTCAATGGAAAAACCGTTGTCCGCCAAATCGCAGGCGACGATGGAAGCCGCCAGCGTTACCTGCGCGATGTCAGTGCCGGTCAATTCCACAAAGATGTCCGTGTCGCCGACCTGCACCGCGCCCAGATCGTTGGAATTGATGATGGGCGGATAAGAAAGCACGCCGCCCTGCGAATCGGTTAACAGCGGGTGGACAGGCTCACGCTCAAGGATAAAGGCGTATTCTTTTCCCTTGGGATGCTGCTTGAGAATTTCCCGCAGGGTTAAGGCTGAGTCCCACTGTAACGGCACGAAAGAAACGCTGTCAGGATCAACGCCTTTGTAAATGATGGGCCAGTTGATCCGCGCGATACGGTACACGCCCATTGAAATGGAACGCCGCTTGCGCCCGAAATTCCAGGCGAGTTTTTCCTGGGTCTGTATCATGTCGCGTAACGCGGGATCGGAAATCGTTTTTCCTGTGGCAATAAAGCCCGTAAGAAAAGGCCGCACTTTCTGAACGCTCTTTTCCACCTTTACCTTATGCGCGCATTTTTTTATGCCGCCCGGCCGCGAGAAGAACGGATATTCGGGTATTTTGCCGTCCTGGTATACCTTTAACTGTCTGGCGCAGCCAGCGGTTCCCCACAGGTCGGGGCGGTTGGTGTCGTTAAGCTCGATTTTAAGAACCCGCTCATTAACAGGCAGGCTTTTGTCGCTGTCCTCGTCCAACTCCGCCTTGGCGCAGGTAAGGGCCTCCTCAAATTCTTCTTTATTGCTGCCATCCCAGCGTTTACCGATGAGCTTGTAAAAAACTTCTTCGTTTACTTCTATTTTAGGCATTTGTATTTTCCTTGAGTTTGTTAATTTCATGAAGCCGGCGCAGCCGCACGTCTTCAATATTGCCGCTGAACAGATCCCGCAGATCGTTAAGGCCGAGCGCCATCAGCGCCATGCGGTCAATACCGATGCCCCAGGCCGCTACCTGAACATCCACGCCCAGGCTCTGCGTCACCTCGGGGCGGAAAATGCCGGAACCTCCCAGCTCGAACCAGCCAAGCACCGGATGTTTTATATGCACCTCTACCGAAGGCTCGGTAAAGGGGAAATAACCGGGGACGTATTTAACCTCTTTCGCGCCGGCAACCTCGCGGGCGAACATATCCAGCATTCCCAACAGGGTCCGCAGGTTTACGTTTTCGCCTAACACGATGCCCTCGGTCTGGTAGAAGTCAGGCAGGTGGGTGGCGTCCACGCGGTCATAACGGAAACAGCGTACAATGCCGAAATACTTGCCGGGGATTTTCGCCTTTGGCAGGGTTTTCGCGGAAAGTACCGTGCCCTGGGAACGGAGGATCAGCCGGCGGGTAAATTCACGGTCAAATGTGTAGCTCCAGCCGCGGCTGCCGGTTTTCCCGCCGTTTTCGTGGGCCGTGGCAACATTGGAAAGCCAGGGCTCCTCTATCGACTTCGCCTTTGCGATTTCACCTGGTCTTTTCGGATCGCTAAGGCTGTAGCTGTCATGTATGTCCCGCGCCGAATGGAACTGCGGCATGAACAGGGCGTCTGAATTCCAGAATTCAGTTTCAACTAACGGACCGTCAAATTCCTCGAATCCGAGGGAGGCGAGCTTGTCCTTCACGTTCTCAAGAAATTTCGCGTAGGGGTTGCTGCGGCCCGGAGTCAGGCGGGTCGGCGGCGTTTTAACGTTATACGATCTAAAGTGTTTTCCCTTCCAGCTTCCCGTCTCCAGCATCTGCTGGCTTAAGGTTCCGATCTCCTCGCCGCTGATCCCCGCTGCCCTGAGCGCGGCAGCCGCCGCTTCCGCGGGCACTGAGCCGTCTTCCGCGGCGCTAAAGCCGTATACGACAATTTCGCGGTCAATCTGACGGAAAGCGGCGTCAGAGGCCCCGCGTTTTTTGGCAATGCCGGATATGAATTTCTTTTCTTCGTCGTTAAGCGACGCCTCGGCAAGCAGGCCGTCTTCTGCTGTTACAATTTTTTTAAACAGGCCGCGCAGTATGGAAAAGTGCGAGAGTACCGGATTTTTAACGGGGTCATCCAGGGATTCAAGGGGCAGGCTTATAGTCAGCTTTTTATCGTCGTCCATAGCCAGCACGCCGAGCTTGGAAAGGCTGCCAAAAGCGCTGCCAATGTCCTTGTTTTCCATTTTGAGCGCTTCGGCAATATCGGACAACCTCAGGCGTTCCTGCGCCGCCAGTCTCTGCCGAATCAACGCAAGGATCCGCTCTTCGGGGCTTCCCTTTGTTTTCCATTCCTCGCCCAGGCTTGTAATCTCGTAAAAGACGGCCTTCTCTCGCCGTAATTCGCAGATAAGCCCCTTGCCGGCCAGCCAGGATAATGCCTGATTGCCATTGCCCGGCTTGAAACCGAGATCTTTTTCAACTTTTTCGATGGTAAGCTCATCGCCCTTCTTATACGAAAGAAGTATCCGTATTTCCAGAGGATGGAGGTTTTTCACCGTACTTGTAATATCAACAGTCGTAGTCATGATATGTAAAGAATAGCAGGATCCGGGCTGTGTTTCTAGCCCTTTTTATCAACTCGTTTATTCAATAACTCGACCATTA
>Ga0268262_10007132_pt1 | contig 10520 bp, 1 predicted proteins | sample TergutNc150P3_FD_190354 | JGI IMG/M metagenome (GOLD analysis project Ga0268262, IMG submission 190354) | Nasutitermes corniger P3 segment gut microbial community from laboratory colony in Florida, USA - Nc150 P3 (SPAdes) (version 2) | ecosystem: Host-associated > Arthropoda: Insects > Digestive...
CTGATAAACAGGGAAAAGTATTTTCATACAGCGAATTTGTTTTTGTAACCGCAACGCCCGCTGACGAACCTCAGCCTTTTATCGCGTCCGGTGCCACATTTAGATGGGTAAGGCAGAACAGTCTTAGTGACGGACGCATAGTAATAAAAGAAGGCGAAACATTGGTGGGTATCAGCAATTATCCCGCCATTAACGCGACTCTTCAAGGTGCCGGAGCGAATTTATTCAATACGACCCTTGACGATAAAGGCATGGTATTGCTTACGGCGTTAAGCGAAGGTGAAGCCGGTCCGTTAACGCTCAGGCTTGATGTTGACGGTGGTAATTATACGACCACCCCATTCAGAATTATTTCGGAAGTATTAGGGCCTACGGTCACAATACAGAATGTTGATAATTACAAATGGGTAAAAAACAGCGTTCCTGTCACTTTTAACGTAACAAGCAGAAACAAGGTAAGCGCCGTGGAAGTGTCTTTAGACATGGGAGACAGTTGGCAAAACCTTTTAACTGCGGCTGAATCGGCGGCTCTTCGCAGTCCCGTGAACAGTAATTTTACAAAAACTCTGGATATTACGGCCGCCAGTGACGGCTCAATCAACATACTGATAAGGGCGACTAATGAATCAGGCATTAATTCGGTTTCAAATTTCTCAGTGTTAAAAGACACAACGCCTCCTGTGGCGCAGACAATTATGCCAATCGCGGAAGCGGGAGTAAACGGCACCATACGAATGGCGTTTGCAGTAGAGGAAATGGGAGCGATAAAATCAATCACATACAATAGGACGGCTACAACTCCGGCAAGGGCGGCTACCCCTGCAACACCAGCCGCTCCGGGAAGACCCGCGACTCCGGCTACGGCCGCGGCTCCCGCAAGCACCACAAATCAGACGAAAGAAGTATTTAACTCCGATAACTGGGATAAAGATTACGCTCCCCGGTTTTTCGAGGTATTAATGGATTCTCTGCAAATGCCCCTTGATAAAAATATGCGTTTTACATTTACGGATAAAGCGGGCAATTCAAGTGATGTAAGCACTTGGGATTTTGTAATTGATCAGGAAATGGACATTCCAACCGTACAAATAATTCTGCCTTTGGAAAACGAAGTAATTACAAATGATTTTATCGTATCGGGCGTAATGTTCGATGACGACGGAGTTAAAAAATACCAATGGAGAATAGACAATAACGCGTGGCAAACTGATGACGCCGAATACGGATTTTCAATTCCAGTTGCGTTGTCATCATTGACAGATAACGAGCATACGATATCAGTAATCGCCGAAGATCTTTACGGCGTTAAAAGCCAGCCCGTTACGCGAGTTTTCCGCGTGTCGTTAAATGAACCTACCGCGACAATGACATACCCGCTTTATGATACCGTATTAAATAAAGCGATTGAAGTTAAAGGGACGGCATCCGACAAGAACGGAATCAAGGAAGTAAGGCTTTCAGTTGATAACGGAAATTCTTTTAACGTCGTTAAGGGAACTTATGGATCGCCGACTGAAACGATTCAGTGGTCGTATCAGTTTAACACTACCATATTAAAAGACGGTCCCCACGTCTTATTTGTAAGGGTATATGACAGATACGACATACCGGCGACTTACGCGTTTATGATCAATGTTGACAATACCCAACCTGAAATAATATTGGACAGCCCCGGTGACGGTTCAATTACCGTTGGTAATATTTCCGTGATGGGACGCATTCTTGATCCCAATCTGAAAGAAGTAAGCATAGAACTGCGAAGTTTGGACGGAGTTACAATTCCAGCCAATTTAAGGTCAAGGAAACTTGATATAAATTCAATGGTAAGGGAAAACATTGACATCTCCGCGATGGCGGACGGACAGTACAATGTGGCGATTATCGCGACGGACAGGGCGGGGAACATGACCCGGCTTTCGCGTAACGTACAGATGGCGCGTCAGACTTACAAAAACTACATAGAAATCCTTTACCCGCTTGAAAACGAAGAAACAAGCGGCGAGTTTAACCTGTACGGTTTTGCCGGAGGAGCGAGTCCGGCGGGGACGGTAAATATAAGAATAAACGGCGCGGATTTGGACAATGTTCCCGTTGACGATTCAGGTTATTTCGTATTTAAATTGGACGGCGAAAAACTTAAAACAGGGGTTAACGCCATTACCGTAAGCAGTAATTTCGGAGGGCCGACCCTTGTATCATCCAGGGCTTATAGTATAATATATAGGGACGGCGGTCCGTGGGTAACCATAGACTTAGACAGCTTTACCTTCGGTAAATTCGCCTATGACAGGGCGTACCTGTACGGGCGCACCGGCTATGCCTTATCGGAAGAAGATAAGACGCTTCTTGCGGACAAAACTACCGACAAGGCGATTAAAGCCAAAATTATGGCAAAAACCCCCGATTTTACAGAAATAAGTTTTGATAACGGAAGATCATTTACAAAGACAAGCAGGTCGGCGGCAAAAAATGTTGATTACCGTTACAGGTTGGAAGATGGGGAAATGCCTGAAGGCTACCATTACATAGTAATAAGGACGACTATGAAAAACGGCGAATTGGCACTGACAAGAATGTTAGTACAAGTTGACAAGACAAAACCGGAAATCCGTCTAATTTCACCGGAAGCCGGAAGCAGGTACAACCAGAGGATTACTTATTCCGCGTCCGCTACCGATGACATCGAGCTTGTAAGCCTTACCTACCACCTTCGCACGGGTGACAAGGCCGCTTATGAAGTGCCGGGCTTCCTGCAAGGACTTTACCTTGAATGTTCAATTCCGCCGTTCCTGAGGCAGGTTGCAGTTGCAAACGGTTTTGAGCAATTTGTGCCTCCAATGCCATTTGCCGGAGGCGCGACATACATGGATGTCGGCTTTGGTTTAAGTTTCTTTGAAGATAACGTAAAAGTGCAATTCCAGTACGGTTTCCTGACTCAGGAGTTATTTGAAGCATTAGGCGGCGCGCCGCCACCCCCGGGACTTCGCTACGGCGGAAATGTATTTGCGTTTAAAATTCTTGCAAGCGTTTACTCTTTCCCATTCCAATCAATTTGGGGACCGGATTTTGAATGGCTGTTTGGCACAGTCGCAATAGGGGCTAACTTCTCTTTATTTGACATAACCGGCGAAGGTTTAACGCCAAGTAAAGAACCCACATGGATGAGCGCGTTACTAATACAAATAGAATTTCCAAGAGTGAAAATTCCAAAACGAAAGAATTTTAGAACATTCAGTTTGTTTACTGAAGGGCAGTTATGGTTCGTACCAACGGACGTACCCGCGTCTCAGTATGGTATACCGGTTGTTATCCCACATGTAATTATGGGAGTAAGGCTTTATATTTTCTAATAAAATGAGGGGTGTAAGATGAGGTGTATGATGTTAAAAAACAAAATTAAATGGATTACCGCGGCGGTAATTATTTTAGGAACGCTTTTTACAACATGCGAAATGCCTATGGGTTTAGGTGACCCTGTAGATACCGTTGCCCCCAACGTATTTATTGAGTCTCCTCAGGACAATACAAAAATGAAAGCCATAACCCTTGGTAACCCCATAGTAATGGAAGGCACATGGTCAGACGATATAGGCGTTGTAGCCATGGAATTTCAAATTTTTGACAAATGGAAAGGCAACGCGGTTATAATTCCGGCAAGGACAAGTTTTAAAATAACTATAACCGACTATTCTGACGGTTGGGTGATAGGCAAATGGAGGGCTGAAATTGTTATTAACGCAGAAACTGCGACCGAATACAAAATAAGGGCTTATGTTCTTGATAAATTCGGCAACAAGGGAATGGCGGAAGTAAACGTACAGATCGATATTATCCCACCGTGGGTTGACCGCGTTTTAATTCAAAAACATCCTAACCATCCGGACTGGAAAAATACTTTTGTACAGGACTCTATTAATTATTCGTCCGCCGACACCGGCTCTATTACAGGTAAACAAGATTCTTTACCAAATATTGAATATTATAGAAAAAAAGGATTGAACTTTAATAATAATGAATCATGGCGTGATATAAAATATGACGACATTGACGAATTCCAGAATGAATATTTTAGAATAAGCGCGGAGCTTATTACTACCTTTAACAATATAGCGGCGACCAAACTTAATGTTTACCGGGAAAATGGCACGTTAATTAACGAAGTTCCTTTAGTAAGAACGGGATATACAAGAGATGTAGATCCTACAAATAAAACTCATATGAATTATCCGTACTGGGATATTGATAAAACCCTTTTTAAAGACCCGTTATACGCGAGCGGACCGCATTATATTTATTTTGAAATACGCGCATGGAGCTTAACTGACTGGACAGGTAACGATGTAACAGGCGCTCCGAATAAAGCCCCTAACGGAGATGAAGAAATGGGGCGGACACAAACAGTTGGCGGAACGGTCTGGTTTCCCGAATCAAATAACCCTATAACTTACATAGATAAAAAACTTATAATGGGCGCGACCAATTCAATTATTTTACCGCCGAATGTGAACGGTGCTTTAGATATAGATGTTTACGATGATGATTTACTTTCTAATATATACCTTGGATTAATTACAAAAGAAGCTTTTGACAACTTACGGCAAAGCCAAACTGAGAATACATACCTTGAATCTCTTGCCATTGATTCTAATGGCAGTTTGCGAACGGCCGTCATGACTGCCTGCATTACCGTTACTGGAAATTCAAAATCAGATTTGTATAGTCCAATAACGGGTAATAATAACAGAAAAAGAACATTCTCCCTTAGTACCGCAAATGAGGGAGAATTTCGCTTAATTGCCATTGTAAAAGAAGCTTCCGGCGCTGCGAATTACAGCTACCCCGCTGGCTTTACTCCAAAATGGAGCGTTTACCCGCCTTTAAGAGTTCAAGTACAGGCGGCAATGGCCCCGCTTATAATAGTTGAAAACCCATTATCAGAAAACGCTTTTCCGAATTTAAATACTGACGGTCAAACTTTTAAAATGTCAGGCTATTCCCTTGCCGGCACGAAAATAAATAGAATGTTTATAGCTTGGGTTCCTCAAGGTAAAACCGCAACTGACGCCACAGCCGCTCTTGCTGCGGCTCAAGGTTCTGTAACTTGGACTGGCGATTTATATACTCACTCCTCAGGCGTAAAAGTATGGGATATAGTTATTACTGACCAAGGACAAGAGAAGTTTGGACCGAACGATTTTTACAAAACGGGTTTTGAAAAAACTTTTGACCTATTAACTGATTTCCCTGATGGAACTGTAAGCGCGTTTAATTTATCGACAAAAAATAATTTATTTATCATACAGGCGAATACCGAATCTATTGGCAACAATGCGACAAAAAATTACCGTCTGATAGGATCAAGCGCGAGGCCTACTATTACTGTAACAAGCCACAGCGCCAATACAAGTTATCATGACAGAACTAAAGATCTTGTTTTAAGGATGCAGGTAGGAACCGGAACAGACGGCGTTAAAATAAAAGATGGCACTTATAGTATCACCGACATCACGGGAGGCTCGAAACTTCCAGGATTCACAGGCGATATTACACTTTCAGGCGGCGAATGGCAGAGAACAGTTCCTTCCTCGCACATCACCGGCAATTTTGATGAAGGGGCAAGCAGAGTATACAAATTTGAGGCGGTAAATATATTGGGCACTACGTCGCCTGACACAATCAAAACCGTTATTATGTCTAACGCCCCTCTTATTGATTCAATTTTATGCAGTAACGGCTCAGGCTCTTACGGGCTGGGTCAAAAACTGACTTTTGATGTAACATTCACCATGCCGGTACTTGTTACCCCATCTGTTACAGGAACCAACTATCCAAGATTAAAACTATATTTCTCAAACGAAAGCGCGGTTAATCAAGACGATTATGCGACCTATGTACAACCTCCTCCTGATCAGCAGGGAAAAGCGTCAAATACGCTTCAATTTGAATATACGGTGAAAGCGGGTGACGATTCGAAAAAACTAAGAAATTCTCTTGCTCCTCTTGATTTTAACGGCGCTACTTTAGCTTCGTATCAAGGCGGTGTAGCCGTTAATACGATTAGTGCTGATAAGAGCATGCAGGCGACACAAACTGTTGTATTGGACGGTATACGTCCTACGGTATTACGCGCGGCTTTTAAACAGGAAGGAACAGCCCGTCCGACTTACTTTGCGAATAATAAAGTAATTACCGTAAACTTGCTTTGCAGCGAGTCTGTAATGGTTTCCGGCACGCCAAAAATACGCATTAATATAGATGGTCAAACTACGGGGAATTTTAGATCTTTTGATGCTGAGTATTCATCAAAAAACGGAAATACTTTAATCTTTACTTATACTGTATCTGACCCTGAAAGTTCAATAAGTACGGCACGCCAACTTGTATGGGCTTCTTCGTGGATAACTTTCCCCGATCCTGCAAACGACACTATTACCGACAATGTGGGCAATCCAATTGATGTGTCTACTGCAAGTCTGCCTTCCACTGATAACCAACGTGGAAATGCAAACGGTACTTATTCAGATGAAAGGGGTTATATTATAACCAGAAAACCTAATACTCCGGGATTATCCATACATTCTTCACAGCCAGGAGCGCAAAGTGGTAATACAGATATATTAACCGCCGAACCGCTTAATACCAAAGGTGAATACTTTTACATAAGAACAACCGGCATTCAAAATCCCAACCTTGGTGGTACTTATAACGCTGTTCATTATTCATTCGCAGGAGGAAGCGCTCAGGACAGTGAAGGCGCTTTAGGAGGCACAACCGACATCCGCTATTCCACCAATTCTGCCGGCAGAATAAAAGATGTAAACTATAACAATAGAGGCTATACGAATTATACTCCGTCTTCATATCAGGTAACAGTGTGGCAAACTGACTTGGCGGGTAATGAATCGGAAAAGGCGACAATTAGAAATGTAAACATCAATTCACGCCCTGCCGACCTTACCAGTATAGATATTAACCTTAATGACGGATCGCATAAGGGGGGAACTGTAGTTCCTTTTAAACTTTCATTCTCTCAAAAAATAACGGTTAACGCTAATGCGACTGTTACACTAAGTATTGTCGGAACAGCCGGCAATATGACAGGATCGGCGACTATATCAAACCTACCCGTTCCCGTAACATCGTCTACAAACCCGGCGGCATCTTTGATAACTGTGAATTGGACGACTCCTATCAATCAAGCGACCATGAAGGACATAAAAGTAACAAACATTCAATTTACCAACATGGTTGACGAATACGGCAATGCTCTTACGCGTTATTACGGCACGGCTGCCGATAGTGGGACTCAACGCCCCATTGGAGACGATGCCGCGACATATACATTCCAAATTAAACGTCCTGATCTTGAAATCCGTTCAAACAGGCCGTTATTGGTACAAACGGACTCGACAAGTAATTCAACGACTCCCGTAATACCTAACGGAACAGGTAATCTGCAAAATGGCGGAGTAGCACCGACAAATAATGTAATTAGATTGGTATTTGCCGAAGGATCTGCTAACACGGCTGTAGACCTTACCGCCGTTCCCGGCAAATATATAACCATACGTCCGTACGGAAAATGGGCAATACCTCCTGAACTGACGGTGGCTGAATTTAATACAGTTTATAACTTTAACTATGGCGCGAACAATGACACATACCGCAGAAGACTACAGGATGTAGACAATGATGGTATTCCAAAATCAGGATCAGGACGTGGGAGCGGATTTAATTCTTACATAAAAAATACCCACGGTCTTATCGCTGGAGGCTCCGGTAATGTCCGTCCCGATACGGCGACCAAAATGATTCTTGATTTTACAACAGGACTATACGACGAACCCAACGCCAATAATTTACGAACTGTTTTTAACGCGGCAGGCTGGAAACAGCAGAAAATTTTGGCTACTTCCGGCTATGTAAAAATAATAAAGGCTAACAGTATCGGTAATATAATTGAAATAACCCCGCCGACCCCACTTGAAAGCGGCCGTATTTGGGAAGTACTGGTAGATGACGGCGCTTTCCAGGATGCCGCCGGAAATATGTCGCAAGCCGTGGGAGACCCGGCAGTAACTGAAGCAACGGGAGGTTATCGTTTCTGGTCGTACGGAGTAACGGCGACTCCTTATATCCGCGCGGACAAGGTTTCCTATGACGCAAGGAATATACTTGACAACGCTCATGCCGATCTTGCTTTTGTCAATGGTACAACGGTATACAGGCCTCCTGTTGATACAATGGTTCGTATCGACTGTGAAACCCCCGGAGCTACCATACGCTATGATGTTATAAGAACAAGTTATACGCTGAACCCGGGCGGAGAGCAATATACTTCTACCGCGTTTACTGCTACCGGAAATGCTAACACTACTGGTCTCCCTAGTAATGGTAATCCCCGAACCAACGATTACTTCTTTAAACATCCAAATTTTACCGGTACTACTGATGCTAATAATTCTAATAACGGATATCAAAATAATCTTATCGGCAATGGTGAAGTCTCCAGCAATAAAGATAGCGAAGGTTTCTATAACAAGGCGCTTGTCCCCATTAATGTAGATACAGGTACGGTAACTAATACAATCATAAGAAGTAATAACGGAACTTTCCCGAAATCTACATTGGATACTTTAGGAAATAGCATTACCTTGACAGGCAATCCTACAGGTAATGTAAAGAATTATCAAACTTTAGATGCCACAAGTGGGGCTATAACTTTTACCGGTATTAATAATGCTAATATTCCTTATATCTATATAGGAGAATTGTATCCCGGTTCAAATACTACAGGCGGTACTACTAATACCGCCCCAACAAACGCAAATGCGGATGGAAGAAGAGCAAAAGCGAATAATGACATCCGTCTTTTCTCGGGACGAAGGGATTATATTGTGGCAAGCGCGCAAAAATTCAGCGTTAACGGAACTGGTACTAATGTTATGAATAGCGGACCGCAACTTACCGTATCATCACCTGGAATGGAAGGGGTGTATAAAACTGTCATGCTTTACCGCGACCCACAGACCAGAAGAGCGCGTATACTAGTACAGGGGTATGACAATCCTGTTATGCCGGTAGTAGCCGGCTTCCCATTAAGGGATGCGAATTCCACTAATACAAGCGGGGACACTTATAATAACATTTTCTCAAAAAACGCATGGCGTTACGGCGTTTCTGTCACCGGTGATTTTAATACCGCACCGGCTTCCGGCGATGCTAATAACTGTCATATATGGGTAACATGGGAAATCGTAACCGACTGGTACCAGAAAGCTAAAGGATTCAGCAGTGCCACAGAAGGAAATTATCTTCAAAATGGTACTACTAATCCTCATCCTAACTCAAACGGTGTAGGTGCCACATACGGCGGCGTTATTTACCGTTACAATCAGTCTTTCTATTGAGATAAGGAGAAAAACATGAAACGGATATTAACAACGATTATAATTCTGGCTTCTCTATTTATAACAACTTGCGATAATATAGCCCTTGGGGTAGCCTTAAATTTAAAAGGTCCCGTTGTAGAAATAACAGGACCCGTAAGCACGGGCAAAAGCGATCCGGCTGTTGGAACTTTATTTAATTTTAAAGGAACCGCCTCAAGCGACAGTACGGTTACCCGTATGAGCATAACCCTGACTTATTTTAACAGGGCGGCTAACAGAATGGTTGTTATGGGGCGCGAATGGAAATATGAAGGCGGAATATGGCAGATAAGGGAAAGTTCTAACCTGTCGTGGAACAGTTATTCCAGCAATATCTATTCTACGGAATTAGCCCAATATCCCGTAGAAGATCCTTCATGGACATTACAAGATAAAGTGGTGCACTGGAATTTGCCGGTATATATGAACCGTATGGAAAAAGGTCAATACTTTGTTTCAGTTCAAGCGTGGGACAATGCGGGACTCAGCGATTCAAATTCCACAAAAAGGTTAAAAGTTGAATTTAACAATGAAAATCCCACCATAAAAATTGATACGCCTGTATTAAAAGACGGAGATGGCCCTCTTAGCGCCCCAAAACCGCCTGATTATTTCAGCGAAGCGTATAAATTTGATCCTTTTGGCTCCCCTAGGCAAACTTATGAGAATCGAATTAATTTTACAAATAAATTTTCCAATTTTAGATGGACAACTGAACAAAATGTGGCATTAGACAAATTAACTATTGAAATAACAAATGAGCATAATTTGGATATAGCGGACATACGGAAAAAAACTTATTACAAAGGCGTATTTGATTTTAAAGATCCTTTATTTGCAACATCTGATTTTATAAATAATACATTAGGAAAAGGAGCTAATATCGGCGGTAGTATTGATATCGGTCAAAATATTCCCGATAGTTCTTATATAAAAGTAGGGGAAGAAATTATTCTTGGTCAGTATCCCTATGCGGATGATTTTGCACTGCTTCCAAAAGATCGTATAACACCATTACAGATAGTTACAACTATTGTGGATGAAACGGGATTAAAAGAATATAAATCCAAAGGGTGGTTTATGTACCTC
>Ga0268262_10007133_pt1 | contig 10520 bp, 11 predicted proteins | sample TergutNc150P3_FD_190354 | JGI IMG/M metagenome (GOLD analysis project Ga0268262, IMG submission 190354) | Nasutitermes corniger P3 segment gut microbial community from laboratory colony in Florida, USA - Nc150 P3 (SPAdes) (version 2) | ecosystem: Host-associated > Arthropoda: Insects >...
CACGAGCCGGGGTATGGATTAACAGATAGGAGTTCCAATGTCAATGAAAGGAAAAAAGGGCATAATTTTTGGCGTTGCCAACGACCGTTCCATAGCCTGGGGCATAGCGAAAAAATTATTGGAAGAGGGAGCAGAGGTGGCATTTAGCTACAACGGAGAACGCCTAAAACGCAGTTTAGATAAATTGCTTCAAAATCACCCAAACAGCAAGCTCTACGATTGCGATGTTTCTACCGAAGAAAATATTTTGAAAGTTGCTGAGCAATATAAAGCCGAGGTAGGCCAGTGTGATTTCTTGGTTCACTCCATTGGTTTTGCAGATAAAAGCTATTTGGAAGGGGCTTTTTTGCCAACGCCCAAAGACGTGTTTTTGCAAGCAATGGACATTTCCGCATATTCCCTTGTCTCTTTAACCCGCGCATTCAAGCCTTTTATGACAAAAGGGAGTTCCGTTTTGGCCCTAACATATTTGGGCAGTGAAAAAGTTGTTCAAAATTACAATGTGATGGGAGTGGCAAAAGCAGCGCTAGAAGCCATAGTTCGCTACTTGGCTTACGACTTAGGTCCCGAAGGAATTAGAGTTAATGCTATTAGCGCAGGCCCCGTGAACACCCTTGCAGCTCGCGGGATTAGCGACTTTACCGACTTGCTCAAAATCCACCGCAAAATTGCTCCTCTTCGCGAAAACACAACCCCAGAGCACGTGGGTGGCGCAGCATATTTTCTTTTAAGCGATTTGTCTTTTGGCGTAACTTCTGAAATAATGTATGTAGATGGAGGTTACAACACAGTAACGGTAGGTCCTATTTCCGCTTACGATAAGGAATTGTGATACCTTTTTTACTCACTTTTTTAGGCATCGTAACAGACCAAGATTTTGCAAAAGAAGACTCTCTGCAAGTTGAAGTTGTAGAAACTGGCTTTATCGCTCATACATTTTTTAACAAGCAATTTAAACTTGAACTCCCGCAAGATACCGTATGGAATATTTGCGCTAAAAGCGGAGAATTAGAGAAATGTTATGAATTGAAATATTTTGGAAAAGACTCTGTTTTTTCTGCTGAAATTTCGGGGAAAGAAAATGTGGTTTGGTATGGGGGGGCTAACTTAGGAGTGGAGAGTGGTGAGAGGAAATTGGAGAGTGGGGAAAATTTGGTGATGGATTCTGTCTCTGCGGGTTTGGAGGCTGCGGAACAGGTTACGGAACTTAGGAAGGTTGTGGTACAACTTCGCAAAAAACCTAAACGGAAATTGGGAGAATCTGTTGTTAGTGCAAAAAACATAAAGCGAATGCCCGGGCTTGCAGAGGCAGATGTTATGCGTAGCATACAGGCTTTGCCGGGAGTTGTGGCAAGTTCTGATTTCAGCACAAAGATATATGTTAGGGGTGGGGCAAGCGACCAAAACTTATTTTTACTAGATAATGGAATTGTCTATTCCCCAACTCATTTTTTTGGACTTTTCTCCACTTTTCTTGTTGAAGCTGTGGACGATGTTAAATTCTATAAAAGCGGCTTTCCAGCAGAGTATGGAAACCGCCTCAGCTCTGTTGCAGCCATAAATAGCAGACAAGGCGGAAACGATACCCTTGACGAATGGTTTAGCAAAAATTCCGTGAAAATAAGCACGTTTGCCACACAAGCTCACACCGAAGGGCATCAGGGAAATGCTAGATGGGTTTTGGCGGCACGAAGCACTTACATAAAACAGATTTTAGACTTTTTGAAAACTGTGGGAGCAACTGATTTTAGCGTGGACTACAAATTTACAGATATTCAAGGAGCCTTTGATTACAATTTGGGAAAAGACAGGGATTTACACGTTGCTATATATACCGGAGCAGATATTCTTAGGTTTTCGCCACTCTTTGTGGAATGGGGAAATACGGCTATTCCCATAAATTTCAAGTGGAAAATAGATGATGATTGGAAATGGAATAGCGGTTTTTCTTATAGCGAATTTCACCAAGATTTTAAGATAGAAAACTTGCTTGGAATGGAAAATGGAGTTAGTACGCTTGCAAGCCGCCAATCTTTTGCTTATTCGGGAATAGACAAGCATACTTTTGCTTTTGGTTATGATTTAGAATTCTCCAAAATTTCTTTTGTACAAAATGTTGAAATAACTGGGCAAAAACTGGAAGACAACCCGCAAGCATTTCATCATATTTTATATGCTCAAGATACTTGGAAGCCAGATTTATGGGAGGTACAATACGGACTACGGCTAAACTATCATGCTCTTTCTGAGCATTTTGGAATGGAACCCCGCTTTGCTGTTTCCTTTGAAGTTGCAGAAAATCAAAAATTGGAATTCCACACCGGTTATTATTTGCAATACTTGAACAGCCTTATGTTCTCCGACCAAGAAGCTTTGAACGAATTTTACTATCCCGCACGCAAAACAGCAATAAATGGAACAGTAAAGCCATCCAGTTCAATTTTATCCGCAGTGGGTTATTCCAGAAGCAATATTTTGGATATGTTTAACTTTAATATGGAAGCTTACTACAAAACCCAAAACAATTTAACCGTTTACAGAGAATCTGACCTTGACTCAACATCATCAGAAAAGGTAGAATCTCTTGGAGATATGATTGTAAGCGGTGAAGGTTACTCCTTTGGCTACGAACTTTCACTGCAAAAACCTGAGGGTTTTATAAGTGGTAGCATAAATTTCAATCAGGGTTGGTCTGTTTTTAAAGATGGGACAAACAAAGCTTATTTTCCTAATTGGCACCAACCATTTGCTTTAAAAAGCGATTTATCTGCTAACTGGTTTGAGGAAAAAAAATATTTACGCACATCGTTGCAACTAAAATGGGCAAGTGGAATGCCGTACACCCCATATCTAGGTTATTTTGCAACATATAGAATGGATGAGAATTATCCTGGCTACGAAATGGTTTCACCGCTTGGTAATAGAAACGTCACTATGCGACCTCCTTATTTTCGCTTGGACGCAAAAGTTATTGATTATGGCAAAAAAGATAAATGGAATCTCGGTTTTACAATCTTAAACTTAACCAATCACAATAATTTATTCTACATATTCTACGATACTGGAAAAAATCCGCCAGAAGAGCAAAAAATCTATCAATTTCCTTTCTTTCCATTGTTGATAAATTACGAGTATTACTTTTGATTTACTATATTAGAAGCCAAAAGATGAAAAATATACTGAGAAAAATTCCAGCGATTTTTGTTATGGTGGCGCTTTTTACGCTTTCAACTTTGCCAGGCAATGACCCTCTTTTAAATTCAATTCATCTTGGCGACAAAATAGAACATTTTATAGCTTATTTTGTTTTGGGAATAACATTTTGTATATGGATTCCCGGCAAAAAATGGTTTGCAAAACCTATAATTTATAGTATATTTGTTGTTGTTTTGTGTACGCTTTTTGGAATTAGCGATGAATATCATCAAACATTTGTTCCGGGTCGTTCTGGAGATTTATATGATTTAGCTGTTGATTTTGCTGCCAGTGTAATTGCTGTTTTTGCGTATTTTTCGTTCATAAAAATAAAAAAATGAACAAAGCATCCATAATTATAGCTACTAGCCTGCTCGTAAGCAGGATTCTTGGTGTTTTGCGCGAAATGCTCCTTGCAAAAATAGCAGGTGTAAACGAACAGAAAAATGCCCTTGATTTAGCATTTATGATTCCAGATATTTTGAATCATTTAGTTGGCACGGGTTTTTTGTCAATAGTCTTTATATCGCTGTTTACAACACATTTACTTAAACAAAACGAAAATGAAGGATGGCGTTCATTTAGCAATATCTTTAATGTTCTTGGCTTGTTATTTTTAATTTTAGCTGCACCAGCATTTATATTTATGCGAGAGTTAATCTTGCTTTTAACGGCAACACCTCCAAGCGAAAATATTCTAAACTTAGCTACTTATTTTGGCAGAATAATTTTGCCAGGCCAGCTATTCTTTTTTGCTGGCAGTTTTTTAATAGCGGCACAGCAAGCTCGTAAGCAATTCTTAATTCCATCGCTCACAGGAATAATTTACAATGCTAGCATAGTATTTTTTGGTTGGCTCTTTAAAAATAACGGAATTAGCGGTTTTGCATGGGGTGTTCCTATTGGTGCGTTTATAGGATTTTTTGTTTTGCAAATAATAGGCTCTTATAGAGGCGGGGTAAAATATTTTTTCACATTTAATCCAAAAAATTCGGAGTTAATAAAAACCGTAAAACTCTTGCTACCGATGATTTTAGGCGCAGGTTCAATGTTTGCACTTGAATTTGCAATTCGCAGCTTTGGTTCAATGTTTGGCAGCCATGGAATTTCAAGCCTAAATTACAGTTATCGACTTATGTACACTCTTGTTGCTGTTTTTGGTTTTAGCGTTGGAGCAGCTAAATATCCAGATATGGTTAAAATGTTTAAAGAGAATAAAATAACTGAATTAAACGAAAAAATTTGGGGTGATTTAGCAAAAATTTTTGCTATCTTGGTTCCAGCAATATGTGCGCTAACAGCTGTTAGCCTACCAGCAGTTCGCATTTTATTTGAAAGAGGAGCTTTTACGCAACAAAACTCAATTCTCGTTAATGAATTGCTTTTATGTTATTTACCGACAAGCATAGGGCTTTGTGCCCAAGCTCTTTTAGCAAGAGCCTTTTATTCAATGGAAAGAATGTGGCTCCCAACAATAATCAATACTTCAGCTTTCGCCGCAAGTTTGTTTTTGTATTCCCCAGTGGCAAAAATAATAGGAATATATTCCGTTCCGGTAGTAAGTTTTACCTGCTCATTTGTTCAATTAATTTTGCTTTTGATATTTTGGAATGTAAAAGGAGCAAAATTCTTTATTAAAGATTTTATAGCCTCTGCGGCTGTTTTAATCGTTTTAGCACCATTGGGGCTTTATATCTCTAAACATGCCTATAACTGGCTTTTAAATGCAAATTTGGCTTATTTAATAGTCTATTCCGCTATGCTTTCATTGCTCTTTTTTATTTTTTCTATCGGTTTGCAAATTTTGTTTGGATCTAAGTCTTCTTCTTATATATTATATTTATTTAAAAAGAAATTGACAAAGAACTCTGTTAATAACTTAAAGAAAGTTTGAATATTTTATGTAACTTACTGTTATTTTTGTAATTCCAAGATAGTTTCTATTCACAAATTTTTGTAGTGATAATGCTTTTATTAACACTTATTTGCATAGTTTATTCTTTTCCCAAACGAAATAACAACTTATTAACGTTATTTTTTGTTTAAACCTTGACTTTTGGGTAAAACTTTTCTAAATTACTAGCAAATATCATATTATGGCGGTTTAGCTCAGTTGGTTAGAGCGACGGAATCATAATCCGCAGGTCCGGGGTTCAAGTCCCTGAATCGCCAGCTTTGTGAAATTATTTTTCTTTTTTCATAAAAAATAATATATATTAAAGTTATCTGAATTCATTTTAAAATAGGAGCTTCTCTATGAAAAAAGTCTTAATATTGCCGCTATTTGCTTTGGCTACATTGGTTTCGCAAGCTGGGGCCGAAGTATGCACAGGTAAAAATGGAGCAACTGTTTGTGAATGGGATACAGGTTGCTATACAATAAGTACGGAGTATTCATATACCTCCACTTGCAGGGCTTCTATAGAAGGCGGCGACCCAAGCCATCCTGTTTGCACTTGTGAGCAATTAATTAAGAATTGCACAGATTTTGGAGCGCTCTATTCCGGAGTTAAAGGATTAGATGTTGCACCTTATGGTGCAGGTTGGAAATGCTTGGAACATGGAGGCACATATCAGGCTGGCAAAGCTCCTGTAAAAGCCGCTGAGAAAAGCGAAAAGAAAGATAAAAAATAGAGAAAATTGGAGGATTAACAATGAGTAGCACTTTATTTAAGCGCTTTTTTATGGCGTTCACCGCTTTGACATTCTTTTCCATATTTGCCTGTTCTCCAGATAAAGAATCATCAGGTTCTTTGGATGGGACTTGGTATATGGATGAATTTGAGCTTATAATTTCTGGAAAAACCTATCTTTTGAAAGTAAATGGCGAAAATGAAACCAAAGGTACTGTAACTTATGACGATTCAACTTTTGAATTTATCATAACCCATGAATGGGATTGGGAAAACAAAAAATGGATGGCGGTGCCAATAACATCGGTATATGCAAAAATATTTGGCAACTATACACGAAAAGGCGAAGTTTCTGCTTTCAGCGAAGTTTATAGAGATTTTGGGCATGGTCCCGAAACTTATGACATATTTAATGGCGAGTGGAAAAAGAAATAGATTACTTTGAGAAATTCACGATAGCTCTTGCCAAATTTTCTGCTATTTCGTTTTGCCCCTTTTCTGTGGACATATATGTAGCATCGTTTGGGTGTGTTATAAAGCCCAGCTCTGCTAGAACTGCGGGCATGTATGCGCCAACTAAAACCATAAACCCTGCTTGGCTGGCACCTTTTTGTACCTTTCTTATTGAACCTCCATCAAAAGATTCAACTAAATAGCCCGCGAGCAATGCGCTTTTTTCTGCATATAAAGCAAGCTGATTATCCAAAATAATCCATTCGGCAGGTGAAATTTCGTTTTTGCCTTTTTTATCGGATTCAAGTGCTATAGCCTGATTTTCCCTACGAGCTATGGCTTTGTCTTCTTCACTCCCGCCTGCTCGCAAAATATAAAATGTAAAACCTTCTGCTCTTTGTTGTCTTTCCTTGCCTTCTATGGCATTGCAATGCAGGCTTAAGAATAAATCGCCACCCCAGTCGCTTGCCATTTTTGGGCGTTTTCCCAGCTCTATAAATTCGTCAGAGTCTCTTGTCATTTTAACGGTAAATCCCTTTTCTTCCAATTTGCTTTTTAATTTTAGCCCTACGGACAAAACAATTTCTTTTTCTTTAAAGCCGTTGTGGCCAATAGCGCCAGGGTCTTTGCCGCCGTGTCCGGGGTCTAAAACTATAGTTCTTATTTTTTTGCTACCGCCTGCCTGTGTTGCAGAAGACGATGAAGTAGTTTTAGCTTCGTACTGTTTTTTTCTAAGCACCACTTGCAAAGTTTTTCCCTCGTCTTTTTTCACCAGTTCAATGCCATCGCAGTTATCTTTTATCACAAGGGTTATTTGCACGCTTTGCTTGTCTTGAATGGGAATTACCCTGCTTATCATAGAAGATTTTTTTGCCAAATCAGAAAACATTGCGCTATCTATTACAAGGCCACTTATACGCAAAAGGTAATTCGGTTTTGTGTAAAAAGTTTCCACAACAAAAGGCTTTGAAAGTTTTAATTCAACGACTTCGCCGTTTTCTTTTGAGTCTAAATTAACGCTCCATAAATCTTTGGTTGGCTTTGAATATATTTTTGCAGCGGCGGAGTCGTATTCAATGGGTCTGTTAAGCAGTTTTTCAAAAATCCGCAAAGAAGATGGTAGCGGTAGCCAAAAAGACTGCTTGCTTGAAATTTTGCTTTGCACAGCGGCCTGCAGCAAAAAGCTGGTGTCTTTTAAATTTACCCAAGGACTTCCCCAAGTCCAAAAAGAATTCCCTATCTGCAAAATTCCAGCCTCGCTTTGCCAGGTCATATTCATTTTCAATTTTTTTCCTAAATCTACTCCGTCTGCATAAGTTATGCCATTCATTTTTTCAACTTGCAAATTAAAATCTTGCGCAACTGCTTGAACCGCAATTCCAATTATCAAAATAAGCAAAATTCTTAGCATTAGTTATTCCCCGCCAAATCCCTAATGACCTGCCAATAAATATTATGCTCTTCTTTCAAAACTCGCGCCGCCAAAGTTTCTGGCGTATCGTTTGGAAGAACAGGAACCGCGACTTGGGCTATTATTTTGCCAGCATCGTAATCTTTGTTCACAAAATGCACGGTTACTCCGGTTATTTTAACGCCCGCTTCTATTGCCTTTTCGTGTACGTGAATACCGTAGCAGCCTTTGCCGCCAAAAGAGGGCAAAAGCGCGGGGTGAATGTTTATTATTTTGTTTTCAAAGCGTTCAAGAATGTTTTCGGGAATTTTGCGCATATAGCCAGATAGCACAATCAAATTAGGGTTTTCGTTTTGCAAAATTTCTAGCAGGTTATCGCCTTCAATAAAGCGAACAGGCACCTTGTATTTATTGGCAACCTCAGCGGCTTTGCAATTTTTGAAAGTGATAAGGCTCGCGCACTCCGCATTCAATTCTCCAGAGGCAACCCGCCGCATAATGGCTTCAAAATTGCTGCCTCTTCCTGTGGAAATTACTGAAAATTTGAATTTGGGCACAGGGAGAATATAGAAATTATCTTTCCCTGTAACCGCCTTAGGCAGGCACGCTTGTTTGTCTGAATTATCCCCAGAATATCGGCATTAAAACAATTCAACTAAGGAATGAACACATAAATACCATTGTGCCATTGGTTGGGGCGGGACTTGTTGCCTTCGGCAGTATCAATGTGAACCCAGCCGTAGCCAGGTGAATTGTCAATGGTGACTTTCCTATCTTCCATTCTGCATATACCGTGGGTAGCTCCGTTTTGAATAACCCATTCATACAGAACTAAATTTTCCCTTTTTGAATCGCGATGAAGGTCTAAAGCCTTTCCAAGCTTGTGAGCAGAATTGGCTGCTCCTACCCTTGAATCTGGCTTTCTGTAGCCGCTATGATTGTGAAGCCTTTTGCCTTTCTTGCAATTCACGTAAACGTCTGGAAATTCGGCTTTGATTATTTCGTATATTCCAAGAAGCTCATTTGAAATCAAGGATAAGTCTTCTATCCCTTCTGGCAGTAAGTCAATTTGAAGAGTCGTAATCATATTTTATATAAGTTGTTAAGTTTTAGGTTGTAGGATTGCCTTTTCAATTTCGCCTATGGCTTTTGCAATGTAGTTCTTGGCCACATTGTTGATTTTTTCTATGAGTTCATCGTTATAGACTTCGTGTTCGTATAGGTCATTGTGAATAAGATGAATTTTGTCTTTGGCGCAGTCGTGGATAAAATTGATGGGCTTGAGCCACAAGGCATTGTTGATACGGATGTGGACTATACCGAAGTGCATTTTCCTTTCTTCCTCGTAGTGGAGCTTGACGTGGGCATCGCTTGCGAACAAGCCATTAACCATCTCACTTTTAAAGGTGTATTCCCTTTCTTGTATATGAGAGGAGTCTGTTCCCTCGTCCATAATGTAAAGGCTTCCGGGGTATTTTCCTAATGAGTTTTTCATAATAAAAGTTCTCCTATAGCAAAAACTTAGAAAAATTGATACTACATATTAGCCAAATGCACCAATACATACTCCATTTCTTCTTCGGGCAAGCAGTAATCCATTATATTTGCTTGTTTTAGCAGTTTATTATTCTTTGCCCTCATTTCATCAATCAACCGTTTTGACTTTACCGTCAAAAAATGCCCGCCCTTTTTTAAGATTTTTTTTGCCCTCTCAAAATCTTCGTCCAAAGAACCTACTGCTCGGCAAGAGACAAAATCCATATTTTTTAACCAACAATTTTCCGCTTTGCCTTGAATTACTTCTAAATTTGGCAAATCTAGGTTTTGCTTTGCCAATTTTAAAAAATCACATCTTTTTTTGCGGCTTTCGGTGGCATAAAATTTTATTTGGGGAAAATAAAGGCAAAGGGGAATAACGGGAAAGCCTGCACCGGAGCCTATGTCGGTCCAATGTAGGGGCGCGATTAATCGCGCCCCTACATTGACAGTGGCGAATATAAGTGAATCTGCTACGTGCCTTGTTAGCAATTTTTGTTCATCATTTTTTGAGACTAGGTTTGTGGTTTTGTTTGCTTCTAAGAGCAATTTGCAAAATTCAGGAATTTTGTTGGAAAAATTCTCTGGTAAAGTTAGATTATGTTCCTTTGCAAAATTAGCAAGCATCTGCAATGACCTTAACCCATTTTGGCACAACCTCAGAGGCTTTGCCTTGAATGAATTCGTCTGTGTAGCTATCGCCAGAAATTTCCAAGTTCAAGCATACAACGCGGGCACCAGCCATTTTTGCTATTTGCTTAAAGCCAGCCGCAGGGTACACAACCCCGCTTGTGCCTATGTATGCAAACAAATTGCACCCCATTAATGCTCTTTGAATTTTATTCATTTCAAAGGGGATTTCTCCAAACCAAACTATGTTTGGCCGCATTTTTGCCCCGCATTCGGGGCATTTTTCGGGTTGCTCTTCTGAGCAGCTTGTTACGTGCTCCTTTGGCCCTAGGCAACGGACTTTTAAAAGTTCGCCGTGCATGGGTATAACCCTTTTACTGCCAGCTCGCTGGTGCAAATCGTCTACATTTTGCGTTATTAGTAAAAAATTGTCGCCAAATTTCTCTTCTAGCTTTGCAAGAGCTTGGTGTGCTGCATTGGGTTCAACGTTTTTTAGGCTTTTTCTGAGTTTATTGTAAAACTCTATAACTCGCTTTGGTTCGCTTTCAAAGCCCTCAGGAGTAGCTACAATTCGCACAGGCTCGTTTTCCCACAAGCCGTCTGCATCGCGAAAGGTTTTTAGTCCGCTTTCTGCGCTAATTCCAGCCCCTGTTAGGATAACT
>Ga0268262_10007134_pt1 | contig 10518 bp, 6 predicted proteins | sample TergutNc150P3_FD_190354 | JGI IMG/M metagenome (GOLD analysis project Ga0268262, IMG submission 190354) | Nasutitermes corniger P3 segment gut microbial community from laboratory colony in Florida, USA - Nc150 P3 (SPAdes) (version 2) | ecosystem: Host-associated > Arthropoda: Insects > Digestive...
GTTTTAGCCTTTGGTCGGCGGTAGTCACCAAATTGTTTTGCCTGCTTTAGCAGGGTGAAATGCCTACAGAACCGAAGGTAGACTATTTTTCCAGCCACACATTAATATCGGCAAGCAACTTTTCAACCGCGCTGATAAGGGCGGCATTGTTCGCTTTGATAAAGTTAATGTCCCCTGATTTTCCGGCTTGTTCAAGGCTTGCCGCCATTACTGCGGTTTCTTCGGCGCAAATGTTTCGGCAGATGCCTTTCATGCCGTGAACAGTGATAATGTAGTCGGCGATTTTTTCTACTTCAAAACTTCTTAATTTATCAAGCACTGACGGCGTGTTATCCACGAAAGATTGCATTGTCAGTTCGAAAATTTCTTCGTCATCCCCAAGCTGTTCCATGGCTTGCTGCATATTGATGCCGGGAATTTCTTTTTTCCCGCCGCTTTCTGTCCATTGCTCGCTGTTGTTTTCAACCACGATTAGGCCTCCTTCCTGTACTTTGTCGCCTTCCTGAGCTTTGTTTCTTACCCATTGCCTTAAAACAGAGTCCATAACGTTTATATCAATGGGCTTTGTAAGAAAAGCCTGAAAGCCCGCGTGAAGGAACATTTCCTCGTTGCCGCGGATTGCGTTTGCCGTCAGGGCAATAATGGGTACGGTTTTTGCAACTTCGTGGTCAATTTCGTTTCGAATGATCCGGGTCGCCTCTATTCCGTCCATTTCCGGCATCATGTGATCCATAAAAACGGCGTTGTATTTTATCCCTTTTCTAATTTGCATAATCGCGTCTTTGCCGGAGGTAACGCAGTCTACCTGCATTCCATAGGGTTTTAAGATGCCCTTAACAACAACCAGATTCGGCTCGACATCGTCCACTACCAGCACCCTTGCGTAGGGAAGCGGCAGACGGACGAGCCTGGCATGTTGCTGGTGCTTTTCATCTATAAATTGAAAATTCTTTAGCTTTTCCACGACCGTTGGACCAATTGGGATATCATTGACATGACCCTGCTTGATTTGGATGGTAAAGGTACTGCCCTTGCCGTATTCACTGTCCACGGAAATAGTTCCGCCCATCATCTCTACCATGCGCTTGGTTAGCGACAGGCCAAGGCCGGCTCCTTCAATCTTGTTGTGCGATTTTGTATCGACCTGGCTGTAATTTTGAAACAGCTTATCCAGGTCTTCTTTGCGTATGCCGATGCCGCTGTCTTTGACGCTTGATATAAGCCATATATCGTCGCCGCTTTTTTCCCAGGCGATGTGCCATTCAACTGTTCCGGCTTTGGTATATTTAATGGCGTTTGAAATAATATTGTTAAAGATCTGCTTTATTCTGAGATCGTCCCCGCGCAGCTCGGAGGGGAGGGTTTCTTCAATAAATAACTTGAAGGTGATGGGCTTTTCTTCTATGCGCATGGTGTTAAGCGTTATCGTGTCATTAATGAGACTGGGTAAATCATATACTACCGGATTCAATTCAAATCTTCCCGTTTCAATTTTTGAAATATCAAGGATGTCGTTTATTATTCCCAGAAGAACCATCCCCGCCGTGTATACTTTTTCGATGTTCTCCTTTTCCTCGCCGGATATTTTTCCGTCCAGGGTTAATTCCGACAGCCCGATTACGGCGTTCAGCGGGGTACGCATTTCGTGGCTCATGGTAGCGAGAAAAGTGCTTTTGGATTTTAAACTTTCCTCCGCCTTTATTTTCAGGGCCTCTATTTCTTCGTAAGGTTTCTTGATTACATTTGAGCCTATAATTGCGGCTATTACGCCAAGGCCAAAGCAGATAAACCCAACCAGCCAAAGTCCCCTGTCAACTTCCTTGTTGGCCGTTATGCTCATTTCTGTCTCTACGTATCTTTCCAGCCTGTTTTTGACATAAGCGGTACCGAAAAGAACACTGAATAAAATAATGACCAGATTGATGAAGGCTATGACAAGAATAGCTCTTAAACGAATTGGCATAGCCTTATTATCTCATAGTTTTTTGTTAATATCCAGCTTCTTTTAAGGCGTTTTCCGCTTCGGTAATTTCATCATAGCTTATGGTTTCTGACGCGTAGATAATCGAGTTTTCGTGGCCCTTCCCCAAAAGCAAAACCAGATCGCCAGGCCGCGCCAGGGAGAAAGCTTTTCTTATTGCCTTTGGACGGTCAGGGATGAGGAAAAGCGTCTCGTTACGGATCATGTTGGAACAACCCTGGGCGATTTCTTCCAAAATGCCCATTGGCTCTTCTCCACGAGGGTCTTCGTCGGCGAGGAAGACCAGGTCCGAGTAGCGCGCCGCGATTTCCCCCTGTCGGCTTCGCTTTTTGGTGTCCCGCTCCCCGGCAGAACCGAAAATACTGATAAGCCTGCCTCCCGACCGCTTTATTCTTTCCTTAAGCGGCGGGAAGACCGTTTCAAAAGATGAAGGGGTGTGTGCGTAATCGACCAAAACCTCGAAAGGCTGACCCAGGTTGACCGCCGTCATTCTGCCGCGTACCGGCTTTAAAAGGGGAACCAGGGGGATGAGTTCTTCAATGCCCACTGAAAGCAGGTTTGAAACCACCAGAATTGAAGCGAGGACGTTCCCCGCGTTAAAAGCCCCGCTTAAATTATCCTTTACGCTGACAGTTTTCCCTGTTGAAGAAACCAGAACCTCGTACTTGTTTCCACCTGCAGAGCTTTCCAGTTTCTTTATTGAAAGATCCGCCATAGCCCCTTTGGCGCTGAATGAATAAACCTTCTGCCCGGCGGCGGAGGCAAAGTAATCCGCGCTTGCGTCATCGGCGTTTACCACGCCAAAGGAGGGCACTGTGAATTCGCCTGTTGGGCCCTGCTTCCTGTGCGCCGTTGGAGATGTACCCAAAACGCGGAACAGCTCCGCCTTGTCGCTACGGTACTGCCCCCAGGTGCCGTGGAATTCCAGATGCTCGTGAGTTACGCAGGTCATCACTCCAACGTCAAAGTCAACGTCTCCAAGGCGGTTGGTTTTTTTGGAAAGCCCGTGGGAACTTGATTCCAGTACGGCGAACTCGGCTCCGTTGCGGAGCATTTCCGCCAAAAGAAGATGAACCGTCACGGCTTCCGGCGTGGTTTGATGCTCGCTGTTCCATTTTTCCGTCAGGCCGTCCCCGTGCTGAACTGTCGAAACAAAACCGGCTTTTCTTCCCAGAAGTTTGAGGAGCTGGTAGATGAGGTAAACGGTGGTGCTTTTCCCCTCGGTGCCTGTAACGCCGATAATTCCCATCCTGCGGGATGGAAAATTATAAAAAGCGTCCGCTATTGGGGACATGGCAAAGCGGGAATCTTTTACCCCTATATAAATAATCCCTTCGCGGAATTCGGGACATTCGTTTTGGTGGATCACCGCCAGGGCTCCGCAGTCAACGGCGTGCGAAATAAAATCGTGGCCGTCCGTGTGCAAACCTGGCAGGGCAAAATAGAGATCCCCGGGCACGACATTTCGGGAATCGTACTTTAGCCCGGTTATGACGGAATCTGCAGGCCAGGAGAATGAAGCGCTAAAAGGGACAGGGGCAGAAGTGCCGGTCCGTATCTCGACGATTCCCGCTTTTTCTGCAACCGCGCCGTCAAGGAAATCTCCGATAAAGCGGGAGAAAGCGTTATTAGTTTCCATATCGCTTGCAATAATAACTATTTTCACGGTTCTTCTCAACGGCTTCGCCGTTGGCTGAATTCTTGGAATGGAGTTTTTTGTGATTTTTTCTTATTCTTGGGATATAATGTTGTAATCTCTGGAACTAAAGATTTTAATAACAGGAATCAGGCGGCGTAAAACGCTTTGCTTTGCTCTCTACTAGTGAGGTTTGACGATGACTAAACGGCTTAACCAAAAATTTTCAAAATACCTTATCCCCATTTTTTACACAGCGGCAATGCTTATTGTGGTGCTTTACGCATGGAATGAACAAAATAAAGTTAAGCGCGGCGGGTACAGCCCCCTCTACACCAACCTGAGGGAATGTCCCTCTTTTGCCAGAAAGGGCTTTGATCCTGCTGACTTATTGAAGATTCCTGACGAAAGGCCAGAGGCCGAGGGCGAATGGAAACGCTTCGAGGGCATATCACGGCGTATCGGTGATTCCGGGCTGGACATGCCAAAACGCAGATACCTTTCGCCCTGGGGAAATGATACGGAGGAATTTACCATTATTATCCTGGTGGAAATGGACAGCGCGGCCATGGCGTTTCTTGATGGAAATGTTTCAGTAGTCCCTGGGTTTTACTTTGCCGGTATCGGCGAGAACTGGGAAGTTTATTTCAACGGGAAATTAATCCTTTCGGAGATGCACCTGGATGAAACGGGCCGAATCAAGGAACGCCGAACGTGGAATGCTGTGTCCTTTCCGGTGGATGGCGCCCTTGTCCGTCCCGGAACAAACATCCTTGCCCTGCGGATCCTGGGGGATCCTACCTACAGGGGTACAGGGCTGTACTTTTCTTCGGCCCCCATATATATGGAGAACTATAGAAACATTGAGAGTGGGCGATTTATTTATCTGTATATATTTCTGTGCGGTTTCTTTGCCTTTACCGGCATCTATTATCTGATGCTGTTTTTTTCTGTAAAAAAGAAGACTGAAGTTTTTAACCTCTACTTTGGAATCTTCTCCATCCTTCTTGGCGTTTATATTGTCTGTTTACAGGAACTGATTAATTCGCTGATTCCCAATTCCGATATTTCCAAACGCCTGGAATTCGGCTCCCTGATGCTGGCGATCCCGATATTCGGAATGTTTTTAGAAGCTTTGGGGAGGAAGGGAGAGACTACAAAAATAAGCCGGGGCTATCTGGCATTTAGCTTTTTTATTTGCCTGACCCAGACTTTTTTTTGCCGTCAATACGGGGAAGAAGTCAACGTAATATGGAATGTAATAACCGGGGTCTATGTTACTTACCTTCTCTTTTACGAAGTTTTATATTTCCATCTTTGGAAAAGGCAGAGGACTAAAGTCCTTAAAACTCAAGTCCTCGGGACTATAGTCCCAGGAAGCAATGCCGGCAAGGCTCCGGACCTGCCTATCGACAACATTCTGATTGGTATGGTGATATGCTACTTATGCGGGGTTTTTGACATTCTGTACAATACGATTTTAAAAAACAATGTCTCTCTTTTTTCATACAGTGTAATTGTGGTTTACGTCGGGATGGTCTTTACCTTGTCGCGGCGATTCAGCGATATGTATCAGCAGCTTGAAAAATCCAACACCATGCTGGAAATGGCGGTTCAGGAGCGCACGGTGGAGTTGGAAAAACAAACCGAAATAGCCATTCAGGCAAATCGGGCCAAGAGCCAGTTTCTTGCCACAATGAGCCATGAGATACGTACCCCTTTGAACGCGGTGATCGGCCTGTCGGAGATTGAACTGCGCAAAAATCTGCATGAGTCCAGCAGGGACAACATTGTGCAGATTTACCAATCAGGTTCATCCCTTCTGGGGATCATCAATGATATTCTGGACATTTCAAAAATTGAAGCAAAAAGCTTTGAGCTTATTCCGGTTGAATACGAAACCGCGTCGCTCTTAAGCGACACTGTTATGCTAAACAGGGTACGTATCGCCTCAAAGCCGATTGTCTTTGCCCTGGAAATAAGCGGGGATTTCCCCCTGATGCTCGTGGGGGATGAACTGCGGATTAAAGAGGTACTGAATAATCTTCTTTCAAACGCGATTAAGTATACTAAGGAAGGAAGCGTTACTCTGAGCGTCGCGTGGGAGAGTCTTTCCGGGCGGGAGAATGAAGTGTTGCTGCGTTTTCGTGTGCGGGATACCGGCATAGGTATACGCAAAGAAGACATATGGAAACTTTTTTCCGGGTACACCCAGCTTGACACAAGGGCGAACCGGTACATTGAGGGGACGGGCCTGGGCCTTGAAATTACCAAAAAACTTGTGGAGATGATGGGCGGCAGCATCGCTGTTGAAAGCGAATACGGCTCTGGCTCTGTTTTTACGGTGGAGATTATTCAGGGTATTGCGGATTATAAGCCAATCGGGGAAGAAACAGCCGATAAATTGAGGAGCTTCAATTACACGGCAGACATGAAAGAAGATACCATTGCCCGCTCCTGGATGCCTTACGGCAAGGTATTGGTCGTGGACGATTTGCCGGTGAATCTTCAGATTGCGCGGGGGCTACTTGAACCTTACGGGCTTCTGGTGGACTCGACCGTGTCGGGGCAGGAAGCCATAGAAATGATCAAGGCGGAAAATCCCAGGTATGATCTTGTTTTAATGGATCATATGATGCCTGAGATGGACGGCATCGAAGCGGTCAGAATTATTAGAGAGGAGGCAGACAGCGAATACGGAAGAAATGTCCCCATTATCGCCCTCACTGCCAATGCCCTGGTGGGAAATTCGGAGATGTTTATGTCCAGAGGGTTTAACGGGTTTATCTCAAAACCCGTCAACATTTTTCAGCTTGACGAAGCTCTGAATAAATTTGTACGGGACAAAAGCAGAGAAGGGAATTCAGACAACGATTCCCCATTCCCTACTTCTTATTCTCCATTCCCCGACATCCCCGGCGTGGATGTAAAAAAAGGCATTGCTATGACTGGCGGCACGGAGAAGGGCTATAGGAATGTGCTGGCCATGCTAAGCAAAAACGTGGAAGAAAGGCTGCCGTTTTTTCAAGCGCCGCCGGAATCGGATACCCTGCCCATGTTTATCATTCAGGTACACTCTCTTAAAAGCTCGACCGCTTCTATCGGAGCCGCGGAAGTGTCGGCCAGAGCCGCGAAGCTTGAAGACGCGGGCAGGGCCGGGGATTTGGCCTTTATCCGGGAACACCTGGGCGATTTTTTTGAACGCCTGACGGCTCTGGCGGAAAACATCGGCATTGCCCTGCAAACTACATCGGAGGAGAACGACGCACAGGGCCTTCCGGCTGATAAATACCAGAAAACTGACATTTCAACTATCCGGCTTTTCCGCGAGCTGGCCGAATCCCTTAAATCCCGGAAAGTCTCTGAAATTAAGCGCATCATGAATGCGCTGGACAGGCAAGCGGCGGGTTCAAAGGCCAGGGAAGTTTTAGAGAGATTATCCGATCAGGTGTTAATGGCAGAATTCGACGATGCCATAAAAACCGTTGATGAATTGGTCGCAGCAAGCAAAGAGGAGTAAGCTATTGGAATAAAGCGCCCCTTTCCACGCAACGATGACTGAGGTAAAATCATCCCATGTTTGACAAGCTGACAGAAAAAATTTCCGATGCCTTTCGCTTTGTGGCCGGAAAATCCACAATCACCGAAAAGAACATTGACGACGCCGTAGAAGCCATCAAGATGGCCCTTCTTGAAGCGGATGTAAACCTGCGCGTAGTCCGCAGGTTTATAAACTCCACCGTTGAAGAAGCCAAAGGCGAAAAAGTTCTGCGCTCGGTTGATCCCGGCCAGCAGTTTATAAAGATCGTTCACGATAAGCTCGTTTCTTTTTTGGGAGAAACCGCAAAGGGCCCCGATGGCCGTTCCGCGCAGGAATTGAAATTAAAAGGGCCCGATACTATTTCGGTGGTGCTGATGCTTGGGCTTCAGGGTTCGGGGAAAACCACCAGTTCCGCCAAACTGGCTCTGCGCCTCAAAAAAGAGGGGCGAAAACCCCTGCTTGTGGCCTGCGACCTCATCCGCCCCGCCGCAGTGGAACAGTTGACGCTCCTGGCCGCTCAGATAGGTGTACCTGTTTACAAGGAGGAAGGGGCCAGCGATCCGGTAAAGGTTTTCCATGGTGCGCTTGACTGGGCAAAGAAAAACCTAATCGACACTTTGATTGTCGATACCACAGGCAGACTGCAAATTGACGAGCTCATGATGGATGAACTCGGCAGGCTCAAAGACACTGCAAAACCGGACGAGCTTCTCCTTGTGGCGGACGCGATGACCGGCCAGTCCGCCGTGGATATCGCCAAGGCCTTTGACGAAAAAATCGGCCTCACCGGAGTTGTGCTGACCAAATTCGACAGCGACACAAGGGGCGGGGCGGCTCTCTCGCTTAAAACCATCACCGGCAAGCCCCTAAAATTTGTAGGAACAGGTGAGAAGCCTGAAGATTTTGAACCCTTCCATCCCGACAGGGCCGCGGGGCGAATACTGGGCATGGGCGACGTTGTCTCGCTGGTGGAAAAAGCCCAGGAAGTAATTGACGAAAAAGAAGCCCTCGCCCTCCAGAAGAAAATAGAAAAGGAGACCCTCACTCTGGAGGACTGGCTTCAGCAGATAAGATCGGTGAAAAAGATGGGTTCCCTAAAATCCATGCTGAACATGATCCCCGGCATCGCAGGCCAGATAAGCGAAGAGGACATCGACAAGGCTGAGCTTAAAAGCCAGGAGGCCATCCTTTCTTCTATGACCCGCAAGGAGCGGGCGAACCACCTTATCATCGGGCCTTCGCGTCGCGCCCGCATTGCCCGCGGCTCCGGGACTTCCGTCGCGGAAGTAGCCCGTCTCCTAAAAAAATTCGAGAAGATGAGGGGCATGATGAAAAAGATGACAAAGATGGGCAAAGACCCCAATTTTATGCTAAAATAAAGCCCATGAAAATAAATTCAGTATTGCTGGCCGGAGCCGGGGCTGTTGGCCTTACCGTTGCGGAAACCATTTACAATTACGATCCCGCCTGCATTTCCATTCTCGCAAAGGGAGAGCGCTTGGAGCGCTATCGCAAAAACGGGCTAAAGGTAAACGGCAACAAGCCGGATTTCTGCTTTACTCCTGAAAAAAAATCTGACCTCATAATTGTGGCCTGTAAATTTTATCATTTGAACCAAGTTATCGAAGACATCGCTCCCTCGGTTGACAAAGACACGGTTATATTGTCGCTCCTAAACGGCATTTCTAGCGAGGTAATAATCGGCGCGAAATTCGGGCTGGAACGGCTTCCCCTTGCCATGATCCTTGGCACCGATGCTTTTCATAAAGCTGAGGAAACAAACTTCACCCGGAAGGGCGTCATTCACTTCGGGGATAGTGACGGAAAAAATGGGGAAAAGGAACAGGCGATTGCGGAATTTTTCGACCGTGTCGGCGTAGCGTATAAACTGGAAGCGAATATGAAACGATCGCTGTGGTATAAGTTCATGCTCAACGTGGGCGTTAATCAGGTTACCGCTGTACTACGCCTGCCCTACGGCGCGATCTCGAATAAAGGCGGCCCGGACGAAATACCCGAAGCCCGCGATTTAATCGACGCAACTGCACGTGAAGTAGTTGCCGTTGCCAACGCCGAAGGAATAGACCTTGGCGACGAGGACGTAAAAAGCTGGGTTAATACGGTGACCAACCTGAACCCCGCGGGCTTTACTTCCATGTGCCAGGATGTATTGGCAAAGCGAAAAACCGAAGTTGAAATGTTCAGCCTAACCGTGACGGAACTTGGCAAGAAACACGGTATCCCCGTGCCGGTAAACGAAACGCTTTACAGGCAGATACGGGCTATTGAGCAGAGCTATCATTTGGTATAAACAGCCAGATGAGCCTTTGCAAATTTCGCATTGCCGATGTGACAATACCCAGCCGGATTTTTATCCAGGTATTTTTGATGATACTCCTCCGCGCTGAAAAAGTTTTCCAGGGGCTTTACCTCAATTACGACAGGCTTATCATAATTTTTCTGTAAAAGCGCAATGGAGTCGAGAATGACTTTTCTATCTGCATCGTCGGTGTAATAAATGCCGGTACGGTACTGCGTTCCGGTATCGCCGCCCTGGCGGTTTAAGGATGTCGGATCAATCGCGTCGTAAAATAGCTCCAAAAGAAAGCCAAGGCTAATCTTCGACGGATCGAATTCGCATTTAACGGTCTCGGCATGACCGGTATCGTTTTTGCAGACTTCCTCGTAAGAGGGATCCTCCGTGCGCCCGTTGGCATAGCCTACCGACGTGGAGACAACCCCCTGTATCAGCGAGAGGTACTTCTCTACTCCCCAAAAACAACCGCCTGCCAGATATATGGTTTTCATTGGCATATATTACAACAAACTGCCTCCATCGGCGAGTACGCGCTCTATCTCCCCTATCATATAAAGCGGCACGGCATAGGTCCGACCGTCCTTGCTAAAAGGCTTCAGGGAAGTGCGGACTGCGCGGGCACTCTTGTATTTTTCCAAATACACGGAAAGGCTTTGCGATTTCGTGCTTATGGCGGACTTCGCCTCGATGGGGACAATCTCGTTTTTGTATTGCATAATGAAATCGACTTCGGCCTTGCCGGAATCATTGCCCCAATAGAACACAGGCAAGGCGGTGTTGGCTTTTAATTCCTGTAAGGCGTATTGCTCAGTCAACGCGCCCTTGAATTCCGTGAATACGGAATTGTTGGGGAGCATAAGGGTAGATATGTCAAGCATGGCCTTTGCGCCTAACAATCCGACATCGAGAAAATAAAGCTTGAAATGTTCGCGCTCACCATAGCTTGAAAGCGGCAGTTTCGGGCTTGTGGTGCGGTCGACCCTGTACACAAGAGCCGTGTTGACAAGCCAGTCCATTGCGTTCTCGAACTCCGCCGCCCGCCC
>Ga0268262_10007135_pt1 | contig 10517 bp, 9 predicted proteins | sample TergutNc150P3_FD_190354 | JGI IMG/M metagenome (GOLD analysis project Ga0268262, IMG submission 190354) | Nasutitermes corniger P3 segment gut microbial community from laboratory colony in Florida, USA - Nc150 P3 (SPAdes) (version 2) | ecosystem: Host-associated > Arthropoda: Insects > Digestive...
AACGCACAGAAAAATTGCATACTGCATGTATCAAGAGACAGGAATACTGGCGCACACAAAATGCCGGCTCCTGATACACCTTATATGCTTGCCTCAAAAACGGCAAGTTCAGCATAAGCAGTACAAAGGCTTACTTTTTCACTCTTCACTTTTCACTCGTTTTCGCGTGTATTCGCCTCTTTATTCCTAATTCCTCATTCCTAACTCCTAATTCTTTATTGGGGGGGAGGATAAAATTAGGAATTAGGAATAGGGAATACTTGCTGATTTGGTAGAAAAAGAGTATATTGAAGATAAAGGTAACGAAATGGCAGTTAAAGTTAAACCCGTTCAGCCTACGGAGATAAAAGACAAAAAGATGGTGCGGGAAGTTATTGAGCATATTCGCAAACCCATTCCGGCGGCAATTTACCGGCGAAACGAAAAGCTAGTCGAATACATCAAACAGTTTGAGCACTAACAAATGCGTACCCCGTTTGGAACAAAAGAACATTCAAACGTTTTCAATTTGGAACATCTTCATCGGCGTAATTGGAAATTTACTCTGATATATTTAATTTGCCGTTGTCACGATTATGTAAAAGGCTGAAATCGTTTAATATTTCTTCCGGTGTTTTGTGCATAAACGGTGTGGTTTTATTATGGTAAAATTCGTTTTTGTCAAAAATAGCGAAAATGCCGAATATTGTTGCCGCTGGCTCAACTCGTGTACTTTCATCGTATTGTTTATCAAGCGTTGAATTAATCATCTCTATCAAAAACAGATGCCCAAGTTCATGGGCAAGCAGTATCCTAAGCTGTTTCTCGTCAGTTCTTGGATGATAATATATCGCAAAGTATCGTTTTTTGAAGTATTGAGCCCTTGCAATACCTAATACTTTGGCATTCTCGTCTACAGGCGAGCATACAATACGGAACATCTCATTACCTGAGACTTTACGCAGGTGTTCTTCCATTGTCCTGATAATATGTGCAAGATATTGTTGCCTCATTTCATCAGTAAACGCCTTATAGAATTGTTGCCAGCCTTCAACTTGTTCTTTAGGTATGTTGTACTGTCTGGCTACTTTTGTAATGATCTCATCAGTAATAGTAAAGTCAGGCGTTGACATTTTCTGTCCCTATTCCCATACGGTCGTAATACTCGTTAAGCCGCCAAGTACCGGTTAAAAATATTTGTTTACTGAATTCCAGTTCGTCTTCCAAGGGTGTTTTCTCTGGCGAAGAGAATGTTTGAGGATTATACATGCACTCGTTGAGGCAACTAATAGCTTCTTGAGCCTCTATTACATTAAATTGATGAAGCATGTCGTCAAGGTCTTTCCTGTTTTTACAGGTTCTTATTGCCGCAACCGCAGCCTCCCTGTTTTTCATAATAGATCTTCCATCCTCCTTGGATACCAACACCTATCCTAAACTCATTTTAGTGCTGAAAAAAATAATTTGCAAGCATTTTTTCCGGTTTTTCGTGATTTTATCCGGCTTTTAAGCCGGAAAGTGAATAGTATTGTCTTTGTTACCTGTTCTTTGTTCTCTGTTATTTGTACTCCCCCTACCTAATTAAAATAAAGTCCACGCGCCTGTTCTTCCACCACCCTGAATGATCCGCATAGGGAACCACAGGCATTGTGCCGCCCGCGCCGGTAAATGTAAGCCGGTTTCTGGCGACACCGTTAAGGACAAGCTGCTCAAGAACATATCCGGCGCGTCTTTCGCTGAGATCCTTCAACGAAGGCTCTTCCTGTTCGCGGGCAGGGCCGGGGGCAGTGGTCGGATTCGAGTGGCCTTCTACCATTACCTTGTAGCTCTTGAATTTGTTGAGTATCTGAGCGACACGCTTGATAACGCGGGTATTGTTGTCCAGCGTGCTTTGATTCAAACCGTCAAAGACCGCGCTGTCCGCAGGGAACACAATGGACGGTATCTGAATTCTGAACTGGTCTCCCTCTCTAATTACCAGTATGTCAACGCCGAAAGCTCCCGTTTTGGTGCTGGTGTTGCCCAGAGCGTCCGTGGCGGTGTACACATACGGATAATCAACAGCGGATTGTACCAAATCGCCGTTGTTTCCCCGACCGTTCCACATCAGCCCTTCTTCGACAGGGGCGGCTTTGCCTTCAAAATGTTTGAATATATGAACAGGGTTTGTCCCGTTCTCCATAGCTGGTTCATAAATATCCAGCGACCAGCGAGCAATGGGGGATGGATCTTCCGCTTTCAGTTTGATAGTCATCACGTCATTCACGCCGTCATTGTCTGGACTGAAAAGATCGGGGCTGTATGATAGATCCAAAACCGGGCCGGATGAGTCAACCAGAACCGGCGCGGATTTTGCGTTCGCGGCACGACCGTCAAGGTAGTTTACGGTAAGCTCAGGGTAAAGCAGACCCTCGCGGATCGAGCCGTTGTCGGACAGGCCGTTCCAGCTAAAAGTTTCCGGAGGACGACCTCCGCTCCCCTGAAAGCCTCTTACAACATCGCCTTTGTCATCTTTTATTTCCAGTTTCCATGATGCAATACCGTCCGTCCGGCTGAGACGGTCATTAAAGCGTACTAGCTCGGCGGTCTGGCCTGCTTTGGGGGCAATCGCGTCAGCCGACGCGGTGAGGATAGCGCCGATTGTTTTTGTGTCTACAACAATATTACTCATAACGGCAAAGCCCGTGTTCTGCGCCATGTCAGTGGCTGATATTCTGAAAGTATAAGCGCCGTCCGGGGCAATCGTACCTGAGTCGGTTTTTCCGTCCCAAACCTGCGGCTGCGGCCTCCCGCTTTTCGGCGCGAATATCCGTATCGGTATCCCTTCGGAATTGTAAATGGCGCTTTCCCATTTTTCTTCTTCGGTCCCTCTGGATACGATGGTAATGGACGTTCTGTTTCCCTGCGAAGGATCAAAAACACGGTCATTAGGATTTATATTGTCAATAGTGACTTGCGGCGGCGTGTTCTTCAATATTACCTCGTAGTTGGGAGTGGTTCCGACATTGCCGTTTTCATCCGTGGCGCTGATGAAGAAATAATATTTTCCGTCCGGCCCGATCTCGCCTGTGTTAAAAACACCGTCCCAGCGCATGGTCGGAGGAACGTCAACCCCTTTTTTCTCAAGATAGTAACGCCCGTAAATATCCTTAACGTCCATCATTTCAAAACGGCGATCCTTGTTCTGGTATGTGCGGACTATGTTGCCGTTTGAATCTTTTATTGTCATGATCCAGCTCGCCACATAATAGTCATCGACTATCCTGACGGGAAATACCATATAATCGGACTTTCCATCATAGTTAGGTGAAATATACTGCGTCTCGGGATAAATAATAACGATATTCGGAGGCAAATCGTCCCTGTAAGGCGCGTACCATGTCACTCCCGCCCCTGTCGCGTAAACATCGTAGTACAGGGGTTTGAACGCGGCATCAAATGTTATATCGCCGTCAGAGGGCCGCCGTTCGCCCGACTGCCTTATGCCGCCGGACGGAATCAAAAAGTTGATTCCCATCCCTATAGAGGGCAGCCACTGGAAATGGCCTCTGTTATTATTATGTGTTTCGCGCATATTGTAACCCGCCGCGCCGGGCCATAATACGGAAAGGGTAATTTTTTCAAGAACGGTAACGGTGATTCCCGTTTTGACAATAACATTGATATTTTCAGGAATAATGACCGAAGGGACTCCGACATCGGCGGCAAAATTCATAACCAGGGGGGCGGGTTTTCCGCCCTTGCCCGCGATCTGAAGAAAGTCAAATGTAAAGCCGAGCCAGGGCGTAAACCATGTAGGCGCCCAGCTCATGCCCATATTCCGCAGAACAAAAGCCCATGTAAAATTTTTTATAAATCCCAGATTGCCCAGATTTTGTAACAAGCCCAGATCGGCGGATAAAGTCCAGTTGTCCGCCCCCGCCCCGAAGTTAATTCCCGCGCCCAGTGAAAATTGGGGAAAAAATTCCTTTGCAATGGAAAAATTACCGCCTAACTCTTTTTTCAGCGGGAAATCTTTTTTGAACTGATCGAAATAGTAATACCGCAGGGTTCCGCTGTAAGACGCGGATTTGGTAGGATACAGAAACCCCAGATCGAATATACCTCCAAGCTCGTCCGCGATATTTAAATTGGTGACGCCTAACGCTCCGGCGTTGAGGATCATCCGGTCAGTCTGGCCGGCCTGCGCTGGGTTTACCGCGCTGAACGAGGCGCTGCCCCTGCTGGTGACAAAAGTCCCCTGTCCGGCCATATCGGGAGAGAACAGATCCTGCACCGTATCGGCGCCGAATTCAGGCGTCTCTGGCAAGGCAAAAACCGTAAACGCTACCGCAAAAAAAATAATTATCAGTGTTATTTTCATAACCACCCTCTTTATTCCTCACTCCTCATTCCTAATTCCTAATTATTGTAACTGTCCGCGAACAACACGGAAGCCGATAGTCCAGAAATTCGTCATGTTAGTATCAGTAGGTTGAAAGGACTCACGGACGAAAGTGCGCGTGTTATTTACCCCATGATTCCAGCTTCCTCCCCGGCGGGCGCGAGGCCTGTCCTGCCCCGGATTATTAATAACCACCGTGTTATGCCCCGGGCCTTTGGGATCACTGGCGGGGCTTGTTGAATAATAATGTGTATCAAACTCATCCCAGCACCATTCGCATACGTTTCCGCTCATGTCAAAATTCCGCAGTATATTCGGCTTTAATAACCCGACCGGATGCGATACGCGATCAGTAACGGTTCCGCCTGTGCCTCCGTACCATGCCACTTCAGACGCAGTATTGCTTCCGGCCCATTCGTAATTTCCGGGCGAACCCTTCCCGCCCCTGGCCGCGTATTCCCATTCGGCCTCGGTCGGCAGGCGGTATCCGTTGGCATCCCAATTAACCGTTACCCTTGCGCTGATTATTGTTTGGCTTGAGACAGGGGGCCATTTGCTGCCGTCAGACAGCACTATGCTGCTTTCATCAATAGTATAAACTTTTTGCAGGCCGGTTCCTTTTTGATTGTTTTCCATGTCAGTCAGTTTGTTGCAAAACATTATTGCGTCTAACCACGTTACCCTGTTTGCCGGAAGATATTGCTTATCTTTATTGGAATTGGGATCAAAACCCATTACCGCAATATACTGCTCCCGCGTAATGAGGTACATTCCCATAAAAAAGCCCTGAGTTAATGTTACCTGATGTTCGGGCCGCGAGCCTGAGACGGACTGACTGCCCATTGTAAAACCTCCGTTCCTCACCCAGACAAGATTTCCCTTTTCCGTAGCATACTCAAGGTATTTTTGATCTTTTATCCACCTGGGATACAGATTGATATTTGTCGTGCCTGTTGTCGTATATGTCGGCCCTACCGTGTTATCTTCAAATTTCCACTCCGCCGGAACGCCCGAATCCGCCCATAGCCACCAGCCGTCAAATCCATATCCGTCTACAATAGCCATGGAATCTCTGGTCATGTCCAGGGGTTCATTGATTTTTCCACCATAGGCTATGCTTTGGTTTTCCGGGTTTTGGTCTCCGCCTCCATAAATGATGTCCTGGTTATTTGTATACGAGTCAATGATCCCCATATTGAATACTACGGTGTAGAAAATTATGCTCCATTCGGCGTGAAGGGTAATGTTTTGCGTTAGCTGATCTGCCGCGAAATTCCATAGTGTTTGATCTTCCGTAAACCATCCCCGGAAAGAATAGCCGGGCTGTCTCATGTCACTGCCAAGAGGCTCTATAATTCTTCCTCCTTCAACAATGGTTTGCGGCAGCGGGGCCGTAATGGCGGAACTGTTCGTAATAAATGTTACGGTGTAGTAGGCGGGAGGCACAACCCATTTTGCGTACAGGGTTATATTGTTGGTAACAGTATCGGTATCAAAATTCCATGCATTTAAAAATTCTGCTTCTTTGTACCAGCCCGCAAAAGCAAAACCGGCTTTGCTCATGGGAGGCGGCATAACAGCCTTGCCGCCGTCAGCTACGTTTTGTTGAATTGGAACCGGGCTTCCGTTGTTTGCCTCAAAAATTACCGTGTGTACGCTTGTCACCCATTTGGCGTACAGGGTTATATTGTCGGTAACAGTATCGTTATCAAAATTCCATGCGTTTAAAAAACCCGCTTCTTTGTACCAGCCGTCAAAAGCATTATCTGTTTTGCTCATCGGGGACGGCATGACCGCTTTTCCGTCATGTACTACAACTTGTTGAACAGGGGCGGGGGTTCCTCCATCTTCGTTAAATGTAATTGTATAATAAATTTCTATCCATTTTGCGTACAGATCGGTATTAACATCAACAGTATCAACATCAAAATCCCACAGTGTAATGAATGCGGCTTCCCTGTACCAGCCGCCGAAGAAATAGCCGTCTTTGCTCATCGGGCGCGGCATGACAGCCTTGCTGCCTTTGGCTACGGTAACTTCATCACGGGGAGGCGTTCTTCCTCCGTCGGAATAATATCGTATAACACAGGTTTCCTTTTCCCATTTTGCGTACAGGGTGATATTGCCGGTAACGGTATCGGTATCAAAATTCCATGCGTTTAAAAAGCCCGAATCTTTATACCAGCCGTCAAAACCGTAACTATACCTGAACACCGGACGCGGCCTGACCGCTTTACCGCCGGAGGTAATTTTCTGTTCCGCAGGATTTTCTCCCGCGAGAGTAAGCCCTCCGTTTGCCTCAAAAGTGACGGTGTAATCATGGGTATCCCACTTTGCGTACAGGGTGGTATCGGCGTTCACGGTATCTGTGGCAAATTTCCATTCATTATTAAAGGCTTCATCCGTATACCAGCCGCCAAAACCATTACCGCCGTTAGTCATGTCGGCGGGCGGCACATTGACCTTGCCGCCTTTAACAATACGCTGATCAGCGGGCGCGGGGCTTCCGCCCTTTGCGTCAAAACGGACGGTATAGTATGGAATTTGAATCGCGACCCATTTTGCGAACAGAGTCATATTGCCGTTTAACCTTGCGGCAAAGTCCCACGGTTCATTCCAGACCCCGTTATCCCTGAACCAGCCGCCGAAAGCCGCGTTTGGTTTTGTCATCGGCGGAGGCGCGGCAATTTTTCCGCCGCTGGAATTTTGCGTAACAGGGGCAGGAGTTCCGCCGTTTGCCTCAAAGCTGACGGTATAATGAACCTCGATCCATTTTGCGTATAACGTGATAACAGCGCCGGGATCGGCATTCACGGTATCCGTGGCAAAATTCCATTTGTTTGTAAAGACTGCTTCCTTGTACCAGCCGTCAAAAGCAAAGCCGTCTTTTATTACAGGCGGCGGCTCAACAACCAACGCGCCTCTTGCCAAATTCTGATCGCCCGGCTGGGGCGCGCCTGAATTGGTAATGAATTTTATTTTAATTCCGGGCGGCGGTTCCGGGACCCATCCGGCGTATAAATCTATGTTAGTCGTTATCGCGTTATCAAAGTTCCACGGCGAATTCCAGATTCCGTCATCGGTAAACCAGCCGCCAAAAGCGTAATTCGGTCGTATCAAAGCGGGCAGTTTCGGGATTTTCGCGCCTTCGGATAAATGATATTCAACAATACTGTCCTCTTGTGAACCGTCATCGGCAAATACCACGTCAGGCCCCACATGAAATGTTACAGTGTAAGTATTAGCCGCCGTTTTATTGCCAGGCACGTTATTCGGAGTATTACCGGCAGACCCCGGAAAGAAGGGGTTTGTACAAGCCAGAAAAAGAATCCCCGCAGTTATTACAAGCGCGGTTTGTTTAATCAGGTTTTTCATCATCCCCTCCCTAAAAACATATTCCTGCCACCCCGCCCAGTCCAAAGGCGAACGGATACCCGGCGCGGCCGTAAGGTTCTATATAGAAGGACGAGCCTAAAGGCAAACGGTAACCGGCGGCAAGCCCGCTTTTAATCATGGGGGTTACGCCTTTTTCTTCAAAGGAGATAAAGGCCCCCGCTTCAAACTGAATAAAGAACCCCGAATGTCTATCCTGTAAAAAGTACTGGCGCACAAGGAAAGCCGGTTCCAGAACATAGATATTGTTAAAGTTCATGCTTCCGGTAAAAGAAAGCCCCAGCGAGGACGCTCCCGGCAGGTTGTAAAGAAAGTTCAAAACGGCCCCTCCGGCAAAGTCATGCCTGGAAGCCATGTTCCATTCGGCCCCCAGCCCCGCGGACATTTTCTTTTCCTGGGCATAGGCGCACAGATATATTCCCGGAATCAGTACCGCCAGCAGCAACCATTTTTTCATGGTTTTACCCCTTTTGGTATAAATTTTCAGAAAAAAGGAGTTTTTGTCAATATTTCACTTTCATATGGAAGGTATTTTCTTTCGTTTATTTGTAATAAATGAGGAAGAGGCATGAAGAATTAGGAATTAGGAGTGAGGAATGAGGAATAAGTGAAGAGTGAAAAGTGTTTCTTCCTTAATCTTCACTTTTCACTTTTCCCTCTTCACTTCTAACAGCTCACTGGAGAATACCGCCGCCGGTCAATCAATCACTGATGGTTTTTGCGGTCGGGTCGTATCGAGAATCACTGGAGGAGAACCGTCTGTTGGTTTGCGCCGCCTTATAAGCGTCATTGTCAATAAAGCGACTGGCATCTGTTGATGTATATACCGTGTCGTAATACTCAGCGGCTGTTTGCCCGGAAGATTTTTCTACTTTGAAATATACCCGCTTTCGCGTGCTGTCATACGAATAGGAGCCGGTTTCTTGTTCTGTTGCTGTTGTTCCAGAGTATGTGCTTTTTATTGTATAGGTGCTATTGGAGCCAAACACATATTCCGTACTGGTGTTGTAACTGCTCTTATACGTATTACCTGCAAGTTCGTCGGTTCCCTTTGGCTGCGGCAGAGGTTCCTGCATAAGAAGCGACTTGCCGTCCTTACTGAAGGAATATGCGTGCGGACGATCGCTAAACGCTTCATTAACAACTACGTCAGTGTATTGTGACAAAGAAGAGTAACCCGTATACTCTTTTATATATGCGTCATATTGAGCTTCTGTCAAACCCATGGATGCAAGCTGTTCTTTAAACATAGTGGTATAAGCACTCTTAAGTCCCGCCCTGTCCAGTAATTTCCCGTCACCACCCATAGAAGCCTTCTCCAGTCTGAGGGTTACGGTTTTCGCGTCCTCATTCCATGTGTATGTTCCGGTTGAACTGATGACCCATTGGTATTTGCCGTTTGCGTCCGTTTGCGTCCAGATCGTAACCGCTACTGCCAGAGCCGCTCTTTGGGCTATATCCGGTATAGGAGCCGTTTGCGGCAAATTCCGTCTTGTTTGAGGATCGATAATACGTTTTCCCGCCTACGGCATTATTCCCCACGCCCGGAGGGAGGCCGCCGCCCCCGTCCCCGTCGTCATCGCCGCCGCAGGCGGCAAACGAAAACCCGATTACCGCCACGAACGCGATAATCCCGATAAACCTGAGTATGTTTTTCTTTTCCATCGAAAAACCTCCTTCAATATTTACCCGCCTTAGCAGCGGGTTTTCCCCTAACAGGGGTATAGAAACCAAAATTCTTCACGCAGGAGGGCCACTCGTATCACCGCCGTGATATAGGCCGTATCACCCGCGTGATATAGGCCGTATCACCCGCGTGATATAAGCGATCTCACCCGCGTGATATAGGCGATCTCACTCGCGTGATATAGGCTATATCACCCAAGTGATTAACCCTGCGCCGTAAGCATAAACTCTGACCTTACTTCCCTGGGATTTTTCAGCATTGTGCTGCCGTGTTTCGCCGAACTCTGGGTAACAACCCTCAAAAAGTACGGAGCTCCGGTTTTCAGCCCCGCCGGAACGATTACTTTGAGCGTCCTCGGCTGGTTCACGGCGATAATGTCGGCTTTCACCGGGGGGTAGCCCGCCTCGGCGTCGAAAAACAGCCCTACGGCGTCCTTGTGGGCGTCGTCGGCTTCGATTTTCAGCCCGAAACCGTGAATAGTGAGCAGTTTCCCGATGGTAGCAACCTCGTCCATCATCTCGGAAGCCTCGTCGTAAGCCTCCGCGACAAGCCCGTCGGCCTGTTCTACGCCGTCGAACTCGATTTTCACCTTCTCCCTCAGGTATTTGCGGAACTGCGCCGTGGCCTGCAACACTACCGTGGGGTAAACCCCGTGGGGCAGGTGGGTTTCCGAGCCGTCGTACTCGCCGGGAACCTTGACTTTCATCTTAAACAGCGGCGTGTTCAGCCTGTACCCGTCCGCGGCAAGGTAACAAGCCAGCACCGACCCCGCCGTAAACCCCTCCTCGATCACCTTAGGCGAAGTGCCGATATTGTACACCTCCGCCTTGGACGCTATGCCGTGAATATCCAGTTCCGGCTGGTGGACTGCCCTGAGATAGTAAGGCTTTTTAGCATCAGGCAGAAACGCATGGATAAACCGCACCTGTATCCGGTGCAGGATATCCTTTACAGAGAAATCAATAGACATGTGGGACTCCTTGAAAAATGAGGAATAAAGCGCGGTTGTGAATGAGAACGGGAATTATTCCTAATTCCTCGCTCCTCATTCCTAATTTGTTGTATGGGGGGGGG
>Ga0268262_10007136_pt1 | contig 10517 bp, 6 predicted proteins | sample TergutNc150P3_FD_190354 | JGI IMG/M metagenome (GOLD analysis project Ga0268262, IMG submission 190354) | Nasutitermes corniger P3 segment gut microbial community from laboratory colony in Florida, USA - Nc150 P3 (SPAdes) (version 2) | ecosystem: Host-associated > Arthropoda: Insects > Digestive...
TGCTTCCCGTCTTTCCGGGTACCAACTGTGAATGGGACATGGAGAGGGCTTTTCGTGAGGCGGGCGCGAGGACGAGGATCGTGATTTTCAGGAACCGGAACAGGGAGGATATAGCCCGGTCAAAACAGGAGCTCGCCAAGGCAATCGGCGAATGCCAGATACTCGCGCTGTCCGGCGGATTCAGCGCTGGCGACGAGCCTGACGGCAGCGGTAAATTTATAGCTAATGTTATGCGCTCCCCGGTTATCGGCGATGCCGTTAACAATTTGCTGGAAAACAGGGACGGACTCATCCTTGGTATTTGCAACGGTTTCCAGGCATTGATCAAACTCGGCCTGGTTCCATACGGCGCTTACCGCAGGGCGGAAGCGTCCATGCCAACCCTTACATTTAACAGAGTTGGCCGCCATGTTTCCCGTATGGTCCGCACGCTTGTAATGCCGACCTGTTCACCCTGGCTCGCGCTTGAAAAACCCGGAGCGGTTCATGTATTGCCGGTAAGCCACGGCGAAGGCCGGCTCGTTATCAGCAAGGCGGAAGGGGAAACGTTATTCAAAAACGCGCAGGTTCCCTTCTGTTATGCCGATGAAAACGGCCGGCCGACCATGCTGGAGCCGGACAATCCCAACGGATCGGATTTTGCCATTGAGGGCCTGTGCAGCCCCGACGGCAGGATACTCGGCAAGATGGCGCATTCGGAACGCCGCGGCGAATACGTTCACATCAATATACCCGGCGATAAACAGCAGAATATTTTTAAAGCCGGGGTTAGCTATTTCAGCTAACGACCGTGGCCGGAAAATCACAACTGTGTGTTCGGGACGCCCACCAGCACCCGCCGTCGGTATAAACCGAATGACCGCAGGCTGTATACCAGGCGGAAATTTCATGTACGGCGTTGTACCAGTCCTGTTCCCGGTAGTCGCCTGTCCCGTTACGCTCAAGGGAAAGTTCATAGGCGCGAATCCGGATTTCGTCATCCAAATTCACCATCCATGTGGTCACCGCCTCTTCAGGGGCGAATTCGTGCCCGCTTTCCGTTATTGAAACCTGCGGTTGTTCATTTTTGGGTTTCCCTTTATTTACCTGTTTTCGGGGCGTTTCTTTAAGCAGAAGAAACAGAATCAGAAAAATAGCCAAAAGCGGTATAATCCACCAGGGAAATTTGAAATTTGATTTTTTGGACATATATTCCGGCGCGAATGGTTTTCCGCTGACAATGACAGAATCCCTCATTGCGGCTGCGGGGGGGGCTGTTTCAGCGTTAATAATCTCATTGGTAACGGGCATGGGATATGATTCACCATCCAATAAAACCCTTACGCGCCTGTTGAGCTTTCTGTCATTTTCATTGGTATTGCTGCCCCATAGGTACACCGCTCCGTATCCTACCGGATCCGCGAATAGTTCTTTGGAAATACCGCGTTTTTGCAGTTCTTCCATTACAGTAAGAGCCCTTTCTTTTGACAGATCAAGAGACTTAATATCATTCGGGGCGTACGCGGCATATCCACAAACAATTATTTGACCCGGCAGAAGGTTCTTATTCGATAAATACAGCGCCAGCTTGTTAAGCTGAAGAAAGGCCTGTTCCTCATCTACAAACCGGCTGCCGCTGTTTGGCATAAACAGTAAAAAATCTACTTCTTCCCGGTTATCGTTATCGCCAAAAATAAAAAATCCGCAAAGAACAAATAAAATAAATGTGAAACAGGGTTTTTTCATTTGCTTTACTCTCCTTAATCCTGATTTTTTGAGAAGCGCTCCAGATATAATATACTTATCTCTTACAGGCAGAGGCAAATTTCTTTGTTGCCAAATTCACAGCTTATGTATTATCTTAATGAAAACTGCCCCAGCGGCTTCCTGTTTCTACGCTTACCCTCAGCGGAACGCTTAAGTTTACGGCCTGCTCCATCTCTGTTTTAACCAGTTCCACTGTCTTGGCGGCTGTATCTTTGGGACATTCAAGGATCAGTTCATCATGAACCTGCAGCAGAATTTGAGCGTTGCTTTTTTCCTCGGCGAGTCGCCTGTCCAGGCGGAGCATGGCGGTTTTAACAATATCCGCCGCCGAACCTTGAATGGGGGTGTTAACCGCAATGCGCTCGGCGGCGGCTTTTTCGGTCTTGTTCCGCGAGTTAATGGTCGGGATATACCGTCTGCGTCCAAGTATTGTAGAGACATAACCGCAGCCCTCGGTTTTCCTTATAAGCTCCTCTATAAAACGCCTAACGCCTGAATATGTGTTAAAATACGCCATTATAAAATTCGTCGCGTCGGTTCTGCTGATCCCCAGTTCGTTTGAGAGCCTGAACGCGCTCATGCCGTACATCACGCCGAAATTGATCGTCTTTGCCATGCGCCGCTGTTCGGGGTTTACCTTGTCCTCGCCGACGCCGAATATCAACGCGGCTGTGCGGGCATGGACATCCGTGCCGTCCCTGAAGGCCGCGAGAAGGTTTTCGTCCTGTGAAAGATGGGCCAAAACCACAAGTTCAATCTGGCTGTAGTCAACGGATAATAAAAGTCTGCCGGGACCGGCAATAAAGGCTTCGCGGATCCGGCGGCCTTCCTCGGCGCGGATGGGGATGTTTTGCAGATTAGGTTCCCGGCTGGAAAGGCGGCCTGTGGCCGTTCCGCACTGGTCAAAGTTTGTATGCAGCCTTCTTTTACTGTCCGCCATGCCCGCCAGGGTGTCAACATAAGTGGATTTCAGCTTCGCGAGAGTACGGTGGCGCAGTATCAGGGCGGGAAGCGGATCCTCGCGGGCAAGCTCTTCCAGAGTCGCCGCGTCCGTGGAATAACCTGTCTTGAGTTTTTTTACCGGCTTCAGTTTGCGCTCTGTAAACAGCACTTCCTGTAATTGTCTGGTAGATGACAAATTGAATTCATGCCCGGCCATTTCCCATGTATCGCGCTGTAAATTCTCCAGTTCGACTTCAAGCTCCCTGCCGTAATCGGTTAAGACCTCAGGCTCGATCATTATGCCGACGCCTTCCATCTCGGCAAGTACCGGCAGAAGGGGCATTTCCAGGTTTTCGAAAAGAGGCGTTGCCCCGTTCTTTTCCAGCATCGGCTCAAAATGGCGCAGCACCCTCAGGCAGAGATCGGCGTCCTCCGCGGAGTAGCGGGCGGCCGTTTCCAGAGAAACCGCGTCAAAAGATCGTCCCTTTGGTACTATATCATGGTACTTAACCGGGGTGTAATCAAAGGTATATTCGGCAAGGGAATCAAGCGTATAGTTATTCCGCTCCGGCTCAACCAGCCACGCCGCCACCATAGTGTCCCGGATTTTACACTTCCAGCGCTCAATGCCCCAGCCCCGGCTTACCTTGTAATCGTATTTGGCGTTATGCGCCGCTATTATCATTTCCGGATCCGCGAAGAGCGGCATGAGGAGGGCGCGTACTTTTTCCGGCTCAAGGTGGTTAGGGTCCGCGGCGGTTCCGTCTTCCCGCACTCCGTGCGGGGCCATCGGCGCGTAGTACGCTTCCTTTGGTTTTAGGGCCAGTGAAACGCCTATAGGACGCGAGTTCCAGGCGTCAAGTGAATCTGTCTCAAAATCAAAAGCGAGAATTTTTTGTTTTTTCGCCGACGCGAGAATATTTTGCAGTTCCGCAAGGTCATTAACAACTTTGTAAACACCGTCGCCAAACAGTGATTTATCGGCTGAGTATGTCGCGCCTATATGGCCTTGCTGTTCGTCCGTCTGCGCCTGGCCCGAAGCGACGGCGACGCTTATGTTCGGGTCAAGCTGTTTGGCGCTCTGGCGTATGCCCTCACGGAACAGCACCTGCGCCGCGGCTTTCCTGTCAAGGTTTTCCGCTGATAGTTCTTCTATATCCGTTATTGGCAATGTTACATTTGTTTCCAGCCTTATCAATGACTGTGAGAAATAAGCATCCTTCTTTCCTTCGGCGATCTTTTTGCCTCTGGCGCCCCCAAGGCCGGCGATATTCTCATAAATTCCATCAAGAGAGCCGTAGCGTTTTATGTGTTCCAGGGCTGTTCTTTCGCCTATGCCCCTGACGCCGGGAACATTGTCCGAAGAGTCCCCGACAAGCGAAAGAAGGTCAAGTATTTTTTCAGGCGGTACTCCCCATTCGGCTTTTACCTCAGCCGGTCCTATTATTTCCCAGACAGGGCCTGTATTCTGCCCTTGTGTCGCGGCGGGCTGCGCGGGGTTCTTTTGCGTTTTTGCCGGGCGCAGTTCAAAAGTTCCGTTCCCCACCAACTGCAGCAGATCCTTGTCCGAGGAAAGGATGTAACACTGCCTTTTTTCTTCCTGGCACTTTTTCGCCAGGGTCGCGATAATATCATCGGCTTCATAGCCGTCAGCCCGCAGACAGGGAATGTTCAGCGCGGCAAGAAATTCTTCCACTAACGGAACCTGCGAGTGAAGGTCGTCTGGGGCTTTCTGCCGCGTAGCCTTGTATTCGCTGTACATTTTATGGCGGAACGTGGGGGTGCGGGAATCAAAAACAGCCGCAAGCAGTTTCGGCGTCTCCTTTAAATATTCACCCGCGGGCGCGGGCTTCCCGTCTTTAAGCACGGGGGCCCCGTCATTCAGCATACTTATCACCGTGCGGGCAAAACCGAAAAGAGCGGAAACATTTTTCCCCGCGTTATTTTTCAGCGGAAAAGTCATAAAGGCAAAATATGAACGGTAGATAAGGCCGTAGGCATCAATCAAATACAGCGGATTTTTTGGCATGGATTCAATATACCATAAATAATGAGAAGTTAAAATCCCCTCTCGCTTAATCCATTTACAATTTGCTTATATATATCGGGTATATTTATTCCCGCTATTTTTCTCATTTTCATATCAAGGATCTCCGCGTGGGATATTCTCCCGTCTATTTTTATGCCGTTATTGTCCCATCTTGCCGAAAATTCGCTTACAAAACCATCATTGGCGCCGCTTATTTTTTTTATGTACAAGCTGGGGAAAAAATACGTTAAATCGTCAAAAGGATTTCTCATAACGGTATACATATTTTGATAATGCACCCTGTTGTCCATCAATACGTCATTATTGAATTTTTTCATATATTCGGTTGTTAATTGATAATTCAGGGTGAACAGATCGGGATTTTTATCCCCATACAATTTTCCAAAAATCAAAAGGGCTTTTTTTGCGATCTTTGTATGAAGAATCTTTTGCTTAAAAATAAAATCAGCCAATTCCGCGCCATGATGGGGCGTTGATATGGTAGTCAGGCTCGCTACTTTATCGCCATAATCATACTTCCAAATCAGATAACGGGCGTCCAGTCCGCCTTTTGAATGGGCGATTATGTTTACCTTTTCACTTTTTGTCTCGTCCAATATGTTATCAATCGTTGTTTTTAATATTTCAGCGTTTGATTCAAAATCGCCCCATGAATCCGTATTTCCAAAAAATACCTTTGCGCCGGTTTCCCGTAATGTTTCAGGGATCCTGCCCCAGTACTTTATGGTACCTGGCCTGTCGTGCGCGATAATTCCGTGTACCAATACAATGGGGTATTTTGGGGATGGGTTGACTGTCATTTTACATTGTTCCAAAATTTTCTCACGCGGAGGCGCAAAGGCGCGGAGGAAGAGAGGAATTAGGAATACAGATATCTGAATTGTCCTAATTCCTAATTCCTTATTCCTAATGATTTGGAGGATTGGGATCAACAGACGGCGTGCCGCCGCCACCGCTGGAGCTGCCTTCCTCGAACTCCGAATTCGAATTAGTCAACGCTAATGAGCCGTTACCTCCATTTGTAAAAGTGATCTGCTCAGAAATTTCACCATAAGCTATAGGGCGTGTGTTCTCATTGGCATTTTCTGAAGCAAATATCATAATCTCACAATCAGAAACAGTGTCAGCGCCTTTATATGCTTTAATGTCGGTTTCACCCGTCACTATCCATAAAGTTAGAGTTACACTTCCGCCTGAGATTTTAGCCGCTTTACCACTTGTCGGGCCTGATAAACTTTTAGCGCCTATAATCATCGCTTCATCAGTTTCACCCATAAACACCGCGTACTTCCCATTATACTCTGACGGAATGCCTGTCAGGGTTAATGTTCCGCCGCCTGGGATGCCGTCATCATCTTTGTCGTCACCGCCACAGCCAACGATTCCGAATGCCAGTACCATCACCAGCAAAACCAGCAAGAATTTTTTGCTTTTCATAACAAACTCCTTCGGACTTACAAAATATACTAAAGCCGCGACGCGGCCTCTTGCCAAAACAATTTGGCGCTAATCACATTACACAAAAAATTTATACTCGTGGATCTGATTTGTATATATGCCGAAGGGCATAATTTTTCAAAAAAAACGCGAAAAAGCCTATGCCGAAAGGCATATTTTGCGAAAAACACCGAATTTTTATCTATGCCGAAAGGCATATTGTTGTATAATGGGCTGGTATGATAAAGAATGGGCTGTTACCCCTCGCTCGGCTTGCCTCTTCACTGTCTCTCTTTGGCGTTTTGCTGTGTATGCACATGACTTTTACGCTTGCCCATTTTTTACCTTCCGATTCCAATGAGACTATGTACGCGGTGTATTTCTTCTACTTCACGGGTATAGCCGCTGGAGTGTTTCTGTGCCCCCTGTTCCTGCCCGTACCCAACGGGAAAAACAAACCACTGTTTATGAGTATAGGCTTTATCGCTTTCCTGATAGCGCTTGAATTTATACTGCGCTCTCTTGGTTTCCACGTATGGTTTGGTTCATCAGGCGTCAGGGGTATTATGGCAATTCCTGAGGGGATATTAACTACCGCCTGCTATGGGCTGTTCTATCTTACATGGCTTCAGCGGCCGGCAAGGCCGCAAGCAGCAGGCAGCCGGACAAACAGGACAGGCAAATTTTGTTCGCTGGTCTTGGGCGCGGCTCTGCTCGGTTCCGTCCTCGCCTGTTATTATTCCATACCGTTGATGGAAAAAAACATAGCGGCTGAGGACGCGCTTAAAAGCGGCGCGCTTGAAAGCGCGGCGTTTATATTTAACGGCATCAAATGGTGCATGATATTTTTTGCGGGGATATTTCCGGCGGCAAGCCTGTTTCTAATTAAGAATTTAAAGAACGCTTCCGGGTCGTCTGAGGGCGGCGCGCCCGCCAACGAAACACACGCTGTTAAAACTGACTTGCCGGTTATTCTTAGGTTGATTGGCATTGCGTCGATGTTTACCATTCTGAACGGGGTAATGGATATGCGGGCGCTCCCGCTGTATGCCGACAAGGCAATATACTACCCGAATTATTTGATAGTCGCGGCGGCGGTTCCTGTCTTGGCGTTTTTGGCGGGGCTGTCAATAAAACTATTTATACGCAAGTTTCTGCTTCCTGTAATTATTTTGTTTATACTGTTTTCCTGTATGCCCCTGTTTGAGGATTATCTTCGTTTCAATGTGATTATGATTACCCTGGTTTCTATCGCCCATTATACGGCGTGGGTGGTTTTTACAACCGCCATTGTGGAGTTTTATTCCGGTGGATTTTGGTTTTACGGAGCCAGTACCGCGATTTTTTTCAGCGTTGTTTTTGCTTTCCTTTCCCCGGTAATAGGTTCATTTGTGCCCCACAGCAGGGAATACCAGGTGCTGTTCATAATAATAGCCGTCGTGTTTTCCATGCTTATGGCTTTCAGGTGGCTGTTATTCCCAAAACTGCCGCGCCATACAACAACAAAGACACAAGAGCCATTTCGTGAAACTCCTGTTGATAAAACATCCAATCTTGAGGATATATTCGCGGAGCGCGGGCTTTCCAGACGTGAAATTGAAGTTGCCAATTTACTGGTTAAGGAAGGGCTTGGAAAACAGGAAATCGGAGAGCGCCTTTTTATTGCCCCCGGTACCGCAAAGCTTCATATCAGTAAAATTTATGAAAAATTCGATGTTAAAACCAGAGCCGAATTAATGGCGCTGTTTGTAAAAGGGGAAAAAATCTGACAAAAAAAATAACCCTGCAAAACAGCCCTATTGTCTGCCCCGCCGCAGACGGGGAAACCATTCTGCTGGCCTGCGCGCGCGCGGGGATCATATTGTCCGCGCCATGCGGCGGACGCGGGCGTTGCGGAAAATGCAAGGTGCGGCTTATTGAAGGACAGGTTAAGGGTGTAAGGGCGGATACGGACGCGCCTGACGCTGACGGCTATGCGCTTGCCTGTTCAACCGTTCCGGTTTCCGATATTACCATCGCGTGTAATGAAAACGGGATCATCTCCGATAATGAAACCTCCGCGGCGGCGGCCACGGGCCGGAACTGTCCCGCCCGCGCAGGCGCCGCGATTGATATTGGCACGACTACGGTTTCCGGCAAACTTATTGATCTTGACTCCTCCATGACGCTGGATACGATCTCGCTGTTAAACGATCAACGGGTTTTCGGCGCGGATGTAATGAGCCGAATCGGCGCGGCAAGAAACGGCAAGACAGAAGAACTCTTTGGCCTGATAAACCGCCAGGCAGGGCGAATCCTCGGTTTGTTTATGGAACGCCATAACATTCCGCAAATTGAAAGGCTCGTTGTCAGCGGGAATACGGTAATGCTGCACCTCTTCCTTAACGTCGATCCTTCGGGCATGGGGGAACTGCCCTTTACCCCGGTGTTTCTCGAAGAAAAAGAACTAAATGGGAAAGACCTTTCGCTCCCTGTAAAAAAAATAACCGTTCTTCCCTCCGTTTCCGCTTTCATCGGAGGGGACATCACCGCGGGGCTTGCTGTTCTCGACATTATGAACGTCCCCTCCCCTTCCCTGCTGGTAGACATTGGCACCAACGGCGAAATGGCCCTTGTAAACCGGGGAACAATTTACTGCTGTTCAACGGCGGCCGGGCCGGCTTTTGAGGGCGCGGAAATTTCCTGCGGGGTCGGCGGTGTCAAAGGGGCGATCAGCGCGGTGGAGGCCTCGGCGGGAGGGGAAGCCGGCATCTCAATTACCACTATCGGGAATATAAGCCCCATAGGGATTTGCGGCTCCGGACTTATTGACGCTGTGGCATTGATGCTTAGAAGAGGGATAATAGACGAGACCGGTTTTATGGCAGGTTCTGAAAAAGGATTTTATTTGGCGCCTGGCATTTCAATTAACAACAGGGATATACGGCAGTTTCAACTGGCAAAGAGCGCGATCCTCACCGGCATAAGGATACTTTGCAGAAGCGCAGGACTTAAGCCAGCGGACATTAAAAACGTTTTCGTTGCCGGAGGCCTTGGATTTTTTATCAACAGGCAAAACGCGGCGGACGCCGGCCTTTTCCCGAAAGAATTCCTTGAAAAAATTTCCGTCTGTGGGAACTTAAGCCTTCAGGGCGCGGAAGAAAGTTTGCTTAATAAAGATTTTATGAAAAAATGCAAAGATATAACCAGCAGGTGTACGGTTGTCGAACTTGCCAAAGATCCATCCTTTACGGATGAGTTCACCGATAATCTGCTATTTACCCATTATTAATTGCAGCCTCTTCCTTTGTTATTTGTTATTTGATCTAAAACCGCTTTTTCAGCCGGGCCGCCGGGCAGAGCTCTCGCGTTGACACAAGCCTCGACGGAGACAGCCTTGTAAAGCGTCTCGTCAAACACGGGCGATATGGACTTTAATTCGTCCAGGGTCAATTCGTCAAGCCTCTTTTTTTTGTTAATGGCGTATAACACAAGCCTGCCTGTTATTTCGTGGGCCTCCCTGAAGGGCAGCCCTTTTTTTACCAGCCAGTCAGCCGCGTCAGTGGCGTTTGTGTATCCGCCCAGCGCGCTTTTATACATATTGTCCGTGTTAAACGTAATAGTCTCAAACATCCCATGGAAAATCGACAAACAGGCTTTTACCGTGTCAACGGCGTCGAAAACCGCTTCCTTGTCCTCCTGCATGTCCTTGTTATACGACAGGGGCAACGCTTTCATCACGGTAAGCAGGCAAGTCAGGCTGCCGTAAACACGGCCTGTTTTGCCGCGAATTAACTCCGCCATGTCCGGGTTTTTCTTTTGCGGCATGATTGAGGAGCCTGTCGCGTAGGCGTCGGAAATCTCCACGAAACCGAAATTGTCAGTAGACCATAGTACCAGTTCCTCGCAGAAGCGGCTCAGGTGCGTCATGACAAGGCTAAGGCAGAAAACGAATTCCGCGCAGAAATCCCTGTCGGATACCGCGTCCATGCTGTTGGCGCTTATCCTTGCAAAGCCGAGTTTTTCCCTGACAAATTCCCTGTCAAGCGGATAGCTTGTTGAGGCCAGCGCCCCGGAACCAAGGGGCATTTCATCGGTTCTTCCGCGGCAGTCTTTTAACCTTTCACGATCCCGCTTAAACATCTGCGCGTAAGCCATAAGATGATGGGCAAGCGTAACAGGCTGGGCCTTTTGCAGATGGGTATATCCGGGCATTATCGAGGCGGTGTGTTTTTTTGCGGTTTCAAGCAGAGCGTCGAGCAGTTTGGCAAGCAGCGCGGATGTCGCGTCAATTTCTTCTTTTACGTACATCCGCATATCAAGGGCGACCTGGTCATTGCGGCTCCTGCCGGTGTGCAGCCGC
>Ga0268262_10007137_pt1 | contig 10516 bp, 12 predicted proteins | sample TergutNc150P3_FD_190354 | JGI IMG/M metagenome (GOLD analysis project Ga0268262, IMG submission 190354) | Nasutitermes corniger P3 segment gut microbial community from laboratory colony in Florida, USA - Nc150 P3 (SPAdes) (version 2) | ecosystem: Host-associated > Arthropoda: Insects >...
ACAGTCTTTTATGCAAGAAGAAACATTATTTTCAAATTGAGAGCCGATAGGTTATTTTTTCTCCCCTGCGCCCGGAGCTTTTTTGTCTCCTGCGGCAGGCGCTTTCTTGTCCCCGGCTGCGGCACCCGCGGCGGCAGGCGCTGCTCCTGCGGCAGGCGCGGCTCCGGCTGCCCCTGCGGCGGCGGCATCGGCTGCGGCGGTCTCCGCGGCTGTAGGCGCAACAACTTCAACTTTGGCGAATTTCACCAACGCAAAAACCTGATCCGGGTTTGTATGAAGTTTAACTCCCGCGGCAAGGGGAATGTCCCTGACGTGCATAGATTGGTTAGCTTTAAGACCGGAAATATCAATCTCGATTCTTTCGGGAAGGTCTTTGGGAAGACATTCAACTTCGATTTCATGCAAGGGAGTTTCCAGCATACCGCCGTCGCGTACGCCGATGGGGTTTCCGTGGAAAATAAGGGAAACTTTCGCGCGTAAGGCGACTCCGCTTTCTACTTCGTAAAAATCGATATGAAGAATATTACCGTCGATAATATTCCGCTGGGTATCCTTTACAAAAGCATCGTATGTTTTACCGTCTATTTCTACTTTTACAATTGTACTTTCAGAAATACCTTTTGTACCTTTAAGAAATTCACTGGAATCCAAATCTATGGAAAGAGCCTTTACAGACCTTCCGTAGAGGACAGCCGGAATCCTTCCGGTTTTCCTGATCCTGCGGGATTCGGCGGAACCTTGTTTTTGGCGGCTTTTTGCCTTTAATACAACATTGCTCATATACTACCTCAATAAAATATAAATGGGACTAAACCCTATCTGGGACGACAGGATTCGAACCTGTGAATACCGGCTCCAAAGACCGGTGGCTTACCACTTGCCGACATCCCATTTTTCGGTAAGTTTACTAAAAACACCGGAAAGAATCAATACCAAAAGAACCCCTACAAAACCCAATTTTGGGTCTTCAGAGGTTCTTTACTTGATAAACCGTAACCGGAAAACTAAATGTCGTCCGAGTTTTCAGGGACGGTGTCTACATCGCCGGATTCGTATTTTTCAAGGATACGTTTCTGCAGTTCAGCCCTGAATTCGGGATGAATAGGATGAGCGACATCTTTGTATTCGCCTGCCCTCGTCTTGCGGCTGGGCATGGCTATAAAAACTCCGGTTTTACCCTCAATAATCTTTATGTTGTGAACAACAAAGCAATCGTCAAATGTGACTGTTACATAGGCTTTAGGCTTTCCGCCCCCGGCCACCTTTCGGACCCTAATATCAGTAATTTCCATAGCTCTCTCCTTTAAAGTCCTGGATGTGATAAGAGACTAAAACGGTTCCAAAACAAACTTTACCGCTATAACCTCATCCCGAATTACATTGTAATATGGTTTTGTCATGAAAGCAAGCAAAAGTTTTAGAATTATATAAATGTTTCAAAAAAGCCCTTTTTAGGTCAAAATTTGTATAATTTTATTACTCACAATGAGAGTATCTTAAGAATTACAAGAATTTTTGAGGATTACCGCTGAATATCGTACCTATTTCGGCTCCGATATACGATAAAGCACCTGGCTTCCCTGAAGAACAGCGCTCAGTTCATAAAGACCGCTTACAAAATCCTGCGCGTACTCATAAGTCTCGTTTGAAATCTTTGTATTCTGCGATCTTCCTCTCTCAGTAAATTCAACCATTATCCTGTAAAAACCGGGGGACAGATAAATATCGCTTCTTTCATCCGTAGGAATCACTTGCCTTGACATGGGCGTACCTTTGTCAATATTCATATATACGCCTTCTATTCTTTGAATATTAATTCCCAAACCGCTTACAATTTGCACGGGTTTAGGCAGCGGCTTTCCGTTTAAATACCACGCGCCGCCCCTGTATTCATAAAGCCCGGCAATATATTCAAAAGCGTTCACCATATTATAAAAAGTCGGCGGAAAACCTTCGTTTCCGATAAACTTGTGTGTAAAGTTTACAGGAAGACGAATACTGGCTAAATTATTGTTATTTGTAAATACACTTTCTTCCATGCTTTTTAAATTTGACAATATATTCACGCTGGTAAGATTGTTATTTTTAAACGCAAACCGCTCAACATTAACAACGCTTTCGGGAATAATTACGGCAGTAATGGCATTATCCGCAAACGCGTTTTCCCCTATTTTCATAACGCTTGAGGGAATTGTTATATTTGTCAGTCTGTTGTTACAGAACGCTCCTTCCTCAATAACTATAACGCCTTCCTGCATAGTAACGCTTGTAAGGTTATTATTTCTGAACGCCGAATGTCTGATAGTTGAAACGCCTTTAGGTATAACTATGTTTGCAATGCTGTTATTATTAAACGCCGCGCGTCCTATGTTTGTAACTGTCGACGGAAGATTTAATACGGTTATTTTATTATCTTCAAACGCCCTTTCACCTATACTTACAAGCCCTTCCTCCAAAGATAAATTGCTTAATTGACTGTTGTTAAAAAAGGCGTTATCTCCTATTGATGTAACGCTCCCGGGAATTTTTACGCTTGTAAAATTGTTATCGGCAAACGCGGCGTTACCTATGGTTTTAACCGTGTTGGAAATCGTTAAGTTTGATAAAGCGTTTTCCGCAAAAGCGCTTTCTCCTATTTCCGTAACGCCTACGGGTATTACCACATTTGTTAATTTGTTTTTATAAAACGCGAAACGCCCTATAGTCTTAACGCCTTCCTGCATATTTACATTTGTAAGATTATTGTTTCTGAATGAGCCCCTTCCGATACTAGTTACATTTTTCGGAACAACCAAATTTGCCAGCAGATTATACGCAAACGCGTTATCTCCTATTGTTGTAATAGTGGCGGAAATATTTAAGGTTGTCAGCTTGTTATTTGAGAAAACGCCGTTTGAAAATACTTTTAAGGTTGTGGGAATAATCAGATTGGAAATTTGATTATTCATAAATGCTTCATCGCCGATAGTTGTCAATCCAAAAGGAATATTCAAACTTACGATAACGTTATCTTTAAAAGCGTTTTTTCCGATTGTATCCAAATCCTGATTAAGAAATACATTCTTTAATTTATTGTTGGCAAACGCGTTATCCCCTATTGTTAAAACGCCGAGCGGAAGCGATATACTGGTAAGATTATTGTTATTAAAAGCGCCCGCTTCAATTGACGTAACGCCTGTAGGTATTGTTACACTTGTAAGTCTTTTATTCTTAAACGCATTGGCTCCGATAGCGACTACGGGATATTTGCCTATCATAGGCGGGATGTTAATTACGGTCTTTTTCCCTCTATAGCCGGTAATAGTAACAAACTTGTTATCATCAACTCCTTCGGTAGTAAAAGAAAAATCAACCGGGTTGGTGTAATTACCGCCGCCGGAAGAGGCGCAGGTTACGAACAAACCTGTTAAAAGAGAGAAAACAACCAAATAAATCATACTCTTTTTCATCTAAAAACTCCTTACTTACAGGTTTTAAACTAATCTGCAAATTTTAGCAGATACTTAAAATATAGTACAAATTCGGCAAAATGCAACAAAAATATAAAATTTTCACATTATTGATTGGCATTCACGGACAAACGGCCGGTTTTTACGTAAAAATTTGACCGCTCTTTTCGCCTGCCTAAAGTCCGCGAAAACCCCAAAGCAGGTAGCTCCCGATCCTGAAAGATTGGCATACTGCGCCCCCAATTCCCTCAGGCTTGAAACTATCTCATTATAAACCGATTTTGCCGGTTCCGGTGAAAAACTTAAAAAATCGTTGGAAAATAGGGAGTAAAATTTTTCATCAAATCCGCCGTTTTTTACGGATTCGCCTATTCCGTCCGGTACGGAAGTGCGGTTTTCGTCAATAAATCTATAGGCAGCGGCGGTTTCGCTGCGGAAGCCGGGATTGACCAGTACAAGGGACAATTTCGGCGCGTTTATCGGGGAGATATGCTCTCCCCTGCCTGTTACCAAGGCGGCGTTAATTTCATGGATAAAAAAGGGAACATCGCTGCCAAGCAAAGCCGCCATTTCCGACAGATTTTCACGACTGCAAGGGGAACCTGCCAATTTATTCAGGGCTAAAAGTACTGCCGCCGCGTCCGTAGAGCCCCCTCCAAGCCCTCCGCCGAGGGGGATACGCTTTTTTACCCGTATTTTCACCCCGGTTTTAAAGCCTGTTCTTTCCCGAAACAGGGAAACCGCCTTAAAAATGATGTTTTCTTCGGTTGGAATGGGATGTTTTAACCCAATCATGTCGATTTTTACAGTGTTTTCGCCGTTTAAGACCTTAAAATACAGGGTGTCGCCGAAATTTACCGCCAAAAAGACGCTTTCTATATTATGAAAACCGTCTTTTCGCCTGTCTTTTACGCATAAATGAAGATTTACTTTGGCTGGAGCGAAAAAAATCAATGTTTTTCCAGATATCGGCATAATATACAGAATAACATATTTTAAGATGTTTTTATAAGTATTTTTTTAAAATCTTTTAAAATCTTTCAAAACCAGTTGACAAATTTATCTATCCTCTCTTATGTTTTTAGTGTGAGGTTTTTTTACCTCAATTACTCGTTTAGATTCAAGAAATATTAATTTCTAAGGGAGAACATTATGGTTCTGAACGGAGCTATTGATCAGGAAGAAGAATTAATACTGATTCCGGTAAGCGGTATCGACGCCGTTTATGAAACAGAAAGTCCAAAACCGGCTTTCATCTTCAGCGATGATGATGACATGGATGATGATTTCGGCGACGATGAAGACGACTTCGAAGACGATGATGATTTGGACGACGAAGAAGAAGACGAAGAAGATGAGGACGAAGACGACGACTACGAAGACGACGAGGACGACTACGGTTACGATGACGACGAAGATGACGACGAAGATGATGAAGAAGACGACGAAGACGAAGATGACTACGATGACGAAGATGAAGAATAATTAGGGGATTATACAATCTAAAGACTTTCAGTCTTTAGATTGCTTCCTTAATTTTCAATCCGCGTTTCGTTTTGAAACGCCGGAACCGGAGCCCAAAGTTTTTCAAGTTCGTAGAATTCCCGCGCGCCGGATGTCATCAAATGAATGATCATTGTCCCAAGGTCAAGTAAACGCCATTCATCGTCCGAATCTCTGCGTGAGCTGCCGAATATTTCTATTTTCTTTTCGTAACAGAATTCTTTAATATGCTTTTCAAGACCGTCTATATGCGTTTTGCTCGTAGCTGTTGCGATAATAAAAAAATCTGTCCAGTTATTAATTCCGCGCAGATCCAACACGCAGACATCCTGCCCGTTATGCTCGCGCAAAAGAGCGCCTAAGCTTTCCGCCTGAGCGCTAATTTCCGACAACATATCTTCCATTAAAATTCCTTCCAATCAACAATGTAACATCCGCTTTGTATTCGACGCTTTGACCTGTTTCACTTTCTTTCGGCGTTATTTCTCTGCGTATATTATTACAGCGGATAACATCGGCAAATGATTTAACCATATCGTCGTCATCGTAACGCTGAACTATTAACGTCTTTTCATAATCACTGCGATCCGCGTTTGCGATTGAAATTATATCATAGCCGAAACTTCGCAGTATTTCCGCCGTTCTTCCGGCAAGACCGTTAACTTCGGTACCGTTCAAAATTTCAACGGTAAGGACGTTGTCAACCGCATAGGTCTCCACCTCGCGCGTGAGCGCCGTCAAAGTCTGCCGTACAACTTCTTTTACAATTCCGTCCAAACGCGGAACAATCAGCATTTGTCCCGATACATTTTTTAAGTCTCCGTCGAGGGAGCGAATATTTGTTCTGTCGATATCTATATGAACAAGCTCGTTAAAAAGAAGTATCATTGTACGCTGATTCATACTTGTTCTGAAAAAGGAATGGTACATCTTTGCCGCCTGCGGATTATTAAGCTTTTCATTCATCTGTATCTGGCGCTTAAGAAGACCGAGGAAAAAACGGTGTCTGCGGAATACTTCCATGTCGGTTTCTTCATAAGGCATTGTATATGTCGCGTAAAGGCTCGCCTTGTCGCCGTCAAGCACCGTCATACCGGAAGGAAACAGAATAACCTCTGTTTCATCCTTGTACGATACCGCCGAGGGAATAAAAATTTCCACGCCTTCCAGAAGATCAACAATGGAAACAAGATGTTCCTTTGTGATGATAATTGAGAAATTTATATTTATTCCCAAAAGTTTTTCTACTTCGTTTTGATAACTGCCTATTCTTGAAGAATCATACACTCTGTCAATTCTGTCCCAACGATTTAATTTTGTGATTAAAAGACCGAAGTTCTCCGGTATGTCAAAAATAGCCGCGCGTTTTGTAACAGGATAATACATAAGCACATAAGTACTGACAGGCATTTTATTTTCTTCGATAACATAAAGCACGTTAACAACCTGATTTCCCGAAAAAGCGTCTTCCACAGGGTTACTGCGGAACATAATCACGGAAAAAACTATTCCAACCCCAAACAAAAGAATTATTAATACGAGTAATAAAACAGAAGCGTCGACTTTTATTCTCAATTTTTCTTTTCCTTTATCTTGTTTATCAGCAATAATGTTTCTTTAGATAAATCCGCTCCCTTTGCCTGCAGTTTCTGAATGTTTTTTTCAAGTACGGCAAAAAGAATGTTATCTAAAGTATCTTCCATGCACATCTTCCTTAACGCCGGGTCTATAGTTCTTGAGAACTCGGTTTTATCGGCGATATAAATTATCTTAGCCAGGGCGTGCATATTTTCTTGTCCCGAAGTATGGTACGCCGCAGCTTCAATTATATCCTCATTATGAATGGAGAAACGCTCTCTTAGCAAGACCGCCGCAACCTTTCCGTGCAGAAGATTCGGCTTGCTCTCCTCAAGGGGGGAAATATCAAATCCGGCGGTTTTAACGATTTTTATCATCTGCTTGTTGTCCATTTCCTTTGCCAAGTCATGAGCTATGCCTGCAAGATAACCGTCCGCCGGGTTAAGACCGAAGCGGCGGCATAAATCAACCGCCGCAAGAGCCGTGCTCCTTGAATGAAGGTAACGTTCCGTGCTTAGGGTTTCCATTGCCTCGGTTTCTATGCGGCGGACAATGTCATCTGAGGGGGCTTCTGCGCTCGGCTCTCCGTTATAGCCGTATAATTTTCTGTTTTTGATGATCTCGACCGCCCCTGAGGGTAACAGCGGCTGCCAATCGCCGCCTTCGCTTATTATGCGTCTTATTTCATGCGACGATATATCGATTATTTCGTTTTCGATAGTGGTATGGGCAAACGGATACTTAACCTGCTTTGAATTGATCCTTCTTGCGACGGCAATATCCGCTGATTTTAAAATCTTATCGCTGTCGCGCCACTTAGGAAAATCTTCGGCAAGATCGTCGCCTATTACAAGAACCGGCTTGCCTGTAGGTAAATACCTTTCGATTATATCTTCCAGAGTGTTTATTGTGTACGAGACCCCTTCGCGCTTAATCTCGCAGTAATCTATCGCAAACCTGCTGTCGCCCATGATTGAAGAGGCAAGCATGTCTATTCTGTCCTTTACGCTCTTATCCATTCCCTCCGCGTCTAACTTAAACGGAGAGCGGTACGCCGGAATAAAAATTATCCTGTCCAGCTTCAGCGCGGAAAGAGCTTTCTCCGCAAGAAAAAGATGTCCGCGGTGAACGGGATCAAAACTGCCGCCTAAAATTCCAAGCTTCAATTTTCTTCTCCTTCAAAAACATCTTCGCCTTCAGTTTCCGTCTCAGCTTCAGCTTCGTCCGCCTCTTGCGGCACATCGGTTGTAAGACGCAGAAAGGCGTATGAAAGCTCCTGTATGCCGTCGCCTGAAAAAACCGAAATCCCCAGGACTTCCTCAGACGGGTATTTTTTCGCAAGCTCGGCAAGCCGTCCCTCTGTTTCAGGCAAGTCGGTTTTTGTTCCGACTAACAGCCGTCTTTTTTTAGGAAGGCGGTCGGAAAAAGAACCCAGTTCTTTTAATAGTATATCAAATGCGTCAAGATATTTTTCATCGGATAAATCGATAAGAAACGCCAAAGCCGATGTACGCGAGATATGCTTTAAAAAACGAATGCCGAGCCCCGCTCCCTGAGACGCTCCCTCAATAAGCCCCGGAATGTCGGCAATTATTATATCTTTTTCCCCGGCTGTTAAAACTCCCAAATTGGGGATTTTTGTCGTGAAAGGGTACGCCGCTATCTTTGGTCTTGCGTTGGTAAAACGGTCTAAAAGACTGGACTTGCCGGCATTGGGAAACCCCACAAGACCGATGTCCGCCATTATTCGCAATTCAACTTTTAATTTGACGGTTTGCCCGGGCTTTCCCGGCAAAGCCTTTCTCGGCGCTTGGTTTACCGAGGACTTAAAGTGAATATTACCCCAGCCTCCGTTGCCGCCTTTTAAAAAAACAAAATCTTCCTGATTTTTTGTAAAATCCCTGATTAGTTCGCCTGTCGCTTCTTCGCGGATTATCGAGCCGGGCGGCAGGGGGATAATCAGATCATCGCCGTTTGCGCCGTAGCGTCCCCAATTTTCGCCGTCATGACCGTTTTGGGCTTTGAATGTGTGTTTGTAGCGTAAATGGGCAAGGGTGCGCAGGTTTCTTTTAACTGTGAATACAATATCCCCTCCCCTGCCGCCGTCTCCGCCTGACGGTCCGCCCTTTGGGATATATTTTTCCCTGCGGAACGCAATACAGCCGTTGCCGCCATTGCCGGAGGATACTTCTATTGTTGCTTCATCCGCGAATTTTTCCACACAAGAGGTTTATTTAGCGTCCTGAACTATAGAGGCGAGTTTGCGTCCCCTGCGCTGGTGGAAACTGACTTTTCCGTCAGCAAGGGCAAAAAGCGTGTAATCGCCGCCGCAGCCGACATTTACTCCAGGATGGATTTTTGTCCCGCGCTGACGGGCTATAACCGCTCCGGCTTTGACATTAGTGCCTGCCGATGCTTTAACGCCCAAGTATTTGGGCTGTGAATCTCTTCCGTTTTTAGCGCCGCTTCCGCCGCGTTTCCTTGCCATATCATTTCCTCCGTATACTAATCTCGCAATTCTTCGGGAATTCCTGAGCGACGGAGCTTAATCCCTCTGTCAGGAAAATCCCTGCTGCGGAAAGAAAATCCTTTCCTTCCGCTTGATAATCGGCTTCCAGCCATAATTGACCCTTTTCAGGAGCGCCGAACCTAATCGTTATCCCGTCCCTGCCGGACAAGACCGTTATTGCCGTTCTAAACAAAACCGAGACAGCGGCGCAAACAATGTCGCTCCCTGTTTTTCCGACTCCGGCGTGTCCTTCCGCTTTGCAAGCTCTTAAAACGCCGTTATCGTCTAAAACCGCTTCTATCTGTATCAGGCTGAAATATCCCCGATTTTGATTATTGAGTACTGCTGTCTGTGTCCTCTTTTGCGTCTGTAATCCTTTTTGGGCTTATACTTAAAAACAATAATTTTATCGTCTTTCCCGTGGGATTGTACCGTCGCGGACACCTTTGCGCCCTGTACATAAGGAGCGCCTACTTTTACCGAGTCGCCCGAAACCAACAGCACGGTTTCGATATTAATGGCTGTACCGGGCTCGGCGTCAATCAAGTCAACTTTGAGCAGTCCGCCTTTTTCGGCTTTATACTGCTTCCCTTTAAATTCAACTAAAGCGTACATTTCTTTCTCCAAACAAGTAATACTCTCTTTTAGCGTAAATTTTAACAATAGTCAAGATATTTCCGAAGAATTTCTCACAAAGGACACGGAGGAAGAAAAGGACACGAAGGAAGAGGAAAACAGGGGTTGTCGTACGATAGTTTAGCGTGGAACTTCACGACAAGATAACGGACAAAAACCCCTTCTTCCCTCTTTGTGTTCTTCTCTTCCTTAGTGTCCTTTGTGTGAGCTCTTCGGGATTACTGTCCGACCAGTAATCTGCCTATGTTGTAGAGTTCGGGGATTTGGGTATAAACCGGCTCTCTTTTTCCGGCGTCTTTTTTGTCCATTTCCACCAAATTTACATATAATTCGTTCAGTAAATCCGAAAAAACCTTTAAATTCGATGAAAAATTGCTAACCGCCATGTCTCTGAGCGTTTTGTCATGCCCGATAGGGACTAAATGCAGTTTGTTTTTAATCGTATTTTGATTTCGGGCAACCTCGACAAAGCGGGCGCAGGCGGCAATCTGACGGTATAATTCGTCAAGGTGAAAGCCCTGATAGCGGTATAAGTCCATTTTTTCCGTAAGAACCTCGATTAAATCCCAAGTGGTTTTATCAATCTGAATCTGCAATAAAACAGGACGCAAAAAACTGTTTGAGATATTAACTTTGTAGTGTTCCCCAATCTGTTCAAGCAATCTGATAATATGGGGATCTTTAATACGGTCCAACAGGAACCTCCATCAATCTTAATATTATTTTAACACTCAAAATACTGATTGACAAGCACATAGCGGTCAAAATAAACTGAATTTATGCGTTTTTATAAAATTTGCTTTTTGTTATCAGCTTTTGTCTTTGCTTCATGTAATATCTA
>Ga0268262_10007138_pt1 | contig 10516 bp, 7 predicted proteins | sample TergutNc150P3_FD_190354 | JGI IMG/M metagenome (GOLD analysis project Ga0268262, IMG submission 190354) | Nasutitermes corniger P3 segment gut microbial community from laboratory colony in Florida, USA - Nc150 P3 (SPAdes) (version 2) | ecosystem: Host-associated > Arthropoda: Insects > Digestive...
GTACATGGACAAATCTCGGTGAAGGTTTTTATAAATGGTATTTATTAAATCCTGAAACAGAAGAAATAGAAGAACAAACTTATGATATTTGGTCCTTAATAAAATCAGAAAAAAATACACTAAGGGTACTTACAATAACAGAAAGCGATTTTTCAAATATGAAAAAGACAATTGACGCTTATATTAATAAAACATATATGAAAGCAATTCAAGCTCCAATGGGAATAAAGCCTAGACTGACTACATGGATGCAGTTGGTATAAGGAAACGATATTGGATATTAAAAATATTCGTAATTTTAAGAGTCTCTTGTCTTGGCTTTTTGCTGAGTTAAATTGGGATATAGGTATAGAAGATTATGATGATATAGAAGACATCACCTATAATTTTGACGCCAAAGACATTCATCTTAAACCGGAAGAATTTGCCAAGATTAATTCACTTAAACAACTGCGTCCCATATACGAAAAACAACCTTGGGGAATATTTGCTGTTGAATTTGAGAGCAAGCGTCTTGAAATTAACAGTCTTAGAAAAATTCTTTCCGGTCTTGTTCCCAAACGCCGTAATCGGGATCATGCCGTATGGGACAAGAAAAATCTTTTATTCTTCTGCTTCTGGGGAGAGAAGAACAACCGTTGTTTCGGAGCAGTCCATTTTGAGGACAAAGCGGATGCTCTTCCTTCAATACAAATATTTTATGTTGCTCCAAAAAATGAAGACCCAGGACATCTGCAAACTATTGAAGAAAAATTAAGGAAACTGGCGTGGCCTGACATTCCTTCAAAACCTAATGCCGCCGATTATGAGAAATGGTATGACCAATGGATTTGCGCTTTTACCGGATTTTACCGTCAAGCTATCCGTGATTCAATTTCTCTTACTGCAAATCTTGCCAAAATTGCTTTAGACATACGTCAAAGAATACTAGACATATTTGCCGTAGAAACAGAAAACGGAGCTATTCATGAGCTTTTTTTAAAATTCAAAAAAGCCCTAATACATGATATGACCATAGAGCAATTTGCCGATATGTATGCTCAAACGATGGTATATGGTCTTTTTTCTGCCCGTTGTATGATTGATATGAAAAATGGTAATGATGAAGACCGCTATTCGGATAACAAAAAACAATTTAATCCTCAGCAAGCTATTGACGCAATACCCAGTACGAATCCTTTTTTACAGAATCTGCTTAAAGAATCTTTTTCCAAAAAAAACAAATTGTCTTTTGATGAACTTGATTTAGGCGATATTACCATATTATTACAAAACACCGATACGAAACTTATTATAGAAGATTTTAACCGCCAGACCGGAGGCGGCAGAGAAGATCCGGTTATCTATTTTTATGAAGGATTCCTGAACGCCTACGAGAAGGAGCAGAAAAAACGCAGAGGCGTTTATTATACTCCGTTGCCAGTAGTTAAGTTTATGGTTCAGGCAGTAGATGACATTCTAAAAACTGAATTTGGCATAAAAGATGGTCTTGCGTCAACGCAGACTAAAACTATTTCTATTCCTAAAAAGAAAAACGGCAAAGACATCGGAATAGAGAATAAAATCGTTCCGGCAATCCAGATACTCGATCCGGCCGTTGGAACCGGTACTTTTCTGAGACAAATTATTTTACAGATTTGGAATAATTTCAAAAAAGCCAACGTAGGGCTGACTAAAAATACTATTCAGAACAAGTGGAACCTGTATGTAAAAAATGACTTGCTGCCACGGCTTAATGGTTTTGAATTAATGATGGCTCCCTATGCGGTCGCCCACATGAAACTTGCCCTTGTCCTGCTGGATACTGGCTATGCTTTTGACGAAGATCAGGAAAATCCCGACCGTGTAAGGGTTTTCCTTACTAATTCTCTGGAAGAAGCTGATGATGCTCAGTTGATGCTTGGATTTCATGATGCTCTAGCAGTAGAATCTATAGCGGCAAGAGAAACCAAGAAAAATCGAGGAATTAACGTAGTAATAGGGAATCCGCCATACAGCGGTATAAGTGTTAATAATGGAGATTGGATATATTCATTACTTGATGATTATAAAAAAGAACCGGGGGCATTGATAAACTTAAGGAAAAAAAGCATTGGCTCAATGACGATTATGTAAAATTCATCCGTTATGCACAACTTTATGTGGAAAGATCGGGTTCGGGTATTGTTGCCTATATCAATAATCACAGTTTTCTTGATAACCGCACATTCAGGGGTATGCGTTGGAATCTACTTAAAAGTTTTGACAAAATATACATTATTGATCTTCATGGAAATGCCAAAAAAAAAGAAATCGCTCCTGATGGAAGTAAAGATGAGAATGTTTTTGATATTCAACAGGGAGTGAGTATTAATATTTTTATTAGAAATAATAAAAAAAGTTTAATCACAGATAAACATGGAGAAAAAGAAGATATAAAACTGGCAAAAGTGTATCATTATGATTTATATGGACTAAGAAATGATAAGTATGATTTTCTTTTTGAACAGAATATGCATTCTTTAAAATGGCAACAATTAAAGTTTAAAACGCCAGCATTCTTTTTTGTACCTAAGTCCAATGACAATCAAGAAAAATATGAAACAGGTTTTTTGATAAATGATTTCTTCAAAAGCAGAGTAACAGGTATTGTTACAATGGGTGACGGTTTTATTATTGATAAACAAAAGAGTATTATTAAGGAAAGAATTTTAAAATTGAAAAATAATGAATATGATGAACATAAATTGGATAAAGAATTCTCTTTAGGGAAAAATTATTCTAAATGGATTTTTAATACTACACAAAAAATCAAATTTGAAGAATCAAAACTTGTCAGAATAAATTATCGTCCATTTGACATAAGATGGACATATTATGATAATAATTTGATTTGGCGATGGCGAGAAAAAGTTATGAAGTATTTATTAAATGGTAAAAATATCGGTTTAGTAACTTGTAGGCAAGGAGCGACAAATTCATGGGAACTTGCGAACATAACAAAAAATATTGTTGACGATTCGTATGTATCAAATCGAACAAAAGAAAGAGGCTACATTTTCCCTCTTTATATCTATACAGGTAAAAAACGCCATCCTAATCTAAACCCTAAAATCATAGACGAGATTGAACAAAAACTAAATCTTTCATTTGTACCGGAAAAAGGCGACAGCCTTACCCTGACAAGTGAAGGTTTTAGAGATGGTTCCTTTGCTCCCGGTCAACTGGTTGAGAACTCATTCTCTCCCCTTGACCTCTTTGACTATATTTATGCCGTGCTCCATTCCCCCGCATACCGCGAAACATACCGTGAATTCCTAAAAATCGACTTTCCCCGCATACCTTACCCGTTGGACAGCCAAAATTTTTGGAAACTTGCCGCTTTAGGCGGGGAATTACGTCTGCTCCACTTGTTGGAAGGTCCAAAATTTGAGAAAATTGAAGCGGATTCTGTCCCTACAAAAAAAGTTTTGGTAGAAAAAGTCAAATATTCCGATGGGCGGGTTTTCGTGAACAAAGATTTTTACTTTGAGAATGTTCCACAGACAGCATGGGAATTTTTCATTGGCGGGTATCAACCTGCCCAGAAGTGGCTAAAAGACCGGAAAGGATGTATACTAAAATCGGAGGACTTTAAGCATTACCGGAAGATTGTGCTTGCTTTGACCGAAACTGCCCGAATCATGGGAGAGATTGATAAGGTGGGGGTAGTGTGAGTACAAGGGGGAAAAAAGCAAACAAAATCGTAGGAGTTGAGGTCTTTTCGGGTGCGGGCGGGCTCTCCCTCGGCGCAAAATGGGCCGGGATAGATGTACGCATGGCAATAGAAAAAGACTATTATGCAGCCGAAACATATAAATTAAATCACCCCGAAACTATAACAAAAAATGTTGATATAAAAAATATAAAAGAGATTGATATTGAGAAAAATTCTACAACATTACTCTTTGGCGGTGCTCCATGTCAAGGCTTTTCCACATCAAATCAAAAAACAAGAGACAAAGAAAATCCGTCAAATTGGCTCTTTTTGGAATTTGTCCGGTTAGCAAAGCAATGGCAACCTGACTGGATTGTTTTTGAAAATGTCCGTGGGATAGTCGAAACAGAGAAAAGATTCTTCTTAAACGAAATTCTTAATTCTTTTAAGAAAATCGGATATACTTGTACATGGAAAATACTCAATGCTTCTGATTTTGGTGTACCTCAAATTCGGTCGCGCTTTTTTTTAATTGGTTCAAAAGAGAAAAAAGAAGTTAAATTTCCAGAAGTTAAGTATAAAACGAAAATGACTGTTAAGCAGGCTTTTGATGACTTACCAAAACTGGAAAATGGCGCTAAAGAGAATGAATTAGAGTATTCACATAAAGCAAGAACAAACTATGCAAAATCTTTACGAAGCGGTTTATCAACTTGTACAGGCCATCTGGTCAGTAAAAATTCCGAATCCGTTATAGAACGATATGCTTATATTCCCCAAGGTGGAAACTGGGAAGATATACCTGAATCATTAATGGAAAATTATACAGACAGAAGTCGTTGCCACACCGGTATCTATCACCGCTTGAAGGAAGATGCTCCTTCTGTTACAATAGGAAATTACAGAAAAGCGATGCTCATACACCCTTGGGAAGACAGAGGGCTTTCGGTTAGGGAAGCCGCTAGGCTTCAATCTTTTCCCGATAATTATCAATTTATGGGTAGTATTGGTTTTCAACAGCAACAGGTGAGTAATGCAGTTCCGCCGCTCTTGGCGAAGGCAGTGTTTGAGGTTATTGTGGGAAAAGGAACTTTATAATACATGAAAAATGAAAATGTTCATTTGTCAGAAGGAAAAACTCTTGAAGATATTCTTTCGAAACAAGATAATAAGGCATTCCCACCATTTTCAAAGGAAAGAAGTGAGAAATCTTATCCTGAAAGATATAAAGATATAAAATTATCTCTAAAAAAAATCCATAATACATCTGAAAAAGGAGCTATGGCTGCGTCATTAGAAGAATATATTAATAAAAGAGCATCTGTTACTGATAAAAAATTCAAAGAAGGATTAGAATCAGCATTAATATATCTTAATAATCATGGTAAAGATCATGTTGATAAAGTAATTGAAAAAGTATCAGAAATCCTACAATATTTCCCTCCTGATAATGGTTTAACCCCTTATGAAATATTTATTTTACTTTGTGCTATTCAAATTCATGATACAGGTATTACATTTGGTCGAGATAATCACGAACAAGTAATAGGGCCTATTTTTGATAAAGAATGTTCTAAAATATTACCAAATAAGTTTGAAAGAGATTTAATCACAAAAATAGCAATGGTTCATAGTGGTCAAATTTTTGGGAATAATGATATTATCAAATATTTATCTGATACATCAATGATGTATAATTTAAGTGTTAGAGAACGATTATTAGCATCATTATTAAGATTTGGTGATGAATTAGCTGATGACAATACTAGGGCAGATAGATATGGTATTGAAGTGAATAAAATACCAAAGTATAGCCAAATTTTTCATTATTACTCTCATTCATTACATACTGTAAAAATTATTCGAAATCAAGAAAATAATGAACTACTGTTAGACTTGGTATATAATTTTAATTCTGATATTGCTCGAAAAAAATTTTATCGTAATAATATAAAGAAATATTTAATTGAGGAAATCTATGATAGGACAATAAAAATGGAAAAAGAAAGACGTTATTGTATGCGTTATTTACGTCCGTATTTCTATTTATCAAAAATAGTTGTAAATATCAGAGTAACGGATAAAAATTATGCATTGAAATTTCAAGAAATCAATTATGTTCTAGAAGAAGAAGGATATCCCGATGTAGAGATTGCAATAAAAGATCGGTTATCAGGTGCGAAATTGATAAGTTTATTAAAATCAAAGAATAATGGAGTAAAAAAATGAATACCATTCCCAAAAATCCTTTTGATACATCAACCCCAGAAGGTTTATCACCAAAGGATACTGTGGATTTATTTGTCGATGTTTTTTCTGATTTTTATCAAATTATTGATATTGGACATGTTTTCATAAAAAGCCCTAGAGGATCAGGAAAGAGTATGATATTTAGGTATCTTCGACCAGATTGTCAATGTTTGAAAAAAAATTGCTCGCTTAAGGATCTTGATTTTCTTGGGGTTTATATACCATTAAAAAATGCCAATTTTACTTTATTACCTGAATTAAGAAGATTGGATCAACAATATGCAGGTATAGTTATGAACGAACACCTAATGGTATTGCATTTTGCTATAATGTTTTTTAAGAATATTGATAACGAAAAAAAATTATTTTTAACTATTAAACAAAAAGAAGCGATAGAATATTATTATTTGTTTCATTCATTAATAAATGATAATGCAAACAAACGGAAGAAATTATCTATAAAATTAGAAACGTTTTGTGATGTAATTGAAGCAATAAAAAATATTTTAGAATTAAAATATAAAATGACATTAACTTATTTAAAAAAATTGGCATTCACAAAAGATTTACTTGTGTATCAAGGAGATTTATTCGATTATATAGGATTTCTAATCCCGCTAATAAATACCTTTATGAAAGCAATAGGATTACCAGAAAAGACGATATATCTTTTGGTTGATGATGCACATTGCTTGACTGAAACACAAGCAAGAATTCTAAACACATGGGTTTCGACACGAACAAGTAAGCAAATTAGTCTTAAAGTTTCTACTCAATATAATTATAAGTCTTACTATACAATTACAGGGGGAACAATAGATACTCCTCACGACTACTCCGAGATTGATATCTCATCTATATACACAGGAAAAAGTAAATCAAAATATAAAAAACGAATCGCTGATATAGTGAAACGAAGGTTTCAACTTCACAATATCCAAGCTTCGGTTTTTGATTTTTTCCCTGAAGATAAAGAACAAAAAAAACAAATTAAAAAAATAGAAGAATTATATATTGAAAAATACAAAACCGGGAAAAATAAAGGCTATTATAGGACAGATGATGCGCTTAGATATGCTCGTCCAGATTATATAAAAAGTTTATCTGGAACAAGAAAATCAAGTTCATCATACAGTTATTCTGGCTTTGACCAATTAGTTCATCTTTCATCGGGAGTTGTAAGATTTTTTCTTGAACCAGCACATCATATGTTTGCTAGAGAAATGGCGAAAGGTAATATATTTAAACATATTAGTCCAGGAACTCAAAATGACATTTCAAGAGAAGAAGCAAATAAATATTTATATGAAGACTTGGATAAATTAAAACGTGGCTGTGAAAATAATACTATCCCTGAAACAGATATTAATCGTTTATCAAAATTAATTCAAGGACTTGGAGGATTGTTTCGACAAATTCTTTTATCTGAAAGAGCAGAACGTAGAGTTTTTTCAATTGCGTTCTCAGATGAACCGTCAGAATTAACATCTCGTATTTTAAATTTAGGTGTTGAATTAGGATATTTTCATAAATCAACTATAGGTAGAAAAGATAGCAGAAGCGGGGGAAGAACAGCCTTATATGTTTTAAATCGTCGGCTCTCTCCTGTTTGGACTTTAGATCCGACAAGTTTTGCAGGTTATCTTTTTATAACAAATAAAGTTATTGAAGATGCAATGGAAAAACCGTTTTCTTTATTAAATCGAATAAAGAAAACAAAACTTTTCAAAGAAAGTGATAATTTATACCTCTTTGATGATTCTGAATATTCTTCAATTCGTGTTTTCAAAGGAGACGATAATGAAAACATTGAATCTTGATATGTTATCTAATGAACTGTTAGATAAATATGATATTTTTATTTGTTCATCTAGTTTTGAAAATCGTTGCTCTTCTGTTTGCTCATCTATAAATCCTAGTATATTTACAAAATCATTTATTATTTTTAATAAAGAATATGAAGTTTATTTAAGAACTAACCTTGATAATCAAAAAAACATTTTAGCTAAAAACTATTCCTTAGTGGAAACAAGTGGAAAAAATCCATTATTAACCGCTGATAATATGCGAGAAAACATTATTGAATATATTATTAAAAAAGATGTAAAAAAGATTCTGTTAGATATAACTACTCTTACTCATGAGGCATTATTAATACTCTTAAAATTATTGAAAATGTATTGTCCAAATTCTAAAATAACTTGTATTTATACTAGGGCAAAAGACTATTGTGTTGGAGATGATGTTGATAATAAGTGGTTAAGTAAAGGGATCGAGGAAATTAGATCTGTACTTGGATATTCAGGCACTTTTCTGCCTTCTCAAAAAAATCATCTTTTTGTTATTGTTGGTTATGAATATGAAAGAGCTATTTCAATGATTAATATACTTGAACCAAATGTTTTATCTTTAGGATATGGAAAATCAGAAAACGCAACTGTGGAAAAAGATAAAGAAGCAAATTCCCATTACCTTCAACTGGTAGTTGAAATGTCACCATCTTATCCAGATGTTGATTTATTTGAAGTTTCATGTGATGATCCTTATAAAACATACGAATATTTGGAAAAACAGATAAAAAAATGTAAAGACAAAAATATTATTATTGCTCCAATGAATAATAAGATATCTACAATAGGAGTAGGATTACTTGCATTAAAAAATGAAAGGATCCAAGTGTGTTATGGTCCAGCATTAACATATAACATATTGAGCTATTCGTTACCTGGTAATAAATGTTATATATTTGACATAGATTTTTCGAAATTTTAGGAGAGTTTAACCGTGAAAACAATTGAACCATCGTTCGAATTCATGAGCAATATTGATGGTAAAAAAATATTAGAATCCATTGAAGAAGCAGGGCGTGTCTGTTACAAAAGCGAAAACAAAATTACTTCCAATTCTGCAAAAGAATTCATTAAAAAAATACTTCAATCGGGACATGAATCGGTTATTGAACATGAAAAAATTACTGTAAAAATTATATGTGATCGGGGAGTAAGTCATGAAATTGTCCGTCATAGAATAGCTAGTTACAGCCAAGAAAGTACCAGATACTGTAATTATAGCAAAGATAAATTTGGAAATGAATTAATCCTCATTTGTCCCTTTTTTTGGAACAAGGACCCTGAAAAGTATGCTATTTGGCAAGAGACTATGCAAACTATTGAAAATAATTACAATAAATTAATATCTATGGGTGCACAACCTGAAGAAGCAAGAAGTATCTTGCCAAATAGTCTTAAAACAGAAATTGTTGTTACGATGAATTTGAGAGAATGGAGGCATTTCTTTAAATTACGAACATCAGAAAGAGCCCACCCACAAATGCGGGAAATAACCATACCAATGCTTAAACGTTTTAGAGAAGAAGTCCCTATTATATTTGATGATATAGAGCCTAACGCATGAATTCAATTTAATCACCTGTAAACAAATCTATTAAAATAGTTATTTCTGAACATATTTCGAACATTTTGAAAGAAATAACACCTGAGAGAAAATGAATATTGGTAAGGATATCTGTTATATCGCCTCGTAAGAGAAAAGAATAGTCTGGGAAGATGCCCATTGAGCAGTACTAAAGTAGCGATTTCTTGCGTATTTAGCCAAAATTCCCCTTGACAAACTTGTTTTTAGGGTATATTTTTTAAATAGAAAGTCCACGAAGAATACGCTTGCTTCTGTTGCAGAAGCCTTACAAAGTCAGTTTGTATGATGCGCTTCGGGGCTTTTTTTTATTCGTGGCGAGGGTTTAATACCATAGGTATTAAACCCGAGACCAATACCTTTTAAGAACGACGAACCTCGTGGGTTCGTCATGCCCAGCCTTCCGGCCACCACTTGAATGATTGAGGCTCATTATCCGATGAAATTGCTTTTATGCCGTATCCGCTTATCTTATGGTTGGATGATTTTCTAATCTGATGTTTTATCTTTTCCAAATAGGCTGATTCATAATTCCCAAATCTATCCGGTATCATGGCAGCGCCCAGAATACCGGCATACAGGTCAGCCAGTTGTATGCCGGAATTAGTATCAGCGGAAATCCATTTAGGCTTATCCAACAGTATGTTGTAATTACATAAACGCCAATCTCTATTTTTAAAATAATCAAGAGTTGTTGAATGATTAAATCCCCGAACATGCCCAAACCGGACACAGACTTTGGTATTTAAATCTTCTGTATGTTTGAGTATTCGTTCCAGGGTAAAGGCAGCCACTATATTATAAAATTTTGCATGGTCTTCCGGAACGGTCTTTTTATCCGATATAATATAAATAACGGTAATTTCTTCTAATTTTGCAATCTCTCCGGTTATGTATTTCCTGGTATCGTGTCTACGACAATGATTTCGCCAATGGAGAGGCGTTTTTATATCAACCCCTAATTTTGTTTTTAAATTTGCTACGCAATTTTTAACACTTTGCTGGACTGAAACCGGAAAAAGCACCGCAGACATCGCAAAATACTCAGAGGATTTTCTGCTGTGTCCTCTGTCCCCAATCTCATCAACAAAGGCAAGTAAAGTCTCTTTATCCAAGTTTGTTCTCCAAGAATTCTCTTTGAACCTTATTATGGCAGAA
>Ga0268262_10007139_pt1 | contig 10516 bp, 7 predicted proteins | sample TergutNc150P3_FD_190354 | JGI IMG/M metagenome (GOLD analysis project Ga0268262, IMG submission 190354) | Nasutitermes corniger P3 segment gut microbial community from laboratory colony in Florida, USA - Nc150 P3 (SPAdes) (version 2) | ecosystem: Host-associated > Arthropoda: Insects > Digestive...
TACTTCTTTCGGCCTCAGTGAAATAGATCCCGGAATAATGACTTTAAGCGCGCCTTTCCTTATCCGCAGCGAAAGCGAATTGAACGCGGTAATGCAGGAGATGCAGGTAGATTTGGACAGGAGGTTCAACAATAGCAAATACTTCATCCTGGCCTGGTCAAAATCCGGCTTTGTCAATATTTTTTCCAGGGATCCCGTTTTTACCCCCGACGATTTGCGCAAGGTAAAAATCGCCTCCAATCCCGAGGCGTCTGATATGAACACCGTCTTTAAAACCATGGGCTTCCAGATAATTGAGTCGGACTGGAGCGAGGTAGGCAACAAGCTGAACGCAGGTACTGTAGCGGCAGTCTATCAGCAACCGGCGGCGGTCGCGGCTTATCAGCTTCAGTCAATCCTGAAAAATATGCTCTCGATAAACATTGCCCCGGTGCTTGGCGGGATCGTCCTTAACCAGGTAACCTGGAAAAAAATCGGCGATTTGAACTCCAAGTATCAGCAGCAGCTGATTGACGCTACGAGGAAGATAGCGAATGAATTTGACAGCTCTCTGACTAAAACAGTGAGTGACGCCGTTGTGACCATGAAGCGATCAGGACTAAAGGAGAACCAGGCTACAGCCGCCCAGCAACAAATGTGGATTAGCGAGGTTGAAAGGGCTACAACCAACCTTCTGGGAACCACTTTTGACAGGGATATTTATCAAAGGGTGAGCACCATTCTGACAAGGATCAGGCGGTAACAGAGATGAACAAAACCGCCGGGAAACTCTTTGGAATAACAGAAAACATTGAAAAGGGAATATGTTACACGGCTTTTGCCTTAATGGCAATGCTGCCATTTATGGATGCCATTTTAAGGCCCCTGAATGTCTTTATTCCTTACTCCAGAAGTTTTTTGATTCGCTTGTTCCTTGTATCCGGCCTTTTTGCAGCCATGCTCACTACCAAGGCAAGGGATCATATCTCCATCGCCATTATCCAATACGCGAAAAATGAAAAGCTTAAAAAGACACTGTCAACCATTACAGGCTTAATCTCGGCGTTCATCGCTATAAATTTATTTTGGGATTCCATAGTTTTTCTGTTTTACAGTTTTTCAGGCAGGGCAGAAGGCAATATCTCCGACAGAATTTTTGCCCTGGCAATGCCAATCGCTTACGGCGTAATAGCAATCCGCTTTGCGGCCTACTCATCTTCTTCAGGCGTGGATAGCGACCACCCGGTGGCTACCTGGAAACGCTGGGCTCTTCCCGTTCTGGTACTGGTTTTAGGAAGCGCCGCAGCCCTTCCCGCAATAACAAAGCTTTTCTGGGGTTTTGAGCCGCCTGAGGCTTTTATAACCCCTATGAATTTTCTTTACGATGCCGCTTTTTACGCCAGAACGCCGCTTATCCTTCTGCTCATTCTGGCGGCTTTCATGGGGACTCCGATTTTCATGGTTATCGGCGGCATCGCCCTGGTGATGCTCCAGGCTGCCGGCGGCGAGCCAGACGCGGCGCCCATCCAGGTTTATTCGGCCCTTACAGAAGCGGACATAATCGCCATACCTCTCTTTACTTTAACCGGTTTTTTGCTTTCCGAAAGCAAAGCCGGGGAAAGGCTGGTTTCTACCTTCCGCAGTTTGTTTAGCTGGATGCCTGGGGGAATGATCATCGCCACCGTTGTGATCTGCGCATTCTTCGCGTCCTTTACAGGAGCTTCCGGCGTAACCATCCTTGCACTTGGCGGCATACTCTACACGATTCTTAAAGAAAAACTGGGATACCCCGAAAAGTTTTCCGTCGGGCTGCTTACCTCTGTAGGCTGCATCGGCCTTTTGTTCCCGCCAAGTCTTCCCATAATTCTGGTGGGTTCCACCACAAACATGATCCTCTTTTTCATGGGCGAAACAGTCAGTTACAGCATCATTGATTTTTTCCTTGGCGCGATAATCCCCGGGCTCATCCTGGTAGCGGTTATGGTCGCCTTTGGGATCACAACCTCGGTAAAGGTAAAAATCCCCATTGAAAAGTTCAGCCTGAAAGAAGCGGGAAAAGCCGTAAAAGGGAGTTTTCTCGAGATTCTCCTTCCCTTCATTTTAATAGGTGGTTATTTCTCCGGCATCCTTTCCCTTGTAGAGGTAAGCGCTGTTTCAGCGGTTTACGTTTTCATTATAGAAGTCCTTATCAACCGGGACATCAATATTAAGGACGTTACCAAAGTCTTCGCAAAAGCGGTTCCCATTATCGGAGGGGTTCTTTCGATAATCGCAATGGCCAAAGCCCTTTCCTATGCCATTATCGATTCCAGGGTGCCGGAGAACTTCGCCCTTTGGATGCAGACAGCTGTCGAATCAAAGTATGTTTTCCTCCTGCTCCTCAACCTGGCGCTGCTCGTAGTCGGCTGCCTTATGGACATATATTCGGCAATTCTGGTTGTCCTTCCGCTGATTATCCCGCTGGGTCAGGTTTACGGAATCGATCCGGTTCATCTGGGCATCATTTTTATTGTTAACCTGGAAGTTGGTTTTCTAACCCCTCCGGTCGGCATGAATCTGTTTCTGGCAAGTTACCGATTCAAAAAGCCCTTCACCGAAATATGCCGTTTTGTACTGCCATTCTTAACAGTACAGCTTGCCGTGGTTCTGCTGGTAACATATGTGCCAGCGCTATCAACATTGCTCCCAGGGCTGTTTAGGTAGAGAGAAAAACCAGAGTTTATCGCAGTATCCGGCTATGCGTCTTTAAGCTCACACAGCTCCCTTAAGCCCCTAAGCTTGTATGTGGCTTTTTCCTGGATCTGGCGCACGCGTTCGCGGGTTATGCCAAGGAGCTTGCCTGTTTCTTCCAGGGTAAGAGGGCCTTCCCCTGTCAGGCCAAAGCGGAGCTGGATAATTTTCATTTCCCTTTCGGAAAGGCTGGAAAGAATATCTCCTATAGTGTCCTGTATGGTCATTGAAAAGACAGCCTCGAAAGGCTCTGTAAGGTTTTCATCTTTAATAAGGTCGGCAAGGCGGGTGAGGTTCCCTTTATCAACAATTGTATCAAGGCTTGTGGTTTCCTGGGACAACTTAACAATTTCCTTCACCTTGGAAACGGGAAGCCCCAATTGCTCCGATAATTCCTCATTGCTTGGGTCTCTGCCAAGATCCTGTGTGAGTTGTTTTGCCGCGAAATAGCATTTTTTAATTGTGTTAAGCATGTGGATGGGAATCCGTATCACCCTGCCCTTGTCCGCAATGCTCTTGATAATGGCCTGGCGTATCCACCAGGTGCCGTATGTCGAGAACCTGCAGCCTCGGGTGTAATCAAAGCGCTCGACAGCTTCAATCAGGCCGATGTTGCCTTCGTCAATAAGATCCAAAAGGGAAAGCCCGCGATGCTGATAATTTTTCGCGATGGAAACCACCAGGCGCAGGTTGGATTTAATCATCCTGTTTTTATACTCAAGAAGTGAATTTTCAAGAGCCGTACGCTTGGCCTGAAAAGTCGCGCCCTTGCGCCTGTTTTCGTATGAGGCTTCAAGATCCGCGATTTGCTGCCGCAGCCGTACTATTCCCTCCCCAATTACCTGTTCTTCCTGAACAGTCAAGAGCGGGTACTTTGATATCTGTTTAAAATAAAGCCCCAAAGGATCGGCTTCTTTGAGAGTCTTTGTTTTATGAGTATCTCTCGCCTGCTTCTGTTTTTGGCTTTTCTTTACGGGCCATGGCGTTTCCCTTGCGGGATGCGCCAAAAATTCATCGCTCTTTTCCGCTACACCGGCGAGCATACTGGCTTGATTTTTTCCCATTACCTTACCCCTAAATGCTTTTTAAATATAGAAAATGTTTTCAGATCTTTTCCCTTTCTAAGCCCTGGGGGCCTTGGCCGGGTCTACAGGAGTATTGCTCAAGTAAACCATGAAAAATAACTGCGGCTTATTTGACATCGCGTCAACGCCCAGTTTCCCGATTTCAGAACCCGGACCAACCTTGTCGCCTTCTTTTACGGATAAACTGTCAAGGCCCCCGTAAACATATAGATAACCCCCATCCACCTGAATAATTACAACTTTTCCAAACCCCCTGTAAGGGCCTGCCGACAACACAGTCCCGCGGGTAAGGCTGGATACGGATTCATTATGAACCCCGGTAAGAACCACCCCGCTTAGTTTGCCGGTCATGTAACTAAGCTCCCTTGCGGCAATAGGCCAGCTGACCTGTGAATTAGCCGCGGCTTGCGCCGCCGCGCCGGTACTTGCTGCCCCCTGTTGAGGCTGGGTTACCGCTGTTTTTACAGGCGCTGCGGCGTTATTTGGAATTTTTAGTAAATCCCCTTCTTTAAGCACATAATTTGCCGAAAGGCTGTTTAGCTCCTGAATCGACGCTATGGTTATCGAAAATTCCCTGGCAATGCTGTATAAAGTATCTCCTTTAGCTACACGGTAGCTTGTACTGCCGGTTGCAGGCAAACCATCTGTTCCCGCAGAAGGAATTTTAAGGATCTGGCCTGCCAGAAGGCGGGACGGATCGGTAATCCCGTTGTAATTTATCAGATCGTCCGCTTTGATCCCCAGAGAACGCGCTATGGAATACAGGGTTTCACCTTTCTGGACGGTGTGCACCCTTTCCTGGGCATTAAGCCCCTGTGGGAAAAAAGCCGAGATCGCCGCCGCAATTAAAAAACCAAAAAGGCCGATCCGGAAATTCATATCCTTTTATTATCGGTAGGTTTTTCGCTTTTATTATAACATTCTGCATTGAAATATAGGATGCAATCACGATAAACGACCAAAATACCGCTTATTGCAATAACATTCACTATTGAATGACAGATATTAACGCTATTGGCGACTTTTTTTTCTGCCTAACTCCAATTATACCGCCTTTGCCCCTCTTTATCAGTTTTTCCCGGCGGAAGTTAATCACATAAGTGAGATTTTATACAAAAAAACAAAAAATCGTATTAGCCTGTTTCAATTATTGCATTGAAAATGGCAAAACAGTATTATTATTTGAGGGGGAAATTATGGGTGTTTTGGATATACCTTTCAAAGGTAGTTACCTTGAATATCTGCCGCTTAATAAAATCGCCAAATATCATGACGGCCCGCCCAAGGACTCTGTCTCCTTTACCGGATATCCCCAACAGCATCCAACGGAAAAGAACAAGCTTATCCTGGTTTACGATCCCATGGGAGAAAACCCAGCGTTATTGGAATTCAAAATTGACGATATACTCTATGTGGAAGATGTCCCCCAGGCGGTTACGGAAAAGGGCGAGGGAATTCCGCTGGCAAAACTCTGGATACGCCGTGGCGCCAGGGGGATGTTGCTGGAGCCTTTTGAGGTAGACGAATCGCTTAACTTTCTTGAATTACGCAGGGAACAGGAAGGGCGCTTCGTTAACAGACAGCCGGGCAAACCCGGCGGCTATTCCAATAGCGCCCGCCTTTAGCGCAAAATATGATTCCAGGAAGGTTTTTCACTCAAGTTTCAGGGAATGTCATTCAATGCGAACTATGCCCCAGGCGTTGCGTTCTGCCTGATGGCAGAGCCGGCAGCTGCATGGTAAGGATAAACCATGGGGGGAAAGGCGAAATCCCTTACTATGGATACATCACCGCCAGGGCCCTTGACCCAATTGAAAAAAAGCCGCTCTACCACTTCCGCCCCGGCAGCCAGATACTTTCACTGGGTTTTGCCGGGTGCAACCTCCACTGCCCCTTTTGCCAAAACTGGCATATTTCGCAAAGCACGGATGCCGTCGGCCAGGTTTTTTCCGCATCGGAGATCGTTGACGCCGTAAAACAATCTTCAGATACCGCGCAGCCATCAATCGCCTATACTTATTCTGAGCCTTTGGTACACATAGAATTTCTTTTGGATTGCATGAAAGAGGCGCGCAAAGCCGGGATCGCGAACGTGCTTGTTAGCAATGGCTGCGTCAATTCCGAAGCGGCGGCGGAAATTCTGCCCCTTACCGACGCGGCCAACATCGATCTCAAATGCTTTTCGGAAGAAACGTACAAAAAAGTCCTTGGCGGCGATTTAAAAGCGGTTACGGCTTTTATCCGCATGGCTGTTGAAAAGGGAGTACATCTGGAGCTTACCACCCTGGTTGTAACCGGCCTTAACGACAGCAAGGCTGAACTGGAAAAGTGCAGGGACTTTATCGCCGAATTTGAAACGGGAGAAGGATATGTGCCCTGGCATCTTTCAGCATATCACCCGGACTACAAATACCATGCGGCGGCTACTTCTCCGCAAGCTATCGTGACAGCGGTAAATGCGGCGAAAGAAAAACTTGGTTTTGTATATGCCGGCAATATTGCCGGGGATAATGATACCTTTTGCCCATTCTGCGGAAAAAAAATTATTGGCCGCCGGGGTTACAGGATCGATGCGTCAGGGCTTTCAATAAAAAACGAAAAGGGAACTAATTCTTATTTCTGCGCGTCTTGCGGAAAAAAAGCGCCAATGAAATATTAGGAAAGTTTTTAAGCAAACACTAAAAATTCATCTCGCAAAGGCGCGAAGGCGCAAAGCTGTTGTTAGTTATATTATCTTTATCTATCAGTATTTTGTATATTTCATCTAGATTTATAACGAAAATTCATCAAATTAAAACTCTGCGTCCTTGGCGTGCTTTGCGTCTTGGCGAGAAAAAATTTTGCAATACTGTTTTAAAAGTTTTCATCATTACAAACTAATAGTATCACTTAGCGATCACAAAAAACAAAGCCGCCAATATTGCCGTAAAGGCAGCCCCGGTCAGGATGTATACCCAAACTGGCAAAGAGGCGGCGGTATATTTATTTTCAGAGAAGTTCTTTCGGTTCTTTTCCTTTTTAGGAGCCTTCTCGGTGGAATAACCGCAGACAGGGCAGCCTCCCTTAAACCTGGCTGTTTCGCCGATAAAGCCGCAGGCGGGACAGCGTACAGAAGCAAAATGCCTTCCGCATTGCGGGCATTTTTCTTCGTCCCTTGGTACTTCGGCGCCGCAGTTCTCACAAAAAAAGCGGGGATCAGGCACTTAGCTATTTGCCGCTTTCGGACAGCTTTCTTGTTTTACGCAGTCGGTACAGGGTTCGCTTCCGGATTTTGCCGGCTCATCGGTTTTTGCGGGTTTTGCGGTTATGCCGCTCTTTCCGCCCTTGTCGGTCGCGTAAAAACCAGGGCCTTTGAAAATGACGCCGGTTCCGCCGTTAATCAATCGGCGTATTTCTTTACCGCATTTTGGGCATATTTTTAGAGGCTCATCTTTTATACTCTGAAAAGCGTCGAAGCTGTGGCCGCAACTCTTACACTCGTATCCATAAGTAGGCATATTAATTTGAATATATCGAGAACATATTAAAAAGTAAAGCTATTTTATCCGAGTTAAGGGAGTCTATACGAAGGGTAAGGTATGCCTCGTCAAGTTCGGGAACATTGGCAAAAAGCAAGGCTGCCGCCTGCTGTGGGGATAAAGGTTCCCCGGCAACCTCTCCCTGGGCGTTCGCCGCGCGCATAACAAAAAGCCGCGCAATTGAAAAAAGAGTAAGAAGCGAACGCGCCTGCATGGCTGAGGGAGTCCTGATTTTGAAAATCAGGTTCCATAGATCTTCATCTTCTTTTTTTGCCCCGAAGAAAAAATCCTCAGCGGGTATTTGAAGCGGAATTCCCATGGAAGCGAGAAAAGTGTTGATAGACCCTGCCGAATCGTTCATCCAGCCGGCCAGCGCGAAACCACGGCTAAAAGCGGCAAATCCTTCAGGGGCAGTTGCTACTGAAAAAGCCGCGAGCGGGTCTGTATTTGAAACAAGCGCTAAACTATCTCCCAGAACAAGGGCGATATTATTCGCCTGGGAATACCAGTAGTTACCTCCGTAAGAAGACTTCTGCTTCTTCCAGCTCTTCGAGAAAGTAAAAGAAAGGCTTGCCTTGAACCGCGGATAATTTCCCAGGGCGGCAATAAAAAACTGTCGACTATTATTTTTTTCGCCGGTTTTATCATTAGAAAAAATAGCTACACCCGCCGACTTTGTATAATCCAAAACCTGCGCCGCGTTTTTACCGCTAACTCCCTGAAAAGAAAGAACGTCCAGTAAAGGCCTTGCCCTGGCAATGTCAGCCCAAAGGTAGACCCTGGCTCCGGCGGGAAGCAGGGCAAGAGCGTTTTCATCGGCAGGCGAAGATATTTTTGGAGCAGAAGCGCAGGAAACAAGAAGAAAAAAAACCAGTATGGGGAATGGGGAATATCTACGATAGTTAAACTTTTTCAATTTTTACTCGCCATTTTTCTTCTCCGGCTTCTATTTCCGTCATAGCATCGCCTTCCGCCCAGAGCATTTGGGAAGAAAGGGTTTCAGAAGACACATAACCGGAAAACGCCTCCCATGCCGATTTAAGCCTGCCTGAGCCTGTCAGGGTAAGCTTGATGCGGTCAGTAACTTCCAGGCCGGATTCCTTGCGTAAATTCTGAACGCCACGTACAAGGTCGCGCACATCCCCTTCTTTGGAAAGCTCCTCGGTTATTTCCGTATTGAGGGCAACTGTCAAGGTTCCTTCGTTAAGCACTTTCAGGTTTGGTTTTTCAAGCCGCCTTATGTCGAGCTTTCCTACGGTAATATCTACCGAACGTTTTTCCGCCTGATCGCCAGAAGTCAGCTCAATGGAAAGCGTCGCCCCTTCCAGAAGTTTCTGAATTTCGCTTTGATTAAAAGCGGCGATTTTTTCAGCGGCGGCTTTCATGTCCTTTCCCAATTCTTTGCCCAGAACGCGGAAATTGGCCTTTGCCTCGTACGCCACAAGCTCTTCTTCGTTCTCCCTGAAGATAAGCTCTTTTACGTTTAGCTCCTCGCGGATTATTTCTTCCATTTCGCGGAGAACTTTTTTTTCTTCCTGATTTTTGGTAACCATTTCCACGGATTTTAAAGGCTGTCTTACTTTGATGTTGTATTGGGAACGAAGCGCCCTTCCCATCGAAACAGCGTGCTGTACCGCCGCCATCCTGAATTCCAAATCCGAATCCCGGCGATCATTTCTGGCCGAAGGAAAATCCGAAAGATGAACCGATTCGGGATCAGATGGGGAGCGGATATTCCGCCAGATAGCATCGGTGGTAAAAGGCATGAATGGCGAAGCCACCTGAACCAGCGTCTTAAGCACCGCGTAAAGCGTGCCGTAGGCTTCAACCTTGTCGGTATCCGACGCTACATCGGGGCCGGCGTTCTTCCAGAAGCGGCGGCGGGAGCGGCGGATGTACCAGTTGTTAAGAAGGTCGATGAATTCCAAAATCGGATCAATCGCTTTTGAAAGATCGTAAACATCCATCGCCGCGCTGCATTTTTCCACAAGGCTTTCCGCTACCGAAAGTATCCACCTGTCAAGCGGGTTGGACGGATTTTCCGGCGCGCCGGTCGGGGTAATTCCATCAATGTTGGCGTAAGTAACAAAAAAACTATACGCGTTCCAGAGCGGAAGGATAATGCTTTTTAGTACGTCCTTTACCCCGTCGTCGCTGAAACGCAGATCCTCGGCTTTTAAAAGCGCGGAGTGAACCAGAAAAAGCCTGAGCGCGTCCGCGCCGTAGCTGTCCATCAGTTCCGCCGGGTCGGTATAGTTGCGCAGCATCTTGCTCATCTTCCTCCCGTCGGAAGCGAGCACAATGCCGCTGACAATGCAGTTCTTGAATGCAGGCCGTTTAAAAAGCGCCGCGGCAAGCACGGTAAGCGTGTAAAACCAGCCCCTCGTTTGATCGAGGCTTTCGCTGATAAAATCCGCCGGAAAATGGTTTTCAAAAAACTCCTTGTTCTCGAAAGGATAATGGTTCTGGGCGTAAGTCATGGAGCCGGATTCAAACCAGCAGTCCAGTACTTCCGGTATTCGCTTCATTATTCCGGAGCAATTTTTTTCACCCGGCGCTTTGGAACACGGAAAGGTTACCTTGTCAACAAAGTGCTTATGGAGATCGTCGATTGCGGCGACACCGGAGTATTCCTTAAGCTCCGCCCGGCTGCCGATGCAGACCGTTTTGCCGCAATCGGGGCATCTCCAGATCGGCAGGGGGTTGCCCCAATAGCGGTTCCTGCTTATCGCCCACTCCCTGGCGCCTTCAAGCCACTTGCCAAAACGCCCCGCTTTGATGTGATCCGGCACCCAGAGAATTTGGCTGTTCGCTTCGATCATATCCTGCTTTATTTTTTCTACGCTTACAAACCAGGAACTTATCGCCCGGTAAATGAGCGGGCTTTCGCATCTCCAGCAATGCGGATACGCATGCAAGATCTGATCCTTTTTTATCAATTTTTTTTCGGCCTTTAAGCGAGCCATAATCGCGCTGTCAGCGTCCTTGACAAAAAGGCCAGCGTAATCCGGCACTTCCTGAGTGAAGCGGCATTCCTCGTCGATGGGGACAATTACCGGCACGCCGGTTCCCTTAAGCACCCTGGCGTCGTCTTCGCCAAAACCCGGCGCGGTATGCACTATGCCTGTGCCGTCTTCGGTTGTAACAAAATCCCCAAGGTAAGTCCTGAAAGCGTTGTTTTCGGCAGCCCAGGAAAAATAGGGA
>Ga0268262_10007140_pt1 | contig 10516 bp, 12 predicted proteins | sample TergutNc150P3_FD_190354 | JGI IMG/M metagenome (GOLD analysis project Ga0268262, IMG submission 190354) | Nasutitermes corniger P3 segment gut microbial community from laboratory colony in Florida, USA - Nc150 P3 (SPAdes) (version 2) | ecosystem: Host-associated > Arthropoda: Insects >...
TGGCGGGTGCGGTCGTTCGCGGGGGAGTTGAACATGACTTTGGGAGGGGCGATTTCCAGGATTTTGCCCTCGAACATGAAGACCACCCTGTCGGCGACCTCACGTGCAAAGCCCATCTCGTGCGATACCACCAGCATGGTCATTCCGGCGAGGGCGAGCTGCTTCATTACGGCTAACACTTCGCCTACAAGCTCTGGGTCAAGGGCGCTGGTGGGCTCGTCAAAAAGCATGATCCTGGGCTCCATGGCGAGGGCGCGGGCAATGGCGACACGCTGCTGCTGGCCGCCTGAAAGCTGGGATGGAAACACGTCGAACTTATCGCCGAGGCCGACACGCTCAAGGATGCTTTTGGATTTTTCTCTCGCCTCATTAACCGGAAGCTTGCGGACATGAACCGGGGCGAGCATCACGTTTTCAAGGGCCGTCCTGTGGGGAAAAAGATTGAAACGCTGGAAAACCATGCCCACTTCAAGCAAGGTCCTGCTGCGCTCATCATTGTGCATTTTAACACGGTTCGTTCCCTTGTGGCAGTCAAAGAGTAGCTTGTCCTCAATGGAAATCTGCCCTTCATCGATAGTTTCCAGCCGGTTCAGCGTGCGAAGGTATGTGGACTTGCCGGCTCCTGAAGGGCCGATTATGCAGACCACTTCCTTCTGCTCAACGGTGAGGGACACATCCTTTAAAACCTCAAGCGGCCCCCTGCCCTGCGAGCCGTGAAAAGTCTTGTATACTCCTACCGTCTGGATCATCGACATGGCTTGGCCTTTATTCGTATAACGAGTATTTCTTTTCCAGCTTGTGGAAAAAATAGGAGAAAACCGCAGTGATGATCAGATAGAGGATCATCGCCGGGATATACACAAGCGCTGAACGGGTCGAGCCCTCAATGTTCCTGGTCGCCTTGGTAATGTCAACTAACGCTATCATTGAGACCAGCGAGGCGTCCTTAAGCATCATGATGAACTCGTTGCCGACGGGCGGAATAAGCCGCCGTATTGACTGGGGAATGACCACAAGCCGCATGGTCTGGCCGTAGGACAAGCCCAGCGCGCGGGAGGCCTCGAACTGGCCCTTGTCTATGCTTTGAATTGCCGCTCTGATTATCTCGGCGCAATAGGCGGCGCTGTTCATGGTAAAAGCGATAAAGGCCGCGAGGAAACGGTTGTTAATGGTCAGCGCCGGAGCGACCATAGGCAGGGCATAGTAGACAAAAAACAACTGCATTAAAAGGGGGGTTCCCCGGAAGAAGAAAATATACCCTGAGGCAAACTTGTTGAGGATGACATTTTTCGACATCTTCCCCAGAGCGAGGAAGAGGCTCAACACCAATCCGGCGCTGACAGCCAGAACTGTCAGCGAAATGGTAACCCTGGCGCCCTTGACAAGCTGGGGCATCCAGGAGAATACCATTGTTTTAATTATTTCCATAAAACCGGCGCTGTATTATTTTCGCACTGCCGAAACAAGGTCCATACCAAAAACATCCTGTGAAATCTTTAGCATAGTGCCGTCGGTGAAAAGCTCATCAAGCGCCTTGTTAATGCCCGTTGTCAGAGCGTCGTTTCCCTTCCTCATGCAGATGCCGAACTCTTCCTCGCCGCCTGTCCAGACGATCTTAAAGGGGCTGTCCGCCCTTGCGACATATTCATAGGCGACAAGAAGGTCGGTCATAATAACATCCACCCTGCCCAGCTTGAGCTCGTCAAAGCAGTACATAACTTTGTCATACTCACGGGGAGTGAACAACATGCCCTGCCTGGCGAGGTCAGTCATATAATCATCCGAAGTTGTTTCTTCCTGATAGGCCACGCTAAGGCCGGCAAGGTCCTGCGGCGAGCTTACATTAAGGGCGGTGTTCTTGGGCAGCACTATCGCCAATGTATTCTGGATATATGGCTTGCTGAAATTGTGGGCTTTCAGCCTCGCCTCGTTGATGGTCACAGAAGACATGATGCAGTCGTATTTATTTGTGTTTACCCCGGCGAAAATCCCTTCCCAGGCGGTATCAACGAACTGCGGCTCAAGCCCCATTTTGGCCGCGATCGCCTTACCCATCTCCACATCAAAGCCGATGGGTGTTTTGCCGTCAGCCCCAAAATACTCCATTGGGGGATACCCAATTTCCATGCCTATGGTCAGAACCCCGGGCGTCATTGTCAAACCGCCGGAAGACTTTTTACAGCCCGTTAAAGCGCATGCCATCAAAACCATAACCAGAATTAATACAGCGAATTTTTTCATATTCCCTCCAAAAAAGAATAAAATTATTTTACACAATAGGACGGGTTTTAGTATACACAATTATCCATTTTGTGCCAATGGCTGAAAGCAGGGTTACTTTTTTCTTCTGCGATTTTCCGGCTGCAGGATATGTTCTACATCATTTGATATAAGCGCCATGATACGTTTTGTCAGGTCTTGCCTTTCTAGGGTTGTTAAAGATTCGAGGTAATCGATATCCAGCGCCTTATCCGCTCCTGTCCTGTCTTTATCATCAACAAAAAGCCTGAAAGGTTCAACATCAAGGGCTTTCGCTATTCTTTCGACCATCTCCATAGACGGAATTTTTTTGTTTATCTCAATTTCCCCTATATAACTGGTAGAAGTATCGAGCATTTCCGCAAGCTTCATCTGTGAAAGCTTCTTTTTTTTACGGTATTTCTTCATGTTAAAAACAAAGACCTTCATCATACTCATATTTATATGCTAGTAGCCGATAAACCGAACAAACAATGTGTCCTTGACAAATAATCTATAATGTATTATATGCTTTAAGCAAATAAACAAAAAATGACCAAAAGTCATAAACAAAGGGGATTTGTATGAACAATATCAGGCAGTTTTTTCTTGTGGGGATTATCGCAACTGTGGTTTTTGCGGCTTGTAACCAGCCAACCGAAACCACGCACAAACACCAGTGGGGCGAGTGGACGGTAACGACCTCCTCCACCTGTACTGAGGAAGGCCTGGAAACAAGGGTATGCACCCTTGACGCTACACACAAAGAGACACGCCCTATAGCAATAAACCCGCAGGCTCACGATTGGGGCAACTGGACGCAGACAACCTTGCCAACTTACACTACAGAAGGCTTAGAAACCAGAACCTGCTCCCATGACACAACACATATAGAAACACGGGAAATAGCTCAATTACCCTTTACCAGTGTAGCCGCATTGGACACCTGGCTTACCAGCCAGCCAGCCAATACCACAGCAACCGCATATACAATCATACTCAATATTGATGATGAAACTGATTTTACAAACCTGGGAACAACGCTTAACGCAGCGCCGAACAAATATGTCTACCTTAATCTTTCCGGCAGTACCGTTATAACCATTCCAAGCGCTACTTTTTATAATTGCGCCAACCTTGCCGGTATAACCATACCCAACAGCGTTACCAGTATTGGGTGGGCAGCTTTTGGCATTTGCACCAGCCTTACCAGCGTAACCATTCCCGACAGCGTTACCAGCATTGATAATTTCGCTTTTGCCGGTTGCACCAGCCTTGCAAGCGTAACATTTGACGCTACGATAACTTCTGGTAATTTTGGAAAATGGAATCAGTATACGAATGAATGGAATTCACCATTTGACGGCAACTTGCTCGACAAGTTTTACGAAACGGACGCAGCCAAAGGAACACCGGGAACGTATACCACAACAGCGCCGGTTAGCAATGCTTCAGTGTGGACGAAGGAATAAAGTAAATACAAGGGCGTTGGCTATATCCAGCAAGGGAGCGGCTAACGCCTTTGGGGGTAATCCCGTTTATAAGTCCGCACCCTGTGGCTAGGGGCGTTATTTCATATATTTTTCGATGTATTCTCTTGGTTTCATTATCTTCGGAGTATCTATAATAACATCATCAAAATCCTTATCGCCGGTAATTAACACATCAACTTTTGATTCAATCGCATTTGCCAATACAGGTAAATCATCAATATCCCTAATATTCGGATATTTTTTATTATTAATTATATCTACATTTACAAATTCGTATTTTAATCTTCTAACAAATTTTCTTAAATATTCCATTCTTTTTGTAAATTTGTTTTTGAATACATTTTCTAATTCTTTTAATATATATTGACATAAAACCAATTCATGGTTTTTTGCAACATGTGCAAGAACCTTTCCAACAATGGATTTAGGAAACAAACCGGCTGAAATTATTATATTGGCATCGACCATGATACGCATATCTATTTCTTGTTTGATTTGCGTAATTGTTTTATATATTTTGTTACATCATCAGGACTCTTAAATCCAGCCTCTTTTGCGGCTCCTTTCATTGATTTTTGAAAATCAGACAATACAACAGAATTCGAATTTTGCAGAAAATATTTTCCATTTTCTTCAAAAAATAATAGTTTATCCCCCTTTTTCAAATCCATTTTTACTCTTATATCACGAGGGATTGTTACTTGGCCTTTCGAGGTAATTCTTGCAACTTCCATATATGCTCCTTACTTTCCTTACATTCTATAGGGAAAATATTTTTCCGTCAAGTGACGGGGATGTCAAATTGCAGTTATCTACTTATAAAAATACATATAAAATGATAATATACACATAGGGGATAAATTCTCATGAGAACAACTGTTGAATTGGATGATGTTTTAGTAAAAGAAGCCATGAAAATAACTCAAATCTCAACAAAGAAAGCTCTAATTAACAAAGCATTGGAAGAATTAATTAAATCTACCATCCGTAAAAAAATGTTAGATTATATTGATTCAAATATTTGGGAAGGCAGCTTAAAAAAAATGCGCTTATCCAATTAAACATCACCCCCTCCCTCTTCCCCTCTGCGTCCTCTGCGCCTTTGCGCCTCTGCGTGAAAATTGGGAGTAACCCCCTACTTTGCTGTGAGCAGAGTCAGAACCTCGCCGACATACATCCGGTGATAGTCGCTTTGCGGATAATTGGCGGCGATTTCGGAGTCAAGGAAATTGGCGGGGTCTATGTCGTGGGTGTAGATTTTCTTGCAGATGACAATGTCGGTGGCTTCCTTGAAGGCGACTACTCCGGCAGCCCTGCCGCCGGCGACGTTGTTTCCGAAAATAATCGGGGTAAGGCCGGTTTCCATGGCCTTGTCGTAATCCTTGCCGGATTTTTCGCCGCAGAAGGTAAGGGCCTTGTGGTATTTTTTGTCAAAGAATGAGAGGCTGAACAGGGAGTTCGCGTCGGTAAAGCCCCTGGTGTGACGCCCCGGACGGATAAAAATAAAAGCGACATCCTTGTTCCACAACACGCCAAAGCCGCCCCAGGAGGCGGTCATCGTGTTCCAGTTGCCGGGACCCGACTGCGTGCTGCCCGCCGTGATCAGCATCCACTCGTCGCCGATGCGCTGAACGGGCGAGCCCTTGAAGCCCCTGATGTCTTTTTCAACCCAGCTGTTATCCGCTGAAATTACCGCTTTCTGTACCATGTTACACCCCAAGAATTTTGCTGTAAGCTTCAAGGGCGGAATCCCCTGAATTGCCGGCGAGGACTTTCTTGGTGAGGATCTTTCCGAGCTGCACACCTTCCTGATCAAAACTGTTGACGTTCCAGACAAAGCCCTGGAACATAACCTTGTTTTCAAAATGCGCCAAAAGACTGCCAAGGGCGGCGGGGTTAAGCCGCTTGCCGAAAATAAGGCTGGACGGACGGCAGCCGGGGAAATTCTTGTTAAGGTTGGAATCGCTTTGGCCCTTGGCGAAGGCGACTATCTGAGCGGCGAGGTTCGCTTTAAGTTTGGTCTGGCTCACGGAACCGTCAACATTGACGTCGTCGCCGCGCTGGCTGTCGGTAAAGCCGATAAACTGCAGGGGGATAATGCTTGTCCCCTGGTGCAGAAGCTGGTAGAACGAATGCTGGCCGTTGGTTCCGGGCTCGCCGAACACAACCGGCCCGGTGTTATACGACACTGGGCGGCCGTCACGGTTCACACGCTTGCCGTTGGATTCCATATCAAGCTGCTGCAGATGGGCGGGGAAGCGGGAAAGGGCCTGGCTGTAGGGCAATACCGCCGTGCTTGGGTAGTCCAGGAAGTTGCGCTCCCATACGCCGATAAGGGCGTCAAGAAGGGCGGCGTTCTTAAGAACATCCGTCTCAAGGGCCAGCTTGTCCGCTTCCGCGGCTCCGGCAAGGAATTCCCTGAACACGTCCGGGCCAAAGGCGAGAGAAAGAATGCAGCCGCCGACCGCAGACGTTGACGAATAACGCCCGCCGATATAATCATCAATATAGAAGGAATCAAGGTAGGCAGGGTTTCTGGCAAGGGGGCTGGTCTCGCTTGTAACGGCGACCATGTGCTTTGAGCTGTCCAGCCCGGCCTTTTGCAGTTTGCCCTTTACAAAAAGCTCGTTGGAAAGGGTCTCCTGCGTCGTGCCGCTTTTCGAGACCAGCACGAAAAGGCTCTGCTCAAGCGGGGCGGAGGCGATCACCGCGGAGGCGTCGTCAGGGTCAACGTTGGAGATAAATTTAGCGTTAAGCTTTTTTTTGCCTTCGGTTATGGCCCAGTTCTCAAGCGCCAGATACATGGCCCTGGGACCGAGGTCCGAGCCGCCAATTCCTATCTGAATAACATTGGTGAAATCCTTGCCGGTGCTTCCCTTGTACTTGCCGTTATGCACAGCCGAGGCGAAATCGCAGAAACGGTTCAATTCACCCCGGTAGAATTCCCCGATGTTCTTGCCGTTCTCGATAACCGGGTTCCCCTGCTCTCCCCTCGTAAGCTGGTGCAGAACCTTGCGCTTCTCGCCGGTATTGATCACCTCGCCGTCCAGGACGGCTTTGTATTTGGCGATTAGCTCCTGCTCGTCGGCCAGCGACTGAAGCAGCTTCAAAACCTTGTTATCCACGGCTTTGGCGGCGTAAGAGTAGTTTAAGCCACCGGCCATTTTCGCCTGGCAATTTTCAACGCGAGCGGCGTCCAGAACCGACCTGTAATCAAAACCTTTCCATGTCTTCGCGTAATCCGCCAGCTGTTTATAAGCCGCGGTTTTATCAAAATTGTTGTATTGCATTGTCATCCCCTTTTTCAGCTTTTGTTTTATTTATTTCAGGATAGGAGAAAAAAAGAAAATTTACAAGCTGTCATACGTTGGAAAACGGCACTATATTGAACAAATCGGTATGCTCCATAACAAGCTGTTTGTTGTAGGCGAAGAATATAGTCCCGTCCATGGGGGCCTCTATCCGGCTTATCGTGTTCCCTTCCAAAGGATGGATTATCTCGCAGAGCAGGTCGCCCTCGACAATCTCATCGCCCACCGAGACGTATTTTTTCAATATTCCGGCGCTGTTTGTCTGGACGTTCCTTATCATTTCCTCGTTGAGCACGCGGGTGTGCATTCCGCCGTGCAGCGACCATTTAAGTATCCCCTTGGCGATAAGAAAGCGGAGAACCGCGTTCACGGCGGTTTGCGTGGACTGCTTGCCTATGTGCTCGGTGTAGGTCGAAAACAACGAGTAGGCATGGCAGCCCCAAATCTGCCAATTGTAGTTGAGCGTAGCTGTGTCGTAGGGCTGCGGTATTCTGATAAGGCCGTAGGGCAGGCCGAAGTCCTCAAGCGATTCGTAGGCCTCACGCTTTCTGCAGTCGGTATCCATCACCTTGACATGGGGCAGGAACTCGCCCTCACGGTAGAAACTCGCCATTTGTATGCCGTAAACGTAATCCTTGACCGTCTGGAACAGCCCATCGGCGATGCGCTGTGTCGTCTCACCCTGATCGTATCCGGGGAACATTCGGTTAATGTCGGTGTTATCCATCGTCCAGAAACGCTTGCCTATGTTCATGGAGTAGTGGTTCGCGCAGGGTATGACCATTACGCTCTTGCCCACCAGGACGCCCCCGTCTTCCTCCAGGCGTTTGAGGGTGTCTACCAGTTGGGCGCAGATCGCCATCTGCTGAATCTCGTTGCCCCGCAAAGCGCCCACAACGCAGCACGATTTTTCGCCCGAGCCGAAGGTGTACCCTATGATGTCCATGCTCTCGCGATAGGGCGACTTTATCGAATATATGATGTCCTTAACCATTTTTAACGTCCTCCATTATGCGCGCCAAAAGCGAGCCGCCGAACACGACCGGGTATTCCCTCAGCGTAAACAACAGGCCGTCGCAGGGCGCGAGCGTTTCCTCGACAACAACGCCGGTGAGCGGGTCTATAACTATGCCTATGCACTCGCCCGCGCTTACGTGGCTGCCGTGCGCGGCGCGGGGAAGGAAAATCCCGGCGGCGTCCGAATTCAAAAAGCCGACATTGTGATCCTTTGAGATGAGCGGCTCCCTCGTCTGCCCCGGCGTTCCCTTCCACATACCTAGCTCGCGCAGCAGGTTCAATATGCCGTCCACGAACTGGGTGCAATAGCTCTCCGTGATACGCATTCCGACGCCCATCTCGACCACCAGCGTCTTTACGTCGCGCATGTTGAGCGAGTGCGCCAGCGTCGATTCCAGAACGGTCGCCGAAGCGTGTATCCACACGAGATCGACGTTGAGCATTACCGCCCAGGGCAGCAGCGCCTCCTCGTTCTGTTCGCTCACACGCACCTGCGGTATCTCCCGCAGGAAGATGTTGCTCGCGTGTATGTCTATGCACATATCAGCGCCCTCAATGTCACGGATAACATCGTAGGCCGCGACCTCGGCGAGCGACCCCGAGGGAGAGCCTGGAAATATGCGGTTCATGTCCAAATCGAACAGTGGAAAACCCCTCGTAACCGTATCGATTCCCAGCGGGTTTAGGGCCGGATAGATATCCACAATGCCTGTCAGCTTCTGTTTCCCGTCGTTCAGAATTTTCGCCAGCCGCGCGCACACATACTGCCCCTCCAATTCGTCGCCGTGAGTCCCGGTAACTATGCAGACGCGCTTGCTTTCCTTGCCGGCGTTATTCTCGATGCGGTTTTTCTGTATAATAAAGTTCTCCGCGACGGGCAGGGCCGCCACAGACACATGTTTTATCATCAAAGCCTCCATTTATATACTAATGAACTAAGCCGCCTTTTTGCAAGATATTGTTGCTTTTTATAGAAAAATATGGTATTATTATCAATGAGCAATGGCGCTCAAACCGTAAATGGGGGGGGCCATTGCTCTTTTTTTATAAATTCGCCGCCAAAACGGTTAAAAAGGAGGTGTTTTGGATGGAGATGTCGGTGTCAACCGCGTATGAGATTAACAAGCTCATGGCGCGGTACGGCGTTAAATTCGGTATCTACAAGAACGGGACGTTCATTGAACAGCTCTTTCCCTACGACGCCATACCGAGAATAATTTCGCATAACGAGTTCGAGCATCTGGAAAAGGGGCTTGTCCAGCGTGTAGACGCGCTGAACTGCTTTTTGCGTGACATCTACTCCGACGCCAAAATTATCGCCGACAAGGTTGTGCCTGAGGAATTTGTCTATATCTCCAAAGGCTATTTGCCCGAGTGCGAGGGCATTAACCCGCCTGAAGGGGTGTACAGCCACATTTCAGGGATCGACCTTGTTCAGGCTAAGGATAACGCCTGGTACATACTGGAAGACAACCTGCGTATACCGTCCGGGGCCTCCTATCCCCTGATCGCCAGAGAGTTAAGCCGCATAGCCGACCCCCACTCCTATTCAAACAACGACGTTGTGGACAACCGTGACTACTCGGATATGCTGCGCGAGATGATGAGCTGGGTTAACTGCGGCGGGCTTAATGTGATCCTCACGCCGGGAAGGTACAACGCCGCTTATTTCGAGCACTCGTACCTGGCCGAGCGCACGGGCGCGCTGCTTGTAAAGGCGTCTGAACTTGTTGTCGAGAACGCCGTTCTGTATATGAAAGACTACCTAGGCGTCAAGGCGAAAGTCGGCGCTATGTACCGCCGCATCTCCGACGAGTACCTGGACCCCATGACCTTTCTGGCCGATTCACTCATCGGCGTGCCGCATATTATGGACGCCTACCGTGCCGGGAATGTGGCTATAATCAACGCGCCTGGCAACGGAGTAGCGGACGATAAGGGCATTTATTATTTTGTGCCAAAAATGGTAAAATACTACCTGGGAGAGGAGCCGATTTTACAGAACGCGCCTACCTACCTGCCCTACTACGAGGATGACCTCAAGTTCACCCTTGAGAACATCAAGCGCCTTGTCGTAAAGGACGTGTCGGAAGCGGGCGGCTACGGCGTGGTTTTCGGCAGCGAGCTGCCTGAAGACAAACTGGAAGAACTCAAGGCCCTCATTAAGAAAGAGCCGAGGCGGTTCATATCGCAGGAGGTCATTGACTTTATCGACCTTGATATCATGGACGAGCACGGCACTGTCCCGCGAAAGGCCGACTTGAGGGCCTTCGTGCTGACGGGCCAAAACACGCGCGTGTGGGCAAGCGGGCTGACGCGTTTCTCGCGCGTAGAAGGGTCGTTCGTTGTCAATTCTTCGCAGGGAGGAGGTTTTAAAGACACATGGGTACTATCTCGGTAGAATACAGTTCAAACCTGTACTGGCTCGGAAGGTACACCGAGCGCGCCTACACGACG
>Ga0268262_10007141_pt1 | contig 10516 bp, 12 predicted proteins | sample TergutNc150P3_FD_190354 | JGI IMG/M metagenome (GOLD analysis project Ga0268262, IMG submission 190354) | Nasutitermes corniger P3 segment gut microbial community from laboratory colony in Florida, USA - Nc150 P3 (SPAdes) (version 2) | ecosystem: Host-associated > Arthropoda: Insects >...
ATAAATCCGAATATTCCTATCCGGGTTTTCTGACAGACGCGGGATACGGCGTTGAAGGGCTGCAGGCGCTGCTCTACATACTGGCCATTGACGAGCCGGGCAAGTTCTACCTTGCCGCGGTTAACAACGAGGGAGGCCCGCCGGCAACTCCGGATAATCCCAGGGGCCAGCCCCGGATGCGCCAATACTTCCATATAGCGGCGTTCTTCCCTTACTTTAACGAAAACGGCGTCTTTCACATCGATGTGTTTGAAAGCGCGGAGGAAACATCCTTCATCGCTTTCAGGAACCGTTATCCGCTCAGCGAAAGATTAATTGACGGTGAAATGAGGCTCTTCCCCAACGGGCACTATGTCAATCTGGTTCGCATCCCGGTAGAAGCGGTATTTGAACCCTAATTCAGTATTATTTCATCGTCTTTGTTGTTCAGGGACCTGAGCCGGTACAGAACGGAATCTACCGTACCCTTTGATATTCCCAGAAGCTTCGCGATTTGGTGGTTGGAGGGATCGGGGAGTCTCTTTGCAAGCCGTTCCCTCATATTTACAAGTCTTTCCCGGCCGCGTTCAAGCTTGTCCCTTATCCGCTGGGCGGCGATGCTGTTTTCAGGCAGGGATTTAAGCCTCTTTTCATAAAACATGCAGCGGTAAAACTGGTAGTTTACTTTTTCTTGCAGTAAAACATTGCATCGCTCGCGTTTTTCCCTGAGTTTTCTAAGGAAGCTTACCATTCTGTCCAACTCTTCCCCGGGTATTCCCAGCCTGTGAGCGGCCCTTTCAAGAAAATCGTCGGAAACACAACAACAGCATTTCAGGATCAGAATCAAAAGTTGCCGGGAATTGACGGGCTTCGGCCTGACTTCTTCCTCGATACAGGCATATTCAGGCGGCTCTTCACTGGTATACATATCGGGGAACACCGACATCCATGCGGCTGACTCGGCTAAATAAGTACGAGCCTTCCTTGAACGGAATTCTTTCGTCGTCATTCTGACTAAAGCTCCGATATATGTTTCAAAAGACGAACCGGTTTCACGGTAGGCGCCGATTGCGTGGCTGATACGCGGGTAAAGCCATGATAAATATTCATCATTGTCCTCCCTGTTCCAGTTAGCCAGACGGCGCACGTCTTCCTTAATTGCCCTGAAAATTTCCCCCTCCAATTTTTTCTTTTCAAGCAACCCTGCCGAATAATCGGCAAAAAAACCATTGAGCGAAATTGTATTCTGCATAATTACTCCTGAAAACAAATATCGTAACAGGAAGCAATTATTCAAAAAAAAAGACATTGGGCGATGATGTTAATAATGTGGAAATTTCAAGGTTTTGCTAATGAAAGAAGATACAAGCTATTGTGAAACCGGCTTCGACAGGCTCAGCCGCCACGAAGGGCGATCCCTGAGCTTGTCGAAAGGGTCAAGGGAGCTAATATTCGATTGTGATGGACTCTATATTCTCAAATTGATCATCAATATTGACATTCTGCGGAATGCTGCCCCAGGACGGGTGGCTTGCCCAACGATGGATATACAACCGGACATGGCTAAATGCGCCGTTCCTATAGTAAACCGTCAATGACGGCCATGCCTGTCCCGCAGGAAGGGTGATTATCTCCCCCTTGGAATCAGCATCAGTAAACCATTCCGCCGGAAGATATATCCTCGCGTATTGGAAGAAGTTTTTCCGGTACTGGACTACATAACCTTTACGATAAGGAAAAATCTTTTCCAGGGTGATATTAACATAATAATACTCGGAATCCCTGTCATCGGTCGAGTTTGGACGATCCTGGGCAAAAACCGGTAATCCGACAGCAAGAAAAACCACAAAAAGCGCCCCAAAAACAAGCTTTTTCATATTGGCCTCCATTCTTTTATAAGTATAGGAAATATTCAAAAAAAAAACAAGGGGAAAATCGGGCAAATATGGGGTAAATATTGGGAGGGTATGGGGTTTTGGGTAAATAGCAATAACCTGTCCCTTTCTCCCTATCTATAAGTAGGTTATTTTGGTTAATTAGTCATTATTTTTCCATTAATATTGAATCAATCCCTAATGCTATGGATAATGCCTGCCACAATTCCAGAAGCTTTTCTTCGGAAAGGATGCCCACATAATCGGTTAATCGCGTCTTTAAAATACTGATCAGTTCATCACAGCGTATTGCGCTGTGGTGCTTTAGTCCTTCGTTAATGCCAACCTGAACCTGAGTGCTAAGCCCCTCATAATTAGTGTATACCGGCGCGCAGATAAGGGTAGAATAGGAACTATCGATAAGCCCCTGCCTGGAAACAATGACATAAACCCTTTGTTCTTGATATCTGTTTTTGAACCGGACGAAACGCGATAAAGTTCTCCCCGCTTCATATTACTACCTGAAATTTCAGGTTTTCTTCAGCTTCTTTATTAAAACGTTTTGCGTTGGCGTTTATTATTTCAATATCCCGCTGTCCGCGCTCATGTTTTTTAAGTTCATTAATGTAATAGATAAGGGCGGTTTCAATGAATTGAGAAATATTCTCATCCTTGTTGAACCGGGTAAGTTCCTTCAACAAAGAATTAGACAGGGAAATTGATTTTTTCACTTTCGTGATCATGCTACCAAAATACTACTTTTTTATTGCAATGTCAAGTTTTTCCCCGCCCAGGCGTTTACTGCGAGCAGGACATTTTCCTGATCCCCGGAACTGAGCTTCCGGTACGCTGACACCAGCTTTCTCTCAATATCGTTTATAGTTTCCGGTTCAATTCCCGTTACCAAGTATTCCGCCGAGGTATCAAGCAGTTTTGCTATTTCAACTCCTTGCTTAATGTTGGGGTAAGTTTTCTTGGTCATCCACTTTCTGAATGTGCTTAAAGGAACGCCGATCTTGCCGGAAATCCATTCTTGAGTCGTATTTTTGGCTTTTATCTCGTTTTTCAGCCTCATCCAGAAATCCATATACCTTAATTTTATCTAAAAAAAAGAGCAAAATCGGCATTTTCGCTATTGACAAAATACCATATTTGGATACTATATTAAGACTTAAGAGAGAATATTTGGAATTATTTGTCTGGTTGGCGAGCAATTTTGGGTATTCAAAAATCATGAATTTAAATAGTGAGTAATTTCACAAAATGTTACAGGGGTTACGGCGATGGGTATTTTTCGGAAAGTATTAAAGGTTATATTTGGAAGAAATGAAATAATTAAAGAATATAATTCTTATGATGACGCTCTAAAGAATTGCCCTACGCAAAAAGCATATGAAAATACAGAGCTATGCTGTATGATTGGTGATAAGACAAGAAAATATATAAAAGATTTGGAAAATAAACCGTATGCTTTAAATGCGGTAAATGTTTTTTTGGTTAGCATTATCCAAAAATATTTATTGGAATATCAAATTAAAGATATAATAATACTTGATTTTGGAGGAGCTTGCGGGGCTCATTATTTTGAAACAAAGAGGTTTTTTGGACATAATATAGAATTTAAATGGATTGTGGTCGAAACGCCTGAAATGGTAAACTCGGCAAAAAATCACGGACTTGAAAATGAAGAGCTATTTTTTGTTGACAGTCTTGAAAAGATAAATAATTCTATTGATTTAGTTCATAGTTCAGGAACGCTGCAGTATATTCCGGACTGGCTTGATTATCAAAAAAAATTGGTGGGACTTAATGCAAAATATATGCTGTTTAACCGTATGATGTTCAATGAAAACAACAGGACATTTGTAACAATACAGAAATCAAGACTTTCCGCTAATGGACCAGGACCAATGCCGAAAAAATATAAAGATAAGGATGTTTTTTATCCGCATACGACAATATCATACAATAGTTTTAATGAAATAATTATGGAAAATGGATATGGTTTGGAATGGTCATTTGAGGAACATTCAGGTTCATATCATATAAACAAAGAAAAAATAATAGGCAGGGGATTGTTATATAAAAGATATGAATAATAAAGCGCTTCGGCATCACTCACCAAAACCCGCTGATTGACGCCGCCGTGCCGGCTTGAGCGTCCGTGGCAGGTACCAGCCTGTCAGAACAAGTCGGAATGAGAGCCGGTGCGGTAAAGAATCACCCGGCGGTTTCCTTTCTCAATACGGTAAATAAGAATCAAGCATTATTTATAAGTCCAACATCTTGTTCATTTCATCAAGGGAATTGTACCATTTAGCCGGTATTTCCCCGCAAAGCATGGCGTCCCCTTCTTCAAAGGCCGCAATGGTTTCGGCGTTAAAACGCAGTTCTCCGGTTTCAGGGTCACGATGTTTGGCGCAGATGGGGCATCCTTCCTGAATAAGCAATTCAGCATTAGACATTATCAGCCTCCAGTCTTTCTTAATATAACGCCTTATTCCGCTGTATGTCAAACGCCCTTGTCGGTGTATAGAACGCGCTTCGGCGTCAGTCTCTAAAAACCGTAATTTATCTGGATGAGGACTGGGGCGTGTACCCTGTATTGCACTGCCGCCATAAATATGCGACACTATCGACATGGATGAAACAATTCAGGCGGAACTTGACAAACTCAAGGGAATCATCATAAACGCAATTCCTGTTGAACAAATATACCTCTTCGGCTCCTATGCCTACGGAAATCCGCGTAAGGATTCCGACCTTGACTTATATGTGGTATTAAAAGACGGCCTTCCCATGCGGGACTTGGACGCGGGCCTGCAAATTCGTATGGCCGTTGTCCGTGAAACGTCCATGGCCATAGATATTGTGGCAAAAAGGAAAAAGGATTTTGACAGCCGCCTGGACGGCATAACTCTTGAACGGAAAGTAAACCGGGATGGAATAAGAATCTATGGTTAAACAAACCAATACGCCGAATGACTGGCGGCTTCTTGCCGATCGGGATATGGCTGTTGCTGATCATCTTGCCAATAACATGGTTCCTTTTCCCACGGAAATCATCGCTTATCTTTGTCAACAAGCTGCGGAAAAATACCTGAAAGGAGCCCTTACCATTCTGGGTGAAGAGCCGCCCTATACCCATGATTTAGACAAACTTTGCAGGCTTGCGCAAAAACATCATTCCTCGTTTGTGAGCATATCTTCTCTTTGCACAATAATAACTCATTTTACACAACCCCGTTATGATTTGGGGATAAGTCTTTCCGACGCGGATATGCGCCTTGTTCTTACACATACCAAAACAATCAAGGATTTTTTATACAATGAAATCCCTGCATTGTTTGAATGATAAACCGTAATTTAACACTGGGGACTGGGGATCAGGGATCGGGGACCAAGGTTCGCTCATATAAGGAAAACCGTAATTTGACGGGCAATAAACGCAGAAATGTATAAGCATACATTTCTGTATAGAGTTTCCCGCATATTTTTATCCTGTTATCTCCACCGCCCCCGCCTGCCTAATCCTCAGCCGGCTGAACGCGCCGGAGCCAAAAAGGGCGTCCATTTGCGCCCTGTAATCTTCAACCGCGTCAACGGGGACATAAGCCTGTATGGTTCCGGCAAAGCCCCCGCCGTGCACGCGGCATGCGGCCTTCATTCCACGGGCGCGAAAAAATTCCCTTGACACGGCAAGCGCCACAGACAAGCCCTGCGCGTACGGATCGCCGGATGAATATATATTCTGCAAAAGCTCCCATGACGAATCCCCTGACTCGTTGACAAGGCCCAAAAACTCATGTATGGTTTCCCCCGCCCGCTCCAGCAGGACGGCCATCTCTGATGCCCTGCGATCCTCGTTGAAAAAATGAATTGCGCGTAACAAGGCGCGGTCTCCGGCTGACTTCCTGATCTCGGGAGCGGCCGCCAGCACATGGGAAAGCTCCAGTTCCCTCAAGGATTCTTTGCCAAAAAACCGGGCTACGTCCCCCATTTCTTTAGGAATGGCGGCGTAGTCCGGAGTCAGGTTGGCGTGGCTGCCCCGTGTATTCACCACGCAAAGGGCGTAACCGGCGGCAAGTGGGTCAAAGGGGATTTTCTTCAGCAGAACGGAAGCGGGATCGGCAAAATCAATGAAGGCTGCCCCTCCGCAGGCCGACGCCGCCTGATCCATAAGGCCGCAGGGTTTGCCGAAAAAATCGTTTTCCGCTCTTTGGCTGATCTGCGCAAGTTCAAGCGCGGAACATTTACCGCCCTGGTACAGCGAATCGAAAATTTTCGCGACAAGCACCTCCAGCGCCGCCGATGATGAAAGCCCCGAACCCTGCAAAACAGTGGATGAGGCGTTAGCGGAAAAACCGCCGATTGTTCCCCTTTTTGCAAATTCAGCGGCAATGCCCCGTACCAGCGCCTCTGTCGTTCCCGCTTCCTCCCGTTTGGGCGACAGATCCGGCCTGCCTTCGCCGTCGTCCAGATTCACCTTAACATCAGGAAACCCGACGGAGCGGAAAAACACCTGCCGGTCGCTGCGGGGTGAAACAACGGCGGCGGCGTCCATCTGTATGGAAGCGGCAAGCACCCTGCCCCGGTTGTGATCGGTATGATTCCCGCCCAATTCGGTTCTGCCGGGGGCGCTGAATACCCTCAAATCCCCGGTATCGGCGGGGAAACCGTCCAGGGGAGAAATCCCCTCGACCAGCGAGACGTACCGCCGCCTCTCAATGGCCGCCGCGTCATGGCCGTACAATGCCTCAAAAAGCCGTTCACATTCTGAATCGTTAAAAAATCCAAGTAATTCTTTCAGAGTCATACATATAATACCTATTGCAATTATACTGTATTTATGGTATCATTACTATAATACTAATAAAGTGAGGTTTAAAATGGCCTATAAAATTGATGATTCCAAATGTTCCAACTGCGGCGCTTGCGAGGGGGAATGTCCCTCGGAGGCGATTTCCGAAAAAAACGATAAACGCTGGATCGACGCGGCCAAATGCGTGGATTGCGGCGCCTGCTCGTCCGCCTGCCCGGTTGAAGCCATAACCGGCGAATAAAGGTGATTAAAGAGGTATATGGGAAAATTCGGCAAAGGGGGGCGGAGGAGCCCCGCCTTCGCCCTTGCCTTTCTTTTGTTTCGCGTTTTTTTTGTTTCTTTTTTTTGTTATGCTCAGGACGGCAGAAGCGGCGGTTATCTGCAAATTTCTCAACTGAACCCGCGGGATGAGAATTTCAAAAAGCTTATAACCGACGTAGAGGCAAACCGGCGGCGTGTTTTTAACAGGGAGAAAAGCCGCAACGACTCAAACCGCGAAAGCGCCGGAGCTATCGCGCAAGCCCTTACCATATACCGGTATGTGCCAAATGACGAGGACAGTATTAACTCGCTTGCCGCCCGTTGCAGCATCCCGGCATCCTCTTTGGCAAGCATCAACCGGATAAGCAATTCGTCAATGTTAGAATCCGGCAAGCCCCTGCTGATACCCTCGGCTCCGGGACTCTTTGTGCCGAAGGAGCCGCAGTCGGATATAGAGATACTTCTGGCTTCCAGACGTTTTCCTCCGACGGAGGATGATTCGGCTGAAATAGAAATAAACGGCGTTACTTTCTACTTTTTCCCCGGCAAGGATTATGACACGACCGAGAGGGCGTTTTTTCTGAACACGGGTTTCCGTTTTCCGCTGCGTTCATACAGGATCACCAGTTCCTTTGGCATGAGGCAAAACCCCATAACCGGAAATACGGTCCTTCACCAGGGGATTGACCTTGCCGCCCCGGCAGGGACTGATGTTTATGCGGTGGGAGACGGCGTTGTCACGGAAACCGGGTATGACTCCATCTATGGAAACTATATTATAATCAAACACAATAATAACTGGGCAAGCCTGTACGGCCATCTGCAAAAGGTCGGAGTTGCCTTGCGGACGAATGTAAGATCAGGTACAATTATCGGATGGGTGGGATCTACCGGACAGTCCACAGGGCCTCATCTCCATTTTGAATTAAGGCAGAACGGAAGGGCGCAGGATCCGAATAAATTATTATTCTCACCGGGCGGACGTTAATGCGGCAAAGGTTAATTTTTGTTCTTATAACATGCATATACCTGTCTCCTGTTCCGGTATGGGCGGAGTCGTTCCGCACCCTTGTAGCCGGAAGCCTGGATCTGTCCGCGTCCAATCCCGAAGGGGCCTCAATCAACATAGGGAGTAACGGCTCGGTGCTTGTTAATTTGGCAAAGGACACCCGCTTTTTGAGGGGCATTGAGTTGGAACTTACTGCCCCGCAAGGCTGGCTTGCGTACCAGGGCAGCCTTGCAATGCTTGTCTATGCGGATCTTGACCATCAGCCTTCCAGGGGGATAAATGACATGGAAGGACGGCGCGTTGTTCTTGATCCCCTGCCCAATAAAGTAAAAAGCGTTTACCAGATACCGATACGTTCCACACACGGGCTAAGAACCAGCCCCTATGCCGTTGTTCTTCCGGGCTCTGTACTTCCCTCGTCATTTCCCATCCTGTTCAGGTTAATGGCTATAGTTAAAGGCTTAAGCGAAGAAGTTGAAAACATGGTGTTCACCCTCACGGCAAAGCCCATTTTTACGGATGAAGGGTCGGTAAAAATCAGCTACCGCTACCCCCAACAGCTCAGAGGCAAGCAATTTACCGTTCTAATTGATGATGTTGTCCTGGAAAACCCGGCGGAAGAGCGGTTACTCAGGGAAGGCGAGCATCATTTAGTGATTCTTTCCGAAGATTACCGGAATGAGAGCCGCCGGTTCATGGTGGAACGGGCAAAAACCACTGATCTGGTCATTGAATTACAGGATCCGACCCCTCTTATCATCTTTGAGTCCCCGGGAAACACCAGAATCTTCCTTAATAACAACCCCGTTCCCCGTGACAGCGGCCCGATTCCGGTAGATCCGGGGACGCACGAGGCCAGATTCCAGATTGGCGATTATATACTTACCAAAACCATCAACGTCCAAAGAGGGAAAACTTATAAGATTGCGGTGTCTGTGGGTATTGACATAGACGAGAACGATTAGGTATACTGTCAAAAGTAGGGCTTAAGAAAAACGAGAGTCCTGCCGATATTTTAATTGTTGGATGTACAGTTCCCCTCCCAAATCACTGTACATCCAATGCCTCAAGGGGCATAGGCCGGTGAAAACCGGCCTTTTTATTTTTATAGGGACTGGGGATCAGGGACTAGGGATCAGGGTTGCTGTTCGTTATCTGCATGTGATAATTCACGATGAGCTTGCGGACAAAAACCCCAGTCCCTGGTCCCCAGTCCCTTTGTTCACTTGACTTTTTCCGGTAATTTAAGTAATATTATGTTATGGGAAAACGCAGGGGAATATATTCACTCTCCGGCTCTATAGCAATAATTCTTTTCTCTCTGCTCTTAATTGTCATTATCATCGGTATCGGGCTGGGATTAACCATTGCCGAAACGATAAATACCGTAAACCAGGAAAATTTTGTCGAATTCGCCCCCGCCCTGCCGACCAAACTGCTGGACATTAACGGAATACTGATAACCGAATTCTCCGCCGAACAGAAACGCGAGATGGTTCTATTGAGCGATCTGCCCCGGCACCTCATCCACGCGGCATTGGCCCGGGAAGACCCCAATTTTTACAGCCACAGGGGATTCAGCATCAAGGGAATAGCCCGCGCCGCTTTCGGGAAAATTATCAATAAACCGCTCGGAGGCGGCTCCACTATCACCCAGCAGGTAGCGGGAACCCTGTACACGGACCGCAGCGAGATGACCATAAAAAGAAAAATAAAGGAACTGTGGTGGGCCATCCAGCTTGAGCGGCGTTATACGAAAAACGAAATACTGGAAATATACCTTAACTATATGTATATGGGGCCGGGAACCTACGGCGTCGAAGCGTCGAGCAAATATTTTTTCGGCCACAGCGCGAAGGAGATAACCCTTGCCGAGGCCGCCCTCCTGGTGGTCCAGCTTTCCAGCACCAGGCGTTACAACCCCCTGGACAACCCCAACGAAGCCAGAAACCGCCAGCGTTTTACGCTTGACCGGATGATCCAATTCGGTTATGCCACAGAGGAAGAAGCGGAGGCTTCTTTCAACGAGTACTGGGATAATTACGATTTCACCCGCGCTTCCCTGGCGGCGTTCTACCACCGCGAAGACAAGGCCCCCTGGTTCAGCGAATACGTGCGCAGAGAACTCGAAAGAATGATGTACGGTTCCATGGACTATTACCGCGACGGGTATACGGTTTATACCACCCTGGATCTTCGCCACCAGGAGGCGGCGGACAAATTCATGGCGGAAGGGCTTGAGAAGGCAAACAGGGAATTCAACAGATCCAAAGGGAGAAGCAACGTACAGGCGGAACGGATATATATCCCCATCGTGGATCTTCTGACGCTGACCTTCGGTCTGAACGACATCCATGCGACATCCGCGGCGCAGAACGAGCAAAAATCCATTTCCAGGTACACAAAGACCGTCAACCCCATAGTGGACATGGCGGCTCTGGCCTTTGGTATACAGGACCTCAAGGTGATAACCAACGCCGGGTTCGGCGAACTCAAGGACAACACGGAACGGAATATTGTCGAAGGGGCGCTGATCTCCATTGAAAATCAGACAGGTTATATTACGGCGAT
>Ga0268262_10007142_pt1 | contig 10516 bp, 9 predicted proteins | sample TergutNc150P3_FD_190354 | JGI IMG/M metagenome (GOLD analysis project Ga0268262, IMG submission 190354) | Nasutitermes corniger P3 segment gut microbial community from laboratory colony in Florida, USA - Nc150 P3 (SPAdes) (version 2) | ecosystem: Host-associated > Arthropoda: Insects > Digestive...
CATCGCTTTTTCTTCTTCGCTGTACCGCATCTTTACCTCCAAAAATTATTATTTTCGGAAGTTTATATCGATCCCTGGCTACGCGCCAGAAGCGCTTGTTTTGACGGTTACAACTCTATTAAAATTTTTTGGGCAGGCTGTGCGAAGGGGGAAATCCTTTTATCAGTTTGAACTGCTTGTAAAAATAGGACGCGTCGGTAAAACCGCAGGCTTCGGCGATGTCGCTGACCTTGTATTCACCGCTGGCAAGCATATCCGCGGCGTTCCTCACGCGGATTTGTATCAGATAACGGTTAAAACTTATCCCCGTTTCCTGCCGGAACAGCAGCCCGAAATAGGTTGGGTTCAGGCCCGCCATTTCCGCCATCATTTTTACCGAGATGCGTTCGGAGTAATGGGCAGCCATGTAACGGATAGCCCTGGTGATACGGGAATCTCCGGCGCCGGAATCAGCCTTAAAAATAATCAGTTCCAGAAAGCGGTGAAGAATTTGCAAAAACAGCCCTCTGGACTTAATGATATAGCCGGGTTGTTTGTTCAGCCAGGCAAAGGACATCTCATGGAATAAATGCACAATATCCTCGTGGCGGCCCGGCAGAGAATTTACCGGAAAAGGCGGGGCAATATATTGATTTTTGGCGTTTTGCAGAACAAAATCCACCGAGAAACAGTGCATCAACCGATCAGGAAAAGTGATCCCCTTGCGAGTGCTGCCTCGGGGAAGTACCAGCAGACTGCCCGGCATCAGATCAATGGTCTGGCCGTTTATAGTGTAGCGGGCTTCTCCCTGAACCAGGTAGCTCAGGTTACAGTCGTCCAGTTTGTGTTCGGGCATTTCCCATGCCGGGGTGCATTTGCGAAAAATGACGTACCGTATATCCGGCATCATACTTTCATCAACAGCTATGAGCATGGCTTCTCCTGCCGGTAGCCTGCCATAAAATTACCCAGCCGGTGTATCGCGTCGGCCAGGGTGTCCTTATCGGGGAGGAACACGATGCGAAAATGATCCGGCTTCTTCCAGTTAAAACCCGTACCGTGTACCAACAGCAAATGTTGTTCGCGCACAAGATCAAGCACAAACTGTTCGTCATCGGTAATATTAAAACGCTGTATATCTACTTTCGGAAAACAATACAGCGCGCCGCTGGGTTTTACCACGGAAAGGCCGGGAATTTCGTTAACCATTTTTACCGCTACGTCCCGCTGTTCGCAGAGGCGGCCGGTGGGAAGGATAAGGTCTTTAACGCTCTGATAACCGCCCAGGGCGGTTTGTATGCCGAACTGGGCGGGCATATTGGCGCAGAGCCGCATGTTGGACAGCATATCAAGGCCGTCAATATAACTGGCGGCGCATTTTTTGTTTCCCGAAAGAACCATCCAGCCGGCGCGGAAACCGGCGGCGCGCCATGCCTTGGACAGGCCGTCAAAACTAATGGTGAGAATGTCCGGCGCAATCGTGGACAGGGGGATATGTACCGCGTCATCGTAGGTAATACGGCTGTAAATTTCATCCGCATACACTATCAGGTCATGTTCACGGGCAATATTGACAATACCTTCCAGAACAGCGCGATCATACACCGCGCCGGTCGGGTTGTTGGGATTAATCACTACAATGGCCCTGGTACGGGGACTTACCTTGGAACGGATGTCGTCAACGGCAGGATTCCATCCGGCAGATTCATCGCAAAGATAATGAACCGCCCTGCCCCCGGAAAGCGTCACCGCGGCAGTCCACAGGGGATAGTCCGGCATGGGAACCAATACTTCATCGCCTGCATTCAACAGGCCCTGCATCGCCATGACAATTAACTCGCTTACCCCGTTGCCGATATAAATATCGTCAATACCGACATCCATCACGCCCTTGGTCTGAAAATCGTGCATCACCGCCTTGCGCGCGGCAAAAAGCCCCCTGGAATCGCCGTAGGCCTGTGCATTGGGAAGATTGACAATTATGTCATGGACAATCTCGTCCGGCGTGTTAAGTCCGAATGCCGCGGGACTGCCGATGTTCAGTTTAATAACCCTGAAACCGTCGTCCTCCAGACGCTTTGCTTCTTTAAGAACCGGTCCGCGAATATCGTAGCATACGTTTTCCAGTTTTGACGATTTATCAACATTTTTCATGTTAATTACCCCCCAATATGGCCCCCAAAACGGCAATGTGCGGAAAAAAACAAAAAAATATGATAAAAAAGATTATAAGCATTTGCAATTTGGGTAGAAACTCCTCTAAAATATAAGATAGAATAAAGAAGAGGAGAGAGTCAAGAATGAAAAGTTTCCCGCTCAAGGATATTGCCCCTTCCGGTTACTTTTCCAGGACAGTGTATCTGGACTCCGACTTTGTCCTTACCGCGCCGGAGATACCCATTACTACTGAGTTGATGAGAACCATAAGTGAATGGGGCTTTTCTGAAATATTCAGCGACGGAGAGCCGTGCGAAAATTATGCAGCCGAGACAGAACAGACCACCAATGAAACGATAAAAACCGACCCCTCCACCATAGGCGATCTGGATAAAATACAGCAGGCGGATGCTTTTTACGCTTCATTCCAGAAATACGTTAAAACCCTTTATGCTTTTTTGCCCATCAAAACCGAGATGGATTTTAACCCCGTAGCGGAAAAGATCAAAGCGGTCTGTGACTATATACGGGATAACCGCCGTTTCCTTATGCGGACACAGTGGCTGACCAGCCCGATACAGGCAGAAAACCAGTTGGTATCCCACACAACCCGTTCCACCATTATCGCCTTAATCATCGGTACAAACCTAAAACTACAGCCTTACCGGCTTATAGAATTGGGCGTCGCCGCCCTGTTTCACGAATCCGGAATGATTAAGCTGCCCCAGGAGAACTATACAAGCAAACGAACCCTGACCGAACAGGAAAGGAAACTATTATATGCCCACCCGGTTTTGGGCTTTAACCTCCTGAAATCCTTTGACTTCCCTCTGGTTATTTGTCTGGGGGCGCTTGAACACCATGAACGGGAAAACGGGACCGGGTATCCCCAGCGTAAAACCGGTGATAAAATCAGCCTGTACGCAAAAATTATCGCGGTGGCCTGTTCGTATGAGGCTATTTTATCCAGCCGCTCCTATAAGGACGCCAAGGACGGTCATACGGGGATAGTAGAACTCCTGAAAAACGAGGGGAAACAATACGACGATACTATTGTCCGGGCGCTGGTATACTCGCTGTCGCTGTATCCTATCGGCCTGTATGTACTGTTATCCAACGGGAAAAAAGGGCAGGTGGTTGACGTGAATCCGGAGAACCCCCGTTTCCCCATTGTAGAGGTATTTGGAGAACTAATGCCCAACGGAAAAAATAAAGCCGTACAGACTTCGGCCAGCGGCTGTTCCATAGTCCGCCCCCTTACCCAGGCGGAGCTTCAAAGTTAGTTATCAGCCAATGATTATACTTATTGCCGTCCTGATTTTGGCAAGCGGATTTTTTTCTCTTTTTGAGCAAGCGTTGAGGACTGCCGGTAAAACCCGCCAGCACCAGGAAGCCGAGCGGTATTTCATGGCAGCCCGTTTTTGGCGTATTACGTTAAGAACCTGTGCCGCGGTAGTCGCCGGGATAAGCGCGGGCCGTTGGGCGCTGATGCGGCCTGCCGTTCTGCCGGTTTTTCTGCCCGCAGCCGCCTGCGCCGCCGTATTGATCCTGGTTATTCTGTTACTGGAAAACCTCATGCACCGCATTGCCCGCCGCGCCCCGGAAGCCATCGCCGCGGCAATTCTTCCCATCTTTGAGATTTTTGCCCTGCCCCTGCGGCCTTTTTACCTGCTGTCGAAAAACACCGGCCAACAAATACAAAAGATTTTTCCTGTACATCCGCAGCCGGCCATGACGGAGGATGATCTGCGCCTTGCCCTTATGGAAGGGGAAAAATCGGGCATTGTTGAAAGCAAGGAAAGAACTATGGTAGAAGGGGTCTTTTATCTGGGAGACCGGCCCCTTGGCGCTTTTATGACCCACCGTTCTGAAATCCAATGGCTGGACATAAACGCTTCCCCGGCGGATATCCGCGCAAAGGTTCTGGAATACCGCCATCAACGCTGTTTTCCCGTAGCCGATGGCACCCTCGATGCGATTATGGGCGCGGCCTATCCGGAAGATATAATCCTTGATGCGGCTTCCGATTCGCCTGCCGGACTGCGGGCCATAATGAAAAAAGTCCCCCTTGCCCCGGAAACCATGCCGGCCCTGAAAGCCTTTGAATCATTCAGGCAGGGTAAGGCGGATTTTTTGTTTGTCATGGACGAATACGGCGGCTTTGCCGGCATGGTCAGTGTGCATGACCTTATGGAAGAAATTGTCGGCGAACTCACCGCCCCGGTTCGTGCGGAAGAGCAGGCGGTAGGGCAGGAGGACGGCTCATGGCTGGCAGGCGGCGGTCTTAATATTGATGAAGCGGCGGCGCTTTTTTCTCTGCCCGGCCTTTCCACCGCTATGGACTCCTCCGGCGGCGCCCACGGCGGCGCTCATAGCGGCTACCATACCCTTGCGGGCTTTGTGCTTTCACTTGCCGGGGAACTCCCCTGTCCGGGCGACAGTTTCGTATATCATGGCTGCCGCTTCACCGTTGTGGAAATGGACGGCAACCGCATTGAGAAAATTGCTGTAAAAAAAGAAGAATAAGAAAAATATAACCACGGAGTTTTGATACGAAAATCACCTTTTTCTCCGTGTCCTCCGTGGTAAAAAATTCTTCAATACTCCACCTTCCACAGAAAGAGTCCCTGTGGCGGCACAGTCGGGCCGGCAAGGCCGCGTTTGCCTGACGCAATAATGTCACGTAACAGTTCGGGCGGCATACCGGATTCTTCATAATGGAGAAAGGTTCCGGCAATGGAACGCACCATTTTCCATAAAAAAGCGTTGGCGCTTATCTCAAAAACCAGGCGGGGACCTTCCGTAAAAAAAGCGGCGTGGGAAATGTATCTGCTGCGGGATTTGCCGGTATCGCCGGAAGCGGCAAAGATCGAACAGTCCCGTTCTCCCAACAGCAGGCGGCAGTAGGCGTTAAGCAGATCAATGCGCGGACTGCGCCACAACTGTAACGCATAACGGCTTTCATGGGGCAGGGCCTGCCGTCCGCAGATAAAAAAATAGCGGTAAGTCCTCATGCGCGCGTCAAAACGGGCGTGAAAATCCGGGCGGGCTTCAGAGGCTTCAAGTATCCGTACATCAGGGGGCAGCAGGCCGTTGAGAGCCGGAACAAAGCGGCCCGGTGTAATGCTTTCAATATCGGTACGAAAATGAGCGGCTTGTCCGGCGGCATGAACGCCCGAATCGGTACGGCCCGATCCGGTCAGCGTAACATGATGCCGGTGCATCTGTTCCAGTGCAGCCTCAATGACTGCCTGTACACTAGGTTGTCCCGCCTGTCGCTGCCATCCGCAGAAGCCGGTGCCGTCATAGGCAATCAGCAGTTTAATCGTCCGCATGGCATACCAGTATTCCGTAACACATCAATATTTACAATACATTACTGTGCGAGATAAGCAAGAAAGAATTTTTACCACGGAGGTCACGGGAACAGAAGAAAAGCGCCCCGACAAGGGGCGTTGACGGATAAATGCAACCGGTTCCGGCGCACAATAAAATCTACAGCTTACAAAAATGCCGGCTGCCTTTAGGTAGCCGAGTGCGCCACGGAGGAAGAGAGATTAAGATACTAACATCTTAAAACTCCGTGTTACTCCGTGTACTCCGTGGTTATATTCTTCTGCATATTAACTGGCGTCAGACGTGCCCAGTTCCTTGTTAATGGTGTCGTACAGTTTGCGCACCAGGTCAAGGAAGGCCCCCGGCCTGTCTTTGGATCTTCTTCCCATGCCAAAGAGCTTGGCTATCGTTCTGCGGGCATCCTCAAGAGAAGCCTTGCGTTCATCAGCATTGTGCGAGGGTCCGTATTTGTAGCGCAGATAAGCGCAGAGGTACAACATTCCCTCGTAGCCGTAGTTTTTATCCAAATCCGGGCCGAACATTTTTAAGCCCGACATGGCCTCAATCCCGCTCTGTTCACGGATAAGGGCCTCATTATAAAAATACTGGGCCTTTTTACGGAACAGAGTCGCCAGCCAGTCATAGTGCTGTCCGGGAAAATTTTTGTTCAAATCGTCAAAAAGCCAGGCCGCCCTTAAAGAGGTAAGCCCCTGCTTGATGGTAGGCGAAGTGTGTTTACTGTCATAAAAATCATAACAACGGAGAGACAGGTACTGCGAAGCGGCGCCTTCCACCAGGCGCCGCGGCTCGGTAAAATTCACACCGGGAAAGATCCGCCGGGTATCCTCTTTGCGGTGCGCCTGATCGGATTTTGCTTTTTCCTTTCCTACCGGGGGAAGCAGGGAAAAATCCGTTTCCATTGAGGCAAACCAGCATTCGGGACAAACCACCGCCTGATATATCAGAGGATACACTTCGCCGTATTTTACCGACGGATCGTACAGCCGGTGCAGTTCGACGGTAAGAGCTCCGGCGATCAATCTGCCGCCTCCGGAAAGCAATTCTTCCTTGTGGAACATGGCCCCGCAGCACGGGCAGGTATAATCCCTTTTGGCAATAAACGATACTTTTAATTCTTTTTCCGCTTTTTCTTCATTATCTTCTCTGTTCATAGAACCTCCAGAACGACTATGGCAAGCGCATTGTCCTGTTCGTGGGTAAGGGACAAATGCACGCGGTTCGCCCCGTTCTTTTTCAGGGCCTCCTGCGCGGTATCAAAAATCTGAAGTTCGGGCCGTCCGTTGTGATGGTTAATAACCATAATATCCTTTAGTACGATTCCTTCAAGTCCCGTACCCAGCGCTTTGCCAAACGCTTCCTTGGCGGCAAAACGGCTTGCCAGAGAAAGGTCCGCTCCTCCTCCCCGCGACAGAGCGGCGGCAAGTTCCTCGGGATGAAAATAACGCTCCAGCAAACCCGGCTGCGCGCGCCAGCGCCGCATACGCTGAACCTGAATTATGTCAATGCCGACGCCGGTAATCAAAAGTGGTTTTCCTTGTTTTCCGGATGTACAGGTATAACCGTCAAATTTAAATCCTCCGGCTCACGCCTGATCAGGGAAAAATCCGGCGGCAAATCAACCATTATCGGCAGGGTATAGCTTCCCGGCCCCGATATGCCCGTACAATCAACAGTTAAAAAATCCGGCGACGGCTGGAAAGCGTCAAGCAGCGGCTGGTTTCCCCCAATCCGGATGCTTCCCGTCCTGCCGTCCATATCAGCCGTAAAGCCAGGATCAAGCCCCTTCAGGCCAATAGGAATGCCGTCTATGCTCCGCACTGAAACCGTCGGGTTGATTAAGCAGGAAAATTCCACTATGCCGCTGCCCCGTAATGCAAAGAGCGGGTTTGGATTGGTTATATGTACCTCCATGTTAAAACCATTGTGCCTCCCGTCAAGGTCAATGGGTTCCGTTTTTATTTCCGCAACAGATTCAAGGAGGCCAAGAGGCCCGGTCACCACTATCTCCGGCGGGGATAGCGTATGAGATATAAGGTCATAGCCGTCAGCCACCCTCCCCTTAATAACCGCCGCCAGCGGCAGGGTCTTACTGATCTTCCGGTCAAGCTGAACGGAAATTTTCAGGGGATACACCATTATTTCCAGCGGTTCAATATCCAGCGCGCTTTCTTTTGTGCGTATCAGTATCGGAGCGCTGTACATACCTGCGGTTTCATATTTGGTTAAATCAACATAGGCTTCAATATCACTGTCGGCAATCGACTGGATGCCGTTATCTTCGCCCCGCAACGTAACCCTGACATTCCGGGGATAGGCGCTTGCCGGAACCAGCGCGGAATTGGTTTCAATAGTCAGGGGAATCGAAAGGGGACGCGTGATCATGGTATTCAAACGGTGAAACATAAACAGGATAAAGGCAAGAACAATAGACAGTACCTTGACCGGCCAATTTTCAATAATTTTGACTATCAGTTTTCTACTGTTCAACGAGTACACCTTTCCCTTCGTTTATCGACGGCGGAGCCGCATCATCCCGGCTGGCCGGTTTAAGGCTTCCTCTGTCCAGTAGTTCCCTCAACTTGCGGCTGACCTCTATGGTTGAAAGATCATAATACAGCCGGGAGTCAAAGGCTATTGAGATAGCGCCGGTTTCTTCAGAAACGACCAGCACGACAGCGTCGGATTGTTCCGACATACCGAGGCTCGCCCGGTGCCGCGTGCCAAAACTCCTTCGTATATCCTGCTGTTCCGAAAGCGGCAGCAAACAGCCCGCCGCGACTATTCTGCCGTTCTGTATGATCATGGCCCCGTCATGGAGGGGGCCGTCAAATTCATAAATCGCCACGATAAGGCTTGAAGAAATTTCAGCGTTTATCCTTGTCCCTGTTTCAATAATATTGCGAATGTTTATCTTGCGGGGAAAAACCACCAACATTCCCCGCCGCTTCTGGGAAAGCAGTTCAGCGGCGGTCACCACCGCTTCAAGCTGTCCGATATTCGGCCCGGTATCAGGGCGGAAAAATTCCCCCTGCCCCAGACGCATAATCAATTTACGGAGTTCCGGCTGAAAAACAATGGCAACGATGATAAACAATCCCGGTCCCAGGATATTCAGCACCCATTGCAATGTGGTCAACTTAAAAAGATACGCGATGCCATACACCATGGCAAGAAAACCTGCCCCCTTAACCAACTGCAGGGCCTGGGTTTTTACCAAAAGTTCATAGCCTTTGTATAAAAGAAAGGCAAGCAATGCCACATCCAGAATGGGGCGGATGAGATCATACATTGTTGAAAGACGTTGTATCCAGGGCATTGGTTCATTATAGTATATGAAGGTGATCTCTTCAATGCTATGATGCGTTGGATTAAATCAACAAGAAATTAACCACGGAGGTCACGGGGCGCAAAAAAGCGCCCTGTCAAAGGGCGTAGATGAGAAGTGTAGCATACGCCCGGCGCACAATAACATCTACCGTACACACATAAGTCGGCTGGATAAATCCAGCCGAGCGCGCCGCGGATAAAAAGGTGATTTTCGTATTAAAACTCCGTGTACTCCGTGGTAAAAAATTCTTCCTGGACAACCCTGAGCGCGCCGCGGATAAAAAGGTGATTTTCGTATTAAAACTCCGTGTACTCCGTGGTAAAAAATTCTTCCTGGACAACCCTGAGCGCGCCGCGGATAAAAAGGTGATTTTCGTATTAAAACTCCGTGTTCTCCGTGGTGAAGATTCTTCTTCTTCAGGACTACCGCGTAAATGCATAAACCCTGTCTGCAATGCCGGTGCCGTCCAGCTTGTTGGTCTTGAGCAGTTCATCCCGCGTCCCCAGAGCGCGGCCATCAACGGCAAAATCTTCCTCAACTGCCAACACTACAGTTTCCGCCCGGCATCCCCGGCAGCGGGCCAGGGCCGCGGCATATTCGCCGAATCCCCCACAACGTATCCCTTCTTCGATAAAAACAGCCAACTTGTAACGGTTCAATATATCCGCCAGATAATCTTCATCAATTGGTTTAAGGAAACGAAGGTTGTATAAATCCGCCTCAATCCCTTGAGCCAGCAGTTTTTTCTGCGCGTCAAACGCCTGGGGATACAGGCTTCCCGTAAAAGCCAGACAAATACGGCTGTCCGCCGACTGCCGCAGCCACACTCCCCTGCCTCGCTCCGGCGGACAAGAAAAAGCAGACAGTTCCTCAGGACAGGATGTTTTGGGATAACGAATCATCGCCGGCCCATTGAGACACAAGGCGTATTCCAGCATCAGCCGCAGTTCGTGTTCGCTCGCCGGGGCAAGAATCGTCATGTGGGGGACGGTACGGAACAGGGCTATATCAAAAAGCCCCTGGTGAGTTTCGCCGTCGCCGTCAACAAAACCGCTGCGGTCAAGGGCAAAAAGCGCCGGCAGGCTTTGCAGGGCAACATCATGAATTATCTGGTCAATTGAGCGCTGAATAAACGTCGAATAGATCGCTGTTACCGGCCTTAAGCCCTGCGCCGCAAGCCCGGCGGCAAAAGTTACCGCGTGAGCCTCGGCGATGCCTACGTCAAAAAAACGGCCCGGATACGCTTCCTTAAACGAGGAAAGCCCGGCGCCTTTTTCCATAGCGGCAGTCAGCGCGACAATGCCGCTGTTACGCCCGGCAAGGTCAAGCAGGGCGGCGCCAAAAGCGTCGCTAAAAGAACGCTTGTTAGTGTTAGGCGTAACATCAGACGCTTTTATTTCAACGGCAGAGCCGCCGGCGAGGCCGCCGCTGACCGAGAATGCCCCTACCCCGTGATAATTCCCCGGATCATCTTCGGCAAAACCATAACCCTTGCCTTTACGGGTAATTATATGAATCACCACCGGACGCTCAAGCTGCCGCACGTCTTCAAACACCTGCGCCAAACTCTGGATATTATGCCCGTCAATCGGCCCCACATACTCAAAACCCAGGTCTACAAAAAAATTGTCGATGTAAAACACCGCCTTAACCGCCCGCTTCAGCCGCACGACCATATCAAAAAAAACATCCCCG